>OIXG01000034.1_pt1 | contig 147448 bp, 145 predicted proteins | sample 1587731 | NCBI WGS metagenome assembly OIXG01 (sample SAMEA3888908, study PRJEB22519) | human gut metagenome | biome: human gut; feature: human-associated habitat; material: faeces | place: Denmark | collected 2010 | reverse complement strand
GCAGAAAAAGCGAAGGAAAAGAAAAAGGCGGAAAAGGAAGCCCGGGAAGAGCGGATAGAAAAACGAAAGGATGAAGAAACGGAAAAGGCGGAGAAGGCAGAACAGCAGCAGCCGGAGTATCTGGAATTTCAGGCGGATACGATAGAGGATCTGGTGGATGCTGTTTCCGGATATGCTTATGATTTCGCGGAAAGAAATGTGCTGACAAAAGCAGAGAGCGAAGTTGGACAGAAATTTGATTTCCGGGGATGAGATCATGATATGAGCAGAGAAATATTGCTGTAATTGAAAAAAATGAATTGACACTTTGCCGATACAAAAATACAATAGAAATAGAGCGTAAGAAAAAAGCCTGTGAGAAACGGGCGAGGAACGAGGATTCATTTATGGATACGGTGAAGATAATCACGCTACTGCTTGGACTTTTGAGCGGCATTGCACTCTTTTTATATGGCATGAGCGTCATGGGAGACGGAATCAAGAAGGTGGCCGGTAATAAGCTGGAAACTCTTCTTTATAAGCTGACCAGCAATCCGGTAAAGGGTATTTTACTGGGCGCGGGTGTAACAGCTATCATCCAGTCTTCCTCTGCGACTTCCGTTATGGTAGTCGGCTTTGTAAATTCCGGTATGATGAAGGTTATACAGGGCATCAGTATTATCATGGGTGCCAATATCGGAACGAGTATCACAGGATGGATCTTATGTCTGTCCGATATCCAGGGAGCAGGCGGTATTGCATCCCTGCTTTCTTCCACCAGTATTGCTGCGATCATGGCAATTCTCGGTCTGCTGGTCAGGAGTATTTCAAAAAAAGATTCTTATCGTGCGATCGGGGATATCCTGTTTGGATTTACGATACTGATGATGGGCATGTCTGCCATGAAGACAGCAATGGAGCCATTGCAGGGTATTCCGCAGTTTACGGGACTTCTGACAAAGTTCTCCAATCCGGCGCTTGGTATTTTCGTCGGTATTCTCATTACCGCAATCCTGCAGAGCGCATCCGCATCGGTTGGTATACTGCAGTCGATCGCTATGTCCGGTTATGTGCCGTTTTCAGCAGCACTGCCGATTGTCATGGGTATTGGTATCGGTGCTTCCTGCCCGGTTCTGATGAGCGGTGTCAGCTCCAATAAAAACGGTAAAAGAACCGCGCTTGTTTATCTGATCAACGATTTATTCGGTATGATCATTTGTGGCAGTGTTTTTTATGCCCTGCAGGCGATCCTGACAGGTGGAAAACAGTTCGCTTTTATGGACATGCAGATGACTTCCGTATCCATAGCGCTTTTAAATACGGTATACCGTGTTGTGACGATACTGATTCTGGCACCGTTTATCAAACAGATCAACAAGCTGGTATTCTGGCTGATCAAAGAGACAGATGACGAGATGGAAGATCAGGCAGATTTTGACCTGCTCGAGGAACGTTTCCTGCGCAATCCGGAGCTTGCACTTGCACAGGTGCATACCGTTATGAACGGAATGGCAACAGGTGCACAGAAAAACGTCATGCGTGCCCTGCATCTGATGGAGCAGTATACAACAGAAGCCTATAATAAGATCCAGGATAAAGAAAAGATCATCGATAAATATGAAGATAAGCTTGGAACTTATCTGATGCGTGTCACGGCGACAGAGCAGAACCAGCAGCAGACCAGACAGAGTGCAAAGTTCCTGCATACGGTCAGTGATTTTGAGCGGATTGCCGATCATGCCTGTGGGATTTCCAGAGTGGCAAAGGAGATCAGTGAGAAGAATATTCAGTTTTCTGCAGATGCGCAGAAGGAATCTGAGGTGCTGATCGAAGCAGTGAAGGAGATCATGGAGCTGACTATTCATGCATTTGAAAACGATGATATAGAAATCGCACACAGAGTAGAGCCGCTGCGTATCACGATCCGGCTGCTCTGCGGTGAGATCAAGAAAAATCATATCATCCGCCTGCAGAAGGGAAACTGTGATATCAATAACGGATTTGCCTTTAATGATCTGCTCAGCAACTTAGAGCGTATTGCAGCGCATTGTTCCAATATTGCGGTGGCAATGATCGAATTTGAAGCGGATGATTTCAATACACATGAATACTTGCGTGATATCCGTAAATCACCGGATTTACAGGTAATGACCGATCTGAATTATTATTCGGGTAAATATACGATCGAAAAAGAAAAAGAAGAAAAAGCCTGATAGGCAGCAAAAAGCTCCGCAGTATGCGGAGCTTTTTTTACGAACTGTTTTTATTTGGCATCTATATCGATGGGATCCTATGCAGTATCTGTTTCGATAGAATCCTATTCAGTATCTGTGGTAACGCCAAGCTCACGATCCTTTGCCATGTAGAAAAGGGCGATTGTATCCGGGCCGACATGGCTGCCTGTACAATAATCATAAGAGGTATTGATAAAATCACGCACCTTGATACGCTTCCGGATCTCCTCCATGACATACAGAGAATCTTCATACGCATCGGCGTGGGCGATTCCTATGATCTGTTTTTCCGGTTCCACGATCGTATCGCAGACCAGATTGATCAGTGTATTCAGGGCTGCTTTTCTGCCGCGGCATTTCTTGAACTGTACGATATAACCGTCTTTATTGCCGCGCAGGATCGGTTTGATCTTTAAAAGATTGCCGACTAATGCAGCAGAGCCGGAAAGGCGTCCTGTTTTTGCCAGATACTTCAGATCGCCGACTGTGAAAACACCGTTCATTTTTGCCGGATATGTTTCCAATAGATCTGCAGCTGCATCGACTTCCATGCCCTGCGAGCGCATTTCACTGGCGTAGATTGCCAGAATTCCCTGTGCCAGAGAGGCATTCAGGGAGTCGATCATACGGATCTTTCTGCCGCATGGCGGATTTTCCATTAAAGTCTCGGCTGCAAGTCTTGCGGAATTAAAGGTACCACTGATATTTTTGCTGAGGGAAAAATAAAGCACATCTTCATTTTGCTCCATAATGCTGCGGAAGCAGTTCTCAAAATCTCCGCTGGAGATCAGTCCAGTTTTGACATCCATGCCTGCACGCATTGCGTCATAATATTTTTTCCCTTTTTCCCGTTCTTCCTCCGGAGAAAGGGACGGATCGAAGCAGACAAGCTCCTTACCGTCTACATAATTTACAAAAGAGAGCACCTGAATCTGGTACTTTTTCACAAGCTCTGCCGGAATATTGGCAGCAGAGTCAACCACTATCTGGAACATATTGTCACCTGTATCCTTTAAAATTTTTCTGCCATAGATATGTAATGATAAAGCTATGATGTGTCACATTGTTTACAATATTATATGTAGTAATAAAAACCATGTCAAGAGGAGCAAGGATAAAAGTGCCATTATATTGCATAACCGGAAAATAGTATTCCTATTATGCGCAATCAGGTAAGAGAAAGGTAATAAATCCATGGATAAAGCGATAAAAAGATAATAATCCACGGATAAAGCAATAAAAAGATACCAATAACCCTTGAGAACGGATGAAAAAAGTAGTAAAATCAGACAATGTGAAACAATCAGGTAATCATTAGGAAAGAAAAGGGTAATTTATATGGCACTGAATAAGAAACCGGTAAACGGAATGAAGGATATTCTTCCGGAGGAAATGCAGATCCGTGATTATGTCATGGGTGTGATCAAAGAAAATTATCGTAAATTCGGCTTTACACCGATCGAAACACCGTGCGTGGAGAGCATTGGCAATCTTTGCTCCAAGCAGGGCGGCGAAAATGAAAAGCTGATCTTCAAGATCTTAAAGCGTGGCGAAAAGCTGAATCTGGAAACGGCAAAGGAAGAAAATGATCTGGTTGACAGCGGACTTCGTTATGACCTGACACTTCCGCTTTCCCGTTATTATGCAAATCATGCCAATGAACTGCCAAATCCGTTCAAAGCACTGCAGATGGGAAATGTATGGAGAGCGGACAGACCGCAGAAGGGACGTTTCCGTCAGTTCATGCAGTGTGATATCGATATATTGGGTGAGCCAAGCAATCTGGCAGAGATCGAGCTGATCCTTGCGACAACAACAACGCTTGGCAAGCTGGGCTTTTCCAACTTCAAGGTGCGTATCAACGAAAGAAGGATCTTAAAGGCTATGGCTGCTTATTCCGGTTTCCCGGAGGAGCAGTATGATCTTGTATTTATCATTCTGGATAAGATGGACAAGATCGGTCTTGACGGCGTGAAGGCAGAGCTTTTGGAAAGCGGCTTCACACAGGAAATGGTTGATAAGTACGGCAGACTGTTTGAAGGGATGCAGGCAGCAGACGATGCGATCGCTTATCTTGCCGGAGAGCTTGGCGATTATCTGGAAGAAGGCGTGGCAGACAGCTTAAGCGAGATTCGTACAAGCGTCGGTGCAACGGTTGACGGTAATTTTGAAATCGTATTTGATCCGACACTGGTACGTGGTATGTCTTATTATACCGGTACGATCTTTGAGATCGAAATGCCTGATTTTGGCAGCAGTGTTGCGGGTGGTGGCCGTTATGATAAGATGGTTGGCAAATTTACCGGAAAGGATACACCGGCGTGCGGCTTCTCCATCGGATTTGAACGAATCATCACGATCCTGCTCGATCAGGGCTTTCAGGTACCTGGCAGTGCGGAAAAGATTGCATTTTTAGTAGAAAAGGGCATGGATGCTGACCGCCTCTGTGATGTGATCGGCGAGGCACAGAAACTTAGAAGCGAGGGCAGACAGGTACTGGTTGTCCGTATGAACAAAAATAAAAAATTCCAGAAGGAACAGCTGACAAAGGAAGGTTATTGTGAATTCCGGGATTTCTATAAAGAAGCACTTAAAAATTAGGAAGAGGAGAATGAAAAATGGCTGAATCAATGAAAGGGCTGAAAAGAACCCACAGATGTACCGAAGTAACAGCAAAAAACATCGGTGAGACAGTAACTGTCATGGGCTGGGTTGCAAAACAGCGTAATAAAGGCGGCATTATTTTCGTGGATCTGCGCGACAGAAGCGGTATCCTGCAGTTGATCTTTGAAGAGGATAAATGCGGCAGTGAGAACTTTGAAAAGGCAATGAAGCTGAGAAGTGAATATGTTGTTGCTGTTGTCGGCAAGGTGGAAAAGAGAGCCGGCGCAACGAATGAAAACCTGAAAACAGGTGATATCGAAGTGATCGCCGAGCAGGTTCGTATTCTTTCCGAATCAGAAACACCACCGTTCCCGATCGAAGAGAACAGCAAGACAAAGGAAGAGATCCGTCTGAAATACCGTTATCTGGATCTGAGAAGACCGGATCTGCAGAGAAACCTGATCCTGCGCAGTAAGATCTGTACGGAAGTACGTGCTTTCATGGCAAAGGAAGGCTTTATCGAGATTGAAACACCTATTTTAAATAAATCCACACCGGAAGGAGCAAGAGATTATCTGGTACCGAGCCGTATACATCCTGGCAGCTTTTATGCACTGCCACAGTCACCACAGCTGTTTAAGCAGCTTCTGATGTGCTCCGGATACGACAGATATATCCAGATTGCAAAATGCTTCCGTGATGAGGATCTGCGTGCGGACCGTCAGCCGGAATTTACACAGATCGATATGGAGCTTTCTTTTGTGGATGCAGAGGATGTTATGGAGGTCAATGAACGTCTGATCCAGCATGTCTGCAAGGAAGCAATCGGACTGGATGTACAGCTTCCGCTGCCGAGAATGACATGGCAGGATGCCATGGATCGTTTCGGTTCCGATAAGCCGGATACCCGTTTCGGTATGGAGCTTGTAGATGTATCCGATGTTGTAAAGGACTGCGGCTTTTCCGTATTTACATCAGCACTGGCTGATGGCGGCAGTGTCCGTGGTATCAATGCAAAGGGACAGGCTGAAATGCCTCGTAAGAAGATCGATGCCCTTGTCAATGACGCAAAGGGAAATGGTGCAAAGGGTCTTGCTTATCTGGCTGTACTGCCGGATGGCAGCTATAAATCCTCTTTTGCAAAATTCATGACAGAGGATGAACTGAAAGCACTGGTCAGCGCAATGGACGGTGAACCGGGAGATCTTCTGTTGTTTGCAGCAGATAAAAATAAGATCGTCTGGAATGTGCTCGGTGCCCTGCGTCTGGATCTGGGACACAAAATGGGACTGATCGATGAAAATAAATTCAATTTCCTCTGGGTAACAGAATTCCCGCTTTTAGAGTGGAGCGAGGAAGAAAATCGTTTTGTTGCCATGCATCATCCATTCACAATGCCGATGGAAGAAGACTGGCAGTATATCGATTCAGATCCGGGACGTGTCCGTGCGAAAGCATATGATATCGTATTAAACGGTGTTGAGCTGGGCGGCGGTTCCGTCAGAATCCACCAGGATGATATCCAGGAAAAGATGTTTGAAGTTATCGGTATCAAGAAAGAAGAAGCGTGGGATCGTTTCGGATTCCTGTTAAGCGCATTCAAATACGGTGTTCCGCCGCACGCCGGACTGGCATACGGTCTTGATCGTATGGTCATGCTGCTTGTCAAGGCAGACAGCATCCGTGAAGTGATGGCATTCCCGAAGGTAAAGGATGCTTCCTGTCTGATGAGTGAAGCACCGAATGTCGTAGACCAGAAGCAGCTTGATGAGCTTTGCCTTGCGGTTGTAAAGCCGGAGCAGAAGGAAGAAGCAGGGGAAGAACCGGAGCAGGCATAAAGGAACAGATATGAAAGCTTTGATTTATGTAACTGAGCCTGTTGCATGGACTGAGGAAACGCTTGCTTCGTATGAGAGAATCTCCTCAGACGGGCGGCGCAGGAAGGCGGAAAAACTGAAAAATCTGCCGGACAGGGTGCGCTGCATCAGAGCAGGCATTCTGCTTGCACAGGCATATGCATATGAAAAGAACAGACAAATGATAAGAGAGCCGGCAGAAGCTGACTCTCTTATTTGGTTGCCATTACCTTCCGTACAGGAGGCGGAGAGGCTGGTCAGGGAATGCCCCACGGAAGCGGAAGAGGGTAATGGAAAGCCTTTTTTTCCGAAGGAAAGACAGCTGCATTTTAGTCTTTCCCATGCAGGCGCGTTTGTCTGCTGCTGCATGGCAGATATACCGGTCGGGATTGATGTGGAATGCATCCGCCAAAGAAAGGAATCTGTCATAAAGCGCTGCTTTACACCGGAAGAAGCCGGGCGTGCAAGAACATCCGACAAATGCTTTACGGAAATCTGGACACAGAAGGAAGCACTTTCCAAGCTGACAGGTAAAGGGCTTAGCGGTATTTTGCAAAATCATCTGCCGGGAGAAGTAAGATCTTTCTGGATTAGCGATACCTATGTTGTATCTGTGGCTTACTGAACCGTCTTTTTGATCCCATCAGCGATCGCGTGTGCGACTGCAAGGAAATTCTCATCCAGAAAGGCATTATCCTTTGGTGTATCGATATACCCCACTTCCACAATGACTGCGGGCATATTGGTACGCTTTAAAACTGTGAGATTTTTCCGTTCCGTTGTACCGAGATCCGCAAAACCGATCGCGGAAAGTGCAGAGGCAATATTGCGTGCAAGCGTTTCTGCAAGGGTTCCCTTACTGTAGACGAGTGTTTCCACACCTGAGTAGGTGCTTGGAACAGGTGTGGAATTGCGGTGGATGGAGACAAAATAGTCTGCATTTGCCGCATTTGCTTTCCGGGCTTTGACAAGCGGTGTATCATACACATCTGTTTCCCGGGTATAGACGACATCGATGTCCGGGTCTTCGGCAAGCAGTCTGCCGACTGCGAGCGTCAGTGCCAGTGTGTCATCCTTTTCCTGCCTTCCCTGATAAGTGGCACCGAGGTCACTTCCGCCGTGCCCGGCATCTAGTACAACAACAGCCATATAGATTCTCCTTTCAGCTGATCATGCCACCAAGCATTCCGCTTGCGAGGCAAAGAAACATGGTAAACAGGAAATTGGAGGTCAGATCGGTAAAAGAGCCTTTGATACAAAGGGAAACGACCACAAGGACAAGGAAATACAGTCCGCCGATACAAAGTCCCCATAGATATTTCTGCGATCCGATCCGTTTTCCGGAAAGAAATCCCGCCAGAAAGGTGGAAAGGATATAAATCACGATGATGCAGGCGTTCACTGCTTTATCCGGCAGATAGCATTTATACACAAACAGAGCCAGAAGAAGCAGCAGGACTGTTGTGATGGCATATGCTGTGATAAGGAATTTCAGAAGGATTTTACCCATTATTTACCGTCCTGTTCTTGACTTTTTCATTAGTTTATTGTATTTTTCATATAATATATTTAGAACAAAAGGAGTGAACTTTTTTGGACTCGGGTCTAGTGATTCAAATTGTAACCATTATTATTCTGCTGATGCTTTCGGCATTCTTTTCTTCTGCTGAAACATCCCTTACCTGTGTGAATCTGGTACGTATCCATACACTTGCGGAAGGTGGGGATAAACGCGCAGCGCGTGTCGAGAAAATACTTTCAAATCCGGGAAAAATGTTAAGTACGATCCTGATCGGAAATAACATAGTCAATATATCAGCATCTTCCCTTGTGACAACATTTACCATAAAGGTGTTCGGTAATTACGCGGTTGGTATTGCAACAGGCGTTCTGACCGTGCTTGTTCTGATGTTTGGTGAAATCCTGCCAAAAACAGCAGCGAATCTCTGTGCGGAAAAGCTGGCACTGGCTTATTCTTTCTTTATATTAAAGCTGATCTGGCTTCTGACACCGATTGTATTTCTTGTAGATAAGCTGTCCCAGTTCCTGATGAAGCTTCTCGGGATCGATACATCCAAAACAGGCTCCGGTATGACGGAGACAGAGCTGAAGACATATGTGGATGTCAGCCATGAAGAGGGTGTGATCGAATCGGATGAGAGAGAAATGATACTGAATGTATTTGATCTGAATGATTCCCTGGCACGTGATATCATGATCCCGCGTATCGATATGACGATGGTGGATGTGGAGACCGGCTACAGAAGTCTGCAGGCGGTCTTTAAGGAAACAATGTTTTCCCGTATCCCGGTTTATGAAGGGGAGAAAGATAATATCATCGGTATCGTGACTTTGAAGGATTTCTTCAGTAACGGCAGAACGGATTTTTCGCTTCGTTCCATCATGCGCGAAGCCTATTATACATTTGAAACAAAAAAGACAGATGAGCTTCTCAATGAAATGCGTGAAAGCAGCAATTCCATTGCTATTGTGCTGGATGAGTATGGCGCCTGCGCCGGTCTGATCACGATGGAGGATCTTCTGGAAGAAATCGTTGGTGAGATCCGTGACGAATATGATGAAGAAGAAAAGCAGCTGATCCAGAAAATCAGCGCACACCGCTACAGAATTGATGGTTCGGTGAAGATCGATGATGTCAATGATGCACTTGGAACTTCATATGAATCAGAGGATTATGATTCTATTGCCGGCCTGCTCATAGAAGCACTGGACAGACTGCCGGCGCAGGGTGAGAGTGTAACGCTTGCGGACGGTACAACGCTTCTGGCGGAGAAGATCGAAAAGAACAGGATCAGCCATGTGCTTCTGACACTTCCTGTCCGGGAAAATGAAAAGACAGAGGAAGAAATCAAAGAGCCAAAGGAACCTGCGGAGCAGGCAGAAGAGGTTTCCGGTGAAGAAACGGTAAAGACCTTGTAAAAAACTCTTTCCATGCGGTTGGAAGTGTGATATACTACGAATAGTTTTAATTGAATAAAGGAGGCTATGTGATGAAACATATCAAAACATTAAGCACAAGAGATTTAAAGAAATCTATGAAAAAGGGCGGCTGTGGTGAATGCCAGACATCTTGTCAGTCAGCTTGCAAAACATCCTGTACAGTAGGAAACCAGAGTTGCGAAAATATTAAATAAAACAGTAGTTTTTCTTAAGCAGCGAGTAACTCCGCTGCTTATTATACGTCAAAGAACTATTTATTAAGAAACTGAGAGGAAATAATAGTGATTCATTGTTATCAGAGCAATGGTTATTCCATCGTGATGGATGTTAACAGCGGTGCTGTGCATGTCGTGGATGACCTTGTTTACCAGCTTGTTCCTCTGCTGGAGCCCCTTGTAAAAGAAAAGAAAGACAAGGGAGAGATCCTGGACTTCGTGAAAGCGCAGCAGCTTCCGTATACGGAAGAAGAGACCGCCGAGGCGGTGGATGAGATTCTGCTGCTTGCACAGGAAGGACAGCTGTATACAGAGGACATTTACGAAAATTATATTGACAGCTTTAAAAACCGCGAAACGGTTGTCAAGGCACTTTGCCTGCATATTGCGCATGACTGTAACCTTGCCTGCAGATACTGCTTTGCGGAAGAAGGTGAATACCACGGCAGAAGAGCGATCATGAGCTACGAGGTCGGAAAGAAAGCACTGGATTTTCTGGTGGCAAATTCCGGTAACCGTACGAATCTGGAGGTCGATTTCTTCGGCGGTGAACCGCTCATGAACTGGGAGGTCGTCAAGCAGCTTGTGGCTTACGGGCGTTCCCTGGAAGAGGAGCATCATAAAAAATTCCGTTTTACGATCACAACAAACGGTGTTTTGTTAAATGATGAGATTCTGGAGTTTGTAAATAAAGAAATGGGAAATATGGTACTGAGCATCGACGGCCGTAAGGAAGTGCATGACAGAATGCGTCCGCACAGAGGCGGTCAGGGCAGCTATGATGAGATCGTGCCTAAATTTAAAAAGGCAGCAGAGAGCCGCGGACAGATGAATTATTATGTGCGTGGTACCTATACCCATTATAATACGGATTTTGCGAAAGATGTCCTGCATCTGGCAGACCTTGGCTTTAAGCAGATTTCCGTTGAGCCGGTCGTAGCACCGGAAACCGAAGATTATGCGATCCGCGAAGAGGATCTTCCGCAGCTTCTTGCGCAGTATGATGAGCTGGCAGAGGAAATGATCAAACGCAGAAAAGAAGGAAACGGATTTAATTTTTTCCATTTCATGATCGATCTGGAAGGCGGTCCGTGTGTGGCAAAGCGTTTATCCGGCTGCGGTTCGGGAACAGAATATCTGGCAGTGACGCCGTGGGGGGATCTGTACCCTTGTCATCAGTTCGTTGGAAATGAAGATTTCCTGATGGGCAATGTGGACGAAGGTGTTCTGCGGACAGATATCAGAGATGAATTCAAACAGTGTAATGTCTATGCAAAGGAAAAATGTAAGGACTGTTTTGCCAAATTCTACTGCAGCGGCGGCTGTGCGGCAAATTCCTACAACTTCACGGGAAATGTGAACGGTTCCTATGATATTGGCTGTGAATTGCAAAGAAAGAGAATTGAGTGTGCCATTATGATCAAAGCCGCACTCAGTGAGTAAATCTCAGATTTGAAAGGGAATCTGAAAGGGAGGAAAAAGAAATGAAGAAAAACAGAGCAGTCATTACGATGATTTTGGCAGTGCTCGCAATTATCGGATTCGGCTATATTGCCTTTGTCGGTATCGGTGCAGGCAAAACAGGATCCATGGGGAATATCAAGCAGGGGCTTGATCTTGCCGGCGGTGTCAGCATTACTTATCAGGTAGTCGGTGACGAATCTCCTTCTGCAGAAGACATGAGCGATACGATCTATAAGCTGCAGAAGCGTGTGGAAAACTACAGTACAGAAGCACAGGTATATCAGGAAGGTAACGATCGTATCAATATCGAAATTCCGGGTGTTTCCGATGCCAATGCAATTCTGGAGGAACTTGGCCGTCCGGGTTCTCTTTACTTTATCAAGCAGACTGACAGTGACGGAAACCAGAATTATACGATTGGTGTTACAGAGGATGGTACATATGATTATGTACTGCTGAAGGATCTGAACACATTGATGGAAGACGGCAGTATCGTACTTGACGGTACAATGGTATCGAGTGCACAGGCGGCTACCGTACAGTCAGACAGCGGTACAAAGGATAAACAGTATGTTGTTTCCCTTACCTTTACGGAAGAAGGCAAACAGGCATTTGCGGATGCTACAACAGATGCTTATTCAAAGGGAGAAACGATCGGTATTTATTATGACGGCAGATTTGTTTCCGTTCCGAGAGTAGATGAACCGATCCTTGGCGGACAGGCACAGATCAGCGGACAGGATAGCTTTGAAGAGGCGGATACACTTGCTTCTACGATCCGTATCGGAGGACTGAAGCTGGAACTGGAAGAGCTCCGTTCCAACGTTGTAGGTGCGCAGCTTGGTGAAGAAGCTGTATCTTCCAGCTTAAAAGCAGGTGCGATCGGTTTTGCACTCGTATGTATCCTGATGATCGTTGTATACCTGTTACCGGGCTTTGTTTCAGCGATTGCCCTTACGATCTATGTTCTTCTGACATTACTTGCGCTGAATGCATTAAATATTACATTAACACTGCCGGGTATTGCAGGTATTATTCTTTCCATCGGTATGGCGGTTGATGCAAATGTCATCATCTTCTCCCGTATCCGTGAGGAGATCGCAGTCGGCAAGACAGTACAGTCAGCCATTAAGATCGGTTTTGAAAAAGCACTTTCCGCTATTGTGGACGGTAATATCACAACACTGATCGCAGCACTGGTTCTTGGCTTAAAAGGTTCCGGTACTGTAAAAGGCTTTGCCATTACATTGGGGCTTGGTATTATCCTTTCCATGTTCACGGCATTATTTGTAACACGTATTCTGTTAAATGCATTTTATGCACTTGGCTGTAAAGATGAAAAGCTGTACGGTAAAGCAAAAGATATCAAGACAGTTGATTTCCTGTCAAAGAAGGCGGTATTCTTTGCCGTTTCACTCCTTGTGATCGTGGCAGGTTTTGTATTTATGGGTGTGAATAAATCACAGACAGGACATTCTTTAAATTACAGCCTTGACTTTATGGGCGGTACTTCTTCTACGGTTACGTTTAACGAAGACCTGTCCATTGCGGACATTGACGCACAGGTTGTGCCGGTTGTGGAAAAAATCACGGGTGACAGCAACGTACAGACACAGAAGGTAAATGATTCCACACAGGTTGTTATCAAGACAAGATCTCTGACAGTAGATGAAAGAGAAGCTTTCACAACAGCTATGAAAGAAGATTTCGGTGTAGAGGAAGAGGCGATCACGACAGAGACAATCAGTGCAACAGTCAGCAACGAAATGAAGTCCGATGCGATCGTATCCGTGATCATTGCAACACTCTGTATGCTTGTATATATCTGGTTCCGTTTCACGGATGTCCGTTTTGCGGCAAGTGCGGTTCTGGCACTGTTACATGATGTTCTTGTAGTACTGGCATTTTATGCGGTTTCCAAAACATCTGTCGGCAATACATTTATCGCTTGTATGCTGACTATTGTCGGATACTCTGTCAACTCAACGATCGTTATCTTTGACCGTATCCGTGAGCAGCTGAAGACGACAAAGGTAAGAGACAACGAAGAATTGAAGGAAATTGTGAACGAAAGTATCACAAAGACGCTGACAAGAAGTATTTACACGAATATCACAACCTTCATTACGATCTTCATGGTATTCCTTCTCGGCGTATCCAGCATCCGTTCCTTTGCAATGCCTCTTATGGTAGGTATTCTTTGCGGTGCATATTCTTCTGTATGTATCACAGGTGCACTGTGGTATGTACTCAGAACAAAATTTGCAGGAAAGAAAAAAGCTCCGGCAAAAGCACCTGCTAAGAAGGCTTCTAAAAAGAACTGATAGGATCTGAATCAGAAATCACAGGAAATGCTCCCTGCTTTGGCAGGGGGCATTTTTGTATGAAAAAAACGGAAAAATTTGTATAATATTTCATGCTGCAATTTGGTAAACACCATTGTGGTGCCTATCGGAGTTTGATATAATAAATATAAATGTGGGGTCTTCCCGACAGATTTCTTCAAAAGGGTGAATGGAGGAAACAAAATATGATAGTATTGGTTATTTTACTGGTAGTGATTGTCGGTGTGCTGGCATTTCTGCTGTTCCGTGAAAAACAGGGGGCGGCAACAGAAAAACAGGATCCGGCGAAGCTGGTGCCAAAGGGGATTCTTGACAGAGGCGGTGTAGGTCCTGTACTTGCCGTGACAAACGACAATAAGGTCTTATTTTTCAATAAAGACTTTGCACAGCTCTTCCCGGAGATCGCAACGGCAGAGACGATATCTGCATATCCGGAAATGATGCGTCTGTTTAAGGATGAGGAATATGTTTCAGAGGTATTGTCCCGTATTTATGAGATCAGATATGAGACGCTGGAGCAGGAAAATGTACAGGGAAAATTTGTATGGCTCGTAGATATCACGGAGCATTACAAGACGAATAAGAAGCTGAAAGAACTGAAGGAGATGGCAGATGCAGCCAATAAGGCAAAGTCCAATTTCCTTGCCAATATGAGTCATGAGATCAGAACACCGATCAACACGGTACTCGGTATGGATGAGATCATCTTAAGGGAGGCAACTGAGGTACCGATCAAAGGGTATGCGGAAAACATCCGTGAAGCCGGTACGACGCTTCTGTCACTGGTCAACGATCTTCTGGATTTCTCCAAGATTGAATGTGGCAAGATGGAAATACTGCCGGTGGAATATGAAGTAGCAAATGTACTGACAGAAGTCATTAATATGATCGAGATCAAGGCAGTCAACAAGCGTCTGGAATTCAAGGCAATTGTGGCAGAGGATATTCCGTATCTGTTATTCGGTGATGAGATCCGTCTGAAACAGGTTATGATCAACCTGCTGACAAATGCGGTCAAGTATACGGAAGAGGGAAGCGTTATTTTAAAGGTAGACTGGAAGGAGGCAGGCGATTCTGCAATCCAGCTGATCGTTTCCGTGACAGATACCGGTATCGGTATTAAGCCGGAGGATATCGACAAGCTGTTTGTATCCTTTGAACGCATTGAAGAAAAGAGAAACCGGAATATCGAAGGTACCGGTCTTGGTATCAGTATTACAAAGGAACTGCTTGAGCTGATGAACTCCAGCCTGAACGTCCGCAGTGAGTATGGCGTTGGATCTACCTTCTCCTTCACTTTGAAGCAGGGCATCAGAGATCGTAAGCCGATCGGCAGATTCCGTGAGAAATATGCATACAGCAATGAAAAGATCAAGAAATACAGAACAACTTTCGTAGCACCGAATGCAAAGATTCTTGTTGTCGATGACAATGCCATGAACCTTTCCGTTGTAGAGGGACTTCTGAAAAATACTAAGATCCAGGTTGACTGTGCAAACGGCGGTGAGGCTGCACTGGAATTCTGTAAGGACGTCAAATATGACATTATCTTTATGGATCATATGATGCCTTACATGGATGGTATTGAGACACTCAAAAATATCAAAGCAACAAAGGATTCCCCGAATGTGGATACACCGGTTATCGTACTGACAGCCAATGCGGTATCGGGTGCGAAGGAAATGTATCTGGAAGAGGGCTTTGTGGATTACATGTCCAAACCGATCCAGGGCAAGCGTCTGGAAGAAAAAATCGTGGAATACTTACCGGAAGATAAATATGTCATGATCGAATATGATGAGATGGAGAAAAAGCTCTATCAGAATTTGTGGAAGACGGTTGCGGATGATATCATGAGGGAATATAAGTTCCATACACTGGATATCCCGACGGCAGTTGAATCAGCAGAAGGCGATAAGGATTGCGTGATCTTCCTGTTAGAGTCTTTCCGGGATAATGAGGGAAAGAACAGAAATGATATCGTAACATCTTTTGAAAAAGAAGATTATCCGAATTATACGATCTTCGTCCACGCACTTAAGAGCACAGCCAAGATGATCGGTGCAAATGATCTGTCTGAAAAGGCAAGACTGTTGGAGCAGGCAGGCAAGGACGGTGATATCGATTATATCAGGAGCCATCATGATGAAATGATTCAGGAATACAGCAAGGTTGTAGAAGAGATCAAAGATTATCTGGATCAGAAGAGTAACTGATAAAATACATAAGAAGGGTGAAGGGCTGAGGAACAGATTGTTCTTCAGCCCTTATTACGGACAGAAGATAACATGGATCAGCAGCAGCGCGCCCGCATACGGGAAAGAAACAGAAGAAAGAGAAGAAAACAGGTATTTTATGCAAGGATCGCAGCATTCCTGATCGTTGCGGCATTGCTTGTGGGTATCTTTTTTGCAGTGCGCGGCGTTATGGCACTGACAGGAGATAAAAACAGTGTGACAACCTTTCAGGAAATTGAAAACAGGCTTTTCAGACGGAAAAAGAAAGTCTATACAAAGCCGGAAATGACGGAAGAATATCTGACGGTCAATCCATATTCCAGACCGGGAGAGAAGCTTCCCACTGTCAAAAGTGTATTTGTGCATTATACGGCAAATGCAGGGACTTCCGCCATGCAGAACAGAAGTTATTTTGAAAATCTGGGTATTACGGGAGAAACTTCGGCGAGTGCGCATTTTATCATCGGCTATGAAGGGGAGATCGTGCAGTGTCTGCCACTTGAAGAGATCGGTTATGCGGTGAAGGGACGGAATTATGATTCGGTTTCCATTGAATGTTGTTATCTGGAGGAGGACGGAAAGTTTACGGATGCGACATATCAGTCGCTTCTGCAGCTTGTTTCCTGGCTGATGGGAAAATATGATCTGTCCATAGATGATGTACTGCGGCATTATGATGAGGGCGGCAAAAACTGCCCGAAGTATTATGTGGAGCATGAAGAGGCCTGGACGCAGCTGAAGCAGGATATCGCGGACTATATTGCAGAGAACGGTACATATAAAGCACCTGCAGACAGTGCGGAAGAAAGTGAAAATACAGAGGCAGAGGAGTAGACATATGCCGGAAGAAAAATGGTTTGTCACGACAAAGAAAGCAGATTTTAATCATATAGCGGCAGAATTCGGGATCAGCCCGGTGCTGGCAAGGATCATACGGAACAGGGATATAGTTACAGAGGAGGAAGTGCGTTATTTCCTGCACGGAACACTGGAAGATTTACATGATCCTTATCTTCTGAAAGGAATGAGAGAGGGCAGTGCATTTTTATATGCGGCGATCCGGGAGAAAAAGCAGATCCGCATTATTGGAGATTATGATGTGGATGGGATCTGTTCTACTTATGTCTTATATCATGCATTGCAGCTTTTAGGGGCGTCGGTCAGTTACCGGATCCCGCACCGGATCAAGGATGGGTACGGACTGAACGAAGAGATCATCCGGGAGTGCAGCGGGCAGCAGGTAGAAGTGATCGTCACCTGTGATAATGGGATTGCAGCGGCAAAGGAGATCGCACTGGCAAAGGAGCTTGGCATGGAGGTGCTTGTCACAGACCATCATGAAGTGCCTTACCGGGAAATAACAGGAGTGGATGGCATGACAGAGCGGGAAGAGATCCTGCCGCCCTCTCTTGTCATCGATCCAAAGCAGAAGGACTGCCATTATCCGTATAAGGGGATCTGTGGGGCGGTCGTTGCCTATAAACTGGTACAGGTGCTTTTGGAACAGGCGGAAAAGGAGCAGTTTATTACCGTGGCTGATCGAAAGGATTGTCTTGCGGAGCTGCTGGAATTTGCAGCAATGGCGACGATCTGTGATGTGATGGATCTTCTGGATGAGAACAGGATCATTGTGAAATATGGACTGAAACAGATGGAACAGTCCAAAAATCTGGGACTGCGGACACTGATCGAGGTCTGCGGGCTGAAGGGACAGAAACTTGGCAATTATCATGTTGGGTTTATTTTAGGACCTTGTCTGAATGCAACCGGAAGACTGGACAGCGCGGCGCGTGCGATGGAACTGTTTTTATGTACCGGGCTGCGGGAGGCTGTTGTGATTGCCACAGATCTGAAAGCGTTGAATGAGAGCCGTAAGGAACTGACAGAGCAGGGCGTGAAAGAAGCGGTCAGGCAGATGGAGGCAGGAGAGCATGGAACGGATAAAGTCATGGTCATTTATCTGCCGGACTGCCATGAGAGCATTGCGGGGATCATAGCGGGCAGACTGCGGGAGAAATACGCTCATCCGTTTTTTGTGCTGACAAAGGCGGAAGAAGGCTTGAAGGGTTCCGGCAGATCTATTGAAGCATATCATATGTATGAAGGGCTGCATGGGGTGGAAGATCTTCTGACAAAATACGGCGGACATAAGCTGGCGGCGGGACTTTCTTTAGAAGAAAAGAATCTGCAAGAGCTGCGAAGGCGGCTGAATGCAGACTGTCATCTGACAGAAGAAGATTTTGTCCACAAAATACTGATCGATGTACCAATGCCGCTTTCCTATGTGAATATGCAGTTTGTGGAAAGCCTTTCCTTGCTGGAGCCGTTTGGAAACGGAAATAAAAAGCCTGTATTTGCCTGTAAGGATGTGCCGATCTCACATGTGCAGCTGAGAGGAAAAAATAAAAATGTGGCAGGTTTTCTTTTAACGGACGAGACAGGGAGAAAGCTCAGCGGCATTTATTTCGGGGAAGCAGAGCGGTTTTATGAGGAAATGCAGGGCAGACAGAGCCTGCATATCGTGTATTACCCGGATATCAATGAATTCCGCGGAAACCGCAGCCTGCAGATCGTGGTGACGAATTATATGATACCAGGGGCACAATCCTGAAGCCGTGCCATGCTTGCATGTGCATGGCTGACAGGATTAGTGCCCCGCACACACATGAGCATAAGAGTGTGGCGAAGCACCACGATATGCGAATGTGTGTCGGGATTGCGAGAGTGTAAAACACGGAGCAATCCCGAGGTATCTTAAAAAGAAAGCCGTGCCATGCTTGCATAGCTTCTAAACATACAAAACCGGCGCAGAAAACTCTGCGCCGGTTTTGAATTCTTATGAGGGGGGAGTGATAAATCTCTCTATCACTGCTTATAAGCATAAAAATAAAATGTGAATAAAGTGTGTAGAAAGTATAAAAAGAAACGAAAAAGAATAGAAAAGAATTAGAAACAGTTCGAAAGCCGGGCGGAAATTGTAAAGTGTGTCAAAGTGTGATATGATAAACAGTAAGTTTTGACAAGATAACAGAAAGCGGGGAATGGATATGGTACTGGCAGCATTACTGGAAAAACTGGAATATGAACTGGTCAGCGGATCAGAGGACATGCAGATTGAAAATGTAGTATATGATTCGCGTAAGGTAACAGAAGGTTCTTTATTTATCTGTATTGAAGGCGGAACGGCAGATGGGCATACTTTCATACCGGATGTGGTAAAGAAAGGCGCGAAAGCATTGATCGTGACAAAGGATGTATCCGGTCTTTTGCCGGCGGATGCAGACGTGACGGTGATCCGGGTAAAGGACAGCCGTTATGCGCTGGCATTTGTATCTGCCGCTTATTTCGGGCACCCGGCAGAAAAGCTGAAGGTGATCGGCATTACCGGTACAAAGGGAAAGACGACTACCACGTATCTGGTAAAATCGATTCTGGAGCACGCAGGACATAAGGTAGGGCTTGTCGGTACGATCGAAGCGGTCATCGGGCAGGAGCATATTCCGGCAAACAATACAACACCGGAGTCTTATGTATTACAGGAATATTTCGCAAAGATGGTCGAGGCAGGCTGTGACACAGTTGTTATGGAGGTGTCTTCTCAGGGACTGATGCTGCACAGAACGCAGGGCTTTGTTTTTGATTACGGTATTTTCACCAATATCGAGCCGGATCATATCGGACCGCTGGAGCATAAGGATTTTGCTGATTATATGCATTGCAAGGGACTGTTGTTCAAGCAGTGCAGAGTCGGTATCGTCAACTGTGATGATGCCCATTATCAGGATGTGATCAGGGATCATACATGCAAGATCGAAACATTCGGCTTTGCAGAGAATGCAGATTACCGTGCACAGGATCTGAAGCTGATCAGCGGCGCAGGCTTTTTGGGCATTGATTTTAAGGCAAGAGGAAAGGTAAATCTGGATATCGAGCTGCATGCACCGGGCAGATTCAGTGTTTACAATGCACTTTGTGCGATCGCGATCTGCAATCACTTTGGTGTCACGGCAGATGAGGTGAAGGAAGCACTTCTGCAGGCACATGTCAAAGGCAGGATCGAACTTGTCAAAGTATCGGATGATTTTACGCTGATGATCGACTATGCGCATAATGCCATGGCACTGGAAAGCCTGCTCACAACATTGCGGGAATATAAGCCTAAGCGTCTTGTCTGTCTGTTTGGCTGCGGCGGAAACCGCTCCAAGCTCAGACGTTATGAGATGGGTGAGGTCAGCGGAAAGCTGGCGGATCTGACAGTGATTACCTCCGACAATCCGCGTAACGAAGAGCCGCAGGCGATCATAGATGATATCAAGGTGGGAATTTCCAAAACAGACGGAAAATACGTGGAGATCATCGACAGAAAAGAAGCGATCGCCTATGTGATCCGCCATGGACAGCCGGGGGATGTCATTGTACTTGCCGGGAAAGGACATGAGGATTACCAGGAGATCAAAGGAAAGAAATATCCGATGGATGAAAGAGATATCATTGCGGATGTACTTGCCGGAAGGATTTAAACATGGAAAAGAAATATGCGGATGTGATCGTGGGGATCTCCCACGAAAAGATTGACCGCGCGTTTCAGTATATAGTGCCGCAGCACCTGCAGACAGAGCTGGAGATCGGAATGTGTGTGCATATTCCGTTTGGCAGAGGTAATCATATACAGGAAGGGTATGTGATCGGCTTTTCGGAGCAGGCGGAGCTTCCGGATGATAAGCTGAAGGAGATCAGACAGATTGTTCCGGCCTCTGTGAAAGCAACAGAGCGCAGTATTCAGTTAGCTGCGTGGATCAGAAGCTATTATGGATGCACGATGATCGCTGCATTGAAAACGGTACTTCCCGTCAAGCAGGAGAAGAAAGCAGTGGTATACCGTGAGGTAACACTGGCGGTAACGGAAAACGAAGCAAGAGAATATCTGTGTCAGGCACAGAAAAAACATCAGGCGGCAAAGGTACGGCTCCTCGAAGCACTGCTGGAGGGAGCGGCGCTCAGTTATACGATGGTAACCGGTAAGCTGGCAGTTTCGCCGCAGACGGTAACGAGTATGGCGGCGCAGGGCGTTTTGCGGGTGGAAAGCTATGAAACATACCGCAATCCGGTACATTTTGATGAGCTGCCCGGCGAAAAAAAGAAGCTGACAGAGGTGCAGCAGGAAATTGCGGATGATTTTATCCGTTCGTATGATGCAGGAGACCGGACACCGGTGCTTCTGCACGGTATTACGGGAAGCGGCAAGACAGAAGTCTATATGGAAATGATCGATGCCATGCTGCAAAGAGGAAAGCAGTGTATCGTGCTGATTCCGGAGATCGCCCTGACCTACCAGACACTGCTGCGGTTTTATAAGCGTTTTGGTGATGCGGTTTCTGTGATGCATTCCCGGCTGAGCGCGGGAGAGCGTTACGATCAGATGAAGCGGGCCAAGCGCGGCGAAGTACAGGTAATGATCGGGCCGAGAAGTGCACTGTTTACCCCATTTCAAAAGCTGGGGCTGATCATTATAGACGAGGAGCATGAGACAAGCTACAAAAGCGATTCCATGCCAAAATATCATGCCAGAGAGGTGGCAGTCCATCTGGCGGAAATGACAGATGCCTGTGTGGTCATGGGATCTGCAACGCCTTCACTGGAGGCAAATTACAGAGCGCAGCAGGGCATTTATAAAAAATATGTATTATCGGAGCGGATCGGAGATGCGGTTCTGCCAGAGGTGCAGATCGTAGATATGCGACAGGAGTTAGCAGGCGGCAACAGTTCGATCTTCAGCAGACATCTGGAAACTGCGATCGCTGACCGGCTGGAAAAGCGGCAGCAGGTTATGTTGTTTCTGAACCGTCGAGGTATTTCGGGCTTTGTATCCTGCAGGGCATGCGGTTATGTCATGAAATGTCCACACTGTGATGTTTCCCTTTCCGAGCACAGGCAGAAAATGGTCTGCCATTATTGTGGCTATGAAGAGCCGAAGCCTTCTGTCTGTCCCAAATGTCAGAGCAGATATCTGTTCGGCTTTAAGGCGGGAACACAGCAGGTAGAGGACAGCCTGCGGCTGCGGTTCCCGGAGGCGCGCATTCTGCGGATGGATGCGGATACAACGAAAAAAAAGGATGACTATGAGAAAATACTGGCAGTTTTTGCAAACCGGGACGCGGATATTCTGATCGGAACGCAGATGATCGTGAAAGGGCATGATTTCCCGGGGGTAACCCTGATGGGCGTTCTGGCTGCGGATCTGTCATTTCTGGCAGCGGATTACAGAAGCGGCGAGCGTACATTCCAGCTTCTGGTACAGGCAGTCGGAAGAGCAGGCAGAGGCAGTGTGGCGGGCGAGGCTGTGATCCAGACATATCAGCCGGATCATTACAGCGTGGTCTATGCGGCAAAACAGGATTATGACGGCTTTTATCAGGAAGAAATGGCTTACCGCAAGCTCCTTGGGTATCCGCCGGCAGCACATATGCTGGCAGTCCTGTTTACAGGAAAAAACGAGAAAGAGACTTTGTTCTGGGCAGAGCAGATGCTTTCCATGCTGCGCAGGCAGACAAGGGAACGGAAGGATCTTGTGATCATCGGGCCTGCACCGGCTTCTATCGGAAGGATCAACGATATGTTCCGCCAGATCGCTTATTTTAAATCGCCGGATGAAACGCTTCTTATGCGGCTTCGCGGCTGGATGGAGTTGTTTTGCCAGAAAAACGAAGACAAAATGAGGTCACTGCTGGTATATTATGATATGGATCCGGTACACGGCTATTAGCGACAGATAAATGAAAAGATTGTGAGGAAAAAGAAATGGCACTGAGAAAAATCAGAGAGATCGGAGATCCGATCCTGAATAAGACATGCAAGGAAGTAAAGGAAATCACAGACCGGACGAAAGATCTGATCGATGATATGTTTGAAACGATGTATGAGGCACAGGGTGTCGGGCTGGCAGCACCGCAGGTCGGTATTTTGAAGCGGATCGTTGTCATTGACTGCGGGGATGATCCGTTACTTCTGATCAATCCGGAGGTGCTTGAAACATCCGGTGAGCAGACCGGACAGGAAGGCTGTCTTTCCGTACCGGGCAAGGCAGGTATTGTGACAAGACCGAATTATGCGAAGGTAAAAGCCTATAATGAAGATATGGAAGAGTTCATCGTAGAAGGAGAAGAGCTTCTGGCGAGAGCACTCCTGCATGAGATCGATCATCTGGACGGACATCTTTATGTCGAAAAGGTAGAGGGCGACCTGATGGATGTAGTGCCGGACGATGAGGACGAGATGGAGGAAGAGGAATGAAAGTAGTTTATATGGGAACACCGGATTTTGCGGTAGGACCTCTGCAGGCAATGCTTTCAGGCGGTGTAGAAGTGCTGGCCGTCGTGACACAGCCGGACAGACCGAAGGGCAGGAGTAAGGAGCTTATGCCGTCTCCGGTCAAGGTATGCGCCATGCAGCATCAGATCCCGGTTCTGCAGCCGGAGCGGGTCAAACGGCCGGAAGCGGTAGCAGAGCTGAAGCAGTATGATGCGGATCTGTTTGTGGTAGCGGCTTTCGGGCAGATCCTGTCCAAAGAAATATTGGAAATGCCGCGCCTTGGCTGTATCAATATCCATGCTTCCCTTTTGCCGAAGTACAGAGGGGCAGCACCGATCCAGTGGTCGATCATCGACGGAGAAAAAGAAACCGGCGTGACGATCATGCAGATGAATGAGGGACTGGATACTGGAGATATCCTGACACAGAAGATCGTACCGATCACAGCAGAGGATACGGGCGAGAGCCTGTTTGATAAGCTTTGCGAGGCGGGCGGACAGCTTCTGCTTGAGACTCTTCCAAAGCTGGAAAACGGCAGTATCACACCGGTAAAACAGGATGAAAGCAAGAGCAGCTATGCAAAAATGCTGACAAAAGAGTTGGGACACATTGACTTTTCGGGATCTGCCGTGGAGATCGAGCGCCTTATAAGAGGGCTTAATTCCTGGCCGAGTGCTTACACAAAGTATGAGGGCAAGACATTAAAGATCTGGAAAAGCCGTGTTGCAGAAAACAGTGAGAAAGAACAGCAGCAAAAGCCCGGTACGATCGTCCGTGTGACGGATGACAGCATTTATGTACAGACAGGAGATGGCGTGTTAGAGCTTCTGGAAGTACAGCTGGAAGGCAAGAAACGAATGCAGGTAAAGGACTTTTTGCTGGGACACAGACCACAGGCAGGTACTGTTCTGGGATAACAGAAAGGAGCAAAGGCAATGGGTTATTATCCATACTATAGCTATTATTATGATCCAACTTATATTTTAGTCTTTTTGTGTGCGATCGCATCGATCATCGCATCCGCAAAGGTGAACTCCACCTTCCGGAAATATGACAGGGTGCGCAGCATGACCGGTATGACAGGTGCACAGGCAGCACAGACACTGTTATACAGTGCGGGCATCTATGATGTGACTGTAGAGCATGTGAGCGGCTCTTTAACAGACCATTACGATCCGTCAGCCAAAGTGCTCCGCCTTTCCGATGCTACCTACGGATCTTCTTCCGTGGCAGCAGTCGGTGTAGCGGCGCATGAATGCGGACATGCCATACAGGATAATAAAAACTACGCACCGCTGCGGCTTCGTTCGACACTGGTACCAGCCGCTAACTTAGGCTCCAAGGCGGGAATCCCGATCATCATTCTGGGATGTATCCTCGGCTATAACATGACACTGGTGCAGATCGGTATCTGGGTATTTTCTCTTGCGGTACTGTTCCAGCTTGTCACATTACCGGTCGAGTTTGATGCCTCCAGACGTGCGGTAAGACTTCTGGATGAACAGCATATCCTGCAGGGAGAAGAAGTCGGCATGTGCAGAAAAGTACTGACCGCCGCTGCCATGACATATGTGGCTGCAGCAGCATCGGCGATCATACAGCTGCTTCGTCTGATCCTGATTTTCGGTGGAGGACGCAGAAGAGATGACTGACCGTGAGATCATACTGGACAGCCTGATGGAAATACTGGAAAAAGGACAGTACAGCCATCTTGTGCTGCGCAGTGTTTTACAAAAGTACGACTATCTGCCCAAGCAGCAGCGCAGCTTTATCAAGCGCACCTGCGAGGGAACGATAGAAAACAAGATTTATATCGATTATGTGATAGACAGCTTTGCAAAGACAAAAACACCGAAGATGAAGCCGCTCATCCGCACGCTCCTGCGCATGGGAACGTATCAGATCCTGTTTCTGGACGGCGTACCGGATGCGGCAGTATGCAATGAATGTGTAAAACTTGCCACAAAGCGTGGCTTTGGCCCGCTGAAAGGCTTTGTCAACGGTATTTTGCGGACGATAGCCCGGAATAAGGAGCAGATTGCCCTGCCCGACCGGGAAAAAGAACCGCTTATGTATTTGTCTGTCCGGTATTCCATGCCCTTGTGGATCGTAGAGCTGTGGCAGGCGCAGTATGGCAGCAGAGCAGAGGATATGCTCAAGGCGCAGCTTGAAAAAAGACCGCTGACGATCCGTGTCAATGAAGCAATGCCTGGGGAAGCGCAAAGCAGGATACTTTCGCAGATCGCCGAGACGGGCGTAAAGGTAACACAGTCCAAACAGTTGCCTTATGCTTACTATTTGGAACAGGTCGATCACATCGACGATTTGCCGGGATATGCACAAGGCAGCTTTTTCATGCAGGATATCGGTTCCATGCAGGTTGTGGAGCTTGCAGGCATAAAGCCGGGCGATGCGGTGATCGATGTCTGTGCGGCGCCGGGCGGAAAAGCCATGCATGCACTGGCTAAGCTGCACGGAAAAGGCAGTGTGCAGGCGCGTGACCTGACGGAAAATAAGGTCAGCATGATCGAGGAAAACATTGAAAGATGTGCCGGGGCGGCAGATACCATCGAGGTACTTGTCTGGGATGCACGTATTTTGGATCCGCAGGCAGTAGAAAAAGCGGATGTGGTCATTGCGGACCTGCCATGCTCCGGACTTGGAGTGATCGGCAGAAAGAGCGATATCAAATACCGGATGACGCCGGAGCAGGTGGCGGATATTGCTGCGCTGCAGCGGGAGATCCTTTCCGTGGTATGGCAATATGTAAAGCCGGGCGGTATTCTGATGTACAGCACCTGCACGCTGACAAAAGCGGAAAATCAGGATAACAGGGACTGGTTTCTGGAAAACAGCCCATTTACCCTGCTGGAGGAAAAAGAATTGCTGCCATCGGCAGAAACAGATGGCTTTTACATGATAAAATGCAGGAGAAACAAGGCATAATACAATGGAGAAGAAAGATATCAAATCAATGGATCTGGAAGAACTGACACAGGAGCTGCTTGCCATGGGTGAGAAAAAATTCCGCGCCGGACAGATCTATGGCTGGATGCATGTGCACCTTGTGCGCAGCATCGACGAGATGACAAATATATCGCAGAAACTGCGGGAGCAGTTAAAGGAAAACTATGCCTTTACGGCGGTAAAGCTGTTAGAGCGGCAGATCTCCAGGATCGATGGTACGCAGAAGTTTCTGTTCCGGCTTGCGGACGGCAATGTGGTGGAATCTGTCTGGATGCAGTATAAGCACGGAAACAGTGTCTGCATCAGCTCACAGGTCGGCTGCAGAATGGGCTGCAGATTCTGTGCTTCCACACTGGATGGACTGACGAGAAATCTGCTGCCTTCCGAAATGCTCGACCAGATCTACGCCATCACACTTCTGACGGGGGAGCGTGTTTCCAATGTGGTTGTGATGGGAACGGGAGAACCGTTTGACAACTTCGACAATTTAAAGAAATTCATCCGCCTTCTGACCGATGAAAACGGACTGCATATCAGCCAGCGGAATGTGACGGTCTCTACGTGCGGTCTTGTACCGCGGATCTATGAGCTGGCAGAGGAAAATCTGCAGATCACGCTTGCGCTGAGTCTGCATGCGACAACGGATGAGAAGCGTAGAAAGCTGATGCCGATTGCTAACAAATATTCGATTGATGAACTGATGGAAGCCTGTGCATACTATCATCAGAAGACCGGAAGACGTGTTACATTTGAGTACAGCATGGTAAAGGGAGTCAATGACTCTGCGGAGGATGCGCAGCAGCTGACCGCACTGGCAAAACGTGTAGGCAGCCATATCAATCTGATCCCAGTCAACCCAATCAAGGAACGTGATTTTGTGGCGCCTGATACGCATTACGTGCAGGTGTTTAAAAACAAGCTTGAAAAAAACAGAATCAATGTTACAATTAGAAGGGAAATGGGTCGGGATATTGACGGCGCATGCGGACAACTTAGGAAAAGACATTTAGATGAAATGGGCGGGGAGGACTCTTCTTGTTGAAATCGTATTCCGAGACTAACATCGGCAGGAAAAGACAACTGAATCAGGATTATGTATTTTCATCCGGAAAACCGATTGGAAATATGCCCAATCTGTTCATCGTAGCAGATGGAATGGGAGGACATAAGGCAGGAGATTATGCATCACGCTATACGGTAGAGACGATTGAACGCGAGATCAAAGCATCTTTTGAAAAGAATCCTTCTATTATAATACAGAAGGCGATACGGACTGCCAACAAAGAGATACGGCAGCGGGCCAGTGAAGATCCGAATCTTTATGGGATGGGAACAACGGTAGTTGTCGCGACGGTGATCGGCAGATATCTGCAGGTTGCCAACGTGGGAGACTCCCGGTTATACATTGCAAACGGGCAGGAGATACGCCAGATCACAAGAGATCATTCCCTGGTAGAGGAGATGGTCAGACTTGGCGGTATCAAGCGGGAAGAAGCTAGGCTGCATCCGGATAAAAACATCATTACGAGAGCCATCGGTGCAAAGGATGATGTGGACATTGACTTCTTTACTGTGGAGCTTCGCCCCTCAGACAGGATACTTATGTGTTCTGACGGACTGACCAACATGGTAGAGGATCAGGATATCCTGAAGGTTCTGAACGAGCATCAGGATGACAAAACATTAGTAGAGACGGCGAGAGCGCTGATCGATACGGCAAATCAAAACGGCGGTAAGGATAATATTGCAGTAGTGCTTATAAAACCCTTTGCAGATGAGGTGAAGAAATGATAAAAATTGGTATGATTATTGGCGATAGATATGAGATTCTGGAGAAGATCGGAACGGGCGGGATGAGTGACGTCTATAAGGCAAAGTGTCATAAGCTGAACCGTTATGTGGCGATCAAGGTGTTAAAGCAGGAATTTTCGGAAAATACAAACTTTGTATCTAAATTCCGTGTGGAAGCACAGGCTGCAGCGGGTCTGATGCATCCGAATATCGTAAATGTCTATGATGTCGGCGAGGAAGACGGTATTTACTATATCGTTATGGAGCTTGTTGAAGGCATCACATTAAAGAACTATATTGAAAAGAAAGCACGTCTTTCCGTGAAGGAAGCACTCAGTATCGCCATTCAGGTATCTATGGGGATTGAGGCGGCACATAACAATCACATCATTCACAGAGACATCAAACCACAGAATATCATGATTTCCAAAGAGGGCAAGGTCAAGATCGCGGATTTCGGTATTGCAAAGGCAGCCACTTCCAATACGATCACGTCCAATGTCATGGGTTCTGTGCATTATACATCACCGGAGCAGGCACGCGGCGGCTTTTCCGATGAAAGAAGTGATATTTATTCCCTCGGCTGTACGATGTTTGAAATGCTGACAGGCCGTGTTCCGTTTGACGGGGAAACGACTGTTGCGATCGCGATCAAGCACATTCAGGAAGATATGCCGTCTCCGAGAGAGTATGTTTCCGAGATCCCGGTCTGTGTGGAGCAGATCATCTTCAAATGTACCCAGAAGAGCCCGGACCGCAGATATCAGTCTATGGGCGAGCTCATCGTGGATCTGAAGAAAGCACTGATCACACCGGATGAGGATTTTGTCAAAATGGTTCCGTTTGATGCAGGCGGTGAGACGCGGACAATTTCAGAAGAGGATATTGCAGAGATCAAGCAGCGGACAGACCGGATCGATCTGGATGCGCCGATGCGTCTGAAAGACCGTGAGGTACAGAAAAACTCATATTCCCCAAAAGACGAGGAAGAGGAAGAGCAGCCTGAAAAGCCGGTCAGACAGGAACAGATCAGTAGTAAATATAAGCCGGTTGTGGGGGAAGATCCGGACGATATGGATGAAGAAGACGATGAGGAAGAATACGAGGATGACGATATGGATCCGAAAATGGAACGGATCACAACGATCCTGGCAATTGTGGCAGCGGTCATCATCGGTATTCTGGCACTGGTGCTTGTTGCAAATGCACTTGGTGTATTTAAGAGTTCTCCGAAGGCAGACAGTAACATCACACAGGATGAAACAACAGATGAAAGCAAGGTAAAGATGATCAGTGTTGTGGGCATGAATGTGGAAGATGCCAAGAAGGCACTGAATGATATCGGACTTGGTACCAGCGTCAGAAAAGAAGAGTCCGATACCTACGAAGTAGATCAGGTTATCAGTCAGGATGTGGATGAGGGAGAAGAAGTAGATATGCATTCTACGATCGCCCTTGTGGTATCCAGCGGCAGTAACGGTGTGGCGGTGCCAAATGTAACAGGTCAGGAAGAAGCTGCAGCAAAGAGCACACTGGAGGCAGCAGGTTTTAAGGTGAATGTGACACAGTCCTCTTCCGACAGCGTACAGGAAGGTCTTGTTATTTCACAGGATCCGACGGCTGATTCCAAAGCGGAAAACGGTGCAACGATTACGCTGACCGTCAGCACAGGTCCGGAAATAAAGAAAGTAAAAGTACCGGATCTGAGAGGCATGACAGAATCCGCAGCCAAGAGTAAGCTGGCTGAATATGGCTTAAACTGCGGTACCGTATCCGAAACCTACAGTGATACCGTAACGGAAGGCTGTGTTGTTTCCCAGAGCTACAGCCCGGACAGCGAAGTGGATGAAGGTACAAGCGTCAATATCCAGTTGAGTGTCGGACCGGAAAAGCACACCTATAAATATGTGACGACTTTAAACGCACCAAGCGGTTACACAAGCGGCAATGTGACGGTAACGATCACAGCAAGTGACGGTACAACAAGAAGCTTTACAACTTCTTCTTTCCCTTGTGCAGTTAATGAGACGGGATTTAATGTAAGCAGTGGTACACTGACGTATTCTTATACAGCAACAACCATGCAGACCGTGATCGACTCCGAAACCGGAGAAGAAACAGAGGAACCGATCACAGAGGATGTTACGACATCACCGGTCACTGTTCAGTTTGAGCAGGAGTAAGGAATGGAAAAGCACGGAAGAATCATAAAGGGGATCGCGGGCTTTTACTATGTCCGGACAGAAGATGACTCCTTATATGAATGTAAGGCAAGAGGAAGCTTTCGCAATGAAAAGAAAAAGCCGCTTGTCGGGGATTATGTGACGATCAGTATTCTGGATGAAGAAAAAAAGACAGGCAGCCTTGATCAGATCGGAGAACGTAAAAATGAACTGATCCGGCCGCTTGTTGCCAACGTGGATCAGGCGATTGTGATCTTTGCCATAAAAAGTCCTGCACCAAACTTCATGCTGCTGGATACCTTTCTTGCCAGAATGGAGCTTGCGGGCATTGACAGTATCATCTGTTTTAACAAAATAGATCTGGATGTAGATGGCAGCCTGCAAAAAGAGATCAATGAGATTTATGAACCATTGTATCCTGTTATTTTTGCAAGCACAAAGACAGGAGAAGGTGTTGATGTGCTGAAGGGATATCTGCAAAAGAAGTGTTCCACGGTGGCAGGACCGAGCGGCGTGGGAAAATCGTCCCTCATCAATATGCTGCAGGCGCGTACGCAGATGGAGACCGGCGGAATCAGCCAAAAGACAGAGCGTGGCAGGCATACAACACGTCACAGTGAGCTGATCGAGGTAGAAAAAGATACGTATATTCTGGATACGCCGGGATTTACGTCACTTCGTATGGATGATTTTGAAAAAGAAGAAATAGAGGAGGGCTTTCGGGAAATACTGCGATATAAAAACTGCAGGTTTGCCGGCTGTTCCCATATTCATGAGCCGGATTGTGGTGTCAGGGAAGCACTTCTTAATGGGAAAATCAGCAAGTCGCGTTATGACAGCTATGTAAAAATGTATGAAGAATGCAAGGAAAAAAGGAGATATTAGCAATGATGATGTTAGCCCCTTCTATATTAGCGGCAGATTTTTCAAAGCTGGGTGCACAGGTTGTACAGATCGATAAGGCAGGTGCACAGCAGATCCACATTGATGTCATGGATGGTGTGTTTGTACCGTCTATTTCATTTGGATTTCCGATCATCCGCTCCATCCGTAAACTGACAGATAAATTTTTTGATGTCCATCTGATGATCACAGAGCCGGAGCGTTATGTCGAGGAGTTTGCCGAAGCGGGTGCAGATGGCATTACGATCCATGTAGAAGCATGTAAATGTATGATAGAAACACTGGAAACGATCAGAAGCCTTGGCTGTAAGGCAGGCATTTCCCTGCATCCGCAGACGCCGGTTTCCGCTATTTTACCTTATCTGGATAAGGTAGACAAGGTGCTGATCATGACGGTCAATACCGGATTCGGTGGACAGAAATATATCGAAGGCTGTACGCAGAAGATCGTAGCGATCCGCAAGGCGATCACAGAGCGAAACTTAAACGTCGATGTAGAGGTCGACGGTGGTGTCAACAAGGAAAATGCAAGACATATCATTGAAGCCGGTGCCAACATTCTGGTTTCCGGTTCTGCGGTATTCCGCGGCGAACCAATGGAAAATGTAGAGTATTTTTTGAATATCCTGAAGGAATATGAATAACCACTAGGAGCAAAAGAAAAGCATCGTAAGATGCGATTTTGCGGATGGGGTTCTGAATAGTTACGAAAAACCGCAGTCGTTACAACTGCGGTTTTTGTATCATTTTCACATAACTGCTTGGGCTCATACCGGTACCTTTTTTGAAAATCTGGGAAAAGTACATGGGATTGTTGCCGCATCCGACAAGTTCAGCGACATCCGCAATCGGAACAGGATTTGATCCAGACAGCAGTTCTTTGGCTTTTTTAATACGCATTTCCGTCAGATAGGCAGAAAACTTCTGCCCGGTTTCTTTGACAAATTTCTTGCTGATATAATCTACATTCATGTAGAGCTCATGCTCTGCGATCCATTTTAAAGAAAGCTCCGGGTTTTCTATGTGATCTCTGACATAGCTTTTGATCTTATCACTGATCTCCCCGGTGGAGGAAGCAGGTGTTTTCATCTGCTGTAGACCGGTGAGCTGCTGTATCAGATTTTTCCGGTAGACGTCAATATCTGTTTCCCGGTCGAGTGCGATCAGAAAATCAACTGCATCTACAATACCAAAGGATGGCAGGACAGAAGCGGCATTCATGATCAGGGAAGGCGCGATCTGTTTTAAAAAGCTGAGCTGCTGTATATTCTCAATCTGTGAAAAGAGGAGGGAAAAATCAGCATCCGTATTTTCCGTACTGTGAAAGATCCGATCAGCGCACGTCTGGATATCCCGCAGGATATTATCATAGTTGTTGATCAAAAGGACAGACTGCCCATTGTAATAGAAAATCTCTTCATAACGCCGGATCTGTGAGGTCAGCTTATGCATGGCAGCTTTCAGACCGGGGAAACTGCAAAGTCTGGCAAGCGGTGTCGTAGACTGTTTTGCAAAGGACAGCTCTGATAAACAGACAGACAGCTCCGTATAAGGATCAGCAGCAAAAGCCCGGAAAAACAGCACCATAGTGTTTTGGACATATAGAAGATGAAGACGGACACCGGGATAGGTCTCTTCCCAGAAAGCACTGATCTTTTCAAATGCTTCTGTACGGTTGTATGGATCCAGATAATATAGATAGCAGACTTCAAAAGGCTGTTCGACACTGCCGAAATGCCTGCGGTATTCCGTGTAAAAGGTATCTTCCATCTCCGGTGTCAGATCCGAACCATGTGCCAGATAATGGTTGATGATGCTGATCAGCATACCTGTGTAAAGCTGGCTTTTCAGCTGGTCGTGCTCTGTAAGGATGTTTTTCTGGATCATACGGGTCTGATAGTCCTGTTTGATCTCTTTGATGCTGTCAATGATCTGCTGCTCGCTGCACGGCTTGAGCAGATAGTGGCGGACTCCATACTGCATGGCAGTTTTGGCATACTCAAATTCATTATAGCCGGATAAGATGATAAACTGCATGTCCTTGTTGATCTCGTGCATTCTTTCGATCAGCTCCAGACCGGAAAGACCGGGCATGCGGATATCTGTCAGGACAATATCCGGGTACAGATCCAAAATCATATTATAAGCCTCAATTCCATCTTTGGCGGTTCCGACAACTTCAATATCAAGTGCTTCCCAGTTAATAAAGGAGCGGATGGTTTCTCTGATTGTTTTTTCATCATCTGCAATTAATAATTTTAACATACTTTACACCTTACTTTGTGGAATGATAATTTCTGCGACCGCATGGTCTTCATCGGTATTATAGAGCGTCAGACCGTAGTCACTGCCATAGATCAGCTGGATACGCTGGTGGATATTTAAAAGTCCGATACCGATGCCATGTGATTTCACGGATCCGTTTTCCAGTTTTTCCAGCAAATGCTCTTCAAATTGTGAACCGTTGTTAGTCACTTTGATATGGATGACACCGTCTACCGCATATCCTGTCAGAACAATATGACAGGTCTCTGTAATGACTTCCATGGCATAATTGATTGCATTGTCGATAAGCGGCTGTATGGTCATCTGCGGAAGCTCTGCATCAAGAATATCGGGAGAGATTTCTTCCTGATAGTCCAGACGTTCCTCATCAAACCGGATTTTCTGGATCGTAATATAGTCGTTTACGATATGCAGCTCATGTCTGACGGTAAAATTTTCGTTCTTGTTACTGAGTGTGGCGCGCAGCAGATCGCCGAGAGCCTGTACCATTTCGGAAATGTCTGTCGCACCGATCGCTTTGGCACGCCAGTTGACCGATTCGAGTGCATTGTACAGGAAATGCGGGTTGATCTGGCTTTCCAGTGCTTTCAGGCGGGCATCCTTTGTCAGGATCTCATTGACATAGTTCTGCCGGATCAGGCTCTGGATCTCCACGGTCATCTGATCAAACTGCCGGTGCAGGATCCCTGCCTCATCCACACGGTTAGCATAGGCTTCCTCTGAAACCGGAAGCGTGGATTCATCCTGGCCGAACTGCTTCATTTTATCGACGAGAGAGGCGAAGTCGGCAGTCACGGAGCGGATCATAAATCTGGAAAGAATAAACACAACCAGAATCGAAAAAAGCAGGATCCCAAAGGAAAGATATCTGGTGAGTCTGAGTGTATGTGCGATATACGTATAAGGGATCAGACAGATATAGTCCCAGTTGTTATTGGCTATCTTTCCTGTCGTACAGAAATAAGGTAAGCCGCCCAGTGTCAGAATCTGATAATTTCCATGCAGATCCTTCTGCAGCGTCTGAAGCTGTGAGGCATCCAGAGAGCGGGAGTGAAAGATCTCCTGCCCGTTTTCATACAGAATATATTGTGCAGAGCCGTTGTTTAAGATGGACTGGGTTGAGGAGCTGATCAGCTTCTCCAGATCCACGTTGACAACGACAGTACCGAGTGTTTCAAATTTCAGATTTTGTACCCGGCGGGAATCTCGACCCAGAAACAGCCCGTATGTATTACAGTAGTCCGTGATCCAGCAGGCATAACCGGAGTTTTCTCCCGCAGCCTGTATGACAGTGTCGCTGATGGTGTCGGGCAGTTCACTGATGGCAGCCTTATAACTGGAAGAAGTAAACTGCGGATTGTACAGGCTGATGTAGTTGATATCGTTGCTCTTGTAGTTCTGATAGTAATCGATCAGAGAAGAAGTTATCATATTATCTACATTCTGATCCAGAATATCGGAAGGTGGTTCATCCAGCAGGGAAATCAGATTTTTCCGGATCGCCTGACTGGAGATGATCGAATTTGTCATGGATTCGATATTGGCAAGCTTGGAGGAGATTTCCTCGGCACTGGAACTCAAAGAGCCTGCCAAAGCCTGATAGAGCAGATTATTACAGGAGTGCATGAAGATAAAACTACCGATCAGGGAAGCCATGCTTGTCAGAAAAATGGCAAAAGCGGTAATGAGTGTTATTTTTATTTTTAAGGGCGCATTGCGAAACCACACTTGCAGCGGATGCTTTGTTTTGTGCACATTCTGACCTCTTTTCTTTTGGATTTATTAGCAGTATAGCTGAAAATAACCGGAAAAACAATTCTTCTTTTTTGGCAAAATCGGAAGTCGGATTTTTAAAGGTTGACCTCGGATTTGTATATATGTTTTTGGGAAATTCTACACTATAATAACACTTGTAAAGCAAAAGCAGCATTGCACAAGACAACAGCAATGCCGCAGAAGATTTATCACTAAGGAGGTAACAGATATGAAGAAAAAGTTTTTGAGCGTGGTATTATCCGTCGCAATGGCAGCTACTTTATTAGTAGGCTGTGGCAGTACAGGTGACAGCAGCAGTGATACACAGACACCTGCAGCAGAAGAGAGTACAGACACAGCAGCAGAAGAGAGTACAGACACAGCAGCAGAAGGAACAGATGCTACAGATGCATCGGCAGAAAAAGGTGCCGATCCTGCAGACTACAAAGTTGTTATGGTAGTAAAGCAGTCCGATTCCTGGTTCGATGATATGGCAACAGGTATTGAACAGCTGAAGAAAGATACAGGCTTAAATGTATCCGTACAGGTTCCGGAAACAGGAGATGCAGCAAGCCAGATTTCCATTATGGAAGATTTGATCGCACAGGATGTAGATGCGATCTGCGTTGTACCTAACGATCCGAATGCGCTGGTACCGACAATTGAAAAAGCAAGAGAAGCAGGCATCGTAGTTGTAACACATGAAGCACCGGGTATTGCAGACAGTGTTGATCTGGATGTAGAAGCATTCGTAAATGAAACATTCGGTGAATTATTTGCTGAGAAGTTAGCAACAGCTATGGGTGGTAAAGGTAAATACGCAGGCTTTGTAGGCGGTCTTACAATGGAAACACATATGGCATGGTACGATGCAGCTGTTTCTTACCTGAAAGCAAACTATCCGGATATGGAAAATGTAGCAGAAGAGCCATATGAAGATGGTAACAGCGTGGAAGGTGCACATGATAAAGCTCTTGAAGTATTAAAAGCATATCCTGACATCGCAGGTTTCTTTGACTGCTCCGCACAGGGCGGTGGTATCTGCGAAGCATTACAGGAAAATGATCTGGGCGGAACAGTAAAAGTTGTTTCCCTTGCGCTTCCTTCTATGTCAGCAACCTACTTAAAAGACGGTTCTATGGCAAACGGTCTTTGCTGGAGACCGGCAGATGCAGGCTACGCAGCATGCTATGCAGCTTACCTGATCGCATCAGGACAGGGTGTAGCTGACGGAACAGACTTAAAGGCAACAGGCTATGAAAGCATTTCCTTAGACGGAAACGTCGGTTATGGTAATGCACCACTTGAATTTACAGCAGACAATATTGATGATTACAATTTCTAAAACAAAGAAATAACGAATCCGGAATCTTTTGGAATAAGAAAGACTGTTCGCGTAAGCAGCAGTTTTTCTTATTCCTGAGGGAAACCGGGAAATTACATTTAACATTTGGGAGGCAGGACGATGGAACCTATTCTTAGTGCCAGTAATATAAGTAAATCCTTTATTGGCGTTCGTGCGCTAAACAATATTGATATTACGATCAATGCAGGGGAAATTCATTGCCTTGCGGGAGAAAACGGTTGTGGAAAATCAACACTTGTAAAATGCATTTCAGGCGTATATACACCGGATGAAGGAACAATACAGATAGAAGGACAGACCTGCGGGTCGATGACACCGATCGAAGCTATGAACCATGGTATTCAGGTAATTTATCAGGATCTGTCATTATTTCAGCATATGACGGTTGCGGAAAATATCGCGATCAGCAAGCTGAAATTTGAAAATACAAAAATAATCAACTGGAAAACTATCAAAGCGATCGCAAAGGAGCAGCTTGACAAGATCGGTGTGACCATGGATCTGGATGAGACAGTCGGAGAGATCTCCATGGCAAACAAGCAGATGGTAGCAATCTGCAGGGCACTTGCCCAGAATGCCAAGATCCTGTTTATGGATGAACCCACGACAGCACTGACGAAAACAGAGGTAAGTCATCTGATGAAGGTCATGCTGGAGCTGAAGAAAAAAGGGCTGGCGATCGTCTTTATCAGTCATAAATTAGACGAAGTATTCGAAGTAGCGGATAAGATCACTATTTTCCGTAACGGTAACAAGATCGGTGACTTTAACAGCAGTGATCTGGACGAAAAGAGTCTTTCTTATTATATGACGGGAAGAGAAATTGAATATCCTCGTTATCACAGAACTTATAAAGATAATACACCAATTCTTTCCGTAGAGCATCTGACCAGAAAGGGACAGTACGAGGACATGAGCCTGACCGTCAGACCGGGTGATATCATCGGACTGACAGGCCTTCTGGGATCAGGTCGTACAGAACTGGCCATGTCTTTGTTTGGCCTGAACAAAACACAGGCAGGTGTGATCAAAGTAAACGGTAAAGAGGTCGATATCAACTCGCCGATGGTGGCTAAAAAATACGGTATCGCGCTTCTGCCGGAGGACAGATCCAGAGAAGGTCTGTTTATTGAACGTAAGATCAAAGAGAATATTTCTGCACCGATCATCGATACGATCTGTAAGAAGGGTATCGTGAACCGGAAAAAGGAAAATGAGATCGCAGAAAAATATGTGGAGGAATTGAAGGTACGGACTCCATCGATCGAAACAGTTGTAGGTACATTATCGGGTGGTAACCAGCAGAAGGTTGTTATCAGTAAGTGGATCGCAACCAGTCCGAAGGTATTTATCATGGACACACCGACGGTCGGTATTGATATCGGTTCCAAAGCGGAGATTTACGAACAGATCCACAAATTTGCCGATGAAGGCATGGCGATCATACTGATCTCTGATGAAATACAGGAAGTCATGGCAAACTGTAACAGAGTTCTTGTTATGGCACATGGCAAATGTGTTGTGGAGCTTTCGGAAGAAGATTTAATGCAGGAAGGCGCTGATAAGCATCTGGCTGAGATCATCGGAAACCAGAAGGAAAAAGCGTTATCCCAGGAGGTGGCACAATGACTAAAAAAATAGATCCGTTTCAGAGAATGCTGCTGATCATCATTGTGGTATACAGTGTATTCGTAACGATCAAGAATCCGGGATTTTTCCAGATCCAGACAGTATTTGATATCATCAAAACCTCTTCTACGACAATGATCGTGGCAATGGGACTTCTGGTCGTTATGATATCGGGCGGTATTGATGTATCCTTTATGGCGATCGCCTTGTTTGGCAGCTATACGTCGCTTTATATCATGATCCAGACGGGCATCAATAATCTGGCATTTGCTTTTGCCGTTTCCATGGCGATCGGTGTTGTGCTTGGTCTGGTGAATGCGGTACTGATCAGCTGGCTGAAGCTTCCGCCTTTTATCATCACACTCGGTACGCAGAACCTGTTTCATGGTATCATGACAACCTTTATCAGTGATAAATCGTTCGGTTCCGGTGTATTACCGGAGTGTCTGCACAAGTTTGGACAGGGAACCTTATTTAAGGTAGCCACGGCTAACGGTTCTACAGGACTTACCGTTTCGCTGATCCCGGTGCTGATCGCAGGACTTGCCACTTATTTTATTCTGCGCAAGACCATGATCGGACGTGGTATCGTAGCGATCGGTAATGACGAGGAATCTGCAAGAAGAGCGGGATTTAATCCTTTTAAGATCCGGTTGTTTGTATATGCTTATTCAGGAGCACTTGCCGGTATGATGGGTATTGTGTATGCAGCACAGGTAAATGCGTTGTATCCGAATAAGATGGTAGGTGATGAACTGATGGTTGTTGCGGCAGTTGTTATCGGCGGTACAAAGATCACCGGCGGTCAGGGCAAGATTTTTGGTGCAGTGCTTGGTGTACTGATTACATACCTGTTAAATTCCACACTGATCATGATCGGTCTTTCTTCTTCCTGGAACAACCTGTTCGTAGGTGCGATCCTTGTCATTGCGGTAGCGATCACATCCTATCAGGAACGGGTAAAGAACAGAAAGCATTTGATATTTACGGAATAGGAGGAAACGAGAATGAAAAAAGTGAAAAGCTTTTTGGAAAAAGATATCGATCTGAGTATTCTGGTTGGCCTGACTGCAGCGGTTCTTCTGATTGCGGCATTTGTATTCGGATCATCCATGTACTCAGCCAGAAATATTCAGTCTATGGCATTCCAGATTCCGGAGTTCGGCTTTCTGGCACTTGCAATGATGTTATCCAACATGGTAGGCGGCATTGATCTTTCAATCATTGCCAATGCCAATACGGTAGCTATTTTTACAGCTTATGTATTAAACGGTACATGGGCGTTCGGAACGCAGGGCGGCGCCAGAGTTGCACTTGCCGTTCTGGTTGCACTTTGTACAAGCCTTGTATTCGGATTGTTGAATGGACTGATCATAGCAAAAACTTCAGCACCGTCACTTGTAGCCACGCTTGGTACCATGACACTGATCCAGGGCGTTGGCATGGCGATCACAGGTGGTACAAGCGTAGGAGACATCGATCCGCTGTTTTCCTCCTTTGGAAAAGCAATCTTTTTAGGGCTTCCGGTGATCTTCTGGCTGTTTCTGATCGTAGCACTTGTACTGGGACTCATTTTATCCCTGACGGGATTTGGGCGGAAGCTGTATTTATACGGCGGTAATCCGGTGGCAGCAAGATTCAGCGGCTTTCATAATGAAAAGATGAGTGTACTCGTATTTATGCTGACAGCTGTATTATCCGGTATCGCAGGACTGATCATTTTAAGCCGTGTCAATTCGGCAAAGGTTGGTTACGGTGATTCTTATCTGCTGCAGACGATGATCGTCTGTGTGATCGGCGGAATTGATCCGAACGGCGGAAAAGGTAAGGTCGGCGGTGTTGTGATTGCAATCATTCTGATGCAGGTAATGTCCAGTGCCTTTACGATCATGTCACTGTCCCCATATACAAAGAAGCTGATCTGGGGCATCATGCTGATCCTGGTACTCGGTCTGAACCATATTATTGCAATCCAGTCAAAGAAGAGTACCTTAAAGAAGAGCATGAAAGCACTTGCAGGTGCTGCAAAGTAGAAAGGAAGGTTTGTTATGAACGTAGAAGAAAAATATACAGAGCTTTACCAGACACTTTTGAAAGAACATAAAGAAGTATTTGAAAAACAGGATGTAGAGGAGCTTTCCAAATTTATGGATCTGATCTGCAAGGCAGACAGGATCTTCCTTATGGGTGTCGGAAGAGAAGGTATTTCCACAAGAGGATTTGCCATGCGCCTGATGCATCTCGGAAAAGAAACACACTGGATCTGGGATGATACGACACCGGGCATGCATCCGGGTGATCTGTTTATTGCCACAAACGGTTCCGGTGCGATCGGGCATATCACCTATGTGGTAGAGCAGGCAAAGAAAGCAGGTGCAACGGTAGCGGTTGTGACAGGCTCACCAAAACAGACGTGTCCGCAGCTGGCTGATTTTACCTTATTTGTACCGGCGGCGGTATTTAACGGAACGGATGACAGAGCAGTACCATCCATCCAGCCGATGGGAAATCTGTTTGAACAGCATTTGTATATGCTTTTTGATATGATCGTTATGATGCTCGAAGAGAAAATGCAGGTATCTCATGCAGATATGGAAAAGAGACATCGTAACATCGAATAAATTCGTCCCCCTTTATATTTTCCCTTATATATTTTTGAAAAGGCATGCAAAGATTTCTTTGCGTGCCTTTTTGCAATAGCCGGTTTTGATTTAATAGATGGCAGGTGCTATAATCTTATTGCGATTACTGAAAATGATCGTTTGGATTGTTCTTGCATGGAGGAAATAAAGTAATGTCAAAAGACGAATATCTGATTACAGATGAGCCGCTTAAAGCGCTGACTGTTTTTGCAATGCCTATGATTCTCGGAAGCTTTTTTCAACAAGTATATAATATGGCAGATTCCATTATAGTCGGTCAGTTTGTAGGTTCTTCTGCACTTGCGGCTGTTGGTGCCTGTGCAGCGCTTACGAATGTTTTCATTTGTGTGGCACTTGGTGCCGGCGTCGGCGCAGGTGTGCTTGTGAGCCGTTATTTTGGAGCCGGAGATTATAGCAAAATGAAAACAATTGTATCAACATCACTGATCAGTTTTCTGATTCTGAGCATACTTCTCGGTGGCTTTGGTTTTGGCTTTTCCCGCCCGATGATGGAATTATTACAGACACCTTCGGATATATTGGAGGATGCAGTTTTGTATCTTCGCGTTTACTTTGTGGGATTTCCGTTTCTGTTTATGTATAATATCCTTTCAACGATGTTCAATTCGATCGGTGAATCAAAGATACCGTTAGGTCTTTTGATATTTTCTTCTGTTCTGAATATTCTTATGGATCTCTGGATGGTGGCGGGACTCGGTCTGGGTGTGTTCGGCGCAGCTCTTGCAACTTTGATAGCACAGGGGATTTCCGCAATGTTTTCACTTTTGATCTTTCTTTGCCGGATGCACCAATATAAAAGTCAATTTCATTGGTTTGAAGGGCGGGAGTTACATTCCATGCTTCGAATTGACGTACCGTCGGTTCTCCAGCAATCCACAGTGTCAATTGGCATGATGATCGTACAGGCAGTCGTAAATCCATTTGGTACACAGGCACTGGCAGGGTATGCAGCGACAATGAGGGTGGAGAATGTTTTTTCACTGATATTTGTATCTATTGGCAATGCCGTATCACCATATGTATCACAGAATCTTGGTGCAAAGAAAAACGGGCGTATTAAAAAGGGCTATCACGCTGCATTGGTGCTGGATCTGTGTTTTGCGGTTCTTGCTTTTATTGTCATTGAAACACTGCATACACAGATTTCCGCATTATTCCTGGGGAAGGACGGAACTGCCCTGGCATATCAGGTGTCCGGAGATTATATGAGATGGCTGGGCTTCTTTTTCATTTTCATGGGGATCAAGATGGCAACCGATGGCGTCCTTCGCGGGCTTGGAATCATGCGTCCGTTTCTTATTGCAAATATGGTAAACCTTGCAATCCGCTTGTCAGTTGCTTTGGTTTTTGCGCCGCGCTTTGGCATTGCGTTTGTCTGGCTGGCTGTACCGGCCGGCTGGCTGGCAAATTTTCTGATTTCTTATGCGGCCCTCAGGAAATCATGGCCGGCTGCTCAAGAAACTTCTGCTGATAACACATAATCGGCAGAGATCCCGATCATTGCCCTGACAGCATATGCCTTTGCAGAAGACAGGAAAAGGGCATTTGATGCCGGCATGAATGGACATATTGCAAAACCGATTGATATTGAGAAGATGGAAAAGGTCATTCATCGTGTATTGAATAAACAGAAAAATGAAAAATAGAAGCAGAAAAGGAAGGAAAATGAAAGGAAAACGAATGATTGCAGGCATTCTGCTTGCGGGAATCTTAGCAGTCACCCTGGTAGGGTGTAAATACACAGATAACACGAAAGATGAAATCGAAAAGCCTGTTATTACCCTCGGCAGCGACAGCTATCCCCCATACAATTATCTGAATGAGGATGGTGTACCGACGGGGATAGATGTTGAACTTGCTACAGAAGCTTTTAACAGAATGGGCTATCAGGTGGACGTTGTCCGGATCAACTGGGAGAAGAAAAAAGAACTGGTGGAGAGCGGAGAGATTGACTGTATCATGGGCTGCTTTTCCATGGAAGGGCGCCTTGACGATTACCGCTGGGCAGGACCGTACATAGCAAGCCGTCAGGTGGTCGCCGTAAATGAGAACAGTGATATTTATAAGTTGAGGGACCTGGAGGGAAAGAATCTGGCTGTTCAGTCCACAACCAAACCGGAAAGTATCTTTCTGAAGCGGACGGATGAGAGAATCCCCAAACTGGGAAATCTGATCAGTCTGGGACACAGAGAATTGATCTATACCTTTCTGGGAAAGGGATATGTAGATGCAGTTGCTGCACATGAAGAATCTATTGTTCAGTATATGAAGGATTATGACACAAGCTTCCGTATCCTGGAAGAACCTTTGATGGTTGTGGGGATAGGAGTTGCTTTTGCAAAAGATGATGAGCGTGGAATCTGTGAGCAGATGGAACAGACACTGGAAGAGATGCGTCAGGATGGCACATCCCTGAAAATCATTGAAAAATATCTGGATGATCCCCAGAAGTATCTGGAGGTGGATGATCTTGGATATTAAGAGAAAGAAAAAAGAAAAAAGAATCCAAGTGGTCGGCAGCCTGATCGGAATCTGTGTGGCTGTAGTCTCTCTGTTTTATTTTTTCCACGCAGAAAAAGCGGAAGCAGAGAAAAGAATGGTGGAGATTGTAAACTATGTCAAAGTGCAGTGCTCCACCTACACCCATTATAATGAATCTTCGGAATCCAAAAGTCTCCTCCGTGCCATTGAAAGTGCCAGACAGATGAGTACAAATATTAAAATGGAAATAGAAAACGGTGGTCAGCTAAGCGAGGATTTACTGAAAGAAAACCTGCAGACTCTCTGGGTGGATGGTATCCTTGTACTGGACGCAGAGGGAAAGACGGACTGCGAATACAGCATGGATGAGTCTCTGACAGATGAGGTTACGGCGTATCTGCAAAAAGACAGTATCATGGATTTTACCGGATATGAAGAAAGAAGCTATTCGGAGCGGTTTACCAGGAAAGACGGGTCATATATCGACATTGCAGCCTGTGCCAGAAAAGATGCACCGGGTATCGTAGCAATCTACTATTATACATCTCCCGAATTTGCCAGAAATTATACTTTGACGATACAGAGTCTTTTAAATGGCTATAGTACTCATAAAGATGGAACGATTATTGTTGCAGATGAAGGAATCGTTGTTGCCAGCAATGATGAGAGCCTGTTGGGGCAGAATACGGCTGACAACGAAGTTGTTCAGGCAATGAAGAGACATACAGACAGTCAGCACATTTTTCATTTGAAAAATGGAGAAACCAGATGTTACGGAATCATGCTGAAGCAGCGTGATTATTATATTTATGTATATCTTCCGGATACGGAAGTATTCCATAATCTTCCATTAAGTGTAATAGGTGTTGCTTTTCTTTATTTTCTGATGTTCAGTATATTCTGGTTCTGGATGTACAGAATCAATCTGATGCATCGGAAACAGGAACAGGAAAAAGAAGAAAAATATAAAGCAGAACTTCTGATAGCAGCAAAAAAGGCAGAAGCCGCCAATGAGGCAAAAACAGAGTTTCTCCAGCGGATGAGCCATGATATCCGGACTCCGATCAATGGAATCTGCGGCATGATTGATGTGGCTGACCATTATGCAGATGATATGGAGAAACAGGCGGAATACAGGATAAAGGTGAAAGAGGCATCCAATCTGTTACTGGAACTGGTAAATGATGTTCTGGATATGAGTAAGCTTGAGTCCGGTGAAGTTGTTCTGGAAGAGATTCCGTTTAATCTGAGCAAAATTGCCGAGGAAGTACTTATTGTGATTGAACAGATGGCTGCAGAATGGAATATCCGGATCGTGTGGGAGAAAAAAGAAATCACACACCGCGATTTTATCGGAAGTCCGGGATATGTGAAACGTGTGATGATGAACATCCTGTCGAATGCGGTGAAGTATAACAGAGAAAACGGACAGATCTATATCAGCTGCATGGAAATTCCATCTAAGCAGCCAGAAATGACGACAATGGAATTTGTCTGCCGCGATACAGGAATCGGAATGGCAGATGAGTTCCAAAAACATATTTTTGAACCATTTGCACAGGAACATGCAGGAAGCCGCACAAAATTTGCCGGAACAGGTCTGGGAATGCCGATTACCAAAAAGCTGGTTGAGAAAATGGATGGAACGATTACTTTTGAAAGTAAAGAAGGCGTCGGGACTACATTTGTGATCCGGGTTCCATTCAAAATAGATATGGAAGCGGATAAACGTGAAGAACAGAAAGAGGTATCGGAAAAATCAATAAAGGGATTGCATATTCTGCTGGCAGAAGATAATGAGCTGAATATGGAAATTGCCGAATTTATGCTTCAGAATGAAGGCGCTGATGTGACAAAAGCATGGAATGGACAGGAAGCTGTTGAACTATTCGAAAAAAGCAGAGCTGGTGAGTTTGATGTTATTCTTATGGATATCATGATGCCTGTGATGAATGGTTACGATGCCACAAAGACAATCAGGTCTCTGGACAGAGAGGATGCAAAGGAGGTACCGATCATTGCAATGACGGCAAATGCGTTCACGGAGGACAGAATAAGAGCAAAAGAAGCAGGAATGGATGAACATATTGCAAAACCTGTGGATGCAAAATTATTAGTAAAAGTAATTCATAAATTAGTGGATTGGCGGAAAATACTTTCAGAAGGGGATTCATAATGAAAAAGAAAAATGGAATAAGTTATATGGACCACAAACCTGTATGAAAAATACGCACCATACATCCAGGAACAGCTCCCGGATGTCAATGTTGAAAAATCAGAGCCGGGATATTATGATGTTATTTTGCTGGATAGGGAAAAAATTGTGATAACCATTCAAAAATGTTTATCCTAAAACAGCAATATAAAAATACATAATAACAGACAGAGACGAAATGATTTGTACAGCTGACGGGAATGTCCGGTAGATAGTAAGGACAGCGTATGGGAAGAATATGAATATAGAAGGAGGAATAAATGCAGATGACAGTACAAGAATGCTATGAGAGTATGGGATCGGATTTCGAAGGTGTGTTGGGCAGAATGGGCAGTGAAGCAATGGTGAAGCGATTCGCCCTGAAATTCCTTGATGATCCCAGCTATGGGAATCTGGTAAAGGCAGTGGAAGAACAGAATGCAGAGGAAGCTTTCCGTGCAGCTCACACATTAAAAGGAATCTGTCTGAATCTGGGTCTGGACAGACTTTACAAAGTCAGTGCGTGCCTTACGGAGAAACTCCGGGGGAGAGAGTTCAACGGATATGAAGAAGCTTACGAGGAAGTGCAGCAGGAGTATCAAAAAACCATAGAGGCGATCCGAACTATGGCAGAATAAACCTGGAGACAGAAACAGACTTATGAGAGGGTAGGATCATATGGAAAAGGAAATATGAAAAGCTTGTATCCGTAGCAGATGTATAGGATGCGTTGGTAAACGAGCGCTGTTATAAGGACGCCTTTTTTCCTGCGGAAGCGTTCCACAAGATCCGTTCGCAGTTTGAAAAAATAGCAATTGTAAAATTGTACACGGAATACAATATTCTATAATAAGGAACTATATGCAGGGACTTTTATGAGAGGAGGAAGCATATGAGTGAACTCGGAGAACGGCTGTCGAAATTGCGGAGAGATAAAGGTATGACACAGGAAGAACTGGCTTCTCATCTGCAGGTAACGCGTCAGACTGTCAGCAGTTATGAGAACGGAAAAAGTGAGCCGGATATTGCCATGCTCCATAAGTTGTCCGAGGCTCTCGAAACGGAAGTATCTTTCTTGATCGATGGAAAAGAGCCGGAAGAGCAAGAAGAAAAAAAGCAGCAGGATTCAAAAGACAGGAAAAAGAAGATAAAGCTATGGCTTCTGCAGCTTGCGGGAATGGCATTGATACTGCTTGCGATCAGGCTGGCTGAACCGGCGATACACCGTTATGTGCAGGACACCTTTCTGCTTTGGCCGGTGTTTATTTGTAAATATATGTTGTATCCCCTGTGTTTTTTCTGGGGCGGCGGTCTGTTTCTGCAGCTTGTGCATCTGCTGTATCCGGCTTTTCATCCGCTGCGGGGAAAAGCTTATGGCTGGATACACGGAATTCTTTTGCTGATACTGATCGTTTTTGTCCTGCTTGCTGCTTTGCAGATTGCAGAGTGGGGATATGAAGCATGGCAATGGGCAAATCATCCGCCGATGGAATCCTTTGACGGAACAATGATCAGACATTTGTTTTCCGGTAAGCTGCGCGATCTGCCGGATCTTTACCTGCAGATGATACAGCTAGGAATGGCAGGAGAAAGAGGTCAGATCAATTTATCGTATGTATTCGGTCTGCTGTATGGATGCTTCCTTTGGCTGTTTCGCGGAGAAAACAGTAGAAAATGCAGGAAATCAGCACTTCGCAACCGGTGGTTGACACATTGCCTGCACTGCTTTCTTGTACGCAACCGATAAAAACGATAGGATAAATGCATCAAATAACTGACAACAAAAGGAGAGTACAACATGTTTCTGGCAGACAAGATCATAAATCTGAGAAAGAAAGCGGGCTGGTCGCAGGAGGAGCTTGCCGGCAGGCTGGGGGTAACCAGACAATCCGTATCCAAATGGGAAGGGGCGCAGTCAGTGCCTGACATCGAAAAAATCGTGCAGCTCAGCAGACTGTTTTCGGTCACGACCGATTATTTATTAAAGGATGAGCTGGAAGAGCCGGAGCCGGTTCTTGTGACAGATGCGGGAACGCAGGAAAATCCGGAAAAAACATACAGGCGGGTGACTATGGAAGAGGCTTCCGCTTATATGAAGCTGGAAAGAGAAAATGCCCCAAAGAAGGCTCTGGCAACTTGTTTATGGGTGAGTTCGCCTATTGCACTGATCTTATTGGCATCTATGAGTGAATATGCAAGATTTGGAATCAACGAAAATGCCGCCGCTGCGATCGGGCTGTGTGTTCTCATTTTTTTTGTGGCGATCGGCGTTGTGATTTATACGTCATGCAGTGCAAAAGAAAAAGACTATGCATTTTTGGAAAAAGAACCATTTGAAACGGAATATGGTGTAATCGGTCTTGTGAGGGCGCGTAAAAAGGAATTTCAGCCGGTTTATACAAGAAATAAAATTATCGGAACGGTCTTATGTATTTTTTCGGTTATGCCGCTCTTTGGGGCAATGGGACTGGATGCCGGAGATATCGTTTCCTGTGCGGCGGTCTGTTTTATGCTGTTTGTGATAGCAATCGCATGTCTGCTTTTCGTGTATGCCGGAACGATCAATGATTCCATGCAGAAGCTGCTGGAGGAAGAAGAGTATACAAGAGAAAATAAGGCAAGAAGCGGTATTTATAGTGCTGTCAGTACCTGTTACTGGCTGCTTGTCACAGCGGTTTTCCTGTTTGTCTGCTTTGGACCGTATGGAAATGCAAAGCCCCAATATTACTGGGTGATCTGGGCGATCGCAGGTGTGTTATACGGAGCCGTGACAGCTGTTCTGAAAGCTGTCAGGAGACAATGAATTTCCGCTCCTGCTTCGGTGTGATGCCACGCCAGCTTTTGTACTGCCTGATAAAATGACTGCTGTCATAGAAACCGGTCTCCTGTGCGATATAATCGATATCCAGATCTGAATTGACCAGCAGATCCTGCGCTTTATTAAGCCGGATATACTTGATATATTCCTTGCAGGATCTTCCGTAATTTTCACGGAAAAGCTTTGCAAAATGCGAATAGCTCATATGACAGAGCCTGGCAAGCTCCTGTACCTCCAATGGTTCAGAGGAATGGGAATCTATATATTCCAGAATATGATAAAACGACATAGTATATTCAGCGCCCGGACATGCCTGTCGTTTTTTTGTGCCTGTTTTGCAGGCTATCGCAATCAGAAGACGATAGATGAGATCAAAAGCGACTATGTGAAGATCTATGAATATCTGTTCCCGAAGCTTTTGAAAAAAAAGACCCGGACCGCTTTTACTGGCCGGTAGCTTCCTGGTCATCCATCGATTATTACGGCAGATGGAAGGCACTTCACTATTACGCAAAGCGTTTCTTTGCGCCGGTGCTTCTTTCCTGTGAAGAAGAAGGACTGTTGAATCAGACGATGAACGTGAACGCTGAGCCATTCCCGGTGAAAAAATCGATCCGGTTAAATGTGACGAATGAAACGATGCAGGAAAAACAGGCAGTTGTGAAATGGCAGCTCAGAGATCCGGATGCGAAGGTGCTTTGTGAGCAGGCATGCAAAGTGACGGTTTCTCCGCTTTCGGCTGAGTGGCTTGACCGTGTGGATCTTGAACAGGCAGATCTGTATGCAAATTACGTGAGCTATCAGTTGTTTGAGGGTAACTCTGAGGAAGCGGATAAGCAGAATGGTGTCGTCTCTGAAGGAACGGTTCTGTTCTGTCCGCCAAAGCATTTCCGCTTTGCAGATCCGCAGCTGCATGTTAGAATAAAAGGAGATGAGATTGTTGTTTCGGCAAGTGCTTATGCGAAGAGTGCTGAAATCCGGAATGACAATGATGATCTTATTTTATCGGATAATTCCTTTGATTTAAGCGGCGGCGAAAAGCGCGTGAAGATCCTGAAGGGAAAAGCGGATGGTTTACAGGTAAGAAGTGTATACGATATCCGGTGATAAAGGAAAGGGAGACTGCATATGGCAAACGAAGTGAAAAAAAAATATCAGATCGACACAGAAGAAAACAAACAGTTTCTGCGGGAAAATGCCGAGACGCTTCTTGCATTCGGACATAAATTCCCATCACCGGGCGGAGGCTCCTATTATCTGGGGGATGACGGAACGCCGTGGAAGGACAGAAACAGAGAAACATGGATCACCTGTCGTATGGCACATGTGTACAGTCTTGGTGTCATGCTGGGCCATGACGGCAGTGAGCAGCTTGTGGATGCAGCACTCAGGGGACTTACAGGCGAGCTGCATGATGATATAAACGGCGGCTGGTATGCGGGGCTGACGAAGGATGGAGAGATCGTTCCTTCCAAGCAGTGCTATGCACATGCATTTGTACTTCTGGCAGCATCCAGTGCCATGCAGGCAAAAAGACCGGGGGCAAAGCAGCTTTTGGAGGAAGCACTTGTGCTTTATGATAAGCGGTTCTGGAATGAAAAGGAAGGGCTGTCGGTGGACACCTGGAATACGGAGTTTACGAAGCTTGATCCGTACAGGGGTATCAATGCCAATATGCATACGGTAGAAGCGTTTTTAGCCGTGGCAGATGCACTTGGTGACGAAAATTACCGCTGCAGGGCAGGCAAGATCATCGACCATGTCATAGGCTGGGCAAAAGATAATCAGGACAGGATTCCGGAGCATTTTACAGCAGACTGGAAGCCGGATCTTGACAAGAATAAAGAGAAACCGGATGATCCGTTCAAGCCATACGGTGCAACGCCGGGGCATGGTATTGAGTGGGCGCGTCTTATTACGCAGTGGGCAGTTTCCACATATGGAGAAAAAGCTGCTGCAAAGCAGTACATAGAAGCAGCAGAAGATTTATATAACCGTGCAGTTACAGATGCATGGAATGCAGATGGCGCGCCGGGCATCGTTTATACAACGGACTGGGAAGGAAAACCGGTCGTGCATGACAGAATGCACTGGACGCTGGCGGAAGCCATTAACACTTCTGCAACATTATACCGTGTGACTGGAAATAAAAAGTATGCGGATGATTATGCCATGTTTATGCAGTATCTGGACGAAACGGTTCTGGATCACAGCTGTGGCTCGTGGTTCCACCAGCTTGATGCGCATAATCAGTTAAAAGAAACAGTATGGCCGGGCAAATCAGATATTTATCATGCGCTGCAGGCAATGCTGATCCCTTATCAGAAGACCGGTGTATCGATCGGAACGGTTCTGCTGGGATAATATTCAGATCGGGAAAGAAAAAGAGAGGCAGGAATCCTGTCTCTCTGATTTGTTATACAGATAAAAGTGTACTTATTTATCGGTACTGTCGGCGTCAATCACAGCCTGGATCTGTTTCATAAGGGCATCGTAATTATCCTGATTATCAATGCCTCCAAGCAGGGGATCGCCAACAATATTTCCGTTTCTGTCTACAAGGATTGTTGTAGGAAAAGCCATGATATCAGAGGCATATCTGCCTGTATCTGATGCGGAGTCAATTGAAAAATTGCGGTATCCGGCGCCCTGGCTTTCAAGGACAGCTTTTGCTTCTTTTATTGCGTCTTCATTTCCGTCAAAGGTTTCCGTATTGATACCGATAACCTCACCGCCCATTGACTTGAGGGTTTCATTTAATTCGTTTAGTTTGGAAAGCTCCGCAACACATGGCTTACATCCGGTAAACCAGAAATTTACGACGGTTACTGCGTTTTGGGCAAAAAGACTGCCATCAGCAGTATTACCATCATAATCTGTTCCGGAGAAATTGCTGAAAGGTGATGCCGTATCTGAACTGCTGCCTGTAGCTGCAGTATCATCTGAGGCAGTGCTGTTTTCAAGTGCGGTGATCTGATCCTCAATGCCGCGGATTGTTTCAATATCCTCATTCAGTGTCTGAAGTTCTTCATCTGTGAAGGAATCTTTGTTTGATGTAACAGTACCGGCAAGGTAATCGGCATAATTGCCGTTGGGGTCGGCGCTGCTCTTGTTCATCATACCGAATACTTTATCCCACACATCTTTATGATCTGCAAAGAGCTGGTTTTCCTGCTGATATAAATCATCCAGCTTTGCGTCTGCGCCATCAGCGGCTTGTGCTGTATCAGCAGTGGCAGCTGCATTTGGCGTACTTTCCGGTTCTGTTGTTTCCTTTCCTGCACATGCAGTCAGAAGTAATGTGATGCAGAGTGCAAGGACTGTTGACAGTTTCTTTTTTGCTTTCATGTTAAAAATCTCCTTTGTTTTTGTTTGTATTGTTTTTGACATGGGTATCGCTGCTTTTGCATGCTTTCCCCATAAATTGATAGTGAATGGCTGCTTTCGGACAGGCTTTCATACAGGCACCGCATCGTATACATTCCGGATGATCGGGAGTTTTCAGGACATTAACATCCATTTTGCATGCCTTTGTACATTGCTGGCATCCGATACATTTGTCATCCTCAACCTTGATGCTGAGGAGTGATATCTTATTAAACAGAGAATAGATTGCACCAAGTGGGCATATCCATTTACAGAACGGTCTGTAAAACAGAATGCTCAGGACAATGACTGTTATCAGAATAAGACACTTAAAAGAAAACAGACTGCCAAGCGCCGAGCGTATGGCGGGGCTGCTGAGCGACAGCGGTATGGCACCTTCCAGAACACCCTGTGGGCAAATATATTTACAGAAAAAAGGATCTCCCATTCCGATTGTATTTGTTACGAGCATAGGCAGAAGGATAACAAAAACGATCAGGATCAGATATTTCAGATATCTGAAAGGCTTCAGCTTTGCGGTGGAAAATTTTTTCCCGGGAATTTTATGCAGCAGATCCTGAAACCATCCAAATGGACAGAGAAAGCCACATATAAATCGTCCCAGTGTTACGCCCAGCAAAATGAAAAAACCGGTTATGTAGTAGGAAAACTGAAATTTTGAGGAACCGACAACTGCCTGAAAGGCACCGATCGGACAAGCTCCTGTAGCGGCCGGACAGGAATAACAATTAAGTCCCGGTACGCATACGGTTTTTGCATTGCCCTGATATATTTTTCCTTTCCATAAATTGGGAAGATGGATATTGGTGAGTAATGTGGCAGCTGCCTGTATCCATCCGCGGGCTTTGGCTGTTTTGTTTGAAAAAGTATTTGTTTTTTTATCCAATTCCTACACACTCCAGACATAATTTAATTGCTTTACCGAGTACAATGGCAGCTTCGCCTCTGGCAGCACCAAAGGTAAGCATGCTCACACCGGTGATAAGAAAAAAAACTTGTAAAATCCCTTTGTATTTCAATTGCCTGTCACTCCCTTCGTCTGCGGTATCCGGCTTTGTTGACCGGCTGACTTTGTTATTATACAATAAGGAATGTAAAATTTCTGTTAAGAGGCTGAAAAAAATGAGAGTAATGATTGTAGAGGATGAGAAAGAAATATGTGATACCGTTGCAAAAAGGCTGTATGACATGGGATATGAGGTGGATACCTGCTATGACGGTAATGCGGCGCTTGAGTATGTTCTGGCAGAAAATTATGATCTGATCGTGCTGGATCTGAACCTGCCGGGCAGGGATGGAATGGATATTCTGAGAGAACTGAGACGGAAAGATGAAGAAACAAAGGTTTTGATTTTGTCTGCCAGAAGTCAGATTGCGGATAAAGTTGAGGGGCTGGATGCGGGAGCAAATGATTATATGGAAAAACCGTTTCATTTACAGGAACTGGAAGCAAGGATCAGAAGTCTGACAAGACGTAAATTTGTACAGAAGGATATCTGTCTGAAGTGTGGAGATATTTCATTTGACACGATGAAACGCGAAGCAGCTGCAAAAGGAAAACCTGTGCTCCTGACGCGGAAAGAAAACGGGATTTTAGAATATCTGCTTCTGAATCAGGGAAGGCCGGTAAGTCAGGAAGAGTTGATAGAGCATGTCTGGGATGCATCTGCGGACAGCTTCAGTGGTGCTGTCAGAGTGCATATGTCGTCTCTTAGAAAAAAGCTGAAGGCAGAACTGGGATATGACCCGATTCAGAATAAAGTCGGCGAAGGCTATACAATACGAACGGAGAATGCATCATGAAAAAAATATCGCTTCAATGGAGGCTTACTATTATCACAACATTGTTTATTGCAATGATATGTGGCTTTCTTACTATGTTTCTGTATAAAAACGGTGTCTACTATATTGATACACTGCAGGATACTGTGGATGCGCAGGGTGGAGAAACGGCGGAAGGCGGCACGGATGAAATTTATATTGATATCCCGGATGACAAGTGGAATGATTTTGTAAATGATTTTTCTGTTCAAGTGTATAATAATAAGACGGATTATAAGAGGAGAAGCCTGCTTGTTTCTATATTGTCTGCGCTTCTGGGCGGTGTAGCCACATATTTTATATGTGGACGCGCGCTTAAGCCGCTCCGTGCATTTTCCGATCAGATAGAAAAGGTGCAGGCACAAAATCTGTCAGATGCAAGGATGGAAGAGAATGGGGTCAGGGAACTGAACCAGCTCAGTATCTCTTATAACAGGATGTTGGAAAGGCTGTCGGATGCATTTGAAGTACAGAGACAATTTACTGCGAATGCGGCACATGAGCTAAGGACTCCGTTATCCGTGATACAGGTACAGCTGGATCTGTATCATTCCGCCGGACATCCGGATAATGATGAGAGTACGGAGCAGATCATAAAAATGGTTACCGAACAGAATGAACGGCTTGGCAGAATGGTTAAGACGCTTCTTGATATGAGTGAGCTTCAGACGGTGGCGCGTAACGAAAAAATTGCATTAAATGCACTTGTCGAGGAAGTGCTTGCAGATCTGGATCCTCTGGCGCGGGAAAAGAATATAGAGCTTTCCGGGAATTGTGAAAATCTGACCATGGAGGGCAGTGATATCCTTATTTACAGACTGGTGTATAATCTTGTGGAAAATGCGATAAAGTATAATCAGGCAGGTGGACAGGTTACGGTAACAGCCGCCGGGAAAGACCGACATATTTATCTTGCCGTGACAGATACCGGAAACGGAATTCCGCAGGAACTCAGAGAACGCATATTTGAACCGTTTTTCCGTGTGGATAAATCCAGAAGCAGGGCTTTGGGCGGTGTGGGACTTGGACTTGCCCTGGTCCGTGAAATTGTGAGAGTGCATGATGGCAGTATATCAGTCAGGGACAATCCGGCGGGCGGTACGGTCTTTGAGGTGATTTTCTGAACCGGCCGCTGCGAAAATTCACGTTGAAATTTCTGTTGAGATTGAAAAAACAGAGTACTTATGCTATAGTATGTAGTTGCATCGGACTCTTATTTTGAGATGAAAAAAGGGTGTACAAGAAATCTGAAGAAAGGTGAAAACCTGTATAAATGATGGGTTTTCGGATAGGTAAATAACAAAATGAAACTCGGCATCGTTGGCCTCCCCAACGTAGGGAAAAGTACATTATTTAACTCATTGACAAAGGCAGGTGCATTATCTGCAAATTACCCGTTTGCAACGATCGATCCGAATATCGGTATCGTATCTGTTCCGGATGAAAGAATCGTAAAGCTCGGTGAGCTTTATCATACAAAAAAGGTAACTCCTGCAACGATCGAATTCGTTGATATTGCAGGACTCGTAAAGGGTGCCAGCAAGGGAGAAGGTCTTGGCAACCAGTTTCTTGCCAATATCCGTGAAGTAGATGCGATCGTACATGTGGTACGCTGCTTTGAAGATACGAATATCATCCACGTAGACGGCAATATCGATCCGGCGCGTGATATTGAGACGATCAATCTGGAACTGATCTTTTCCGATATCGAGATTCTCGACAGACGAATCGCCAAAATTTCAAAACAGGCAAGAATGGACAAGACACTTGCCAAAGAGCTTGAGCTGGTAGAAAGTATCAAGGCGCATCTGGAAGCAGGTAAGATGGCAAGATCCTTTGAAGTACCGGATGATGACGATGCACAGCTTTGGTTTAAGGGCTACAATCTGCTGACTGCAAAGCCTACCATTTATGCGGCTAACGTGGCAGAAGATGACCTTGCAGATGACGGTGCTTCCAATCCACACGTGGCAAAGGTACGTGAAATGGCAAAGGAAGAAGGCGCAGAGGTATTTGTGATCTGTGCACAGATCGAGCAGGAATTATCAGAGCTTTCCGATGAAGAAAAACAGGAATATCTGGATGATCTCGGTGTTTCCTCCAGCGGTCTGGATAAGCTGGTTGCAGCAAGCTACAGCTTACTCGGTCTGATCAGCTTTCTGACGGCAGGAGAGGATGAATGTCGTGCTTGGACGATCAAGAAAGGCACAAAAGCACCACAGGCAGCAGGTAAGATCCATACAGATTTTGAGCGAGGTTTTATCAAGGCAGAAGTTGTCAACTACAAGGATCTGATGGAGCACGGTTCTCTTGCGGCAGCCAGAGAAAAAGGGCTTGTTGGTATGGAAGGAAAAGAATACGTGGTACAGGACGGAGATGTGATCCTGTTCCGCTTCAATGTATAGGATAAGAGGTGCAGGCTATGATGGATAAATGGGACATTGCGTTTCCGCATCTGGGTATCTATCTGGAACATTTTCCGAAAAGCTTTACGGTTTTTGGCTTTACGATCGCACTTTATGGCGTGATCATTGCGCTTGGTGTGCTGTTGGGGTTTACTCTGGCAAATCATGTGGCAAATAAGCAGGGGCTTCCCAAAGATCTTTTGTGGGACTTTGCGGTTCCGGCGATTATTTTCTCGGTTTTGGGTGCGAGGATCTATTACGTGGTATTCAGCTGGGATTATTATAAGAATCATCTGAATGAGCTTCTGAACATCAGACAGGGAGGCATCGCGATTTACGGTGCAGTGATCGGTGGCTTCCTGACCCTTCTCGTTTTCTGTAAGATCCGGAAACAGAATTTCTTCCTGATTTCTGATATTGCAGTGCTGGGACTTCTGGTTGGACAGATCATGGGACGCTGGGGTAATTTCACAAACAGAGAAGTATTCGGACATTATACGGATTCCCTGTTTGCCATGCGGCTTCCGATCGAAGCGGTCAGAAGTGCGGATATCACATCGGATATCGCGGCGCATATTACAGATGGGATCAATTATATTCAGGTACATCCGACTTTTTTATATGAAAGTGTGCTGAATCTGCTTCTTTTGATCGTGCTTCTTCTTTATACGAAGCACAAGAAGTTTAACGGAGAGATCGCACTCGGTTATCTGGGTGGTTATGGCATCATACGGTTCTTTGTGGAGGGCATCCGTACCGACCAGCTCAAGATCGGCTCCACCGGGATCGCGGTATCCCAGCTTCTGGGTATGGTGCTGTTCATTGCAGCGATACTGGCGGATGTGATCGTAAGGATCTACCGCAGGAAAAAAGGACTGCAGGAATTGCCGCAAAAGGCAGCAGTAGTGCAAAATAAAGTCGAAAATGACGAAAAACAAGACGAATAATAAAAAAAGGGAATAAAATGGAAATCCATGGCATTCGGTAATATTTACTGAATGTTATGGATTTTTTTTGTACAAATTTTTAACAAATGGAAAAGAAAATCTTAAGATACACACTTGTCAAATGAGAAAAAGTAGTCTAAAATTAGAGCATAAGTGGTAGAAAGTGGAGTGAAGTGGTATGAAGTGGAGGGAATAACCCAAAACCGAGACCGAAAAGGGTAACGATTATGTTCATGGGAGAGTACAGTCATACAATCGATACAAAAGGCCGTCTGATTGTTCCTTCTAAGTTCCGGGAATCGCTTGGCGACAGCTTTGTGGTGACAAAGGGACTGGATGGATGTCTTTTTGTGTACGACATGACAGAATGGAAATCCTTTGAAGAAAAGCTGAAAGAACTCCCCATGAGCCACAGAGATACTCGTAAATTCGCCCGTTTCTTCCTTGCCGGAGCATCGCAGGTAGAAGTAGACAAGCAGGGCAGAATACTGATCCCGAATGTACTGCGCGAGTTTGCGGGACTGGAGAAGGATGTGGTATTCCTCGGTGTCGGCAACAGAATTGAAATCTGGAGCAGGCAGGCATGGGATGGCGAAGGTAACTTCGATGATATGGATGATATCGCAGAGCGGATGGCGGATCTGGGACTGAGTATTTAGGATTGGTAAGAGGCAGAATGGAATTTTCACATAAATCGGTATTATTAGAGGAGACAATTGAAGGACTTGCCATAAAACCGGAAGGTATTTATGTGGATGGGACACTCGGCGGAGCCGGTCACTCCAGTGTGATCGCCGGTCGGCTGAGCGGACAGGGACATCTGATCGGGATCGATCAGGATGCTGCAGCGATCGCGGCTGCGACAGAACGTCTTCAGCCTTTTGCGGAGCATGTTACGATCGTTAGAAGCAATTACGAAAACATGTGTCAGATCATAAAGGATAACGGCTATGCAGGCGTAGACGGAATTTTACTGGATCTGGGTGTATCTTCCTATCAGCTCGATACTGTAGAACGGGGATTCTCATATAAATACGATACAAAGCTGGACATGCGTATGGATGAAAGACAGACGCTGACAGCAAGGGATATTGTGAACGGGTATTCGGAAACAGAGTTGTTTCACATCATCCGGGATTACGGAGAAGATAAATTTGCCAAGAATATTGCCAAACATATCGTTCTGGCAAGAGAAGAGAAACCGATAGAAACAACTTATGAACTGAATGAGATCATAAAGGCCGCAATACCGGCAAAAATGCGTGAGACGGGAGGACATCCTTCCAAACGTACTTATCAGGCGATCCGCATTGCCTTAAACAGAGAACTGGATGTACTCAGAGACAGTCTGGACGATATGATCAAAATTTTAAATCCGGGAGGCAGGATCTGCATTATTACGTTCCATTCATTAGAGGACCGGATTGTAAAGCTGGCATTCCGCAAGAATGAAAATCCCTGCATCTGTCCGCCGTCTTTTCCGGTATGTACCTGTGGCAGAAAACCGCTTGGCAGGGTGATCACTAGAAAACCGATCTTACCGGGCGAAAAGGAACTGGCAGAAAACAGCAGATCAAAAAGTGCAAAGCTTAGAATATTTGAAAGAAGCGAGGGGTAGTAACATGGCTGCAAATTATAATAGAAGAAGATATGCATCATACGAAAGAAGATCACACGGTGATTACTATGTAGACGGCAATGTGGTCAGAAAATATGATGTCGTTAGAGAAATTGAAAAGAAACCGGCAAAGAGACTGAGTGAGCAGACACGTAAAAACAGAGAACGTGCAACGCATATGAGTCTGGGATACGTGGCATTTTTATGTGTTTCCATGTGCGTAGCTGCCATCATTCTGTATAATTATCTGGCACTGCAGACAGCAAATACATCCGCTGTCACAGCAATTTCCGCGCTGGAAAGCGAGCTGAACACCATGAAGCTGGATAATGATGAAGAATACAGCCGCATCATGAGCAGTGTCGATATGGAAGAGATCAAAACAAGAGCGATCGAAGATCTGGGCATGCAGTATGCAGAGAAGGGACAGGTTGTAGAAGTTCCCGGTGTTGCAGATGATTACGTACGCCAGTACAAGGCGATGCCATAAACAGTGGAGAGGTGCGGAAGTTGGAACAGAGATCTTATCAGAACAGAAATGTACGCAGAAACAGAAGAAGAAAAGCAAATGCCAATCGGTTTCATATAAGGATGCAGAAAAAGCTGGTAGTATTATTCCTGATAATATTACTGGCTTTCATAGGTTTAAGTGTAAAACTGATTTATATTAATAAGGTGGATGGGGAAAGATATAAGAAGCAGATATTATCCCAGCAGGAATATGATTCCAAAACACTTCCTTACAAACGCGGAGAGATCGTGGATGTAAACGGGACAAAGCTGGCATACAGTGAAAAGGTCTATAATCTGATCATTGATGCCAAGGCGATCAACAACAGTAAGAAGGAAGATGCATTAAGTGCAACCTTACAGGCGCTGGATCAGTATTTTGATTTGGATATCAATGCGATCAGCAATTATATTTCCCAGAATGCAAACAGCCAGTATTATGTTGCTGCAAAGCAGCTGGAATATGAGACGGTGGCACCGTTTCAGGAAGCAAAGCAGGAAAACAGCTCCATTGTCGGTGTCTGGTTTGAGGAAGAGTACAAACGAAAATATCCGTATAATACGCTGGCATCTTCCGTGATCGGCTTTACAGGCTCGGATAATAACGGAACATACGGACTGGAAGAATATTACAATACAACACTGAATGGAACAAATGGCAGAGAGTATGGTTATCTGACGGAAGATTCCACGCTGGAGCGTACAACGATCGCTGCACAGGATGGCTGCACACTGGTTACTTCTTTGGATACAAATATTCAGAATATTGTTGAAAAATACATGAAGCAGTTCAATGAAGAACATAAAGGAGAGTACAGACCGGATGATGACGGAAGCTCTAATATGGGAGTTATTGTGATGAACCCGCAGACCGGAGAAATCCTGGCAATGTCTGACTATCCGAATTTTGACCTAAACAATCCGAAAGATCTGACGCCTTTTTATTCAGAAGAAGAGATCGCACAGATGGATGATGAAGCCATGTATGATGCGCTGAACAGAATCTGGAGAAATTACTGTATTTCCGACACATATGAGCCGGGATCTGTTGCAAAGGCAATGACGATCGCAGCGGGACTTGATTCCGGAAAGCTGACCGGGAACGAAACGTACGTATGTAACGGTGTGCTGGAGGTCAGCGGTCACCCGATCAAATGTCATAAACACATCGGACATGGTGTTGTCACTGTTTCTCAGGCACTCGAGCAGTCCTGTAACGTAGCCCTGATGCACATTGGTGAGCAGATGGGCAAGGAAACATTGATGAAATATTTGTATAATTTTAACATCGGACTGAAAACCAACATTGATCTGTCCGGTGAGGCGAGAACCAACACACTTGTTTACAATGTAGATGACATGGTGGCTTCTGACCTTGCGATTTCAACTTTCGGACAGGGCTATAATGTGACAATGATCCAGATGGCAACAGCTTTTTCTTCTATTATCAATGGTGGTAAGTATTATCAGCCGCACGTTGTGACAGAGATCAAGAGTGCGGATGGCACAACGGTAGAAAAGGTAGAGCCGCGTATGCTCAAGCAGGTGATTTCTTCCACAACATCCGATACAATGAAAACGTATCTGGCAAATGTGTGCTCAGTCGGAACGGGTTCAGCAGCTGTACCGGCAGGTTATCTGATCGGTGGTAAAACGGGAACTGCCGAAAAACAGCCGCGTGGTAACGGAAACTATGTTGTTTCCTTCATGGGCTTTGCACCGGTGGACGATCCGCAGGTTGTTGTATATGTTGTCATTGATGAACCGAATGTGGAATCACAGCCTCATTCGTCTTTTGCACAGGAGGTTGCCAAAAATATCTTTACAGAGATCTTACCGTATCTGAATGTATTCCGGACAGAAGAACTTTCAGAGGAAGACATAGAGCAGCTGCAGAAACTGCACATTTTACCGGGAACTGACACAGAAGAAAGCTCCGATGGTGAAAATAGCGGGAATGATGAAAATACAGATGGAAATAATGATGGAGAGAGCGCGGAAGGTGGAGATCCTGAGGTGACCTATCAGGTAGACCCGCAGACAGGAAATGTCATTGATCCGAATTCCGGACAACAGCTTGATCCAAATACGTTTGAACCGGTGGATCCGAAGAGTTCCGATCTGGATGGACTGACCGGTGTGGAAAACAAACCGCAGGATGAAACCGGAGAAGGTACAACAGAAATCAGTGCAGGCGCAGGATTTTAAGCCGTTATGCATATCTGACGGATGCGGCTAATAAGCTATGGTAAGAGACAGCTTTGGAGCCTGTATGCGCGGATATAAAACTTTTCACAGAAAAAAGGTACTCATTTTATTTTTGGGAGTATGCTTCTGTATGTTGCTTCTGGCGGGCAGGCTGACTTATCTGATGGTGTTTCAGTCAGCTTACTATACACAGAAGGCACTAATGCTGCATGAAAGAGAGCGCAGTATCAAAGCAGCAAGAGGTGAGATCTGGGACAGGAACGGAACAGTGCTTGCAGCGAACAAAACAGTCTGTACAATATCGGTGATCCATTCACAGATCAAAGATCCGGAAGCAGTGATCGAGCTGCTTTGCAGGGAGCTTTCCATGGACGAAGAAACAGTCCGGAAAAGAGTGGAGAAGGTTTCCTCTATCGAACGGATCAAAAGTAATGTGGAGAAAGAAACCGGTGACCGGATCCGGAAAGCGGATCTTGGCGGCATAAAGGTGGATGAAGATTATAAACGGTATTATCCGTACGATACACTGGCAAGTAAGGTGCTGGGCTTTACCGGAGCTGATAATCAGGGAATCATAGGGCTGGAAGTGAAATATGAAGATGCACTGCGCGGGCAGGATGGTACCATTTATACGATCACAGATGCCAGAGGCGTGGAAATAGATGCACAGGGAGAAAGCAGAAAAGAACCTGTCAAAGGGCATACTCTGCAGCTGACACTGGATCGGAATATTCAGGCATACGCGACAATGCTTGCAACGCAGGCAATGCTTGCCAAGGAAGCGGAGGGGGTTTCTATTCTCTGTATGAATCCGCAAAACGGTGAAATCTATGCATGCGTGAATGTACCGGAATTTAATCTGAATGCGCCGTATGATCTGACGGATGAATATATCAGTCTGCAGGGAGAAAAACTGACGGATAATCTGCAGGATGAGAGAAACCGGATGTGGCGTAACAACTGTATCAATGACACCTATGAACCGGGATCGACCTTCAAGGTCATTACTGCGGCGGCGGGACTGGAGGAAGGCGTGGTCACACCGGCAGATACGTTTCACTGTCCCGGTTTTTGTGTTGTAGAGGATCGCAGGATCCGTTGCCATAAGGTAACAGGACATGGAAGTGAAAATTTTGTGCAGGCGACCATGAATTCCTGTAATCCTGTTTTTGTGGCGGTTGGACTCAGGCTTGGGCCGGAGAAGTATTATGATTACTTTGAAAAGTTCGGGCTGCTGCGAAAGACAGGCGTTGATCTGCCCGGTGAGGCAGGAACGATCATGCATAAAAAAGAAGATATCGGTCTGGTGGAACTGGCAACCATGTCCTTTGGGCAGTCCTTTCAGGTTACACCGATGCAGCTTCTGACAACTTTTTCTTCCATAATCAATGGCGGAAACAGGATCACACCGCATTTTGGAAAAACGATCATTGATGAAAACGGAAAGCAGGAAGAACTGCAATATCCCGTGCAAAAGGGGATCATTTCGGCAGAGACCTCGCAGACAATGCGGAAAATACTGGAAAAGGTCGTATCGGAAGGAGGAGGCAGAAACGGACAGGTGGAAGGCTATGAGATTGGCGGCAAGACCGCAACAAGCCAGACGCTGCCACGTGGAAGCGGTCGCTATATTTCTTCTTTTGTCGGTTTTGCACCGGCATCTGATCCGCAGATCATAACTCTGGTTGTCATACAGGCCCCGAAGGGTGTATACTATGGCGGAACCATTGCAGCACCAGTCTGCAGAAAGCTTTATGAAAATATACTGCCTTACCTGCATATAGAGAAAGGCAGGGAAAATACAGAAAGGGAATCATCATGAACTATACTATTGTAATACCGGCTATTATCGCATTTTGCATCAGTGCTTTACTGGGACCAGTTGTGATCCCGTTTTTGAGAAAACTGAAGGTGGGGCAGACTGTCCGGGACGAAGGCCCGAAAACACATCTGCAGAAAAACGGAACACCGACAATGGGCGGTATTATCATACTGATCTCTATCACGGTAACTTCCATGTTTTATGTGAAAAGCAATCCGCAGATCGTTCCGATCCTGTTTCTGACACTTGGGTTCGGACTGATCGGTTTAACGGATGATTATATTAAAGTCGTGCTGAAACGTTCCATGGGACTTCGGGCATGGCAGAAAATGGCACTGCAGATCGTTGTAACAGCAATCTTTGCATACTATATCACAACAAAATCTTCCATCAGCCTTGCAATGCGTATTCCGTTTGCGCCGGGAAAATATCTTGATTTTGGAACGGTAGGAAATGTGATCCTGCTGTTTATCGTTGTGATCGGAACCGTCAATGGTACGAATTTTACAGATGGACTGGACGGTCTGGCAACAAGTGTGACAAGTCTGGTTGCCACTTTCTTTACCGTAGTAGCACTCGGACTGGGCAGTGGAATTGACCCGATCACCTGTGCAACGCTTGGTGCGCTTTTGGGATTTTTGTTGTTTAACGGTTATCCGGCAAGTGTGTTTATGGGAGATACAGGCTCTCTGGCACTCGGCGGATTTGTGGCAGCCTGCGCTTATATGATGCAGATGCCTTTGTTTATTCTGATCGTAGGTTTTATTTATCTGGCAGAAGTGGTATCTGTCATGCTGCAGGTATCTTACTTTAAACTGACACATGGAAAACGTATTTTTAAAATGGCACCGATCCACCATCATTTTGAAATGTGCGGATGGAGAGAGACAAAGGTTGTAGCGGTATTTTCCATCATTACTGCTATCCTGTGTCTGGTTGGTTTACTGGCAATGTGACAGCATGTAGGGAAAGGAATGTGACAACATGGAAAAAGAAAAAGTACTTGTAGTAGGTACCGGGAAGAGCGGAATTGCCGCAACGCAGCTTCTGTTAAGGACAGGAAAAATGCCGGTACTGTTTGACAGCAATGCGGAACTTGACAAGGATGAGATACTTGGAAAGCTTTCTCTCTCCGGGGATGAAAAAAAACAGGTCGAGATCGTACTCGGTGATCTGACAGAGGAAGAAAAGAAGGAACTTTCCGGTGTTGTATTAAGCCCGGGTGTTCCGACAGATACAGAATTTGTAAATGATTTAAGAAACAGAGGACTTTTGATTTCAGGAGAGATCGAGCTCGCTTTTGAGCAGGAAAAGGGTGCAGTGCTTGCCATTACAGGAACGAACGGTAAGACAACGACAACGACACTGCTTGGGGAGATCATGAAAGCGACCGGAAAGAAAACATTTGTGGTTGGCAATATCGGAAATCCCTATACACTCGAAGCAGAAAAGACAGATGCAGATTCTGTTACGGTTGCGGAGATCTCTTCCTTCCAGCTGGAAACGATACATACCTTCCGTCCGCGTGTCAGTGCGATCTTAAATATCACACCGGATCATCTGAACAGACATCATACGATGGAAAACTATGTGAAGGCAAAGCAGGATATTACAAAGAATCAGACAAAGGAAGACTATTGCGTGTTAAATGCAGAGGATCCTTATACAGACGCTTTTCTGGAGCAATGTCCGGCGACGGTTATTCTGTTCTCTTCCCAAAGAGAGCTGGCAGACGGCTATTTCTATGCGGATGAATGTATCTACAAGGCAGTGCAGGGCAAGAAGCAGAAGCTGATGAACATTCATGAAATGCGTCTCCTTGGCATGCACAACGTGGAAAATGTGATGGCTGCCATTGCAATGGCAGATGCATATGGCGCAGATATGGAAGTGATCCTTAATGTTGTCAGAGATTTCAAGGCAGTTGAGCATCGTATTGAATATGTCAAAACAGTACGTGGTGTCGATTATTACAATGATTCAAAGGGTACCAATCCGGATGCGGCGATCAAGGGCATCGGTGCGATGGTAAAACCAACCTATCTGATCGGCGGCGGATATGATAAGCAGAGCGAGTATGATGAATGGATCGAAAGCTTTGGCGGAAAAGTCAGAAAGCTTGTTTTATTGGGACAGACAAGAGAAAAGATAGCGGACTGTGCAAAAAAGCATGGTTTTACGGATTATATTTTTGTGGATGATCTGCAGCAGGCAGTTGACTACTGCGCAGAGCATGCAAAAGAAGGAGAAGCGGTGCTGCTGTCTCCGGCGTGTGCGAGTTGGGGGATGTTCCCGAATTACGAAGTGCGCGGAAAAATGTTTAAGGATATGGTAAATGCCCTTTAGGGCGCCTGATCCGGGAGGGAGTCGTTTTTGCAGAAAAGACGCAGACGGAGAGAAAAAAGAGAATATTTTTATGATTATACGCTTTTGTTTGTTGTAATGTTTCTTGTTTTTTTTGGACTGATCATGTTATATTCCACCAGCTCCTATGAAGCAACACTGGATTTTGGCAATGGTGCGTATTATTTGAAAAAACAGGCAATGGCAACTGTGCTGGGACTTGTCATGATGCTGTTTATCAGTGTTGTTGACTATCACGTGTGGCGGCGTTTTGCACTGCCTGCCTATCTGATATCACTTGTGCTGGTCGTGCTGGTTAAGACACCGCTCGGATATGAAGCAAACGGTGCAAGACGATGGATCAAGATCGCGGGTGTTTCCCTGCAGCCGGCAGAGGTTGTAAAGATCACACTGATCCTGCTGCTTGCCAGTGTGATCTGTATTATGGGAAAACAGGTCAGAACCTGGAGGGGCATAATCATTGTGATGGGAGCAGCGCTGATCCCTGCGGTGATGATCCTTTTCATTACGAAAAACATGAGCTCCGCCATTATCATTGCAGGTATTGCAGCTGTCATGCTTTTTGTGGCGGATCCACATTATAAGAGGTATATATTGATTGTACTTGCTGTTGTATGTCTTGCTGCACTGGTGGTAGTGGTGATCTATAATGCTGCAAAGGGCGGTGCTTCACCGACCGGCGGCTTCCGTGGAACGCGAATTCTTGCATGGCTGAATCCGGAGGCCTATTCAGATAATACCGGCTTCCAGACACTGCAGGCATTATATGCGATCGGTTCCGGCGGATTGTGGGGCAAAGGGCTCGGACAGAGTATGCAGAAGCTTGGCTTTCTGCCTGAGGCGCAGAATGATATGGTATTTTCCATTATCTGTGAAGAGCTTGGACTGTTTGGCGCATTTTGCGTGATCCTGCTCTTTGTCATGCTGTTATGGCGTATGATGGTGATCGCCAATAATGCACCGGATCTGTTTGGTGCGCTTCTGGTTGTCGGTGTTATGGGACATTTTGCAATCCAGGTAGTACTGAATATCGCCGTTGTGACTAACTCGATCCCTAATACCGGTATTACGCTTCCTTTTATCAGTTACGGAGGCACTTCGATCCTGTTTCTGATGAGTGAGGTCGGGCTTGTGCTGAATGTTTCGAAAAGTATCCGTTTGAGAGATGTAGGCTGACAGGCACGATTGTGGCAGATCGGCATATGCTGTATATAAGTATGCAGATAGAAAGCGGGTGCCACATGGACTGCATTCACATACATGGTGGTAAGCCACTGGAGGGAGAAGCAGCAGTGCAGGGCTCTAAAAACGGAGCACTTGTACTTGTGACAGCGACAGTACTGATAAAAGGGCAGACGGTTCTTTATAATTGTCCGCAGATAACGGATATGGATGAAATGCTTGGATTGTTGAAAACGCTGGGATGTCGGGTAAAAAGAGAGGGGGCTGCTGTGATCATAGACGCCTCTTCCTTACATACATCAGATTGTCCGGCAAAGCAGGTAAGAGCCATGCGTTCTTCTGTCATGCTGCTGGGACCTCTGCTCGGCAGATGCGGCAGTGTCAGTATGGAGCGGCCGGGCGGCTGTATGATCGGCAAGCGTCCGGTTGATATCCATGAAACAGCGCTTACCTGTATGGGTGTCCGTTTCCGCAAGGATGAAAAGCAGATTCTGGCAGAAACGGAAGGACTGAAAGGGGCAGAGATCTGCCTGCCGTTTCCGAGTGTGGGCGCAACGGAAAATGTGCTCATGGCGGCGGTGTTAGCCGAGGGTACAACAGTTCTGTACAATGCGGCGCAGGAGCCGGAGATCACGCAGCTCTGCCATTTCCTGAATGAGGCAGGCGCAAAGATCACGGGAGTTGGCACAAACTGCCTGACGATCAGCGGTGTCGGGAAACTCCAACCGGTCACCTTTACAGTAATGCCGGATCGTATTGTGGCAGGAACCTATCTGCTGGCTGGTGCGGCGACGAGAGGTATCGTGACAGTCAAAAATGCACCGGTCAGACAGCTTACCAGTCTTTTGGATGTACTGCGGAAGATGGGGGCTGTGGTAAGATATGAGGAAAATGCGGTCGTACTGGATGCAGCGCGTGCGGGAAAGCCGGTTCCGTATCTGCGCACGGCGGTGTATCCGGGATTCCCGACAGATCTGCAGTCGATGCTGGCGGCAGTGCTGACGCGAGCAGAAGGCAGCAGTGCAATTGAGGAAACGATTTTTGAAGACCGCTTTAAGATCGTAAGGGAACTGCAGAAAATGGGGGCGGATCTGAAAGTGGAAAATAACAGAAAGCTCAGGATCTATGGAGTGACGAAGCTGTATCCTGCCAGACTGACAGCGTGTGAGCTGCGGGGCGGCGCAGCACTTGTTGTTGCTGCACTGATGGCAGAAGGAGAAAGTAAGATCACAGGCTGTGACTATATCAGGCGCGGCTATGAAGATATTTGCAGAGATTTACGTCTGCTGGGTGCAGATGTGGAGGAAAAAAGGGAATGAAAGAACACGGTTTCAGCAGAAAACGTTTTTTGCTGATTTTGGTAATCATATTGATTTTGCTGGCTGCAGGCGCATATGGTGTGATCACAACACAGTTTGTTGTAACTGATGTGACAGTAGACGGAAATGAACATTATACAGATGAACAGATCAGGGAAATGGTTCTGCCGGGCGGTATTCGCAATAATTCGCTTTATCTATCCCTGCTGTATCGGAAAAAAGAAATCAAGGATATTCCGTTCATTGAATCCATGGATGTCTCCATTGTGAACCGGAACACGATCCATGTTGATGTCTATGAGAAGACGCTGGCAGGCTGTGTCAATTATCTGGGGAGCTATCTGTATTTTGATAAGGATGGCATAGTTGTGGAAAGTGATGCAAAGCTGACAGAGGGAGTACCTGAGATAAAAGGGCTGCACTTTGATCATATCGTCATGCATGAACAGTTACCTGTGGAAAACCCGGAGATATTCAAGGAAATCCTGAAGGTAACGCAGCTGTTTGGGAAATATGAGATATCAGCCGATAAGATATACTTCAGCCCGGCCGGGGAAGTGACGGCTTACTTTGATAAAGCCAGAGTCAGTCTGGGGACGGATCAGAATATTGATGAAAAGGTAATGCAGCTTGCAAGTATTCTGCCGGAGCTTGCCGGAAAAAGCGGTGTGCTTCACATGGAAAATTATGATGCGTCCACAACAAAGATTACTTTTCAACCCGAATAAAAGGCAAAAAATGGCGGTATGATTGCAAAAAAATAATTGAAAAACTGGTTGATAAATTCCCTAAAAAATTATATGATAGAGTATATGGAATTGAAAGGGATTGTGAAGGAGGAACTGTCTTGCTAGAAATTAAGTCGAATGAAACAGATCTTGCCGCACGTATTATTGTAGTAGGTGTTGGCGGAGCTGGTAATAACGCTGTAAATAGAATGGTAGATGAACAGATCAAGGGAGTGGAGTTTATCGGAGTCAATACCGATAAGCAGGCACTTCAGTTATGTAAGGCACCGAAGCAGTTACAGATCGGTGAAAAGCTTACAAAGGGACTCGGTGCAGGTGCGAAGCCGGAAATCGGTGAGAAAGCAGCTGAGGAGAGCATTGAGGAGATCACTTCCGCATTGAAGGGATCGGATATGGTATTTGTTACCTGCGGTATGGGTGGCGGAACCGGTACAGGTGCAGCTCCGGTAGTAGCAAAGGTAGCAAAGGAAATGGGAGTTTTAACGGTTGGTGTTGTAACAAAGCCTTTCCGTTTTGAAGCAAAGACACGTATGAACAATGCGCTGAGCGGTCTGGAACGTCTTAAAGAAAATGTGGACACGCTGATCGTGATCCCGAATGATAAATTATTAGAGATCGTTGACCGCAGGACAACTCTCCCGGATGCATTGAAGAAAGCAGACGAAGTGTTGCAGCAGTCCGTACAGGGTGTGACAGATCTGATCAATACACCATCCGATATCAATCTTGATTTCGCTGATGTGCAGACAGTAATGAGAGATAAGGGAATTGCCCATGTAGGTATCGGTACAGGTACAGGTGATGATAAGGCAATGGATGCTGTAAAGGCAGCAGTTGCATCCCCGTTATTAGAGACAACGATTTCCGGTGCGACAGATATTATTTTAAATATTACAGGAGATATCTCCCTGATCGAAGCACAGGAAGCAGCAGATTATGTACAGGATCTTGTCGGAGAAGATGTCAATATCATCTTTGGTGCAAAATATGATCCTGAAATGAACGACCTGTGTATGATCACAGTTATTGCAACAGGCATTGATGAAAAGAATGCAGCACTTGGCAGGAAGAGTGCAGAGCGTGTACATAATGCCGCACAGACAGTCAGACCAATTTCTACACCGAAGTTTGACAACAGTGCAATGGTTGGAACAGGTGCGATCCCGTCTTCTGCAATTAAATCCCCGCTTGCCGGTATTCAGAGACCGGAGCCGGTAAAGAGCCATGTAGAAGCAACATCCTTAAAGATTCCGGATTTCTTACAGCGAAATAAATAGACTGTTCTTGTCGATGAATTTTTAATAAATGCGACGTGATTTTGACAAAAAAATCACGCCGTTTTTTTTATACTGTTTTTCGGGAGGTGAAAACATTGGAAATTTATCTGGACCTCGTGTTTTTAGAAAATTTTCTGATGGATTTCATTCTGCTGCTCATGGTCGGAAAAATGATACATAAAACGATCTGCCCGCCGCGCCTGTTGGCAGCTGCTTTTCTGGGAGGAATCTCGGCAGCGGTTTTGTGCCTGCTGCATCCGCAGTTCGTTCTGTTGCAGGTGTGCAACCTGATCGCAGGATTGTGTATGCTGCTTCTGAGCTATCCGTTAAAGCGTCTGGAATATCTGCCTGCACTTTTGTTTTTGTATGGAAGCGCGTTTGTACTGGAAGGAATGCTTCGATTTCTGGGACGGTTTATAGGAAGCAGAGGACAGCACAGGCTGTATTTCCTTCTGGGAACAGGACTTTTTGGCTGGTTATTTTTTCACTCTTTATGGAAGCAGATCCAAAGGCAGAAGCAGAAAGAAGAGCTGCTTTTGCCGGTCACGATCCTTTGGGAAGGAAAGCAGATCGACTGCACCGGACTGCTGGATACAGGCAATGCACTCAGGGAGCCAACGACCGGAAAACCGGTCATGATCGTGGAGCAGACGCTTTTTACAGAACATGAAATATCACTTCCAAATGACAGATGCTTTTTGATCCCATTCCGGTCGATCGGAAGATCCAATGGAATGCTCCGTGGCATATTGGCAGAGGAATGCTGGATCGGGCAGGCAGAACAGAAAAAAAGATACAGAAAGGTCATGCTTGGCATATATCACGGGAAATTAAGTCATAAGGCGGAATATCAGGTGATTTTGCATCCGGCATTTTGGGAATAAAGGCATGAGACAGGAGGAAAACATGATTTTAAAAGTGGTAGTACCGGGATTACAGTTCAGACTTTTGCAGAGAGAAAGCAGCTTCTGGTTCTCCAGACAGGGGGAGGTGCACTATATTGGAGGGACGGATGTGCTGCCACCGCCGCTTTCTCAGGAAGAAGAAAATGAAAGGATCAGCCAGCTTGCAACAGATATGGAAAAGGATGCAAAACAGGTATTGATCGAGCATAATCTCAGACTGGTCGTATACATTGCAAAGAAATTTGATAATACGGGAATCGGTGTTGAGGACCTGATCTCCATCGGAACGATCGGTCTCATCAAAGCGATCAATACTTATAATCCTGAAAAAAATATCAAGCTGGCGACCTATGCCAGCAGATGCATTGAAAATGAAATCCTGATGTATTTAAGGCGGAATAATAAGGTCAGGATGGAAGTCAGCATTGATGAGCCTCTGAATGTGGACTGGGATGGCAATGAGCTGCTTCTTTCGGATATTCTGGGAACGGATGAGGATATTATTTATAAAGATATGGAAAATGAAGCCGAACAGAAAATGCTGAAAAAGGCACTTTCCAAGCTTTCTGACCGGGAAAAGCTGATCATCAGTCTCAGGTTCGGTTTGAACAACCGCGAGGAAGAAGCAATGACGCAAAAGGAGGTGGCAGATCTTCTGGGCATTTCACAGTCTTACATATCAAGACTGGAGAAAAAGATCATGAAGCGGCTGAAAAAGGAGATGGTGTAGATTTGAAGATTCCTGCTGCATATGATACACTTACTTTGTAAATAAAAATAGGCTATTCGGCTTTGTTCTAATAATATAGTGTCTTGCCTGCTGCTTTTATCCTTTATCTGCATAACGGATTTTGCAGGAATTGGAATTGAATAAGCCAGAGTAAGATGCAGATTTTGCGGATAAGAAGTTGAATAGTGACATAAAGGAATGATACGAATGAATATGGAGCTTGTTTATAAACAACTGGATGAATTGCTTCAAATGGGCAGAATAGAGGAAACGGAGGATTTTCTGATCGCTGCCATGGGGCGGGCACAGCAGGAGGGCGATTATAACAGTCTGATCGCTCTGCTAAACGAAATGACCGGCTATCAGAAAGAAACGGGAAAGCCGGATAAGGCAGTAGCCTACGGCGCACAGGCGATCGAGCTGATGAAACAGCTTGGCATGACAAAGACGGCTGTTTTCGGTACAACACTTTTGAATGTGGCAAATGCCTGCCGGGAAGCAGGAAAGCTACCTGAAGCTTACCAATTATATATGGAAGCATTTCCGGTATTTGAAAAACATTTTGCACCGGATGATACCTACTATGCAAGTCTGTATAAAAATCTGGGACTCTTATTTCAGGAGACGCAGGAGTATGAGCGGGCAGTGGAATGTCTGGAAAAGGCACTTGCGGTTATTCAGGGAAAGCCGGAATATCAGAAACAGACCATGGTGATACGCCGGCAGATCGACAGGCTGCTTGCAGTAATCCGGAAACAACAGCAGGAGCAGTTTGACAGACAGGAAGCGTCTGCAGAAAAGAAAGAATTAATAGAAGCTCTCATACATATGGAATGCGAAGCATTCCGCCAGATCCGGGAAAATCGCTACGCAGACTGGGATGTAGAGAGCCTCAAAGAATATATTTATGAATTTAAGATGACCCGGGAGCAGGGTGTGAATCCACTTGCACTGGAATGGGCTGAAAAAAACGAATAAGCTGAATTTGGATATGTATTCGTATTCTTTTTATTCGTATACATATTCCTTGATACCATCCATCCAGATCGCATAGCCTTCACCGGTCGGATGCACACCATCTGCTGTATAGGTGAAATTGTTATCGTCTGTTACCATCAAAGAATACAGATCAATATAAGGCAGAGCAAGACCATCACAAAGCTGTCTGAGCTCTGCATTAAAAGCTGACACATTGCTGTTGTCAATACCGGTAGAGGTATTGACCGGAAGAACGCTCTGGACGTAGATCTTACAGTCCGGAAGCGCTTCTGAGAGCTGTGTCAGTATTTTTTTGTAATTCTGCATGCTTGTATCCAGAGGAAGCTTGTGCATGATGTCATTAATGCCGATCATCAAAAAAATCTTTTGCGGATGTTGGTTTTCGACTGTATCCAGACGGTTTAATACACCTTCCGTCACATCAGAATCAATACCGCGGTTTGTTACTGTAAGGTCAGAAAAATATTCCTGCCATTCGAATCTGGCTGTGATGGAATCGCCTAAAAAAACAATATCTGTATTTCGCTCCGGCATCAGCTCAAACTGCGTCTTTCTTTGTATGTAAGAGGCATTGTCCGTATACTGAAAGGTATGATCGCTCATAGCATCCTGCAGCATGGAGAAATAGTTACCGCGCTTTAGCAAAACAAGTACCACGGCAAGCAAAAAAAGTATGCACGCGAGCAGAAGGTAACTGATCGCGCGATAGCGGTGAACTGCTTTTTCCGTGTTCCTATTATGAGTGACTGCTCCATTCCGGGAATTTGTGTCCGGCTTTGTTAATATGCTCATGTTTTATGATCTGCTCCCTTTTCTTAAAGCTTAATGCCGTTTAAATCAATATCATCGTCATCTTCCACAGGAATGATAAGGCATTTCTGTCCATCGATCATCTGCTCTGTAACAAGACTGGCACGCTCCGGTTTCATACGCAGGAATACATCACACAGCGCGGATTGCCCATTTATATCACTATTTCCGGTAAGATCTGTTTCGGAAGCAGCATCATCTGTTATATCCTCCATATTTCCGCTGACAGCATCTGATACGTCATCCATATAGTTGTCTTCTGCTAACTGTTCCGGATCGATCTGTGCTTTGGAGAGTGCTTCCTTTAGAGTGGCAACTTCTGTGATCAGAGCCTTTTGTACCTTGCGCTGCTCATTTTTTGCAACTGCTTTGTTATCGAGCAGTGCATCGGCAGTAGGCAGGGCATCTGTAAATTCTGCGGCAAATGCTTTTTCAATCTTTGGTGCCAGTGATTCGGAAATGTCGCTGTCTGTAATGACATCATGGAATACATCCTGATTCAGCTCGATCGGAGTATCCTCGTTGCCTGTTTCTTCCTGTCTGTCAAGCATGGTGCAGAGACTATCCTGCAGCTTTAAGAAAACTTCTTCCGTTGCTTCGTCATCGCCGACTGCCTGTCTGACAACATTTTCAAATGCCTTTTTCTGCTGCATGCTGGTACGCTTAGCCGGGCAGCCAAGACCATTTTCCATAAAGGCTTCATGTGGCTCTTTTGTATTCTTTGTAAAGTAAAGAAGAGAGTGGATATCACTGCTTCTGTCGGTAAAAGCCGGGAATAAAAAGCCGTTTTCCGGTGGCGCCACGATCCAGTCACGCAGACGGACACCGATCTTATTTTCTTCTTCCAGATAGCCAAGTCCCGGTTTGGAGAGGGTAACAGGACAGAGTGAGCAGAGAATATATTCATATACTTCCTCGGATTCATCCAGCTTTAAGTTATCCTCTGTCTTTGTGATGACATCATAAGCATCATGGAAGAGCAGGATCAGATAATTGCCAGTATAATCATAGCTGTCAATCACAAGATCATAAAAGCGTTCAAGCAGACCTTCATCCTTTAAGGCGCTTGCTTTCAGCCCCATGAAAAACTGCTGTTTGCTCATGGCACCGGATTCTTCTTCCATTGGGAAGGACAGCTCTAAAAGCTGGTTTCCGATCGTTCCCGATAAAGTTTTTTTGGCAATCTCCAGATATTTATAATATTCCTCGTCCGGCAGATTCAGAAAAACATTGCTAAAGCTTGTCACTTTTTCCTTTGTCGCATTCACATAGCATCCGGTCATGCGGGTGAAAGTACATTCATTTTTCTTAAAGCGTTTCTTTATTTCCAGTAAATCTTTGCGTTGCATTATTTCGTTCCTTTCCATTTCTTATAGACTACAAAACAGTATAGCATAGAAGAAAAGAAATTGTTACAGAAAAATGGGTAGTGCAATAAGTTTCATGGATGGATATAAGAGGGCAAAATATTAAAAACTACAACGTATATACTACAAAATTTAACCTGTATGTGGTAGACTTAACACAAATAAATCGGCATCAGCGTAGAAGACTATCAGAAACTGAAATAACACAGACAGGAAAACATATGGAAAAGAATTATAAATTAATCATCGGATATGATGGAACAAGATATTTTGGCTGGGAGCACCAGCCCGGAAAGGATACGATCCAGGGAAAGCTGGAAGATGTTTTAAATCATCTGACAGAGAAACCGGTTCTGATCATAGGAGCAGGCAGAACGGATGCGGGCGTGCATGCCCGGGCAATGGCAGCTAATGTCGTGCTCTCTGTTGATATGACGGCGGAGCAGCTGCGGGACTACATGAACAGATATCTGCCGGATGATATTATCGTGCAGGAAGTGCGGGAAGCCTCCATGCGGTTTCATGCCAGATACAATGCAATCGGAAAGACATACTGTTATACAGTATTTGATGGCAAAACAAAGCCGTTATTTGACCGGAAATATGTATGGCAGTTAGAGAAGCCGGTCAATATAGAACGGATGCAGAAGGCGGCAGAATATCTGACAGGAGAGCATGATTTTATGAGTTTCTGTAAAAATCCGCAGAAGAAAAAATCGACAGTCCGCACAGTGGATCAGATTGAAATCCGCAGGAGGGGAGATTATGTGACGCTGACTTTCCATGGAAATGGATTTTTACGTAATATGGTGCGGATTCTGACAGGAACGCTTGTAGCGGTCGGACAGGGAGAAATGACGGCGGAGCAGGTGAAAGCTGCGCTGGAAGCCAAAGACCGTCTGACAGCCGGGCAGACAGCACCAGCAAAGGGACTTTGTCTTTTGGAAGTAGACTATATGTAATACCGGAGCCATTGCCATAAAACACAACAGGACAGCTATCTGGCAGATCTGAATGAACAGGCACAAGAACATCTTGAATTGATCGAAGCTCAGATGCGAAGTGTATTTGAAGCATTGGTCAATGATTTGATTCACCGAGATTACCTGATTAATGGAAGCGAAGTTCATATGGATATGTTTGATGATCGCCTTGTAATTTACTCTCCGGGTGGTATGCCTGACGGAATGCAGATTCAGGAACGTGATATTGATGATATTCCTTCCACCAGAAGAAATCCCATACTTGCAGATATTTTTGCTCGTCTTGGATATATGGAACGTCAAGGCAGTGGTTTAAGCAAGATATGTACTGCCTATGAAAATGCTGCAAATTATCAAGCTGGTATGGAAGCTACTTTCCGTTCTAATCGTGTAGAGTTTACAGTAAAGCTTCCTAATTTGAACTTTAAAGCATCAGGCGATGAGGCTTTAAATGAAACATTAAATGAGGCTTTAACAGAAAAACAAAAGTTACTGCTTGATATATTGCGAAACAATCCCACCATTACGCAAAAGGAAATCGTTGAAAGTGCCTCTCTATCCAGAAGTACTGTTCAGAGAACAGTTAAAGAACTGACTGAAATGGGACGACTGAAACGAGTTGGCTCGAAGAAAACAGGCAGTTGGATTGTAAAAGAATAAAAATATAGTATTTGAAATCTCCGTTGTTCTATTACAGAATTACGGAGATTTTTTCTTGGTTGGATTGAAATATTTTTTTTATAAACCATTCGAGAACTCGATTAAGCATTTGAAAAGACGAATGTATTATGATATGATTATATGAGAGATTTTGTGTCCATTTATATTCGTGGTGGAGGGATAGAATAATGGAAGATAAACGCATTCAGGTTAATTATAAAAAACTGTGGAAGATGCTTATAGATAAGGATATGAGCAAAGCAGAGTTGAGAGAGAAAACGAAAATAGCTCCAAGCACATTTCATAAGATGAGCAATAACGAGTATGTTTCCTTGGATGTATTAGTAAGGATATGTTCCGTTATGAAATGTGGACTGGATGATATAGTAGAGATGGAAAGATAGAGTTATCTGTCTATGAATTATTAGCTATGGAGGTGTTGGTATGGCGAGACCAGAAGATTCCAGAGTAAAGATACCCGCACTTGTTCATTTTACAAGGCTGGGATATCAATATATGTCCATTAAAGATATGGTGCGAGGCGTGGATTATGATTCGGACACCAATATTTTCTATGGATTATTTTTAGATGCGATAAACAAGATTAACAATACCGATTTGTCACTGGAAGAGGCAAAAAAGATAATTGAAGAGCTTAAAATCAAATTGTCAAATGATGATTTAGGTAAGGCATTTTTTGAAATTCTGCAAAAAGGATACAATGGAATAAAACTGATTGATTATTCTCCAACAAAAGACAAGAACAGTTATGTGGTTGTTACAGAATTGCCGTATGAAAATGGTGATGATAATTTCCGACCGGATATTATTGTACTCATAAACGGTATGCCATTGTCTTTTGTGGAGGTAAAGAGGCAGAACAACAGAGAGGGTATTCTGGCAGAACGTGAAAGAATGACAAGAAGGTTCTCGAATCCAATCTATAAAAAATTTGTGAATCTGACCCAGTACACGGTGTTTTCAAATAACAACGAATATGATGATACCGATATAGAACCGATACAGGGAGCCTTTTATGCTTCCAGCAATTATGGTCGCATGTTCTTTAGTAAATTCAGAGAGCAGCGTGCAGAAGAACTGGACAAAGGAATAAAAGAAATTGATGAGGATGTAGAGAAGTTTATTCTGAAAGATAACAATCTGCTTGCAATAAAGGGTACATCGGAATATGCGTCTTCAATTCGTAAGGACTCGCCAACAAATCGAATTGTGACCTCTCTTTATTCTCGGGACAGACTGCGTTTTATTTTACAGTATGGACTATGCTACAAGGAGACTGTGGATAAGAATGGAATTAAGCATATAGAAAAACATATTATGCGTTATCCACAGATTTTTGCAACTTTAGCAATCAGAGTCAGGTTATCTGAAGGTGTGAAGAAGGGTGTAATCTGGCATACGCAGGGAAGTGGTAAAACAGCACTGGCATTTTCAAATGTTCATTTCCTGCGTGATTATTATCAGAATCAGGGGAAAATAGCAAAGTTTTATTTTATCGTGGACCGGTTAGACCTTGCGACTCAGGCAAAAGCGGAATTTGAGGCACGTGGACTGAAAGTTAATATGATAAGTTCCAAAGAGGATTTCAAAACAAACATTGCGGCTGTTGGGGAGACAGACAATACCGGTAAAACATCAATAACCGTTGTTAATATACAGAAATTCTCAGATGAATCAGTCACAAAGCAGTCTGATTATAATGTCAGTGTGCAGCGTGTCTACTTTTTGGATGAAGCACACAGAAGTTATAATCCAAAGGGCTCGTTTCTTGCTAACTTAATGGCATCAGACAGAGATGCGGTTATGATTGCTTTGACCGGTACACCTCTTATAGGAGATGGATATAATACAAAGGATGTGTTTGGTAATTATATTCACAAGTATTACTACAATCAGTCGATTGCCGATGGATACACATTAAAACTGATAAGAGAGGAAATCGAAACAAAATACAAAACAGAACTGGCATCTACACTGGAAATGCTGGAAGTTCAGCATGGTTCCATTGAGAAAAAAGAGTTGTATGCACATCCTAAATTTGTATCGGCTATGGTTGATTATATCGTACATGATTTTGAAAAGGGAAGAACAACTCTTGATGATTCTATTGGAGCTATGATTGTGTGCGATTCAGCACCACAGGCAAGAGCTGTATCTGAACAGTTAAGCAGAATAGCAAAATATTCACATGCCCTGGTACTTCACGATGAAGGAACCAAGCAGGACAGAAAAGATATACAGGAAGACTTCAAAAAAGGTAAGATTGATATTCTGGTTGTTTACAATATGCTGCTTACCGGATTTGATGCACCAAGATTGAAAAAACAGTACCTTGCAAGAATGATTAAGGCTCATAATCTGTTGCAGACACTTACCCGTGTTAACCGACCATATAAGGACTACCATTATGGTTATGTTGTGGATTTTGCCAACATCAAGGAAGAGTTTGATAAAACAAACAAAGCATATTTTGAAGAATTGCAGTCAGAGCTTGGAGATGAAGTGGCTAACTATAGTGAGATTTTTAAGAGCAGGGAAGAAATAGAACAGGACTTAAATACAATTAAGAACCAGCTGTTTCTGTATGATACTGAAAATATGGTGGAGTTTATCAACCAGATTAATGAAATTGATGATAAGAAAACACTGCTTGATTTAAAGAACGCATTGACAAATTATAAAGCACTTCATAATCTTATCAGACTGTTCGGATATGATGATTTGTATATCCATTTCGATGTGGACAAGGCAATACAGATGCTGAATGAGGTTAATAACAGAATTAGCATTATTAATCTTAAAGAGAGCATGAGTTCTGCTGATGATATGTCCGGAATATTGAGTATGGCACTTGACCAGATAAGCTTTCAGTTCAGAAAGATTAAGGAAGAAGAACTGGTTATTGCAGATGCCTTTCGGACTTCTCTTGAGAAAGCGAGACGAGAAATTGTTGACAGATGCTTAGACCCGAAAGACCCGGAATATGTAGCGTTGCTGGATGAACTAAAGAGAATATTCAAGAAAAAGAACATTGAAGAACTGACATCTGACGAGATGAAGGATTTGATGGGTGAATTGGATGATTTGCGAAAAAAGGCAGAAAAGAAGAATCACGAGGATCAGATGCTGGCGAAAAAGTACAATGGTGATGTGAAATATATGAGAACCCATAAGAGAATTATGGAGAGTCCGCCACCGATTGCCGATGCTGTCACGATACATAAGATTCTGATGGATGTAAAAAATCATGCGGATGATACGATTGCACACAATGAGAGTATGCTTGATAACGAAGCGTACTTTATCAAAACATTGCAGCCTTTTATTATCAATGCGTGTAAAACACAGGAAACGAAAATAAATATTGCACAGGTAAAATTTATTGATACGTGCATTTCACAGGAATACTTTACAGAAAGGAATTGGGCATCATAATGACATCAGAAGTGATAATGGCGAAAACAAAAGCCATGATTGACGATTTGAAAACTGTTTGTGCCAATTATGGCTTGGGTAACGCCAGCAGTGAATACAAAATTATTACAGAGGTATTTTTATACAAGTTTTTAAACGATAAGTTTCTTCATGAAATCAGAAAAGTAGATGATAAATTACAGAATGTTGAAAATATCGAAGAAACACTTACAAATATGGATGATGATGAGTATGAGTTTCTTCTGGCAAGTCTGCCTCCGGCAACAGCACAGTTGAAAAAGGAACATTTTATTTCATTCTTATTCAATAACAAAAACAGAGAGAAGTTTAATGAACTGTTTGACGAAACACTGGTAGATATTGCAAATTTCAATATAGATGTGTTTGCAGTTAAAACAGGAAGCGAGGACAAGATTCGTCTGTTTGATGCTTTGTCTGTATTTGTAACTGAGACAAATAAGAGAGCAGATTTTTGTAGAGCTATTATAGACAAGCTTGTGGCTTTTAGTTTTGAAGAAGCATTTTCACAAAAATATGATTTCTTTGCAGCGGTGTTTGAATACCTGATTAAAGACTACAATAAGGACTTTGGTAAATATGCAGAATATTACACGCCTCATTCCATTGCAAGCATTATTGCCAAAATTTTAGTGCTTGAAGGAGTCCAGAATGTGAATATATATGATCCGGCAGCAGGTTCAGGAACCCTCGTACTGGCACTGGCACATCAGATTGGTGAAGAAAACTGTACCATCTATACACAGGACATTTCTCAAAAATCAAATGAGTTTTTGAGACTTAACCTGATACTGAACAACTTAGTACATTCTTTGGGAAATGTTGTGCATGGAGATACACTGCTGGAGCCACAGCATTTAAACAAGCAAAAGAATGGTTTAATGAAATTTGACTATATTGTATCCAATCCACCATTTAATGTAGATTTTAGTGATAACCGTGATACATTAGCCGGAGAAAATTATAAGGAACGTTTTTGGGCAGGTGTTCCAAAGGTTCCCAATAAAGATAAAGACAAAATGGCCATTTATCAGATGTTTTTACAGCACATTATCTACTCGTTAAAAGAAGATGGTAAGGCTGCAGTAGTTGTTCCCACAGGTTTCCTGACTGCCGGAACAGGTATTCCGAAGAGTATTCGTGAGTACATCATCAAAGAGAGAATGCTACGAGGAGTTATCTCTATGCCGAGCAATATTTTCGCCACTACAGGAACGAATGTATCGATTCTGTTTTTGGACAGGGCAAATAAAGATGGAAAAGTGCTGTTAATGGATGCTTCCAAGCTTGGACATAAGGAAAAGGTGGATGGAAAGAACCAAAGAACAGTTCTGGAACCTGAAGAAATACAGGATATTATCGGTACATTCATTAATGGTGAAGAAAAAGACGATTTCAGTGTTCTTGTTGATTATGAACAGATTGAACAGAAGAAACTTTCTTTTTCAGCAGGACAGTATTTTGAAGTAAAGATAGAGTATGTTGAGCTTACGCCGGAAGAGTTTGATGCAAAAATGAATGACTACACGGTTGAATTGCAGAATCTGTTCGCAGAAGGAAACAAGCTTCAGCAGGAGATATTGGAACAGTTAAAGAAGGTGCGATATGAATAGAGTCGTTTTAGGTGACATCGCGGAAATAATTACTGGACCTTTTGGTAGTATGCTTCATAAATCGGATTATGTAGAAGAAGGATTTCCCTTAGTGATGCCCCAAGATATAGGTGACAGAATTATTAATTTTGATTCTATTGCCAAAATATCTGAAATTGATGCAATCAGATTGGAGAAGTACGAGGCTGTTGAAAATGATATTATTTATGCACGAAGGGGAGATGTAGAAAAACACGCATTTGTTGTCAGTGAATACGGAAAGATATTTTGTGGAACAGGATGCTTAAGAGTGCGAGTGAATCCTGAAAAGGCAAATCCGTTGTTTATTTCGTTTTATTTGAGTCGACCAGAAAGTAGAGAATGGATATCAAAACATGCTGTGGGTTCTAATATGCCAAATATAAATACTGAAATATTATCAGATGTTCCTATTGAATTGCCAGATAAAGCACAGCAACAGAAAGTAGTGGATTTTTTGAGTGCTAGCGAAAGAAAGATTTTGCATAATAGGAAGATAAACGATAATTTACCACTTTACTCAGAAATGGTGGCTTGACCATTCATTAACATAGGCAATAACCAGTCACGCAAAGCTGTTAAGTGCTGATTTTCCCTTGTATTTTCGGCGATAATATCAAACCAATATGGAATTTGTGAATTAAATGTCGTTATTTCAGCTGTGGTCGGAATGTAAATCGGTCTATCTTTAAGCAAAGGTTTCTGAAGGTGTTTTAATCCAGTACCTTGAAAGAATTTTTTGTTAAGTTCCGGTTTAATTGACAATAAAAGCAGATACAAATAATCGCCTAAGTTTTGATTCGCCGAAATACACCAAGTATCGGTTGAGTAGGCTGCTTTGCCAACATAAAATTTAACATCGGCATTGCCACCAGTATTGAGAAAGCAGTTTCTACCATCAACAAAGTGTTCTTTCCAGCGTAGAATTGCTTCTCCACTTGTGAAAAATGGATATTCACCATCAGATTCTTTAGCTTCGCCTACCTGAACCCTTGATTTATCGTTTTCAACAAGTATGTCAGACAACTTTCCGTTAGGCTTTTTGCCATAGAAAGTGTGCATATATGTATCATAAGCCATAACCGATAAATTATCGTTTATACTATAAAAACTTCTACCAACGGCAGGAGTTGAAACAACAGAACTGCCGTTGATGTCGTTCTCTTGAATATCAAAAAATAAAGGAGAATTGACATGAAACAGGAACTATTAACAGAAGTATTACTTGAAATGAGAGAGTATGTAGACAATGGACAGTTAAAACAGCTTGAAAAGGTAATGAGGCATATATTATTTCATTATCACATTACAAAAGAAAATACACAGAATGACACGTTTAAAAACGATTGGATTGAATTATTTATTGCTGCCAAAAGAATAGAAGGCTGTTCTGCAAAGACTCTTGTTTATTATAGAAATACGATTGATGCTATGGTGGAATATGTCGAAAAAGACATAGTACAAATTACTACAGATGATATACGGAAATACCTGATGGATTACCAGAATGAAAAGGGGTTAAGCAAAGTAACCGTAGATAATATTAGAAGAATCCTGTCGAGTTTTTTTGCATGGCTTGAGGATGAGGATTATATACTGAAAAGCCCGGTTAGGCGTATACACAAGATAAAGACTACTGCTAATATTAAAGAAACATATTCTGATGAGTCATTGGAAATTATGAGAGATAACTGTTCAGAAATAAGAGATTTAGCAATGATCGATTTATTATCATCAACGGGTATGCGTGTTGGAGAAATGGTATTGCTGGATAGACATGATATAAATTTTGCAGACAGAGAATGTGTTGTTCTTGGTAAGGGAGATAAAGAGAGAGTTGTATATTTTGATGCAAGAACCAAACTTCATTTGCAGGAATACTTAGAAAGCCGCAAAGACGATAACCCTGCGTTGTTTGTATCGCTGAAAGCTCCATATAATAGATTAAAAATTGGAGGAGTTGAGGTGAGGTTGCGGGATTTTGGAAAGAAATTGAATATTTCAAAAGTCCACCCACACAAGTTTAGAAGAACATTAGCTACAAAGGCTATTGATAAGGGAATGCCTATAGAACAATTACAGCAGTTGCTTGGGCATAAGCGAATAGATACTACATTGCAGTATGCAATGGTAAAACAAAGTAATGTGAAGATTGCTCATAGAAAATACATAGGTTAACACGGAGGTGTATGATGTTAAAGATAAAAATAGGTGAAGTGTGCGATGTTTACGATGGACCTCATGCGACACCTAAGAAAATAGACAAGGGTACGGTATATTTAGGAATAGATGCCATTACAGATAATGGTAAATTAAACCTTTCTGGGTATAATTATTTATCAGAAGAAGACTATAAAATATGGACAAAAAGGGTTACTCCACAGTATGGTGATTTAGTGTTTTCGTATGAGGCTACTTTGGGTAGGTATGCACTTATTCCGAAAGATTTTTATGGATGTTTGGGAAGACGATTGGCGGTTGTTCGCCCAAAAGACGAAAGAATCAATATAAAATGGCTTTATTATTACTTTTTATCGCCAGAATGGAGTGTTTACATTGCAAACAATACCGTGAAGGGAAGCACCGTAAATAGAATTTCCATTGAAGATTTCCCCAATTTTTATATTCCTTTATTGGAACGAACTGAACAGGATAAAATTGTCAAAGTATTGTCTGCTATTGATGAAAAGATTGATAATAATGTAAATATAAACGATAATTTACTGTATCAGTCATCAATGGTAGCTTGACCATTCATGAGCATTGGTAATAGCCAATCTCGCAATTCGATTAGTCTTGCAGTTTCATCATTGTCTTGGAGTATGCGATCTCGTATTTTTCGCAATAATTTCTCGTACTCTAAAACAATATGTTCATTTGGAATGACAATATTTAACATAGCCAAATTTGACTCGTTTAATGAAGCCCTTGTTGAAGCCATACAAGAGTTATGCAAATAATTATATATACCATCACTTTCCAAAAAAGAACGAACATATTCTCTGTGATACGAATTATGAACGGATATTTTTCCTAATGCCACATTGAAAGCCCCTTCAATTCCGTATCGAACAGCACCTGCATCACCGTATTTATCCATAAGAATGTCGTATCGGTCAACGACACTTAGATATTTTGTTAAAGGAATGTAGGTTTTGTGAGTATCGCTATCATAATCTCGATTTTGGATAAAGCGTATGTATCCGGCTTTGGGTTCATAAATAAACTCACTTTTGGGCGGCTGGCTGTTGCTTTCCCAACTTGCAATTTCCAAAAATGGTACTACTTGCCATCCAAACGGAATGTTACGCTTTAGTATTTCATTCCATACCATTTTTCCACCGGAACTTTGATAGGGTTCGTCATCAGCATTAGGAAAGTCAAATTGAGTAAACCAGTAGTCGTATAATAATTTAGCTTGTTGCTCTAAATTATCGTTTATCATCGGAAATTATATAAATAACAGAGAAAGTGAGGTCATTTACATGGAAAATAATCAGTTAGCAGTTAATGATAAATCCGATATTGAACCGGTAGTGGCTGAAATCAGGGAATTGATTGCTGCGTCTCGTCAGAAGGTCGTAAGGCAGGTTAATGACGAACTTTTAATCACATATTGGAAAATAGGAGAAATCATTGTAAAGTACGAACAAAATGAACAGATTAGAGCTGCCTATGGAGAAAAGACTTTGCTGCAACTGTCGAAATCTCTGACAAGAGAACTTGGAAAAGGTTTTTCAAGGTCAAATCTACAGAATATGAGGTCATTTTATTTGAAATATCCAATTTGCCAGTCAGTGACTGGCAAATTGACATGGACACATTATTGTGAACTTTTATCTATATCCGATGATGATAAAAGAAGTTTTTACGAAAAAGAATATATCAATTCAGGATGGTCAGTACGGGAACTAAAGAGACTGATTGACAGTTCTTTGTATGAAAGACTTTTACTCTCAAGAGTGTAGGACTTAGTATAACCTCTGTTTTGTATTTGGCTATGGCGAGAGAGCCGTATGTGACAACAGTAACGTTTCTGTTATTGCTTATCAAAGGCATTCTGCTTTATAAACAAGCTAAGTCAGGTCGATAAGAGGTTGGACCATTGAGTTTAATTTATAGACATGATGATGGAGAAATGATAAAAATGAAGCATATGACAATAAACGGAATAGGTGGAAAAGTACATTATTGGATTTCAAGACCAAATAATAATCCTAAGGGAGCATTAGTATTTACACATGGCTTAACAGCGAATCATACAATGTATGAAAGACAGGTTAAGTATTTTAAGAATGATTATGTTGTAATTACATGGGATGTTCCGCTTCATGGATTATCGATACCTTATAAGGAGTTTTCTTATGAAATTACTGCAAGAGATTTAAATAGTATATTATTGCAGGAATCTATTGGAAAGGTGTGTTTGATTGGTATGTCAATGGGTGGTTATCCATCCCAGATGTTTGCGTATTTATATCCTGAAAAGGTACAGTGTTTTGTTGGAATTGATACAACTCCATTTAGAACAGAATATTATTCGAAATCTGATTTGTGGTGGCTTTCTAAAGTGAAAACAATGGCAGAATGGTTTACTGATAAGACACTTCGTAAGAGTATGGCAAAGTCAGTAGCAGTAACAGATTATTCCTATAATAAAATGATAGAAATGCTGAAACCTATGTCGAAAGAACAGATTATCGAACAAATGGATATTGCATATGGAAAGCTTGCAAGTGAAATAAGAGATATTGACTTAAATTGTCCTGTATTAATTTTACTAGGAGACAAAGATAAAACGGGAAAGGTTAAGCAGTATTGTACGGAATGGGCAAGAAAAACTGGCTATCCTTTACATATCATAAAAAATGCTGCTCATTTTTCAAACGGAGATAATGCAGAACAGGTTAATGCAGAAATAGAGAAGTTTATATCATCAATGTCGATTTTAACTAATCGATAACTCCCGATTGTGTAATTACATAATTTAAGGGTTACTATTGTTGTCAGGTTTCAGATATAAAGGATGATAAAATCCATAAAACAGGTGGTCTATGGCGATGGCTCTGTGTTTATCCTGCCAGATAGTTTTTCATAATACGGAGTGCATTTTTCTCAAGCCGGGAGACCTGTGCCTGCGAAATACCGATGCTGTTTGCAACCTCCATCTGGGTTTTTCCTTCGAAGAAACGGAGAAAAATGATCTCATGCTCTCTTTCATTGAGACGCTGCATTGCTTCTGAAAGTGAAAGGCTTTCTATCCAGATGTCTTCCTTGTTTTTTCGGTCGCTGATCTGATCCATGACATAAAGCGTGTCACCGCCGTCCGTGTAGACCGGCTCGTTCAGGCTCATGGGGCTTTGCATGGCATCGAGCGCATAAACAATATCTTCTTTGGCAATTCCTATTTCAGTGGCAATCTCATCAATCGTTGGTTCCTTTTGTGTCTGTTTTGTCATGGCTTCCCTGGCGGAAATGGCTTTATAGGCAATGTCCTTTAAGGAGCGGCTGACGCGGATCGAGTTACTGTCACGCAGGTAACGGCGGATTTCGCCCATGATCATGGGGACTGCGTAGGTAGAAAATTTTACACCGAGTGTCAGGTCGAAATTATCAATTGATTTAATGAGACCAATACAGCCGATCTGAAACAGATCATCCATATTTTCCGTGCTGGCGGAAAATCTTCTGATCACACTGAGTACAAGTCTGAGATTTCCTTCGATAAACTGGATCCGTGCATTTTCATTTCCCTCTTTTATCTCCTTCAGTAAAAGCTCCTGTTCTGCACTGCCTAAAAGGGGCAGTCTTGCAGTATTGACACCGCAGATTTCAACCTTTCCCTGTGCCATTTTGTATGCCTCCTGTTTTTTCTTCTGATAGAAGAATGTGCATAAGTGGGAAAAAATATACAGTGATTTTGCAGACAAGCGGGACTTGGTGTGATAAAATATGATGAGATGCTGAATAGTTATGAAAAATGATTCAGGAGGGATTTAGGTGAAGCGAAAAGAGAATAAAATAAAGACAATATTTTTCATGCTGCTTACCATATGTATGATGACGGTGCTAATGCATGATTCTGTATCTGCGTCCAATGTAAGGCTGAACCGTACACAGGTGCAGATTGTAAGAGGAGATACTTACAGGCTGTATGTGAAGGGCACAACGGCTAAAGTTAAATGGTATTCATCAAACGCAAAGATCGCAACTGTTTCAAACGGAAAAGTGACAGCAAAGAAAAAGGGAACAGCTGTCATTTATGCGAAGGTAAATGGGAAAAAGTATGCATGTAAGGTCACAGTTGTGACACAGCAGCGTGCCTATATAGATACCCTGCAAAGGCAGATCAATATACAGAGGCGCCGCTATGGATTTAATTCATACGATAGAAACCCGCTTTTGCAGCGGGCAGCCCAGAAGCGTGCCAAAGAGCTGGCAGAGAAATTCTCCCATGCAAGGCCGAATGGATATAGTTGGGCTTCTGCGATCAGTATGCGTTATAATTTTAAAAAGGCATCTGAATTGACAGCCCGCTACTATACAGATCCCCAAGAGGTGGTGGATGCGTGGATGTCCAAAGCATCTACAAAGGCGAAGATCATCAGTAAACGCTATAATGAAATTGGTGTAGGTGTTTATTTGGATGAGGATGGATTTTTATACTATGCTGTGATCGTTGCAGTACGAAAATAAAATGAAAAAATCTATATTTTCTATTGCCATCCGGAAAAGATGGTGGTATCATATCACCAAGTTAATAGTTTAAACCGATGAAGTGGAGATAAAAACAGATCGTGCACTTACAGAGAGACCGGAAAGGTGAGAGCCGGACAGAACGCAGCCTGTTAAATGGACCACGGAGGGCACAGGGAAAGGAAATATCTGAGTATTCTGTGACGTGAGACATACGTTAGTTGTCTGGGATATGTCAGTATCCTGAAAGTGCACGCATATTGTCGTGAAGCAAGGTGGCACCGCGGAAAGTTTATTCGCCCTTGACAGAAGTAGATTCTGTCAAGGGCTTTTTTGTAGTGAGAATTGTCGTATATTTGCGAAGCAAATGTACGGCGCAATAACCTGCAAAGCAGGTTATAGAAGTTTTCTTCCGAACGTATTCTGTCACGCAGCGCAGATGCGTGATGCAGCCTCAGCCCATCACCGAAGGTGATTAAGTATGGGCTGAGGTTCACGTAAGAGAAAATCAGAAAGTGCGAAGCTTGTGATAAGGAGGGACCCACGAAGTGGGAGGATGCCTTATCACTAAGTAACGAGCTTTGCTCGTTACAGAAGCTTCAAGGTAGAAAAAATGATAGATACAGAACCGATTTTCGAGTTTAAGCAGGAAACAAACGAAAGGAGAATCCCATGTATTATTACCCAACCCTACAACAACTGAAAGAAATGCCGGATTTAAACCGGTACGGCGTTGTTCCGGTCTGCTGCGAGCTGTATGCAGACAGAAAGACACCGATCGAAGTGCTCCGGATCCTGAAGCATGTGAGCAGTCACTGCTATATGCTGGAAAGCGCAGAGGACAAAAAGCAGTGGGGCAGATACACCTTCTTAGGATATGAGCCGACATTGGAGATTACCTGTCATGATCATAAACTCAGCATCCGCTCCGGTATGACCATAACGGAAACGGTCACACATCCCGGTAAATATCTGCGCCAGATCTTAGAGCAGTATAAAAGTCCGAAGCTGGAGGGTATGCCACCTTTTACAGGTGGACTGGTAGGCTATTTCTCCTATGATTATATTAAGTACAGTGAGCCGTCGCTTACATTAGATGCCAAAGAGGATGAGCACTTTAAGGACATGGATCTGATGCTGTTTGATAAGGTGATCTGTTTTGATAATTACAGACAGAAGATCCAGCTCATTGTGAACTGCAAGACAGACAATCTGGAAACGAATTACCATCAGGCGCAGAGACAGCTATCCGATATGGCAGATCTGATCTTACACGGAGAGGCTGCAGAGGAAAAACCGCTACACTTAAAATCCGAATTCAGACCGCTGTTTTCTAAAGATGCCTATTGCGAAATGGTGCAGAAAGGAAAAGATTACATAAAGGAAGGGGATATTTTCCAAGTCGTGCTTTCCAACCGGATGGAGGCGGATATGGAAGGAAGTCTTCTGGATACTTACCGCGTACTCAGGACCAGTAATCCTTCCCCGTATATGTTCTACTTTTCCAGTGAAGATGTGGAGATCGCAGGTGCTTCTCCCGAAACGCTTGTAAAGCTGGAACATGATAAGCTGTACACTTTCCCGTTGGCAGGCACAAGAAAAAGAGGCGAGACAGAAGCTGAAGACCAGAGACTGGAGCAGGAACTGTTAGCCGACGAAAAGGAAAGAGCAGAACATAATATGCTGGTTGATCTGGGCAGGAACGACATCGGAAAGATCAGCAGGATCGCATCGGTCGAGGTTGTGAAATATATGGAGATCGAAAGATTCTCCCATGTCATGCACATCGGATCGACCGTAACAGGAACGATCAGAGAGGATAAAGATGCGGTAGATGCGGTGGATGCTATTTTGCCGGCGGGAACACTTTCAGGTGCACCAAAGCTGCGGGCGTGTGAGATCATCAATGAGCTGGAGGACAACAAACGTGGCATTTACGGTGGTGCGATCGGTTATCTGGATTTTACCGGAAATCTGGACACCTGTATTGCCATAAGACTGGCATTTGCAAAGAACGGTAAAGTATATGTCAGATCCGGTGCAGGCATTGTGGCAGACAGTGTCCCGGAAAAGGAATATGAGGAATGTATCAACAAGGCAAAGGCAGTCATGAATGCCTTAAAAGAAGCGGATGGAGGAATTTAAGATGATCGTACTGATTGATAATTATGACAGCTTTTCTTACAACCTGTATCAGTTGATCGGAAAATATGATGCTGATATCCATGTTTACAGAAATGATAAGATCACTGTGGACGAGCTGGATGCATTACAGCCGGATGCGATCATTCTTTCGCCGGGACCGGGCAAACCGTCAGATGCAGGCATCTGTGAGGAAGTCGTCAAGAAGCTGTATACAAAATATCCGATCCTTGGGGTATGTCTGGGGCATCAGGCAATCTGTGAAGCCTTTGGCGCAACAGTTACTTATGCGAAACAAATGATGCACGGAAAGACAAGTGAGATTCAGATCTCACCGGAAAGCCGGATCCTGAAGGGCTTAAAAGAGCCGGTAACAGTTGCCAGATATCATTCTCTGGCTGTCAGGGAAGAAACACTTCCAAAGGAACTCTCCATAGCGGCAAAAGCAGAGGATGGAGAGATCATGGCAGTGGAGCATGTGAAGTATCCGCTTTTCGGGCTCCAGTTTCACCCGGAATCCATTATGACACCGCAGGGCGGCGAAATGATAAGGAATCTTTTGCAGTATAGTAAGAAAAATTCTAAATAATTCGCCTGCTCCCTTTAAAACAGGGAATAGAAAAAAGAAAACGCAATAAAGATATAAAAATAATTCATATGAAACAAATAGAAATACTATAAAATCTAAATATACAAAGAAAGGAAGAAACAAAAATGATCAAAGAAGCAATTATCAAGCTGACAAACAAAGAGAATTTAAGTTATGAGGAAGCAAAAGCCGTTATGAATGAGATCATGAGCGGAGAGGCTTCCGATGTACAGAAGAGTGCTTATCTGACAGCACTTACCATGAAAGGTGAGACAATCGACGAGATCACAGGTTCTGCGGAAGAAATGAGAAATCATGCAGTGCAGCTTTCTCATGAAGGAGATGTACTGGAGATCGTCGGAACAGGCGGGGACAAATCAGATTCTTTTAACATTTCCACAACGTCTTCCCTTGTTATCGCTTCCGCAGGTGTTCCGGTTGCAAAGCACGGAAACCGTGCAGCCAGCAGTAAATCAGGTGCAGCGGATGTGCTGGAAAGCCTTGGTGTCAATATCACGATTTCACCCCGGAAGAGTGCAGAGCTGCTGCAGAACATTGGTATCTGCTTTCTGTTTGCACAGAGTTATCATACAGCAATGAAATATGTGGGATCGATCCGTAAAGAGCTTGGTATCCGCACGATCTTCAATATTTTAGGACCTCTTGCAAATCCTGCCAGTGCAAATCTGCAGGTAATGGGTGTTTATGATGAAAGTCTTGTAGAGCCGCTTGCAAAAGTATTATCCAACCTTGGGGTGAAAAGAGCACTCGTTGTATACGGACAGGACAGACTGGATGAGATTTCAGCAAGTGCAGAAACGTCGGTATGCGAAGTAAAGGATGGTACATTTAAAAGCTATACGATCAGTCCGGAACAGTTTGGACTGACCAGATGCAAAAAGGAAGAGCTGACAGGCGGAACACCGGATGAGAATGCTGCGATCACTAAGGCAGTTTTAGCAGGCGAGCAGGGAGCCAGAAGAACAGCGGTTGTATTAAATGCGGGCGCAGGACTTTATGTAGCGGGAAAGGCAGATTCGATCGAAGCAGGCGTCCGCCTTGCGGAAGAACTGATCGACAGCGGTAAGGCGGAAAAGAAGCTGGAAGAATTCGTGAAATATTCAAATATGTAAAAATTCAGGGACATGTAAATCCGTAATAAACATGCCATTTATGGACAGGTTTTTACAGCTTTATATGGTGAGGTAACTACATGAGCGAAAGGAAAAAAGATGATCTTAGATGAAATTGTAGCAAAAACAAAGGTGCGGCTGGAAGAAAATAAAAAGAAACTGCCGCCGGAAGAACTGCAGAAGCAGGCACTTTCCATGGCAGCAGATACGGGGTTTCCATTTGAAAAAGCATTGAAGGCACAGGGACTTTCCTTTATCTGTGAGGTCAAGAAGGCATCCCCGTCCAAAGGGCTGATCGCACCGGATTTTCCGTATGTTGCGATCGCGGAGGAATATGAAAAGGCGGGCGCAAATGCCATTTCCGTGTTGACAGAGCCCTATTTCTTTCAGGGATCAGACAGTTATCTGCAGCAGATCAGTGAACATGTTTCCATTCCGCTGCTGCGAAAGGATTTTACGATCGATCCTTATATGATCTATGAGGCAAAGGTGATCGGTGCAAGTGCGATCCTTTTGATCTGTGCCATCCTGACGGATGAACAGTTAAAAAGTTACCTGCAGCTTGCAGATTCGCTGGGGCTTTCTGCACTGGTGGAGGCGCATGATGAAGCGGAAGTACAGCGGGCTCTTTCGGCAGGAGCCAGGATCATCGGTGTCAATAACCGGAATCTGAAGGATTTTACGGTAGATATTCAAAATTCCATAAGGCTGCGGAAGCTGATCCCAAAGGAGATCGTGTTTGTATCGGAGAGTGGCATGAAAACACCGGAGGATATCAAAAGACTGCGGGATAACGAGACGGATGCGGTGCTGATCGGGGAGACCTTTATGAGAAGCCCTGATAAAAAGAAAATGCTGGAGGATCTAAAGGGTATATGATAGACTGTAAGGTAAAGCTCTGTGGGCTGCGCAGAGAGGAAGATATCTGCTGTGTCAATGCCTATCTGCCGGATTACATAGGGTTTGTCTTTTATCCGAAAAGTAAGCGGTATGTAACAGGAGAGCAGGCGCAGAAGCTGAAAGAAAAGCTGGATCCGTGTATCCGGGCAGTCGGTGTTTTTGTCAATGCAGATCCCGATGAGGTCATTGCACTGCTGCAGAAGAATATCATTGATATCGCACAGCTGCACGGGCAGGAGAGCGAAGAGGAACTCAGGAAGATCCGGGAACAGACGGGAAAGCCTGTGATCCGCGCGGTAAAGGTAACAGAAGAAACGAATCTGCATGAGGCATATCAGACCGATGCAGATTATATTCTGCTGGATAACGGAATGGGCAGCGGAAAGCCGTTTCCATGGGACGTTATTTTAAAGCAGCTTGCGCAGGAAGAATTGCAGGAGAAGATCTGCAGGAAACCGTTTTTTCTGGCGGGCGGGATCAGCCCTGAAAATATGGAACGGGCGGCAGAAGCGTTTAGACCATATGCGCTCGATCTGAGCAGCAGTGTGGAGACAGACGGGGTGAAAGACCCGGAAAAAATAAGAAAACTGATGGAAACGATCAGGAAAAGAGGTACAGAATGAAAAAAGGAAGATATGGCATATACGGAGGACAGTACATCTCAGAAACGCTGATGAATGAACTGATCCATCTGGAAGAACAGTATGAATATTATAAAAAGGATCCGGAATTTCAAGAAGAACTGCATAGACTTTTGGTAGAATATGCAGGCAGACCGTCTCTTCTGTATTATGCGGAAAAGATGACAAAGGATCTGGGTGGTGCAAAGATTTATTTAAAGAGAGAGGATCTGAACCATACAGGTGCGCATAAGATCAACAACGTACTGGGGCAGGCACTGCTTGCAAAGAAGATGGGAAAGACGAGACTGATCGCAGAAACCGGAGCAGGACAGCATGGTGTTGCAACTGCAACGGCAGCAGCTTTATTCGGTATGGAATGTGAGGTCTTCATGGGAAAAGAAGATACGGACAGACAGGCTCTGAATGTATACAGAATGGAGCTGTTAGGTGCAAAGGTACATGCGGTCACAAGCGGTACGATGACTTTGAAGGATGCGGTAAACGAAGCAATGCGTGAATGGTCTACCAGAGTTTCGGATACGCATTATGTGCTCGGTTCCGTTATGGGGCCACACCCGTTCCCGATGATCGTCAGAGATTTCCAGAGCGTGATCAGTCAGGAAGCAAGAGCGCAGATCCTTGAAAAAGAAGGGAAACTGCCAAAAGCTGTAGTTGCCTGCGTCGGTGGCGGCAGCAATGCGATCGGTATGTTTTACAATTTTATTCCGGATGAAGGCGTGCAGCTTATCGGCTGCGAAGCAGCGGGAAAAGGCATAGATACCGATAAGCATGCAGCAACGATCGCAAAGGGAAGTGTCGGTATTTTCCATGGTATGAAATCTTATTTCTGTCAGGATGAGCAGGGACAGATCGCACCGGTTTATTCCATCTCCGCAGGTCTGGACTATCCGGGCATCGGACCGGAGCATGCATATCTGCATGACAGCGGACGTGCGGTCTATGTACCGGTAACGGATGATGAGGCAGTGGAAGCATTTGAATATCTGGCACGTACGGAAGGTATCATCTGTGCCATTGAAAGTGCCCACGCTGTTGCCCATGTGAAAAAGATCGCAGGCAGTATGTCAAAGGATGACAGTATTATCGTCTGCCTGTCAGGACGCGGTGATAAAGACGTGGCAGCGATTGCCAGATATAAGGGGGTAGATTTACATGAGTAAGATCACAGACGCATTCAAAGATACAAAGGCATTTATCCCGTTTATTACGGCAGGAGATCCATGTCTTTCCAAAACAGTGGAATATGTAGTACAGATGGCAAAAGCCGGTGCGGACATCATTGAGATCGGTATTCCGTTTTCAGATCCGACAGCGGAAGGTGTTGTGATCCAGAACGCCAATATCCGTGCACTTGCAAACGGCTTTACGATGGAAGGACTGTTTGATGCGGTAAAGCAGATCCGCAGCCAGACCGATATTCCGCTTATTTTCATGACTTATATCAATCCGGTATTCCATTATGGCTATGAGGCTTTCTTTGCAAAATGTCAGGAGCTTTCCGTAAACGGCTTTATTTCCCCGGATGTTCCGTTTGAGGAGAAAGAAGAAGTGGAAGAGGTCGCTAAGAAATACGGTGTCGATGTGATCTCCATGATCTCGCCGACTTCCGAGGAACGTATCGCAAGAATTGCAAAAGAAGCAACCGGCTTTATTTATGTGGTATCCTCCATGGGCGTAACGGGTGTCCGCAGTGAGATCCATACAGATCTTGCAAAGATCATAGAAAAGATCCGTTCTGTGACGGATGTACCGTGTGCGATCGGCTTCGGGATCAGTACACCGGAGCAGGCAGAGAAGATGGCTGCACTTGCAGACGGTGCAATCGTAGGCAGCGCGATCGTCAAGATCGTGGCAGAATACAAAGAAGAGGCTGCGCAGCCTCTGTATGACTACGTAGCCTCTATGAAACAGGCAGTACTTGCTGCCAGATAAAGGGGATTAGCTTCTGCTGATCATGATATCTGCAGAAAGGGTTACCGTCCGGGAAAGACGGATATCATCACTTGCACTGCCAAGCAGGATTTCATAAGTGCCTGCAGGTGCAATGTAACAATGCTTTTCTATATCATAATAAGAAAATGCTTCCGCAGTCAGTGCAAAGGTGTAAGCAGCCTTTGCATGGGCTGCGATTTCTTTTTTGTCAAAACCGCGCAGCTCCTTGACAGGGCGTTTTACCTTGCTGTCTTTTGCCGCAATGTAAAGCTGTACGGATTCTTTTGCTGTAATATCAGAATCGTTGCTTACTGCTAACTTAACAGTGTAAAGTGCAGGCAGTGCATCAGGAGACTGCAGCTGATCTGTTATTTCCTGCGGATGAGCGGTAAGCTGCAGATCACTATAGGTAAATGCTGCATAGGACAGACCGTGTCCGAACGCAAACTGTGGTTTGACCTGATACGTATCGAAGTAGCGGTAGCCAACATAAACATCTTCCGCATAGGAAACATCTGTGGAAGTACCGAACTGTCCGATGCTGTGTGCAGGAGAGTCGGATAATTCCTTTGGATATGTTGTAGGCAGCTTACCACTTGGAGATACTTCGCCGAATAACAGGTTTGCAAAGGCTCGTCCTGTTTCCATGCCTGCATAGTAGGAAAGCAGCAGTGTATCTGTCTGATCGATCCATTCTGTCATGGAGAACGGAGAACCTGCAACCATTGTGACGATCATATCCGGGCGGACTGCCAAAAGCTTTTTGATCAGTGCATCCTGTCCGTATGGCAGATGATAATCAGATCTGTCTCTGTCCTCTACATCAAAGTCGTGGTTCAGACCACCGACATAGATGACAGCGTCTGCGTCCTTGCAGGCAGCGATCGCACGTTCTTCATAGCTTTTATTTAAAGCAGCAATTTCTTCTTTTTTTACAAGTCTGTCCTGGCGTGGACCGAATATGGAATCATTGACCGGAAGCATACAGTTCTGGGCTGTGATGTCATGCCATGCATTTCCGGTAACACAGGCATAATAACCGGGCTCATAAACCACTTCACAGTTACCGCCAAGGAACATCTTAATCCCCATCAGTGGTGTGATCTCATAAAGTGCCTTGATCTCCGCACTGCCACCGCCTGCAGCATGGGTTCTGTCGGCATTATCGCCTATCACAACGACTTTTTTCAGCTTTTCAGGGTTCAGTGGCAGCAGCTTCTTTTCATTTTTCAGAAGGATCATGGATTCTTCTGCGGCCTGCAGCAGTTTACCCGGATGCGAAGGATCGTTGTAGCTTCCTTTCTGCCGCTTGCCGTCCAGCATATGAAGCTCATTCATGACATGCAGGATGTGCATCACCTTTTTGTCAAGCTCTGCTTCCTGAACCTGTCCGTTTAAAACTGCTTTCTTGAGCGGCTGTGCCATTTTATAATTGTCAAAATCATCGGTAACGTTCATATCGATGTCAATCTCACAGTTACCGGCCTTTATGGTATCTTTGATCGCATTCCAGTCGGAAACATAAATGCCGTCAAAGCCCCATTCCTGACGCAGGATACCATCGATCATTTCCTGGCTGTGGCAGAGGTATTCTTCATGGAAGCGGTTATAAGAGCCCATCATGCCCATTGTGTGCGCTTTTTTGACTGTGGCACGGAAAGCAGGCAGATAGATTTCCCACAGGGCGCGTTCGCTGACGTCCGCGTTGTAGCCTGTACGGTCTGTTTCCTGGTTGTTAAGGGCATAATGCTTGACACAGGCAGAAACATCATTTTGCTGTATACCTTCTACAAAAGGAACTGCAATTTCTGCTGTCAGATAAGGATCTTCGCTCATATATTCAAAGTTACGGCCGCCAAGCGGAGAACGGTGGATGTTGATGCCCGGTGCAAGAATCATATCTTTACCGCGCCCTCTGGCTTCACGTCCTAAAATAGTACCGCTTTCCAGCGCGCGTTTTCTGTTAAAAGTAGCGGCAAGAGCACTGTTGCTTGGCAGATAAGAGGTTGCATCGTCATTTCCGCCGATCGGGATCCAGTCATCTCTTTGATATTCTTTTCTTGGACCCATAGGTCCGTCATCGAAAGTAAAGGCGGGAACATTTTTTTCTGTCACCGCACCTGTCTGGAACATGGATGCGCCATGGATCATGGTGATCTTATCATCAAGGGTTAGCGTGTTTAAAAGCTGTATCAGCGCCTGTTTGTTCATAGATAATACCTCCTGTTATTTGTATAATTATGATAGATAACTTAAATGACTTCATTTGATATAGCTACTTTAACAGAAAATAAAATAAATGATATCAAATGTGTGATAAATATGTTAGAATTATGATGCAACAGAAGAGAGAAGATAAACAACTTTATCTGTAAAAAGTGAGGCTGTTATGAAAAAGCTGAATTATGAAAAATTCATGGAACGTGAAGTTGTCCATGCTCCTTATGAGAGAGAATTATCTTTTTATGAGTGGGTCAAACAGGGGGATGTAGAGAAAATACGGAAATGGGCAGATGAGACGGAAGGAATGGGCTCGGAAGGTGGGATGGGTGTATTGTCCCAAAATCCTGTACGAAATATTTCCTATCATATTATCATATCGATCGCTATGATCACACGCTTTTGTATTGAGGGCGGGATGGATCCGGAAACTGCGTACGGTCTTTCCGATATGTATATCCAGACGGTGGATGAAACGCATTCGATCCCGGAACTGAACAGTCTGCTGAAGCAGCTTTGTATGGATTATGCTAAAAGAATGCAGAAACTGAAAAAAGAGAAAGTCTATTCTAAAAATGTGGTGCAGTGCATTGATTATATATATCAGCATATCGGAGAGCGGGTTACAGCACAGATGCTTGCGGATCATTGCGGACTGCATGTCAATTACCTGTCACGCCTGTTTAAAAAGGAAATGGGACAGACGATCAGCGAATATATCAGAAGGAGTAAGATCGACACTGCAAAAAATATGTTGAAATATTCTTCTTATTCTTATTCGGATATTGCAGCAGGACTTGCGTTTTCCTCGCAGAGTCATTTTACGCATGTATTTCGGGAAGAAACGAAAATGACACCGCGACAGTACAGAGATCATTATTATAGAACAAACTGGGGAGAAGAAAAATGAGTAGTTATATCACAACAAGCAGCAAGATCCATTTTACACCGGTTTCACCGGATCCGGAACAGATCGTGATCCGTGATATCGCACATGCCCTTTCCCTGATGACACGGGCAAACGGACATTTTCCGGAATTTTATTCCGTGGGACAGCATTGTATCCATTGTTATGAGGAAGCGGTTGCCAGAAAATACAGTCCGTTTCTCTGCAAGGCATGTCTTTTACATGATGCAAGTGAAGCCTATCTGGCAGATATCACAAGACCGGTCAAGCAGTTTCTGCCCGGCTATCTGGAAATTGAAAAGCGGCTGCAGGATACGATTTATGAAAAGTTTTTGGGGCGTGTTCCGACAGAGACGGAACAGACCGCAATTTCTTCTGTGGACGACACACTTTTATATTATGAATTTGATCATTACATGGGAGAAAAGTTACAGAAAAAGCCGCCAAAGCTATATTCAGCGCCCATTTTCGAGCAAAAAACGTTTTCGGAGATTGAAGAGAAGTACATACTTTTTTCACAAAGTTGACAAATTTCTATAACAAATTTCCAATATTCTGTAAACAAAAGAAAGGGAAAACACAGATAGTTGCAAAAAGACAACTTTGAGGAAGAGAGGTAAGAATTATGTATGACAACGATTTGAATCAGGATTTAACATATGTAGAAAGAAATCCGGAAGTCCCAATGCCGGAGGACAATGGTAAGAAAAAACATAAAAAAGAAAAGAAACCGGGGAAAGGAACCGGCAGAAGTGCATTAAACGGTCTGGTATTTGGGCTTTGTGCAGCATTGATCTTCTGCGGGGTGGTAGCAGTCGGTAACAGAACGTTTTTAAAACCGGCGCAGCAGGAAACCGTGGCAAGTGCAGAGACAGCAGAAACGACGGATGTAACGGATAAAAAAGCTGATATTCCAAACACAACGACAGGCACAGCGCAGACTGTTTCGCAGGCAGGCACAGGTTATTCCGTATCCGACATTGCCAAAAACTGTATGCCTTCCATCGTAGCGATCACTACAAAGGGAATTGAAGAAGTCAGAAGTATGTTTGGTACACAGCAGAGAGAAAGTGAAGGTGCAGGTTCCGGTATTATCGTAGGAAAGAATGATACAGAGCTGCTTATCGCAACCAATAATCATGTAGTCAGCGGTGCGGAAGAAGTTTCCGTCTGTTTTGATGATTCAGAGGATTCTGTTGTATCTGCAAAGGTAAAAGGAACAGATTCTTCCAATGATCTTGCGATCGTATCTGTAGCATTATCCGATATCAGTGATGATATCCTTTCCAATATTAAGATCGCAACGATCGGTGATTCTTCTTCCGTTCAGGTAGGAGATCAGGTAGTAGCCATCGGTAACGCACTCGGTTACGGACAAAGCGTTACAACAGGTATTGTTTCCGCACTGGACAGAGAGGTTACGATCGATAATGTGACATCCAAGCTGATCCAGACAGATGCAGCGATCAACCCTGGTAACAGTGGTGGTGCCTTATTAAACATGAAAGGTGAACTGATCGGTATCAACTCAGCCAAATATGCTTCCGCAGAAGTAGAAGGCATGGGATATGCGATTCCGGTAGCAACAGCACAGCCGATTCTGGATAATCTGATGACAAGAGAAACCAGAGATGTTGTTTCCGAAGATGAAGCAGGTTACCTTGGAGTATCTGTACAGGATGTATCAGAGGAAGCTTCTTCTTACTACGGAATTCCATCCGGTGCATATCTGGCAACTGTAGAAGAAAATGGAGCAGTAGCAAAGGCAGGTATCAAACAGGGCGATATCATCACAAAATTTGACGGACTTTCCATTTCAAGTGCTTCCGAACTGAAAAGCACAATTGCCTACTACAAAGAAGGCGAGACTGTAGATGTTACTTATATGCGCGCCAACAACGGTGAATATGAAGAACATACCGTAAGTGTTACGCTGGCAAAGAGTGAAGCCGCTGCAAAGCAGAACGCGCAGCAGAAGAACAGTACCGACAGTCAGAGTGGCAATCCAAAAGACGGGCTGACCGTTCCGGATCCGGATGCAGATCAGTCAGAAGATCAGCAGCAGGACGAAAGTCAGTACTATGGAAATATGCAGGATTTTTTCAATGAATTTTTCGGATATTAAAGGAAATGTCCGGACGGATGTGAAAGAAGCCTGTAATAGGGAATGAAATATAGGAATGTGCAAAAGGATTTCTTCCGGGAAAAACAGGAAGAAATCCTTTTTGCGCTCCGCCTTGCAAAATAGAGTAAAATCGTTATAATGGATACAGAAATAGGGAAGATGATTCGGAAGGTGTAATATGAAGCAAAAGACAAAAGAAAATCTGAAATCTATCAGAAGCTACATGATAAATAATTATCTGATCTCGGTTCTGCTGATACTGGTGATCGAAGTGCTGGCAAGGCATTCTCTGACGGATGGGATCCGTTTTGTATGGGATCATCCGTTTCTGATTTTGTTAAGTGCAGCGATACTGACTGCTTTTTATGCACTGGCACTGCTTGTGCCCAAGCGTAATTTTGTATGGCTGTGTATTACAGTGGTTATTGTGGGATTAGCGGTGACCAATTCTATTTTACTCTGCTTCCGTATCACACCGCTGGCAGCAACGGATATTGCGCTGCTGACTTCTGTGTTCGAGATCATGGGGATTTACCTGACAGTATGGCAGATCATTTTGCTGGTACTTTTGGTTCTTGTAGTGATAGCGGGGCTTATTTATCTGGGCATCCGTATGAAAAAACAGGTGTATCATCCACTTCTTGCGGTCTGTAATGCAGTGATTTCTATTCTGGCGGTCGTTTTGATGATCCATATCGGGGATGCAAGGGGCTGGCTGCAGACAGAATTTGCCAATCTGCCGGATGCATATGCGGATAACGGATTTGTTTACTGCTTTACCAGAAGTCTGTTTGACCGGGGCATTTCCAAGCCGGATACTTATGATGAAGATACTGTGGATAATATTCTGGAGGATATGAAAAAGCAGACGACCAACGAGGTGGAAGAAAAGCCTAATATCATCTTTATACAGTTGGAATCTTTTATGGATTTAAAACGTATGCAGGGAGTAACGTATTCGGAAGAGCCTACACCGGTTTACAGCAGCTTACGGAAAACCTGTCCGGGCGGATTTTTGAAAGTGCCGAGTGTGGGAGCAGGAACGGCAAATACGGAATTTGAAATACTGACCGGTATGACGCTGGATTATTTCGGCGCGGGGGAATATCCTTATAAGACGGTTCTGCAGGATGAAACATGTGAATCCATGGCATACAATCTGAGGGAGCTGGGTTACCGGACCGGAGTACTTCATAATAATACGGGATCCTTTTACAGCAGAAATAAGGTGTTTGCAAACCTGGGCTTTGATTATTTTGTTTCATCGGAATATATGGAAAATCTGTCCTACAATCCGATCGGATGGGCAAAAGATAAGGTTTTGACGGGGCAGATCCAGCATATTTTGAAGGCAACATCTGAGCCGGATCTGATTTATACCATCACAGTACAGGATCATGGTAAATATCCGACTGAGCTTTTAGAGAATCCGCATATTAAAGTAAGTGGGTTTGCACCGGAGGATGAAGGAAGGCAAAACGCTTTTACTTACTATGTCAATCAATGTCATGAAACGGATGCCTTCTTAGGTTCTCTGATCGCAACACTGAATGCTTTTGAGGAGCCGGTCGTGCTTGTTTTGTACGGCGATCATCTTCCGAATCTGGATATTACGGAAGAAGAGCTTGCAAGCGGAAATCTGTTCCAGACAGAATATGTGATCTGGTCAAATAAAAAGATGCTGGAAGATTACGAGTTATCCAAAAAAAATGAAAATCTGTATGCTTACCAGCTTTCTGCCCATGTGCTGAAGCTGTTTGGTATGAACAACGGACTGCTTACGAAATTTCATCAGATGTACCATAACTATGATAATTACAAATCAAATCTGAAAATTCTGCAATATGATATGCTGTATGGGAAAAAAGAGGTTTATGACGGACTTTCGCCATATGAGCCGACGGATCTGCAGATGGGCTTTGATCCGATCCGGATTACGGATGTTTCTTCGGTCGGTGGCTCGGTATATGTCATGGGCAAAAACTTTACGGAAAGCAGCTTTGTCTTTATTGACGGAAAGAAGCAGGATACGGTATTTTTAAATGAGAATACACTGATGGTATCGGATAAGGAGCTCGAAGGCGGCGAAGAGGTTTATGTCGCACAGCTTACCGAGGTCAGCGCGCAGCTGAGCAGTACAGAGGTGTTTATCTACGGGGACTGAAAGAGAACAGCCTGATAAAATGATAGAAATGAAAAAGGAAGGATACAAAAATGGAACTGATTGGAAAAGAAGGTTTTACTTTTACGGAAGGCGGCGTATGCGCGGCAAAAGGGTTTCTGGCAAATGGACTCAACTGCGGATTGAACAGTGATCAGAATAAAAATGATCTCTGCCTGATCATGAGCGAAAGCGAGTGCAGCGCAGCAGCGGTTTACACGCAGAATAAAGTAAAAGGTGCACCAATCCTTGTAACAAAGCAGCATCTGGCAAAAACGGGCGGAAAGGCAAAGGCAGTGATCGCTAACTCAAAAAATGCCAATACCTGTAATGCGGATGGAGAAGAAAAGGCAGAGAAAATGTGTCAGCTGGCAGCAGGGCAGCTGGGCATCAAAGCAGAAGAAGTCATTGTGGCATCCACCGGCGTGATCGGACAGATCCTGCCGATCGAGCCAATCGAAACGCATATAGAGGAGCTTGCAAAAGGGCTGACAGCAGATGGTAATGAAAAGGCAGCAACAGCAATCATGACAACGGATACCGTCAAAAAGGAAGTTGCCGTTTCTTTTGTGATAGATGGAAAGACTTGCCATGTCGGCGGTATGGCAAAGGGAAGTGGTATGATCCATCCGAATATGGCAACGACACTGAATTTCGTAACAACGGATGTATGTGTTGCACCGCAGCTTGTGCAGAAAGCACTTTCCGAGATCGTAAAAGTGACCTACAACTGTCTGAGTGTGGACGGTGATACATCAACGAACGATATGGTATGCGTGCTGGCAAACGGACAGGCAGGTAATGCCATGATCACGGAAGAGGGAGAAGCATATCAGCAGTTTTATGAAGCGTTATATCTGGTTCTCATGAATATGACAAGAATGCTTGCAGCAGACGGAGAGGGCGCAAGCAAGCTTCTGGAATGTACTGTTTCCGAAGCAAAAGATTTGGATACTGCCATTATCGTGGCAAAGAGCGTGATCTGTTCTCCACTGTTTAAATGCGCAATGTTCGGAGAGGATGCAAATTGGGGACGTGTGCTATGCGCGATCGGATATGCAAAAGCGGATTTCCCGATCGAGAAGGTTGATGTGGATCTGGCATCTGAAACAGGTGTGCTTGCGGTCTGCAGAAACGGTTCCGGTATCCCGTTTTCGGAGGAATTTGCCAAGGAAGTGCTGCATGCGGATACGATCCGGATTCTGGTCAACCTGCATGATGGCGGTGCAAAAGCAACAGCCTGGGGCTGCGATCTGACGTATGATTACGTCAAGATCAACGGAGATTACCGTTCCTGATATACCGGTCTGCATTTATATAGATGTTTATATAGAATTTAAACAAGCTCCTGTATTCTGATTTACTGCAGCCGGCTGTATATGCAGCGCGTGGCAGATCAGAGTGCAGGAGCTGTTTATGTGAAGAAGAAATGTGTCGCAGGCGACCGCGATTAACCTATTGACGCACCGGAGTGCAGATGTTATGCTGAGTGTATTAGTGGAATTAGTACACTCGCATTTGGAGGAAACTATATGATTTTAGTTGACAGTCAGGATGCCAGTCCGATTTATGAACAGGTATACAGGCGCATTCGTACGCTGATCATGACAGAGGCGTTAAAAGAAGGAGAACAGCTTCCTTCTGTCAGGTCGCTTGCCATGGAGTTATCGATCAATCCAAATACAATTCAGAGAGCATACAGTCTGTTAGAACAGGAAAAATTAGTGTATGTTGTCAAAGGAAGAGGGAATTTTGTGGCACACAACGATGAAATTCCGACAATGAAGCGGAAGCAGTTTATTGAGAAGTGCCAGAAGATAATCCGGGAAGCAAGGCAGATGGGGCTGACCGGCGAGGAGATTACAGAGATGCTGCGCCAGTGTATGGAGGAAGAAAATGATAGAGATTAAACATATCACGAAGTCATTCGACGGCTGTAAGGCTGTGGAGGATGTCAGTGTGACGATAAAGGAAGGTCAGGTTTTCGGACTGATCGGAACAAACGGAGCCGGGAAAAGTACGACGCTGCGTATTATGACAGGTATCATGAAACCGGATGCGGGTGAAGCACTGGTAGATGAAGAGCCGGTTTATCGGAATGTGGGAAGGAAGGAACGTATTACGTTCATACCGGATGAGCCATACTTTTTTTCAAGTGCCACGCCTGTGACAATGGCGCAGTATTATGCCAGCATTTATCCGGCGTTTGAAATGGCACAGTTTTATGAGTGGCTGGATAAATTCGGTCTGGAAAAAACAAGAAGGATCGCGACTTTTTCAAAGGGAATGAAAAAGCAACTGATCATGTTATTGTCTATTTGTACGCATACCAAATATCTGATCTGTGATGAAACCTTTGACGGGCTGGATCCGGTCATGCGCCAGAGTGTAAAAAGTATGATCGCAAGCCAGATGGAAGAGCGGGGGCTGACCTGCGTGATCGCATCCCATAATCTGCGTGAACTGGAGGATATCTGCGATCATGTCGGTCTTTTGCACAGAGGAGGTGTGCTCCTTTCCAGAGATCTGCAGGATATGAAATGCAATATCCAGAAGGTACAGTGTGTGTTTCAGACAGAGACAGATGCTCTGATCGGTATGCAGAATCTGGATATTGTACAGAAGGAAAAGAGAGGCTCTTTGTATACGCTTACGATCCGAGGGAAAAAAGCAGAGATCATAGCACATTTTTCACAGGTTGGTACAGTCTTTTTTGAAGTATTGCCGTTATCTTTGGAGGAAATTTTTATCAGTGAAACGGAGGTGGCAGGATATGACATCCGGAAACTCATTATGGGTTAGAACAAAAGAAAATGCCAGACGCAGGAGATGGCTCTGGATCGGAAACTGTTTCGTCTTTTTTATGTGGATGCCAATTCGTTTTCTGGCTATGTGCAGCAGCCTGCAAAGAGACTACGGAACGAATGCGGGGGACATTTTTATAGACAGTGCAAGAAATCTGCTGATGTCCAACATTGGATTCGGAAATGTATCCAGCCTGACCTCTTATTCTGTCATGTACAGCTCTTTTACAACGCTTCTGCTGATCATGCTGTCGGCTGTAATTGCCGCCATGGAAGGATATTCTTATTTATATGACCGCAGGAAGGTAGACAGATTCCACAGTGAACCGGTCAGCTGCCGTATACGCTTTTTCAGTATCTATCTGAACGGATTTAAGAATTTTGCACTGCCTTACCTGTGCAGTGTTCTGCTATCTGTGCTGATCGGTGGATATTATCATCTTCTGACGGGAAAAATGATCGGATATTTTGTGGGGATAACTGTATTTACAATGTTGTTTTTCCTTGCGGTCTATCATATGGCTATACTGGCAGTTGTCCTGACCGGAAATTATATTGCGGGCGTCTGCGGTATCCTGGCATTTCTTGGAATAGAATGGGCGATCCGGAGTCTGGTGTACAGATATTGTCTGGCATATTACCATACTTTTTCATCGTACTCGCGTGACGAGATCATGAGTCCTGTTTTCAGTGTGGCTACGATCTTTTTGCAGGGACTTCGGAAATTTGCCGTAAATGGAGAGAAAACAGTTACCGCCCTGCTTCGGCAGATGGGAAGCAGTGTAGGCGGCATGTTGCTTTTAGCGGTAATAGCGTTAGCGCTCGCTTACCTGGCATATCGTAACAGACCGGCGGAAGCAGCAGGGCATTCCATGGCATTCGGCTTCTTGAAACCACTTGTAAAAATAACGGCGATGGTACTGGCGGGGCTGACACTCGGCTGGATCTTATCGGATCTTTCCGGAAAATCAAATTATATTGTAGGGATTGGTATTTTTATGGGCGTACTGCTTGCCCATTGTATTGTCGGTATCATACTGGAACAGCGGCTGTCTGCGGTGTTTCATAATCTGTGGCAGCTTGGACTGGGTATTGTAATATCCGGACTGATATTTTCTGTTTTTGCCTTTGATCTGACACGCTTTGATGACCGTGTACCAAAGGCGGCAGATATCGATACCGTGGCGATCGCACTGTCCGCACAACAGAATGACAGTTCCTCCTATTATGGAGATTTTATTAAAGTAATGGTCAAGCGGATGTATCTGAAGGATACAGAGGCAGCGCTGCAGTTTGCCGCTGCTGACTATTTCCATCAGACCGGTGATAATGAGCTGTTGGATTACAATAATCAGTATGATGTAACAACTGTTTTATATCGTATGAAAAACGGAAAAGAATATTATCGCACTTACTACATTGATATGGCAGCACAAAGTGATATGATGGACCGGCTGCTCGAGAATGAGGATTATAAAAAAGCGGTTTTTCGTATTTATGATGAAGACTATATGGTGGGATATGACAGAAAACAGTGCTATTTTGAGGATGTGTTCGGAACAAAAACTCTGCGGGAAGAAGAGATTGCGGATCTGATAGAGTGTCTGAAGCAGGATTATACGTCTTATTCTTATACGAACCTGCGGGATGAAGTGGAAATCGGGCAGATTTCGTTTAATGCCTCTGATAAAAACTATATAGATCAGATGAGTGACAGCTATGCGGTTTATCCGTTCTGTAAAAAGACACTTGCTTACCTGGAACAGAAAGGTTACTATGAATCTGGCCGTACTCTGCTTGATGAGGTGAAGCGTGTAGAGATCACCTATTATGTAGATGACGATTATATGAATGTGAAAACGGAAAATTATGATGACAGGGCAGAAATTGAAGAAATTATAAGCAGCTGCCAGCTGTCAAATTTTGGTACCTGGTGGAAAGAACAGAATGATTATATATCGGATGTATATGTCAGTACCTATACAAGTGACGGTAATATACAGTCGTTCCGTGTCTTAAAGGCAAAGGGAATTCCTGATTTTGTACAAAAGGATCTGGGATATGAAGCAGGTACGCAGAAAGAATAACGATGGATGCCAAATTCGCGATTAGATACTGAGAGGGCAGAAAGGATATCAGATTATGTTAAAAGGAAAAACAGTGCTGCTGGGAGTCACTGGCTCCATTGCAGCTTATAAAATGGCAAATGTGGCAAGCATGCTGGTGAAAATGCATGCGGAGGTACATGTGCTCATGACACAGAATGCGACACAGTTTATCAATCCGATCACGTTTGAAACGCTGGTAGGACATAAGTGCCTGATCGATACGTTTGACCGGAATTTTCAGTACAGTGTGGAGCATGTGGCGCTGGCAAAGAAGGCGGATATCGTGCTGGTTGCACCGGCTTCCGCAAATGTGATCGGCAAGATCGCAAACGGGATCGCAGATGATATGCTGACGACAACGGTTATGGCATGTCCTTGTAAAAAGCTGATCGCACCGGCAATGAATACACGGATGTTTGAAAATCCGATCCTACAGGACAATCTGGAAAAGTGCAGACATTACGGAATGGATATCATAATGCCGGACAGCGGCAGACTGGCTTGCGGTGATGTCGGAAGCGGCAAGCTTCCGTCAGAGGAAGTGCTGGTGGCAGCGATCTTAAAGGAAATCCGCTACGAAAAGGATATGCAGGGCTTAAAAGTGCTTGTGACAGCAGGTGCAACGCAGGAAGCGATCGATCCTGTCCGTTTTATTTCCAATCATTCCACAGGCAAGATGGGATTTGCACTGGCAAAAACCGCTATGCAGAGAGGTGCGGATGTTACCGTGGTGGCAGCACATACAAGTGCCAAGGAGCCGCTTTACGTGAATATCAGACGCGTGAGCAGCGCAGCAGATATGTTTGAAGCCTGCAAGGAAGAAGCAAAGACTGCAGATATTATTATAAAGGCAGCGGCGGTTGCGGATTACACGCCGGTTGAGACAGCCGACAATAAGATCAAGAAAAGCGATGATACGATGGCGATCACCTGCAAAAGAACGCAGGATATTTTGGCATATCTTGGTGCGCATAAGCCGGACGGACAGTTTTTATGCGGTTTTTCCATGGAAACAGAGCATATGCTGGAAAATTCAGAGAAAAAGCTGGAGAAGAAAAATCTGGATATGATCGTAGCGAACAACCTGAAAGTAAAAGGCGCAGGCTTTGCGACGGACACCAACGTTGTGACACTGATCACAAAAGAAGAGGTCAAAGAGCTTCCGCTGATGAGCAAGGATGAAGTAGCAAATGAGATTCTGACACAGATACTACAGCGCAGGTGCCCGGAAAACGGACAGTAAGCACAGGGTAACTGAAAATAACAGCACTTGCTGACAGATATATGGTATAGATAAAAGTGAGGAAACAACAGATGAAAAAAGTGTTAATGATAGGAATGGGAAAATTCGGGCGCCACCTCTGCGACAGCATGTCAAAGCTCGGAAATGAACTGATGGTCGTAGATGTACGGGAGGAAGTGCTGGAAGAGCTTGTTTCAAAGGTGATGAATGTCAGGATCGGTGACTGTACAAGTGAGAAATTTTTAAAAAGTCTGGATGTTGGCTCTTTTGATATTTGCATTGTCTGCATCGGCAGTAACTTCCAAAGCAGTCTGGAGATCACAAGCCTTTTAAAGGAAATGGGGGCAAAATATGTGATCAGTAAGGCGAATCGTGATATTCATGCAAAGTTCCTGCTGCGTAACGGTGCGGATGAAGTCATTTATCCAAACAGGGATATTGCACAGCGTCTGGCAGTCAGACTTTCTGCCAACCACGTTTTTGACTATATCCAGCTTTCCGATGACTATTCGATTTATGAAATACCGGTACATCAGGACTGGATCGGACGTACGATCCGCGATATTAATATCAGAGCAACTTACCAGATTAATGTACTGGGAATCAAAACAGAAGAAGACACGGATTTTCTTCCAAAACCGGAATATTGCTTTACCGGAACGGAACATCTGATGATCCTCGGACGGAAAGAGGATGTAGCTTCGCTGCTTGAGAAAATGTAATCGTATGAAGAAACTTATTTTATTTGAAGGGGATATAGAAACACAGGGGTATTTTTCCGAACAGATGAAGAAAGAGCTCTTGCGGCTCGGGTATGATGTCTATTTGTATGATCTGAAGAAACCGTGGAAAAGCACGGGGGAAATGCTGCGCTTTCTGGAAAAAGGAAATACGATGCTGCTTTCCTTTAACTTCCATGGAATGTGTCAGGAACCGCAGTTTCTGGATGAAAACGGCACTTATATCTGGGATGCGCTGGACGTGAAGTGCTGTAACATTCTGGCGGATCACCCTTATTACTATTATAAGCTGCTGGCACAAAGGCCGCGTAATTACTGTCAGTTGTCCATAGACAAAAACCATGAAGCGTTTATGCGGCGCTTCTTCCCGGAAATTGAGCTGGGACCGTTTCTGCCGCTTGGCGGAACACAGATCAGCCATCCTGTATTAAAAAAGATGCCGGAGCGGAGCATGGATGTTGTTTTTACCGGCAATTATGCCTCGCCCTCCCGGTTTGAAAAGTACATCACACGTCTGGGAGACGAGTATACGGCATTTTATTACGAGATGATAGATTCGCTTTTGGCGGATCCGTCGCAGACGGTTGAAGCGGTTGTGGAACATTTTTTACGCCGCGAAATCCCACAGGTGACAGAGGCAGAGCTGAAGGAAACGATGCAGAATATTACTTTTCTTGATCTGTATGTGCGTTATAAAACGAGAGGTGAGGTCGTAAAGACACTCGTGGATGCAGGGATCAAGGTGCATGTATTCGGTGATAAATGGAATGAACTTCCTTGCGAAAGACCGGAAAATCTGATCAACGGAGATTCTCTTTTTTCAGAGGAATGTCTGGAAAAAATCAGAGACAGCAGGATTTCTTTAAATGTACTTCCGTGGTTTAAACTGGGGGCACATGACAGGATCTATAATACGATGTTAAATGGTGCGGTCTGCCTGACCGATACCAATCCTTATCTGGATGGGATCCTGCGGGACGGCGAAAATTGCCGCCTCTTTTCTCTGACACGGAAAGAAGAATTGCCGGATATTGTCAGATCGCTTCTTGCCGATCCTGCCAAAATGGAACAGATCACAGAGGCAGGGCTGAAGACCGGACTGCAGAACACCTGGGCACAGCGCATGGATCAACTTGATCCGTGGCTCAGGAGGCAGTAAGAGACAAAACAGTATATGTGTAAATAGGGGGATGAGGAATGAACAGAAAAAAGATCCTGGTGATCGGTGCAAGCATTATAACTGTTATATTGGTAATAGCGGCTTTTATATTTTTGCCGCGAAGATTACTGCCTAAGAGTGCAATGCTTCAGCTTGATGCGGTGACAATTAAAATCGCTGATGGTAAATGTACAGGGATTACGGGAATCAGTGTAGATGACCAGAAAAAAGTAAGGATGATCTTACAGAAATATACATGTCATTTATGCGCTGATCCTCAAAAGGGTGATGAAGATTGGGAATGCACATTGTCATACTTTTCACAGAAAAAGGATCGTATGGATGCATGGTGGCTTTTGGACATATATAAGGACAAAGCATACAGAAATTACGGAAATTATTATTATGTTGTGAATAATAGTGATGGACTACGGCAGGAATTATATGAGGTATTGAAACCATATGTGGAATAAACAGCTCTGCATAAGAAACAGATATATCATAATTAAAACAATAGAATAGAAGTGTATGAAATAGCCGGCGTCACATTTCATGTGACACCGGCTTGATTTTTTAGGGATGTTTATTGATATAATTAACTATACATTAAGCTCGGCCAGTTCATAAAGCAGCTTTTCGCTATCCGCCCAGCCAAGACATGGATCTGTGATGGATTTTCCGTAAATGCCTTCGCCGATCTTCTGATTGCCTTCCTCAATGTAGCTTTCGATCATGACACCCTTTACAAGAGAGTGGATATCAGGATTTACCTTTCTGGAATGCATAACCTCCTTGACGATACGGATCTGCTGCTCGAATTTCTTGCCGGAGTTGTTGTGGTTGGCATCGATGATCGCAGCAGGGTTTAACAGTTCGCGTTCCTGATACAGATCGTTTAAACGGCTTAAATCTTCATAATGGTAATTCGGAAGACTTCTGCCGTATGGATTGACGGAACCACGCAGTACAGTATGTGCCAGTGGATTTCCGGTCGTTTTCACTTCCCAGCCACGGTAGGTAAAGGTATGTGGATGCTGGGCAGCATACACACTGTTCATCATAACTGTCAGATCACCGGAGGTCGGGTTCTTCATACCTGCAGGCACATCAAAACCGCTGACCGTCAGACGATGTAACTGGTCTTCTACAGAACGTGCGCCAATGGCAACATAGGAAAGAAAATCAAATACATAACGATAGTTTTCCGGATAGAGCATTTCATCAGCAGCAGTCAGTCCTGATACATCCATGGCATGAATGTGCATCTTACGCATGGCTACGATACCCTGCAGAAGATCCGGTTTTTTGGAAGGATCCGGCTGATGGACGATGCCCTTGTAGCCTTCACCGGTTGTACGCGGCTTATTTGTATAAATACGCGGAATGACAAGTAATCTGTCATTAACCTTTTCATTGACCTTTGCAAGTCTGTCTACATAATCGCAGACTGCATCTTCATTGTCCGCACTGCAGGGACCGATGATAACAAGCAGCTTGTCGCTCTGTCCGGTCAGTACATCTGCGATCTCTTTATCTCTCTGTTTCTTTAAAGCAGCCAGTGCCGGCGGAACAGGGTACTGTTCTCTGATCTCGGCTGGCGTTGGTAATTTTTGTATAAAATCCATTCCCATCTGGGTACCCTCTTTTCTTTGTGGTATATTTGGCTGTAACGCAGTCCGTATGCCATTATAGCCCACAAATACCTATCTTGCAAGAAAATAACGCCGAAGTGAGAAAAGAATCAGGGCTGTAAACAAGAGCTGACTGAAAAAGATACCGAGCAGATAACCGTACATACCAATGGACGGGATCAGGAAGAAAACAAAGGCAAGACGCAGCAGCAGACTGACCACATTATAGAGAAAAGCGGAAAGAGCGCGGCCGAGTCCATGCAGGATACTGTTTAACACACTGCCCATATACAGGATCGGGCAGACAATGCTCAGCATACGGATATAGTCACCGGCAAGTGTGCTGTTAAAAAGCAGTTTCCCGAGAAAGGTACCGAAGAAGAGCAAAAACAGACAACAGATACTGCCGAGCAGCAGACAGGCAAGCAGGCATTTTTTGACCGCCTGACGGATCTTTTTGTGATTTCCGACGGCTTGGGCTTCGGAAATGTAGGGCAGCAGGAGCACAGAGACGGAGGAGGTAATGGCACTTGGAAATAAAAGCAGTGGCAGTACCATTCCGGTCAGAACGCCGTAACAGCGCAGGGAATCTGCGGTGGAAAGACCGTACAGTGTCAGACGGTTTGGAATATAAACTGCTTCGATGCTCTGCAGACCGTTTAGGACAAGCCTGTTTGCCATCAGCGGAAGCGCAAGCAGCATGATTTCCTTTGTATATCTGCCGCCTGCCCGGGCGGAAAAGGAAGCGGGCAGATGAAAAGCCTGTTTTTCCTGCACAAATAAAACGATCGTACTTAAAAGGGTGGAGCAGACTTCACCGATGAGGACACCCAGCATGGCAACGGCGATCGTGGGACGGGTGTGGATCGTATAGCCGTAGGTGTAAATGGCATATACACTGAGCACTCTCGCAAGCTGTTCCACAAGCAGACTGGCAGAGGGAAGCAGTGTTTTCTTCAGCCCGTAATAATAGCCGTTGATGCAGCTGTGGATGCTGGCAAACGGAATAGACAGGGCAAAAATGCGGATCAGGGGTTCACAGCGCGGTTCCAGCAGAAAACGGGCAGCGAGCATGGCAGCGTTCTGATATAAAAAGACAGTGGCAATAACAGAAAGCAGAATAGAGAGAAGAAAACCTGTCAATAATGTTGCAAGAGCGGATCTCTTTCTGCCCTGTGCGTGATAGGCGGCTGTGTATTTGGAAATGGCTGTCTGGATGCCCGCACTGGTAAAAGCGTAGGAAAGTGCCATGATGGGAGCCAAAAGCTGGTAAATCCCCATGCCCTCCTCGCCAATGCTGCGGGACAGAAAAATACGGTAAAAGAACCCAATGATCTTTGTGAGAAAACCGGTCAGCGTAAGTAAGATCGTACCGGATAAAAAAGGATATTTATTGCGCATACTTACCTGTAGAAGTTTATTATTATGCATATGCTTTTCTGTTTCTTGACAGAACCTATATGTGGTGTTATGATGCAGATGACAATTTCCTACTAAAACGATATGAAAGGAAACAATAAGAAATGGACAAGATGATTTATCTGGATAATGCAGCGACAACAAAGGTAGCGGATTCTGTAGTGGATGCGATGCTGCCTTATTTTAAAGAGTATTACGGAAATGCAAGCAGCATCTATCAGTTAGGTGCCAAAAGTAAGGAAGCACTCGATGAGTCGAGAGAATATATCGCCGGAACACTCGGTGCAAAAACGAACGAGATTTATTTTACAGCAGGCGGTTCCGAGTCTGACAACTGGGCGATCAAGGCAACAGCAGACGCTTATGCCCGGAAGGGAAAACACATCATCACATCTGCGATCGAGCACCATGCGGTACTGCATACATGCGAGTATCTGGAAAAGCACGGCTATGAAGTGACTTATGTAGGCGTGGATGAAAACGGTGTGATCAAACTAGATGAGCTCAAGGCAGCGATCCGCCCGGATACGATACTGATCTCTGTCATGTTTGCAAATAATGAGATCGGAACGATCCAACCGATCAAAGAAATCGGGGAGATCGCAAAGGAACATGATATTTTATTCCATACCGATGCAGTACAGGCATATGCACAGGTACCGATCAATGTGGATGAAATGCATATCGATATGCTTTCCGCAAGCGGCCATAAATTAAACGGACCGAAGGGAATTGGTTTCCTTTATATCAGAAAGGGCATCAAGATCCGTTCCTTTGTTCATGGCGGACAGCAGGAGAGAGGCAGAAGAGCCGGTACGGAAAATATTCCGGGTATCGTAGGCCTGGCTGCTGCAGCAAAGCATTCCTTCTCCATGCTGGAGGAAAAAATGAAGAAGGAGATCGAGCTTCGTGATTATTTGATCAGCAGGATCGAGGCAGAAATCCCATACTGCCGGTTAAACGGAGATCGTAAGAAACGTCTGCCAAACAATGTGAATTTCAGTTTTCAGTTTATTGAAGGAGAATCCATGCTGATCCTTCTGGACAGCAAAGGGATCGCAGCATCCAGTGGATCTGCCTGTACGTCAGGCTCGCTTGATCCGTCCCATGTCCTTCTGGCGATCGGACTGCCGCATGAAATTGCACATGGCTCCCTCAGATTGACGATGTCAGAGGAAAACACAAAAGAAGAAATGGATTATGTAGTAGAGCAGCTTACTGCCATTTTGGAAAGACTGCGCAGCATGTCACCGCTTTACGAAGATTTCATGAAGAAACAGAAGTAAGCAATGGCTAACTGATATAAAGAAATACAGAGAAAAGAGATATAGACAGAAAAAGAAATATAGATTGAAGAGTTACAAGGAGAATACTATGTACAGTGAAAAGGTAATGGATCATTTTCAGAATCCACGAAATGTAGGAGAAATAGAAAACGCAAGCGGTGTCGGAACCGTCGGTAATGCAAAGTGCGGTGACATTATGCGTATGTATCTGGATATTGATGACAATGGCATCATCCGGGATTGTAAATTTAAGACATTTGGTTGTGGTGCGGCAGTGGCTACGAGTTCCATGGCAACAGAGCTTGTAAAGGGCAAGACGATCCAACAGGCACTTGAAGTAACCAACAAAGCTGTTATGGAGGCTCTTGACGGACTGCCACCTGTAAAGGTACACTGTTCTTTACTGGCAGAGGAAGCAATCCATGCAGCACTCTGGGATTATGCAGAGAAAAATCATATTAAAATAGACGGTCTCTCCAAACCGAAGAATGATATCAGTGAGGGCGAGGAAGACGACGAATATTAAAGGCCGGTCTATCGGCGTGAAAAGAATGACACAAGTTTTGTAGGAAGAGATATGGGAAAAAAGGTAGTAGTAGGTATGTCGGGAGGCGTTGATTCCTCCGTGGCAGCATATTTATTAAAAGAACAGGGCTATGATGTAATGGGAGTCACCATGCAGATCTGGCAGGATGAAGATACGGAAACAGTATCGGAAAATGGTGGATGCTGTGGGCTTTCTGCGGTCGATGATGCAAGACGTGTTGCACAGAAAATAGGAATTCCTTATTATGTGCTGAATTTCAAAAAAGAATTTCAAAAAGACGTGATCGATTACTTCATAGCGGAATATCTGGCAGGCAGAACGCCGAATCCGTGTATTGCCTGTAACCGGTATGTGAAGTGGGAAGCTCTGTTAAACCGTTGTATCGGTCTGGGTGCAGACTACATAGCGACAGGGCATTATGCGCGGATCGATAAGCTGGAAAACGGCAGGTTTGCCATCCGCAACTCTGTGACGGCAACAAAGGATCAGACTTACGCACTTTATAATCTGACACAGGAACAGCTTTCCCATACGCTTCTGCCGGTCGGCTCTTATACGAAGGATCAGATCCGGGAGATCGCAAGGCAGCAGGATCTGCCGATCGCCAATAAGCCGGACAGCCAGGATATCTGTTTTGTACCGGACGGAGATTATGGCAGATTTCTGGAGCAGGAAGTACCGGACAAGATTCCGGGTCCGGGCAATTTTGTATCAACAGACGGCAGGATTTTAGGCAAGCATAAAGGAATCACACATTATACGGTAGGACAGAGAAAAGGTCTGGGACTTGCCATGGGACATCCGATCTTTGTCACAGAGATCAGACCGGATACCAATGAAGTGGTCATAGGAGAAAGCACGGATGTGTTTGCCCGTGCGCTGCTTTGCGATAAGATCAATTATATGGGAATGGAAGATCTGCCTGCGCCGCGCCGCTGCATTGCCAAGGTACGCTATGCGCACCAGGGAGCAGCCTGCACGATAGAAAAGAACGGAGAAGACCGGATCCGCGTCATCTTTGACGAACCTGTCCGGGCGATCACACCGGGACAGGCTGTCGTATTTTATGACGGAGAATATGTGCTTGGCGGCGGAACGATCATAGGAGCGTGTCCAGTTTAAAATATTCCGGCTGTCTTTTTTCGTAAACCGCATAATATTTAAATCCGATCTCCTGCAGCATCTCGCAGGTGGCAGAAAACTGATCGGTCAGATATTTCGGCTCATGTGCATCGGAACCGATCGTAATGACCCTGCCGCCCAGCTCGTGATATCTTTTTATGATGTCGATGCAGGGATTGGTAGAGCCGATACCACAGCGGAAACCGCCGGTATTGACCTCAAGTCCTTTATTGTTTTTGATCAGGAACCGCAGGATTTCATCAATGATCTCACCATAATCCGCATAGCGGTAGTTCCGGTTCTGGGTAGGACCGTAGCGGACAACATAATCCAAATGCCCATACACGTCAAAATTGGAAAATTTTTGTACGTTTTCAAGCTCTGATTCAAAATATTCCCGATAAGCCTCTTTTTCACTTCTTCCTTCATAAAAATCAGAATAATACGGATCTCTTCCGTGGCATACATGGGAAGAGGCTATGATAAAGTCAAAATCGTGCGATTGGCTGAGTGCTATATTTTTCTGTACGATCGCAGGATCCACGCCAAGCTCGATTCCAAACAGGATTTTGATCCTGTCACCATATTTTTCACGTTTTGTCAAAAGTTCGTACAAATAAGAATCCACATTTAAAAGAAAGATATTTTCGGGATCTCTCTCATGACGCGGGTAATCAAAGTCATTATGTTCCGTAAAACAGATGTGTCTGAGCCCGAGAGAGAGGGCTTTTTGTATCATTTCATCCATACTGCCTTTTCCGTCGCTGGAAAAAGTCGTATGGACATGCATATCTGCGTAAATTGCCATAGTATACAACCTCCTTATAGACCGTTCCCTGATCAACATCTATTTTAAATGGAAATAGAGAGAAGCGCAATTCTTGTCTGGCGAAAAGTATGTAAAATATGTAGAAAATTGTAATATCCGTACATAGAGTATGCATGAATACACAGGGGAGTGGAAATGAACCGGGAGTAGTACTATCTGAAAACGAGAAAAAAGAGTAAAAAAACAGTCAAATTCAAATAAATTTCAAAAACTGACTTGCATTTTAGGGACAAATTGGTTACAATAAATTCGCTGACAAAATTTTATCAATTTCATCTCTGGGATTGATAGAATAATATAAAAATTTTCAATTTTTAGGAGGAAACTAAAATGGCAGTAAAAGTAGCAATCAATGGTTTTGGCCGTATCGGTCGTCTTGCATTCAGACAGATGTTTGGTGCAGAAGGTTATGAAGTAGTTGCAATCAACGACTTAACATCTCCAAAGATGTTAGCACACTTATTAAAATATGACTCTTCACAGGGTAGATATGTAGCTATCGGCGAAGAAGATCAGGTTACAGCTGATGACGAAGCTGGTACAATCACTGTTAAAGGCAAGACAATCAAGATCTACAAAGAGCCAGACGCAAATAACTGCCCTTGGGGTGAAATCGGAGTAGACGTAGTATTAGAGTGCTCAGGTTTCTATACATCTAAAGCAAAAGCACAGGCTCATATCAATGCAGGTGCTAAGAAAGTTGTTATCTCTGCTCCGGCAGGAAACGACCTTCCTACAATCGTTTACAATGTAAACCATGAAACATTAACAAAAGAAGATACAATCATTTCCGCAGCTTCTTGTACAACAAACTGCTTAGCTCCTATGGCTAAAGCATTAAACGACTTAGCTCCGATCGAATCTGGTATCATGTGCACAATCCATGCTTACACAGGTGATCAGATGATCCTTGACGGACCACAGAGAAAAGGCGATTTAAGAAGATCTCGTGCAGGTGCTGTTAATATCGTTCCTAACTCAACAGGTGCTGCTAAAGCAATCGGCTTAGTTATTCCTGAATTAAACGGTAAGTTAATCGGCGCTGCTCAGCGTGTTCCTACCCCTACAGGATCTACAACACTGTTATTCGCAGTAGTTGACAAGGCTGTAACAAAAGAAGAAGTTAACGCAGCTATGAAGGCTCAGGCTACAGAGTCATTCGGATACAACGAAGAAGAAATCGTTTCTTCAGATATCGTTGGTATGAGATTTGGTTCTTTATTCGATGCAACTCAGACAATGGTTTCTCCATTACCAGATGGAAAGACTCAGGTAGAAGTTGTTTCTTGGTATGACAATGAGAACTCTTACACATCTCAGATGGTTCGTACAATCAAATACTTCGCTGAATTATAAGATTTAGTGGACGAGCAGTAAAGACCTTTAAGGGTCCGGTCTTATGGACCGGACCCTTTTTTAAAATGAAAATGGGAGGCAATTTAAAATGGCATTAAACAAGAAAACAGTCGATGACATTAACGCAAAAGGAAAAAGAGTACTTGTAAGATGTGACTTCAATGTACCTTTAAAAGATGGAAAGATCACAGATGAAACACGTATCGTAGCAGCTCTTCCTACAATCAACAAACTGATCAACGATGGCGCAAAGGTTATTCTTTGCTCTCACCTTGGCAAAGTAAAGAACGGTCCTAACGAAGGCGAATCTTTAGCACCGGTTGCTGAAAGATTATCTGAAAAGCTAGGCAAGAAAGTTACATTCGTAGCAGATTACAATGTAACAGGACAGGCAGCTACAGATGCAGTAGCAGCTATGAAAGACGGCGATGTAGTTCTTCTGCAGAATACACGTTTCCGTGGAAAAGAAGAAACAAAGCCACAGGAAGCCGGCGAAGCATTCGCAAAAGAGCTTGCTGATCTTGCTGATATCTATGTATGTGACGCATTCGGTTCTGCACACAGAGCACACGCTTCTGTAGCAGTTGTTACAAAGTATATCTCTGAAAAAGGCGGTGTAAATGCAGTTGGTTACCTGATGCAGAAAGAAATCGACTTCCTTGGCAACGCAGTAGAAAACCCTGTAAGACCATTCGTAGCAATCCTCGGTGGCGCTAAGGTTGCAGATAAGCTGAACGTTATCAACAACCTGATTGAGAAGTGCGATACACTGATCATCGGTGGCGGTATGGCATTCACATTCTTAAAAGCAAAAGGATATGAAATCGGCAAATCATTAGTAGATGATGAGAAGATCGAGTACTGTAAGGAAATGATGGAGAAGGCTGAGAAGGCTGGTAAGAAGCTCCTTCTTCCTATCGATACAACAGTAGCAAAAGAATTCCCTAATCCAATCGATGCTGAGATCGAAGTTCAGGTTGTAGATGCTGACAAGATCCCTGCTGATATGGAAGGTCTTGATATCGGTACAAAGACAGCAGAGCTTTATGCGGATGCAGTAAAATCTGCTAAGACAGTTGTTTGGAACGGACCGATGGGCGTATTCGAAAACCCAACACTTGCAAAAGGTACAATCGCAGTTGCTAAGGCATTGGCTGAAACAGATGCTACAACAATCATCGGTGGTGGTGATTCCGCAGCAGCAGTAAATCAGTTAGGCTTTGCAGATAAGATGAGCCACATCTCAACAGGTGGTGGAGCTTCTCTGGAATTCTTAGAGGGTAAAGAGCTTCCGGGCGTATACGCTGCAGATGACAAATAGAGCGATTCACAGTGAGGAGCGGACATGGTATCTGGCAAGCTTGCTTGCACGATACCATGTATGCGACGAACGTAACGGCTGAGCAGCATGCACGAAGTGCAAATGCTGCGAAAGACGTAGGACTGCGAGAGCGAAGCGGAGCAGACCGTGTGAATCGCGAACACGAGATACAGCAGAGACGAAACGTAGGGCTGCGAGAGCGAAGCGGAGCAGACCGTGTGAATCAGATACACATAGATATATATTTATAAATCTATATAGAATAAATGAAGGAGACATTTAAAATGGCAAGAAGAAGAATTATCGCCGGCAACTGGAAAATGAACATGACTCCAAGTCAGGCAGTAGAATTAGTTAACACATTAAAGGATCTCGTAGTAAACGATGCAGTAGATGTTGTCTACTGTGTACCTGCAATCGATATCGTACCTGTAGCAGAAGCTATCAAAGGTTCCAACGTAAAGCTTGGTGCTGAGAACTTCTATATCGAAGACAAGGGTGCTTTCACAGGAGAAATCTCTGCTCCTATGTTAAAAGATGCGGGTGTTGAATACATCATCATCGGTCATTCTGAGAGAAGAGATATCTTCGGCGAGAACGATATCCTGATCAACCAGAAAGTAAAGAAAGCTTTCGCAGCAGGTCTGAAACCAATCCTTTGCTGTGGTGAGTCTCTTGCACTTCGTAAAGCAGGCACATACAAAGAGTGGATCGCAAGACAGATCAAATGGGATCTGACAGACGTAACAGCAGATCAGGTAAAAGAACTGGTTATCGCTTACGAACCGATCTGGGCTATCGGTACAGGCGAAACAGCTACTGCTGATCAGGCACAGGAAGTATGTAAGATGATCCGTGAGGTTATCGCTGAAATGTACGATACAGATACAGCAGAAGCTGTTCGTATCCAGTACGGCGGATCTATGAATGCAGGCAACGCTGCTGAGCTTCTTTCCAAAGATGATATCGATGGTGGTTTGATCGGTGGTGCTGCATTAAAGCCGGATTTCGGCAAGATCGTAAATGCTTAATTCCACCTGCTCATAAGATGTTTAAGCGACTGGAATAATGCAAATGCTGAAAGGCTATCTGATCTGCAATGTACAGGTCGGATAGCTTTTCTTGTATAGTATGAAACTTCGTTCCTATTGCGCAAAAACGCTCTGCGGAGATGCGCATTGCGGTGGCCGCTTAAGAAAAGATTAAGAATCTTTCGACGAAATTCTCTTTTTATATTTGTCATTTTAGAGTAAAATAAAGACATGGACAGGATGTAATGTTCAAATAGACAAGGAGGGATTTTAGATGAACAAAATGATCAAAATCAAGAAGGCTATGGTGGCATTTGCGGCTGTTCTTGCAATGTCGCTGATGCTGCTTCCATCAGTAAAGGCTGATGCGGCAGTGACAGTCCTGGCAGCACCGAAAGATGCAAAACAGACAATTTCCACAGAAACAGCAGTAAGAGTTTCCTGGTCTGCAGTACCGGGCGCAACCGCTTATGTATATTCTTATTCATCCGATAATAAGACATATACGGGAGAAGCGTTGACAGGCAATGGCGGTAAAGATACTTTTATCAATTTAGCCGGTGCAAACTGGGCAGCAGGAAATACATATTATGTAAAAGTCAGAGCTTTTGACGGTACAAAGTACAGTGAAGCAGTCGTAGCAACGGTTGCAACAGCACCGAAAGCACCTGCAACAATGACACAGGTTGCGGCAGATAATGCATCTGCAACTGTTTCATGGGCAGCAAGCACAGGCGCAACAGGATATCTGATCCGCTTTGGCGCTACACAGGCAACAGCAAAAGATATTCAGGTTGTTAAGACAACATCCGTAAAACTGACAGGACTTTCTGCAGATTCTGCATACTATCTGGCAGTTTATCCGATCAGACAGGTAACAACAAGCTTCTATGCATCTGAAAACTGCGTAGAAAATCCACGTGTGCTGACAACAGCACCTGCAGTAAAGGGACTGAAGCTTGCATCATGGGATGTAAAGTCCAACATTGTAACATTGCAGTGGAACAACACAGCAAAATATGAAAATGGTTATCAGATCGAGATCTACAAAGCAGATAACAAACTGGTAAAGACATACAACATTTACGGTAGACGTGCAAAATCCAAGACATTTATTCTGAAGTCAGTAAAGAATACACCGTTCCAGTATCGTGTCCGCACTTATACGTTTATGAACGGCGAGAAGCAGTATGGTGCATGGTCTGATCTGGCTTATGCGATCCCACAGGCAAATGTATCTGCAGCCAAGGTTTCCAACAATGCAGTGAAACTGAGCTGGAAAAAGGTACCGGGTGCCAAGAACTATACAGTATACAGAGCTACAAAAGAAGGCGGAAAATTCAAAAAAGTTGCCACAACAAAGAAAGCTGCTTACACTGTAAAGAAATTAAAAACATATAAGGATTATTACTTCTATGTAAAAGCTAACGGTGTTTCCATAGGCGGAAAGAAGAGAAATTCTACAAAGCTGGATGAACAGAACGATATTTATGTTTATATCCAGAAATACGATAATTCTGTAACGACAGATTAATGAGAAATGGAAGAAGACAGGGTATACGGGTGTATATCCTGTCTTTTTCGTTCTGTTATCTTGAAAAACGGCCGTGGAACGTGTATACTAATTTCGCGAGACGGAAACGAAAAAGAAAGAAAAAGGAGATAAATCATGAGTAAAAAGACAACAGTATTGATGATCTTAGATGGATACGGTTTAAATGACAGAAAAGACCATAATGCGGTAGCTGAGGCAAACACACCGGTTATGGACAAGCTGATGAAGGAATATCCGTTTGTAAAAGGTAATGCATCCGGAATGGCAGTTGGTCTGCCGGAAGGTCAGATGGGTAATTCAGAAGTCGGACATCTGAACATGGGTGCAGGACGTATCGTATATCAGGAACTGACAAGAATCACAAAAGAGATTCAGGATGGTACATTTTTTGAAAATCCGGCGCTTGTAAAAGCAATGGAAAACTGCAAGGCAAATGACAGTGCGCTGCATATTTACGGACTGGTATCCGATGGTGGTGTACACAGCCACATTACACACTTATACGGTGTACTGGAAATGGCAAAGAAATTTGATCTGAAAAAAGTTTATGTACATTGCTTTTTAGACGGACGTGATACACCGCCTGCATCAGGAAAAGGCTATGTAGAACAGCTTGAAGAGGAAATGAAGAAGCTTGGCATCGGTAAGGTTGCATCTGTATGCGGTCGTTACTACGCTATGGACAGAGATAACAACTATGACAGAGTAGAGCTGGCTTACAAGGCTCTGACAAAGGGCGAGGGTCTGACAGCAGAAAGCGCAACGACAGGTATCCAGGCATCTTATGACAGAGATGAGACAGATGAATTTGTAAAACCGACTGTAGTAGTAGAAGATGGTAAGCCGGTAGCAACCATTCAGGATAAAGACAGCATTGTATTCATCAACTTCAGACCTGACCGTGCAAGAGAGATTACACATGCCTTCTGTGATGACGACTTCAAGGGCTTTGAAAGAGGAAACCGTCTGGATGTGACTTATGTCTGCTTCTCAGATTATGACCCAACGATCCCGAATAAAGATGTTGCATTCCATAAGATCGCAGTGACAAACACATTCGGCGAATGGCTTGCTGCAAACGATATGACACAGGCAAGAATTGCAGAGACAGAAAAATATGCACATGTAACATTCTTCTTTAACGGTGGAGTAGAAGAGCCGAATAAGGGAGAGGACAGAATTTTAGTCAATTCTCCTAAAGATGTTGCAACGTACGATCTGAAGCCGGAAATGAGTGCTTACGAAGTATGCGACAAGCTGTGCGCAGCAATCAAATCTGAAAAATATGATGTGATCATCATCAACTTTGCCAATCCGGATATGGTAGGACATACCGGTGTGGAAGCAGCAGCGATCAAAGCGGTAGAGACTGTGGATGAATGCGTAGGAAAAGCTATAGATGCGCTTCTGAGTGTCAACGGAACTATGTTTATCTGCGCAGACCATGGTAACTGCGAACAGCTTGTAGACTATGAAACAGGTGCTCCGTTCACAGCCCATACAACCAATCCGGTACCATTTATCTTAGTAAACTATGATCCGGCTTATACGTTAAAAGAAGGCGGATGTCTGGCTGATATCGTACCAACTCTGATTGAGACAATGGGTATGACAAAACCGGCTGAAATGACAGGAAAATCTTTATTGATCAAGAGATAAAAGTAGCTGGAACAGGAAATATAATAAACTGACAAAAGACAGGTTCTGTCTGCAGATCGTAACTGCGGCAGAATCTGTTTGGATATATGAAAAAAGGATGAAAAGAAACAACAGATCACGGCAAAAATGACCGAAAACGCATGAAAACAGACCGATTTTGTGTAAAAAAACAGAAAAATCGGTCAGGATGGTTGAAGTGGAAAAATGGGAATGGTAAAATAAACTTTACAAAACAATTAAGTAGGGGTGGTTAATATGGATCAAAAAGTAAAAGCACAGAATTCTATTAAGGTAAGACTGGTTTTCTCTTTCTTTATTGTTACACTGGCGACGGGGATACTTTTGATTTTGAGCTATGCACCGACAGCGAAAAGAGAATTAACCAAGTTGTCTCAAAACTATATTGAAGATCTGGCTATGGCATATGGAGGTATCCTGGACGGAGAAGTTAAAAAGGCAGACGGAGACGCAACCTATGTTTTAAAGGCAGATGCTCTGTCTCAAAAGCTGGATGGGGTTGGCATTAAGGGCGTTGAGTCCTGCTATGTTTATGTGGTAGATGAAAACGGTACCATGGTATATCATCCGGATGGTGGCAAGATTGGAAAGTCTGTAGAGAATGAAGTAGTCAAGCAGGCAGTACAGGATGTCAAGGATGGGAAAGAAGTAAAGAGTGGTGTCAGGATTTATGATTATAGAGGACAGGTCAAGTATGTAGCACTTTATGTCAGTACATATCAGAAGTTTATGCTGATTGTTTCTGCCAATGAAAGCGAAGTACTGGCACCGGTTACAAAAATGAACAGAATGGGAACTGTGTCTCTGGTCGGAACGGTTATGATCGGTCTGATCATTGGTGTTATTTTCTCCGGTGTGATCGTAAAACCAATCGTCAGAATGACAAATTTTGCAAACAGATTGTCTTCTATGAATTTTTCTGATCATGAGACGGGACAGAAGCTGTTTGCCAGAAAAGATGAGATCGGGGCAATGAGCCGCGCACTGGAGTATTTGCGGACAGAGGTTGCGGACGTAGTCAGAGAGGTACGTGAACAGAGCGGTCTCCTTCTTGAGGCTTCCGATCATGTGCATGATAGTGCTTCCGAGACTGCCACAACGATGCAGCAGCTTGACAGTGCAGTAGGAGAAATCGCAGACGGCGCGTCTTCTCAGGCAGGAGATACACAGCTTGCAACAGAAAAAGTTGTCAATATGGGCGATATGGTAGAGCAGACGGCGAATCAGGTAGATGATCTGATGAAATATGCAACGCGTATGCAGCAGTCCGGGCAGGGCGCGACAGAGGCACTTGAGCAGCTGGAACAGGTAAATGGTCAGGCAATGCAGTATATTCATGTGATCGCAGAACAGACAGATACGACAAATGCATCTGCAAGCAAGATCCATGAGGCGGCAAGTATGATCACGGAGATTGCGGAAGAGACAAACCTGCTTTCTTTAAATGCATCGATAGAAGCAGCAAGAGCCGGTGAGCAGGGACGCGGCTTTGCCGTTGTAGCAGCACAGATCCAGAAGCTGGCAGAGCAGTCAAATGAATCCGCAAAAGAGATCAGTGAGATCATTCGTGTTCTGATGGAAGATTCCCAGAAAGCAGTTTCCATTATGGAGGATGTAAAGGAAATCTTTAAAAAGCAGAGCGAACACGTAGATAATACAAAACAGGCATTTGATGAGATACAGAAAAATGTGGAGCAGTCTATAGCCGGTATGTCAGCAATTGACGATAAGACAAAGCAACTTGACAAGGAAAGAAGCGGCGTGATCGATATTGTACAGAATCTGTCAGCAATCGCACAGGAAAATGCAGCGTCCACAGAGGAAACATCTGCTTCTGTAACGGAAGTAAAGGCAATATCAGATCAGTTGTCGGAAGAAGCAGACAGCCTAAAGAATATTTCTCATACAATGGAACAGAGTATGGCGGTATTCCAAATTTAGTATTCTGAAATTGTTTTGATTTTATATATTGAAATTAAAAGAAAAGGCTTGTAATTTGATGATAGGTATGCTAGAATAATAATGTTTGTGACAGTAGGAGGTTTATAAATGAGCGTTATCAGAATTATTTTAACAGTGTTATTTATCATCGATTGTATCGGTTTAACAATTATAGTGTTAATGCAGGAAGGTAAGAGTGCAGGTCTTGGAGCTATCAGCGGTGCTGCTGAAAGCTATTGGGGTAAGAATAAAGGTCGTTCCATGGAAGGCGCGCTTGTGAAGATCACGCGTGTGATGGCAGTATTATTCATGGTTTTGGCAGTTGTATTGAATATAAACAAATTTTAAAGGTTTATGATTACAAAAGCACTCTTTTTCAAGAGTGCTTTTCTTTTTGCAGACAGTATTTAAGTAGTGAGGAATAGAATGGCAAAGAAAAGTTTTGAAGAAAGAAAAAAGATCATATACGATCTTGTGCGCGACGCACTTTATGTGCCTATGAAGGAAAAAGAACTGGCGATTTTTTTGCAGGTAGAGCCTGAGGACAGACCGCAGCTGAAGCAGGCGCTGGAAGAACTCTTAAAAGAGCATGCGATCGAGATTACCAAGCGCGGGAAATATAAAGCACCGGAAAATCCGATTCTGGAAGGACGTTTTATAGCCAATGAAAAGGGATTTGGTTTCATTGAGGTAGAAGGACAGGAAGAAGATTATTATGTTCCGGAGGAATATGTGCATACAGCCTTTCATCATGACAAAGTCAGCTTCAGGCTACTGCCGCCTTCAAGGGGCAGAAGGCAGGAGGCGGAAATCGTTTCTGTACTGGAACATGAGATCACACAGGTAGTAGGTACCTTTGAAAAGAGTAAAAGCTATGGATTCGTGATTCCTGATGATACGAAGATTCCGACAGATATTTTCATCCCGGCAGGTGCGATCGGAGGCGCAGTAGATGGGCATAAGGTAGTCTGTGAGATTAGTGATTACGGCGGGGAACGCAGAAATCCGGAAGGGAGGATTGTGGAAATACTCGGGCATCGTGATGATCCGGGTGTAGATATCCTTTCGATCATAAAGGCGTTCGGTATTCCGACTGAGTTTGAAAAGCGTGTGCTGGATCAGGCGCAGAGAGTGTCTAATCCGGTTTCGGAAGCAGACTGCGCAGGCAGACTGGATCTGAGAAACGTACAGATGGTCACGATCGACGGAGAAGATGCAAAGGATCTGGATGATGCAGTATCGCTGACGATGGAAAAAGGAATGTATCGGCTTGGCGTGCATATTGCGGACGTGACTAATTATGTGCAGGAAAATTCGGCACTGGACTGGGAAGCAAAGGAAAGAGGGACAAGTGTATATCTTGTTGACAGAGTGATCCCGATGCTGCCTCATACGTTGTCTAATGGCATCTGTTCCTTAAATGCAGGAGAGGACAGGCTGGCACTGAGCTGTCTTATGACAATTGATGAGACCGGAACCGTAGTAGACTATAAGATCGCGGAAACAGTCATCTGTGTGGATAAGAGATTGAGCTATACAGGTGTCAGGAAGATACTGGAAGATCACGATGTGCAGGAGATCGAAGCCTGTGAGGCACTTGTGCCAATGCTTGAGCAGATGCAGAAGCTGTCGGAGATCGTCCGCAGGAAAAGAAGAAACCGCGGTGCAGTGGATTTTGATTTTCAGGAATGTGAGATTAAACTGGATGAAAGCGGGCATCCTGTAGATATCCTGCCACATGAACGAAATGTGGCAACTAAGCTGATCGAGGATTTTATGCTGCTGGCAAATGAAACGGTGGCACAGCACTTTTTCTGGCTGGAAGTGCCTTTTGTTTACCGGACACATGATAAGCCGGATCCGGAGAAAATACAGAAGCTGACGACATTTTTGAATAACTTCGGTTATTCGCTGAAAGGTACAAGGGATGAGATTCATCCGAAAGAGCTGCAGAAACTGCTGACAAGGATTGAAGGAACTAAGGAAGAGGATATGCTGAGCAGGCTGATCCTGCGCAGTATGAAGCGTGCGCAGTACCAAGATGTCTGTACAGGACATTTCGGACTGGCATGTAAATATTATTGCCACTTTACCTCACCGATCCGCCGGTATCCGGATCTGCAGATCCATCGTATCATCAAAGAATACCTCCGGGGCAGGCTGAAGGAAGAGAGAATCCTGCATTATAAGGATATTTTGCCGCAGGTATGCAAGCATGCTTCGGAAATGGAAAGAAGGGCAGATGAAGCGGAGCGGGAGACCGATAAGCTCAAGAAAGCTGAATATATGACAGCACATATGGACGAGGAATATGACGGTGTTATTTCCGGCATTATGGCATATGGTATTTATGTGGAACTGGAAAATACGGTAGAAGGGCTCATCAGGGCAGCGGATATACCGGGCGATTATTATGTGTATGATGAAGCTGCCTGCGAAATGGTAGGCAGACATACGGGCAACTCCTATCGTCTGGGAGATCGGATCCATGTTTATGTCAAAGATGTAGATCTACAGAAAAAGACGATTGATTTTGGGCTTCACAAAGAATAAAAAATGAGCTATACTTTAGAAACGGACAGAGAGGAAGTGGGAGCATGTCAAAGGAGGCAATGAAATTAGTTGCCAATAATAAAAAAGCATATCATGATTTTTTTATCGACGAGAAGTATGAAGCAGGCATTGCTCTTCACGGAACAGAGGTAAAGTCGCTTCGCATGGGCAAGTGCAGTATTAAAGAGGCATTTGTCAGGATTGAAAATGGCGAGGCGTTTATTTACGGTATGAATGTCAGTCCGTATGAAAAGGGCAATATTTTTAACAAAGACCCGTTACGAGACAGAAAACTTTTATTGCACAAATACGAAATTAATAAACTCACGGGCAAATTAAAAGAGGACGGACTTTCGCTTATACCTCTTAAAATTTACCTTAAAGGCTCAAAAGTTAAATTGGAGCTTGCGCTTGCCAAGGGTAAAAAGCTGTACGATAAGCGCCAAAGTATTGCCGAACATGATGCAAAACGCAATATTGACCGCAAAATTAAGGAGTACAACAAGTATTAATTCCATATAATGGTATAGGGTACCATTTTAAAGGATAATACAGTATTTTTATACAAACATATATTTAATTTTTGTTACGAAAATGTTACGACGGTTTATGGCGGATATATAACATTATTCAGCATTGCGGTAATTTGTATGTTATGATAAAATATGCCTTGTAATTTTTTGAAAAGGACAAGGAGTGTAACAAAATGAAAAATATAAAATTTATAAAAGAAACCAAAAAAATTGAAAAAAATGAAAAAAACAGCAAAATTAAAAAAATAAGAAAAAAAGTTACGGCGCTGTCATTAACGGCGGTAATTACTGCATTGGGTGCAGGCTTTACAACGGCTGACGCGGCAGGTATGAAACTTCTTTATATAGGTTCGTGGGACAGCGAAGTGCCGCAGGTACAGCAAATCCTTGCCGATAAAGGTTATTTTAATCACGAAGTAACGGGCTATTACGGCAAAATAACCGCGGCGGCGGTAAAAAACTTTCAGGCGGATTTGGGGCTACGCTGTGACGGTATAGTGGGCGATGAAACCCGTTCAAAACTTTATGACAGCGTATCGTATAATGCCGATGATGTGTATTGGCTTGCGCGTATTGCACACGCCGAGGCACAGGGCGAGGGGTACAGCGGTATGCTTGCGGTTGCAAACTGTATTATAAACCGTACTCAAAGCGCAGATTTTCCAAACACTGTTAAAGGCGTAATTTTTGACACAAAATACGGCGTTCAGTATCAGCCTACGGTAAACGGAACAATTTACAATACCCCGTGCGATACGGCGGTTGAGGCGGCAAAAAATGCGTTAAACGGTCATAATAACGTAGGTTCGTCAATGTACTTTTTTAACCCAAATAAAGCCACAAGCACGTGGATAGCCAATAACAGACAATATTACACAACCATAGGAAACCACGCATTTTATCTTTAATAATTAAATAATATAAGAGAATTTGTTAATGTAAAAATACCCTTGCGGCAAACAGATTTTTGCCGCAGGGGTATATATTTATATGTAATTATGCAAAAATAAAACGACCGGCATAAAATTCAAGAGAGTGTAGCAAAATGGAAGTGGAATAACAGCAGAACCCTTCTGTATGCGTTCATATATTTAGTACATTTAATGTTTTATCAAAAAAATCTCTGCTTTGAATAACGCAAAACAGAGATTTTAGACAGTCTTTACAACTGTTGTGCGTTAACGCAGTAGTTATATTGTATATTTTTAACGAAATTTAAAAAAATGGCAAAAAAGCCAAAAAATTTTCTCAAAAAGCTTGCATTTTTTCGCTTAATATGGTATCATATTCAAAGCGTGGCATGACATACGATGATGCGGGAGGTTACCAATCGCAAGGCTTAAAGGCTTTTGGCGGTTAATTTCCGCGGAGAATGTCCGAATCATTGAACTCGGGCGGCAGAGTCACAGTATTAATGGTAGTATTATGCCCCGGACTGCGTTTTTACAGCCGGGTTTTATAATGCTCTTGGTACGACACACACGGCATAGTGTGAGTTTTGACTGCCGAATGGCACCAAATACTTTATGTAAGGAGGTACTTTTATGGCTAACAGTCAGAAAATCAGAATTAAGCTTAAAGCTTATGATCACCAATTAATCGACCAGTCAGCAAAAAAGATTGTTGAAACTGCGGAGAGAACGGGTGCAAAGGTTGCAGGACCTATCCCGCTGCCTACAAAAAAAGAAATTGTTACAATTTTAAGAGCGGTTCATAAGTATAAAGACTCGCGTGAGCAGTTTGAACTCAGAACTCACAAAAGACTTATCGATATTTTGGAACCCACTGCAAAAACAATTGAAACACTGACGAAAATTTCATTGCCCGCAGGCGTTGATATTGAAATTAAGCAGGCGTAACGATTTATTCGGAGCACATTTATTTTAATGTGCCGTTTGTCGTCTTTCCGGGACGGCAGGTCAAGTTGGAACACCTTAAGTTTCAACCAATAACCAATATAGGAGGAAAAGAAAAATGCAAAAGGCAATTTTAGGAAAGAAAATCGGAATGACACAGCTTTTTACAGAAGACGGTTCGGTAGTACCCGTTACCGTACTTGAAGCAGGTCCGGTTGCGGTTGTTCAGAAAAAAACAATCGAAAACGACGGCTACAATGCAATTCAGGTTGGTTTTATAGATGCTAAAGACAAACATCTTAACAAACCCGAAAAAGGTCACTTTGCAAAAGCAAACGTTGCAGGTAAAAGAGTTCTTAAAGAATTCAGACTTGAAGATGACTCGGCATATAATGTAGGCGACGAAATCAAGGCAGATGTTTTTGCTGCCGGTGATAAGGTTGATGTAACGGGAATCAGCAAAGGTAAAGGCTTTGCAGGCACTGTAAAAAGATGGGGAACTCACAGAGGTCCTATGACACACGGTTCCGGCTATCACAGAGGTGTTGGTTCAATGGGTGCTTGTTCAACTCCCTCAAGAGTTATGAAAAACAAAAAGCTCCCCGGACATCTTGGTGTTGAGCAGGTTACAGTTCAGAATTTAGAGGTTGTTAAAGTTGACGCCGAACAGAATATTATTCTTGTTAAAGGCGGCGTACCCGGCCCCAAAGGCGGAGTTTTAACAATCAGAAATACAGTAAAAGCGTAAGAATCGGGAAAGGAGGACTAAAAAATGCCTAAAGTAGCTTTATATAATATAGAAGGAAGCAAAATCGGTGATATTGAACTCAGTGAAGCTGTTTTCGGTCAGGAAGTTAATACTTCGGCAATGCATCAGGTTGTTGTAAACTACCTTGCAAACCAAAGACAGGGTACACAGAGTACAAAAACACGTTCAGAAGTAAGAGGCGGCGGCATTAAACCCTGGCGTCAGAAAGGTACCGGCCGTGCAAGACAGGGCAGTATCAGAGCCACACAGTGGATTAAGGGCGGTATAGCATTAGGTCCCAAGCCAAGAGATTACGGATATTCGGTTAACAAGAAACTCAAAAAAGTTGCTCTTAAATCAGCTTTGAGTTCTAAAACTCTTGACAATGCACTTATTGTTGTTGACGACATTGCTTTTGACGAAATTAAAACAAAACAGGTAGCAAATATGCTTAAAGCACTTGATGTTAATTCAAAAGCATTAATTGTTACAAACGAAAAGAACGATAATGTTGTTAAATCAGCAAAAAATATTGAGGGTGTTGCCGTAACATTTATGGGAAGCCTTAATGTTTACGATATTCTCAAATATGACACAATGGTTATTTCAAAAGACGCTGTATCTAAAATTGAGGAGGTGTACGCTTAATGAATAATCACGATATAATTGTAAAACCGATAATCTCGGAAAAAAGTATGGACCAAATGGCTGATAAAAAGTACACCTTTAAGGTTGCACTCGGCGCCAATAAAATTGAAATTGCAAAAGCTGTTGAGGCAATATTCAATGTAAAAGTTGAAAAGGTTACTACAGTCAGAGTAAACGGCAAAATCAAAAGAATGGGCGCTACATCGGGTAAAACTCCTGATTGGAAAAAAGCTGTTGTAAAGCTTACACCCGACAGCAAGACAATTGAATTCTTTGACGGAATGGCTTAATCAAAACGGAAAATAAGGAGTGAAAAGGAATGGCAATTAAAAAATATAATCCTACATCACCTGCCCGCAGATTTATGACTGTTTCAACCTTTGAAGAACTTTCTAAGGTTGCGCCCGAGAAATCTTTGTTGGAGCCTTTAAAGAAAAACTCCGGCAGAAACTCATACGGCAGAATAACAGTACGTCACAGAGGCGGCGGAAATAAAAACAAATACAGAGTAATAGATTTTAAAAGAAATAAAGACGGTATGAACGCTACTGTTAACTCAATCGAATACGATCCCAACAGAAGCGCAAACATTGCTTTAATTCAGTATGAAGACGGCACAAAAAGCTATATTATAGCTCCCTACGGACTTAAAGTTGGAGATGTTGTTGCAAGCGGCAGCGATTGCGATATTAAACCCGGTAACGCACTCCCCATAAACAGTATCCCCGTAGGTACATTAATTCACAATATCGAGTTGTTCCCCGGCAGAGGCGCACAGCTTGTAAGATCGGCAGGAAACAGTGCACAGCTTATGGCTAAAGAAAACGGCTTTGCACAGGTTAGACTTCCGAGCGGCGAAGTTAGAATGATTCGTCTTGACTGCAGAGCTACAATCGGTCAGGTTGGAAACATCGATTACGAAAACATTTCAATCGGTAAAGCAGGAAGAAAAAGACATATGGGCTGGCGTCCTACAGTCCGCGGTGTTGTTATGAACCCGTGCGATCACCCCCACGGCGGTGGTGAAGGTAAGTCACCTGTCGGTATGCCGGGACCTGTTACCCCCTGGGGTAAACCTACACTCGGTTACAAAACCCGCAGTAAGAAAAAACAGAGCAATAAATACATTGTTAAAAAGAGAAACGGCAGATAGTATTTGCTGTAAAATATTATATTCGGTATTACCTTTTTGGAAGGAGGTACAAAATGAGCAGATCAGTTAAAAAAGGACCTTTCGTTGATGAAAAGCTTTTAAAACGAATTGAACAAATGAACGATGCAGGCGAAAAGAGGGTTTTAAAAACCTGGTCAAGAGCATCTACAATATTTCCCCAGATGGTTGGCCACACAATTGCCGTTCACGACGGCAGAAAACACGTTCCCGTATATGTTAGCGAGGATATGGTAGGCCATAAGCTTGGCGAATTTGCTCCCACAAGAACCTTTAAAGGTCACGCAGGCGCAAAAACAACAAATGTTAGATAATTTTTAAACGCGATATATCTCAAAGTCTAAGAGAGGAGGATTTTGTAAATGGAACAGGCAGTTACAAAGGAAGCAAGAGCAAAGCTCAGCTATGCTCGTATTTCTCCGAGAAAAGTTAAAATTGTAATTGATTTGATAAGAAATAAATCTGTCGGTGAGGCAATAGCAATATTAAAGCTTACACCGAAAGCAGCGTCGGAAATTGTTGAAAAACTTTTAAATTCGGCAATTGCAAACGCTGAAAACAATCACGAAATGAACGTTGAAAATCTTTATGTGGCAGAAATTTATGCAAACCAAGGCCCCACGCTCAAAAGAATTATGCCGAGAGCACAGGGCAGAGCATTCAGAATAAGAAAAAGAACAAGCCACATTACAGTTGTTTTAAAAGAAAAAGAATAATTAAAGGAGGTAAGGATCTTGGGCCAGAAAGTAAATCCGCACGGATTAAGAGTCGGTGTTATCAAAGATTGGGATTCCAAATGGTACGCTGATAAAAACAATTACGGTGATAGTCTTGTAGAAGATTATAAAATAAGAAAGTTCCTTAAAAAGTCTCTTTTCTCGGCAGGTATTGCTAAAATTGAAATTGAAAAGAACGACAATAAAATCAGAATTCACATTTATACCGCAAAACCCGGTTTGTTAATCGGAAAAGGCGGCGCTGAAAAGGACAAGATTAAGGCAAACGTTGAAAAATTAACAGGTAAAAATGTTATAATTGACATTGTTGAAGTTAAAAATGCAGAGGTAAACGCACAGTTGGTTGCCGAAAACATTGCAGGTCAGCTCGAAAGAAGAATATCTTTCAGACGTGCTATGAAACAGGTTATGCAAAGAGCAATGAAAATGGGTGCCAAAGGTATTAAAACAGCTTGCTCGGGTCGTTTGGGCGGTGCCGAAATAGCTCGTACCGAGCAGTACCACGAGGGTACAATTCCCCTTCAGACTTTGCGTGCCGATATCGATTACGGTTTTTATGAGGCAGACACAACTTACGGTAAAGTAGGCGTTAAAGTATGGATATACAAAGGTGAAGTCCTCAATGCATCAGCGGCTAAAACATCGGCTGCTAAAAAGCCGGAAGGCAGAAGTAAAGGAGGCAGATAATTATGTTGTTACCTAAAAGAGTTAAATACAGAAGAGTAATGAGAGGCCGTATGAAAGGCAAAGCAACACGCGGTAACAAGGTAACTTACGGTGATTTTGGAATTCAGGCTCTTGAGCCTGCTTGGATAACAAGCAATCAAATAGAAGCAGCCAGAGTTGCAATGACACGTTATATAAAAAGAGGCGGTCAGGTTTGGATAAAAATATTCCCCGACAAGCCGGTTACCGAAAAACCTGCTGAAACTCGAATGGGTTCCGGTAAAGGTTCTCCCGAGTATTGGGTTGCTGTTGTTAAACCCGGCAGAGTATTGTTCGAAATAGGCGGCGTAAGTGAAGAAATTGCAAAAGAAGCTATGCGTCTTGCTATGCACAAGCTTCCCGTAAAATGTAAGTTTGTAGCCCGCGCTGATCAGGAAACGGAGGGTGATTCGAGTGAAAATTAATGAAATCAGAGATTTGACTGATATGGAATTAAATCAGAAGTTGGTAGAATTAAAAGCTGAATTGTTTAACCTTAGATTTCAACACGCTACAAATCAGCTCGATAATCCGAGAGTAATTACTGACGTGAAGAAAACAATTGCAAAGATAAAAACAATCCTTCGTGAAAGAGAATTAAAACAGACCGTTTAAGAGAGGAGGAGTTTGTAAATGGAACGTAATTACAGAAAAACACGTATAGGTAAAGTAGTAAGCGATAAAATGGATAAAACCATTGTTGTTGCTATTGAATATAACGTTAAACACAAATTATACAACAAAATTGTTAAAAAGACATACAAATTAAAAGCTCACGATGAAGAAAATGTTGCTAAAACAGGCGACAGAGTTAAGGTTATGGAAACCAGACCGTTGTCTAAAGACAAAAGATGGAGATTGGTTGAAGTAGTTGAAAAAGCTCAATAATCTAATAGGAAGGAGAGAGTCACGTGATTCAACAACAAACATTATTAAAAGTGGCAGACAATACCGGCGCTAAAGAAATTATGTGCATAAGAGTGCTTGGCGGCAGTAAAAGAAAGTATGCCAATATCGGAGATGTAGTGGTTGCTTCCGTAAAAAAAGCAACACCCGGCGGTGTTGTAAAAAAAGGTGACGTAGTTAAGGCTGTTGTGGTAAGAAGCGTTAAAGGTGTAAGAAGAAACGACGGAACTTACATTAAGTTTGACGAAAACGCAGCTGTTATAATAAAAGATGATAAAACCCCGAGAGGTACACGTATTTTTGGACCTATCGCTCGTGAATTAAGAGATCATGATTATATGAAAATCTTATCATTAGCACCGGAAGTTTTGTAATATGGGAGGTGGCATAACAGTGAAAAACAGAATTCATATAAAAAAGGGTGACAACGTTGTTGTTATCAGCGGTAAAGATAAAGGCAAAAAAGGTAAAGTTTTGTCAACCGCGGTTAATAAAAGAACGGTTATCGTAGAAGGCGTTAATATGGTTACAAAGCACACCAAACCCAGAAAACAGGGCGACGTAGGCGGAATAATCCATCAGGAAGCTCCTATCTATGCTTGCAAGGTTATGCACATTTGCGACAAATGCGGTAAAGCTACACGTATCGGATACAAAATCTTGGAAAACGGCACAAAGTCAAGAATATGCAAAAATTGCTTGGAAACTTTAGATGACTGATAAAGAATAGAGAGGAGGATTTTCTAAATGTCAAGAATGAGAGCAAAATACGAAGAAGAAGTAAAATCAGCTCTTATGGAAAAGTACGGATATAAAAGTCCTATGCAAATTCCTAAGATTGAAAAAATTGTTATAAACATCGGCGTTGGCGAAGCTAAAGACAATGCTAAAACACTTGAAGCGGCAGTTGCCGATCTTGCTGCAATAACAGGTCAAAAACCCATTGTAACAAAAGCAAGAAAATCGGTTGCCAACTTTAAAATAAGGGAAGGTATGAACATTGGCTGTAAAGTAACATTAAGAGGCGACAAAATGTACGACTTTATAGACAGATTGTTTAACATTGCTCTTCCGCGTGTAAGAGACTTCCGCGGTATAAACGGAAATTCCTTTGACGGCAGAGGAAACTATGCACTCGGAATTAAAGAACAGCTTATTTTCCCTGAAATAGATTACGAAAAAATCGATAAATTAAGAGGAATGGACATTATTTTTGTAACAACGGCTCATACAGACGAAGAAGCCAAAGAGTTGCTTACATTAATGGGTGCTCCGTTTATCAGAGCGTGAGAGGAGGTAAATTCACATGGCAAAAAAAGCAATGATTTTAAAGCAGCAAAAACCGCAAAAATATAAAACTCGTGAATATACCAGATGCAAAATCTGCGGCAGACCTCATGCGTATCTCAGAAAATTCGGCATTTGCCGTATATGCTTCAGAGAATTAGCTTACAAGGGACAAATTCCCGGTGTTAAAAAAGCAAGTTGGTAAAATTAAAATTATTACTACGGATATATAGATTTTAAAAAGGAGGTAGCACAATGCAAATTACCGATCCCATCGCTGATATGCTTACACGTATCAGAAATGCAAATTCTTCAAAACACGAATCAGTAATGATACCCGCGTCAAAAGTTAAAACGGCAATTGCCGAAATTTTGCTCAACGAAGGCTACATTGCAGGTTATGAAGTAATTGAGGATAATTTACAGGGTGTAATAAAAATTACACTTAAATACGGTGCAAACAAACAAAAAGTTATTTCCGGTTTAAAGAGAGTTAGTAAACCGGGATTGAGAGTATATGCAAGCAAAGAAGAATTACCGAGAGTGTTGAAAGGTTTGGGTATTGCAATTATATCCACATCAAAAGGCATTATGACCGACAAAGAGGCTCGCAAGAACAATGTCGGCGGTGAAGTTTTAGCATTTGTTTGGTAATAAATCAGGAGGTGAAACAATACTATGTCAAGAATTGGAAGAATGCCTGTTGAAGTTCCGGCAGGAGTTACCGTTACGGTCGGCGACGATAACTTTGTTACCGTTAAAGGACCTAAAGGTACATTAACAAAAACACTTCATAAAGATATGAAGATTACTGTTGACGGCAATCACGTAATAGTTGAAAGACCTTCTGACGATAAAGAGCACAGAGCTCTTCATGGTCTTACAAGATCGCTTATCAACAATATGGTAACAGGTGTAACACACGGTTATGAAAAAACACTTGAAATTAACGGTGTTGGTTACAGGTGTGCAAAACAAGGTAAGAAGCTTACTCTTAATTTAGGATATTCGCACCCCGTTGAAATGGAGGACGGCGATGACTATACATTTGAAGCTCCTAATCCCAATACAATCATTGTAAAGGGTATCGACAAGCAGATTGTCGGACAGATAGCCGCTATTGTCAGAGAAAAAAGACTTCCCGAACCTTATAAGGGCAAAGGTATTAAGTATTCTGATGAGGTTATCAGAAGAAAAGAAGGTAAAACCGGTTCTAAAAAATAAAAATCGGAAAGGAGTGTAAAAATAAATGATTATTAAAAAAAGCAGCAACAAACAAAGAATTAAAAGACATTTGAGAGTAAGAAATCACGTTAGCGGAACTGCTGAACGTCCCAGACTTAACGTGTTTAGAAGCAATACTAATATGTATGCTCAAATTATAGATGATACAAACGGCACAACCTTGGTTTCGGCATCAACACTCGATAAAGAAATTAAAGATAAGGTTAGCTCGTGTTCAAACAAAGAAGCTGCAAAAGAAGTTGGTATTCTTGTTGCCAAAAAAGCTGTTGAAAAAGGCATTAAAGCCGTTGTTTTCGACAGAGGCGGATACATTTATCACGGCAGAGTGGCATCTCTTGCCGAAGGTGCCAGAGAGGGCGGCTTAGAATTCTAAGATAGGGAGGTTAATTGGCTTTTATGGAAAGATTTGACGCAAATGCAGTTGAAATGAAAGAAAGAATTGTTAGTATAAATCGTGTTGCTAAGGTTGTAAAAGGCGGTAGAACATTCAGATTCAGCGTATTGGTTGTAGTTGGCGACGAAAACGGTCACGTTGGCGTTGGTACAGGTAAAGCAGCCGAAATTCCCGATGCTGTTCGTAAAGCAATTGAGGACGCTAAAAAGAATATTATTAACGTTCCTATGGTTGGAACATCTATTGCTCACGAAGTAATCGGCGAATTTGGTGCAGGCAGAGTATTGCTTATGCCGGCTAAAGAAGGTACGGGAGTTATCGCAGGCGGCTGTGTAAGAGCAGTTGTTGAGCTTGCGGGAATTCGCGATATCAGAACAAAATCGCTTCGTTCAAACAATCCTCGCAATCTTGTAAGCGCAACAATAGAGGGTCTTAAACAGCTTAAAATTGCCGAAGAAGTTGCGGCATTAAGAGGTAAGACTGTAGAACAGTTGTTGGGCTAACATATATAAAGTAGTAAATTGCTTTAATTAATTTAGGAGGATATAACGATGGCTAAAATTAAAGTTACTTTGGTTAAGAGCCCTATCGGTTGTAAAAAAGACCAGATTGCTACGGTTGCAGCTCTTGGCTTAAAGAAAATCAGAGACGAAAAGATTCACGAAGATACTCCTCAAATCAGAGGTATGGTAACTAAAGTGAGTCACTTGGTAAAGGTTGATAATCAGTAAACTATAAAGGAGGTGTCTTACGTGAAATTATTTGAACTCAAACCCAGTGAAGGTACAACAAAAGATACAAAGCGTAAAGGCAGAGGTCACGGTTCGGGTAACGGCAAAACTGCAGGCAGAGGCCATAAAGGTCAAAATGCACGCAGCGGCGGCGGTGTAAGAATTGGTTTTGAAGGCGGTCAGATGCCTATTTACAGAAGATTGCCCAAACGCGGTTTCAAAAATGTTTTTGCAAAAAAATATGCTGAAATTAACGTATCCGATTTAAATAAATTTGATAACGGCGCAGTTGTTGACGCCGAGGCACTTGTATCGGCAGGTGTTATAAAGAAAACCTTTGACGGTATTAAAGTTTTAGGTAACGGTAAGATAGAAAAGAAGGTAACCGTTAAAGCTGTTAAGTTTACAGAATCTGCCAAAGAGAAAATTGAGGCAGCAGGCGGAAAGGCGGAGGTGATGTAAAGTGTTTCAGACAATAAGGAATGCGTGGAATATTCCCGATCTCCGAAAAAAAATGCTTTACACCTTGCTTATGATTTTTATATTCAGACTCGGAACTTTTATTCCGGTTCCGGGACTGAACAGCAGTGTTTTAAAACAACTCGTTGAAGACTCGGGCAACAGTCTTTTTAGCTTGCTCGACAGTTTCTCGGGCGGTTCATTCAGTAACGCTACAATATTTGCAATGAGTATTACACCGTACATTAACTCGTCAATTATACTCCAGCTTCTTACAGTTGCAATTCCCGCACTTGAGAAATTGGCAAAAGAGGGCGAAGAAGGCAGAAAAGTTATTGCTAAATGGACGCGTTATATTACAATCGTTCTTGCATTTATTCAGGCAACAGGACTTTATTTCGGTCTTGGCAGCGCTGTAATGCATAAAGGTATTTTAAGCTATATTGTAATTGTTGCCACATTTACGGCAGGTACCGCATTTTTGATGTGGCTCGGCGAAGAAATCACCGATAAAGGTGTTGGTAACGGTATTTCCATTATCATCTTTGCAGGTATAGTATCAAGAATACCATCAATGGTATACTCATTGTACCAAAACTATAAAAACGACGCTATTGCTTGGTACGGCGTACTCTTTATTGCTGTTTTTGCAATAGCTATGATTGCATTCGTTGTATTTATCAACGATGCCGAAAGAAGAATTTCGGTTCAGTATGCAAAACGTATGGTTGGCCGCAAAATGTACGGCGGACAGTCAACACATATCCCCATTAAAGTTGCAATGGCAGGCGTTATCCCCATTATCTTTGCTATGTCGATAATGTCGTTCCCGTCAACAATAATGGCATTTACCGGAACTCCCGAATCGGGATTTTGGGCTAAAGTAGTTCAAATTTTGTTCTCACCCAGCTCATGGGTATATATAACGGTTTACTTTTTGCTCATCATATTCTTCACATATTTCTATACGGCTATACAGTTTAACCCCATTGAAATTGCGAACAATATGAAAAACAACGGCGGTTCAATCCCCGGCATAAGAGCAGGTAAACCCACAAGCGATTATATAAGCAGAATTTTAACAAGAGTTACTTTGATTGGCGCAATATTCCTCGGAGTAGTTGCAGCAATTCCTATGGTATTGGGTAAATTCATAGGCTTCAGTATTTCAATCGGCGGTACATCGCTCCTTATTATGGTAGGCGTTGCACTCGAAACAGTTAAACAGATTGAGACACAAATGCTTATGCGTCATTACAAAGGCTTTTTGGAATAGGTGAACGGATATGTTAAAACTTATAATGTTAGGTGCGCCGGGCGCCGGTAAAGGTACCCAGGCGGCAAAGATATGTGATAGGTATAATATACCTACTGTTTCAACCGGAGCAATAATAAGAAATGCAATCCGAAACGGAACGGAGCTTGGAAAAAAGGCAAAAGAACTTATAGATAAAGGTCTTTTGGTGCCCGATGATGTGGTAATAGCCATTATAGACAGCCGTCTTAAAGAAGACGATTGCAAAAACGGTTATATACTCGACGGATTTCCGAGAACCGTTGCACAGGCAGAAGCCCTTAAACAAATGGGAGTGGATATTGACGCGGCAATTTCAATAGAGGTTGACGATTCAATAATTATCGACAGACTTTCGGGAAGACGTGAGTGTTCCGGATGCGGAGCAACATATCACATAAAATACACACCTTCATCTAAAGGTGATATATGTGAAAAATGCGGTGCTCCTTTGGTTACAAGACCTGACGATTCGGCAGACACCATAAAGCAGCGTCTTAAAGTTTATCACGAAACAACGGAAGTGTTAAAAACTTTCTACAAAAACGAGGGTAAACTTGTTTTGATTGACGGCGACCGCGATGTGGACGAAATTACGCAGGAAATCTTTAAAGTGTTGGACAATTGATGTTTGCGGGAGGCGGACAATGATATATTTAAAATCAGCTTCCGAAATAGAAAAAATGAAGGAAGCAGGCAGGATTGTCTATGAAACATTCGATGTTTTGCAAAAAAACATTAAACCGGGTATTACCACGGCAGAACTTGATAAAATAGCATACGACTTTATTACAAGTCAGGGCGCAAAACCGTCGTTTTTAAACTATTGCGGTTATCCGGCAAGCGTGTGCGCATCGGTAAACGATACGGTTATACACGGTATTCCGAGCAACAAAATAAAGCTTAAAGAGGGCGACATTATAAGCCTTGATATAGGCGCCGTAAAAAACGGTTTTCACGGCGACGCCGCACGAACTTACCCTGTAGGTAAGATATCGGACGAGGCACAGAGGCTTATAGATGTTACCCGCGAAAGCTTTTATGAAGGTTTAAAATATGTTCGTCACGGCGAACGGCTCGGTACGGTGCAGGCTGCAATACAAAATTATGTTGAAAAAAACGGATTTAGTATTGTGCGCAATTACTGCGGACACGGCATAGGCAGACAAATGCACGAAAGCCCCGAAATTCCAAATTACGGAACGGCGGGAAAAGGCATAAGACTTGCAAAGGGAATGACCATTGCAATTGAACCTATGGTTAATTATGGAAAGGCCGATACTTATTGTTTAAGCGACGGCTGGACGGTAAAAACGTGTGACGGCTCAAATGCCGCTCATTACGAAAATTCCATTCTCATTACCGACGGTGAGCCGTTTTTACTCACCTCATACGATAAGGAGTAACAAAAATGGACAGTCATATAGGCGAATTTGTGTATGCTACGGCAGGCAGAGATGCGGGTAAGTGTTTTTTGGCGGTAGACGAGGAACACAATTATCTGTATATATGCGACGGTAAAAGCCGAAAGGTAAGTAACCCCAAAAAGAAAAAACTCAAACACTTAAACTGTACGGGTGTAAAGTACGACTTTGCCGTTTCAAAGCTTGATTCGACGGGTAAACTTACAAATAAAGAGGTACGGTATGCATTGAGCAATTTCTTAAACAGATTATCAAATGGGTAATTTCATAGAAAAGGGAGGTATAATCCTTGGCTAAAGAAGGCGTATTGGAATTGGAAGGAACGGTTGTTGAGGCATTGCCCAACGCAATGTTCCAGGTTGAATTTGAAAACGGACACAGAATACTTGCACATATTTCGGGTAAGCTCAGAATGAATTTCATCAGAATACTTCCCGGAGATAAAGTCACGGTTGAAATGAGTCCGTACGATTTAACAAAAGGACGTATCACATGGAGAGCTAAATAATTGTATTTAGTATAATCGGGAGGTAATTATAATGAAGGTAAGACCATCAGTTAAACCTATTTGCGAAAAATGCAAAATTATTAAAAGAAAAGGCAATATTATGGTAATTTGCCAAAACCCCAAGCACAAACAAAAGCAGGGTTAATCATTAGCTTATAGCTTTTAAGGTGCGGCTGTACGAAATTAATTTACGCATCGGTTAAACCGAATTAATTTCGTAATCCTTAGGGTTATGATATATATTTTATTTACAGTAGTATTTAAACCGTTAACAGGAGGTGCAAAAATCAAATGGCAAGAATAGCAGGCGTAGATTTACCAAATGAAAAAAGAGTTGAAATAGGTCTTACTTATGTATTCGGAATTGGCGTTCCCAGCTCAAGAAAAATTCTTACTGAAGCCGGAATTGACTTCGATACAAGAGTAAAAGACTTAACAGAAGAACAGTTAACAAAAATAAGAGAAATCATTGACAGAGATTACACCGTAGAAGGCGATCTCAAAAGACAGGTTGCTCTTGATATTAAAAGATTAATTGAAATCGGTTGCTACAGAGGTTTAAGACACAGAAGAAGTCTTCCGTGCCGCGGTCAGAACACAAAAAATAACGCGAGAACGAGAAAAGGCCCCAAAAGAGCAATTGCCGGTAAAAAGAAATAATATAGGAGGGATATAAATTGGCAGTTCAAAAGAAAATACGTAAAAGACGTGAAAAGAAAAATATTGAACGTGGTGCTGTGCATATCCGCTCCACATTCAACAATACAATAGTAACAATTACCGATGTTCAGGGTAATGCCATTTCATGGGCAAGCTCGGGCGGACTCGGTTTCAGAGGCTCAAGAAAGAGCACACCGTTTGCATCGCAGATGGCAGCCGAAACAGCTGCAAAAGCTGCAATGGAACACGGTTTAAAATCGGTTGAGGTTTATGTAAAAGGCCCCGGTGCAGGCAGAGAAGCCGCAATCAGAGCCCTTCAAACAGCAGGCCTTGAAGTAACAATGATTAAAGACGTAACTCCTATTCCTCATAACGGTTGCAGACCGCCTAAGAGAAGAAGAGTTTGATTTATAACAGGGAGGTGTTTAAGTAATGGCACGTTATACAGGTGCAGTGTGCCGTCTCTGCCGTAGAGAAGGACAAAAATTGTTCTTAAAAGGTCAGAGATGTTACAGTGATAAATGTTCTATCAACAAGAGAGCTTATGCTCCCGGACAGCACGGACAGGGCAGAAAAAAACTTTCCGAGTACGGTCTTCAGTTGAGAGAAAAACAGAAAGCAAAAAGATTTTACGGTGTACTTGAAAGCCAATTTGCACACTATTTTGAATTGGCAAACAAGAAAAAAGGTATTACGGGTGATAACTTACTCCAGATTCTTGAAAGCCGTCTTGATAACGTAATTTACAGATTAGGTTTCGGACTTTCGAGAGCTGAAGCAAGACAGCTTGTTTTGCACGGTCATTTCCTGGTAAACGGAAAGAAAGTTGACATTCCTTCATATTTGGTTAAAGAGGGCGATGTAATCACTCTTAAAGATAAGAGCAGAAGCTTACCTAAGATAAAAGCAGTTCTGGAAGCTACAGAGGGTAAAAACATTCCTAAATGGCTTGAGCTTGATGCAGACAGAACTCAAGCAAAGGTTGTAACTCTTGCTCAAAGAGATGATATCGACCTTGATATCGAAGAGCATCTCATTGTTGAGTTGTATTCTAAATAATAAAACTACCCTCAGAAATGAGATAATATTAATTCTGAAATGGAGGGTCATAATATGATAGAAATGGAAAAACCGCGTGTTGAGTGCGTTGAAAAAAGCGAGGACGGAAAATTTGCCAAATTTGAAGTTGAACCTCTTGAAAGAGGTTACGGCATCACATTGGGTAATTCTTTAAGACGCATACTTTTATCATCAATTCCCGCTGCAGCTCCCGTTAGTGTAAAAATTGACGGTGTGCTTCACGAATTTTCTACAATTCCCGGTGTAAAAGAAGATGTTACCGAGATAATTTTAAACGTAAAGAGAATACTTGCAAAAGTATTTTCCGAAGGACCCAAAACGGTATACATTGAAGCGTCGGGCGAGTGTGAAGTGTGCGCAAGGGATATTAAATGCGACCATGAGGTTGAAATTATCAACGGCGATTTGCATATTGCTTCACTCAGCGATAACGCAAAGCTGTATATGGAAATAACTCTTCAAAACGGCAGAGGCTATGTCACAAGCGAAAAGAACAAGGAAACATTGGGTAACGTAATAGGCGTTATCCCCGTAGACTCGATTTATTCGCCTATTGACAAAGTTAATTTTGAAGTAACCAATACAAGAGTGGGTCAGGTTACCGATTATGATAAGCTTACAATTGAGCTTCAAACAAACGGTAAAATTGCCCCCGAGGAAGCATTATCGCTCAGTGCGAAAATTCTTAAAGACCATATGGATTTGTTTATCGGTTTGAGCGAAGATATCAGCGATAAACCCATTATGATTGAAAAAGAAGATAATAAAAAGAACAAGGTATTGGAACTTACAATTGAAGAACTCGACCTTTCGGTTCGTTCATTCAATTGTCTTAAACGCGCAGGAATTAACACTGTTGAAGATTTGGTTAACAAATCCGAAGGTGAAATGATGAGAGTGCGTAACCTCGGCAGAAAATCACTTGAAGAAGTGGTAAGCAAGCTTAATTCGCTCGGCTTCTCTTTTTCAAAAGATTACGACGAGTAAAACCCATACAATACAATTTATTGATAAATCTATAAAGGAGGTATAATTTCTATGCCCGGTACAAGAAAATTAGGCCGTGCAACGGCACATAGAGATGCAACACTCAGAAATCTTGTTACATCACTTCTTGAAAACGGTAAAATTGAAACAACCGTTGCAAGAGCAAAAGAAACAAGATGTATGGCTGAAAAGATGATTACTTTAGGTAAAGCAAACACATTGCATACCAAAAGACAGGCGCTTGCATACATTACAAATAAAGACGTTGTATTTAAGCTGTTTAATGAAATAGCACCAAAATACAGCGAAAGAAACGGCGGATATACAAGAATAGTAAAGATAGGCCCCAGACGCGGTGACGCGGCTGAAATGGCTATAATTGAGCTTGTATAAGCATAAAACTGTACTTGTTTGTATATCATTTAAATTAATTAATTTAAATTTGTCAGTTATCGGCAGGAAGTGTTTAAAATTTCCTGCCGATAATGACGGTTTAAATTATTTAAGCAGCCATAAAAAATATTTTGTAGGTATAAAAATATTTTTATTTGGTATTTTTATAAAAAAACAGGCAAAAATATATTTATAAAAGTGCGTACACCCAATAAAATAAGCGGCTTTAAAGAAAAAAATAAAAAAGCTACAAAAAATTTCAATTTTTTTCCGCGCGGCATTCCGGTTGCGCTCCGGGGCAAAATCGTGTATACTGAAGGCGGAAACGTTCCGCAGGAAAAGAGGTTTTTTAAATGTTGACACTGCGTGGAATTATCACCCTGCTGGTGCTGGCCGTCCTGTTTGCACTGGCCGTTGTGTGGATCTCCAAGCAGGGCGGCTGGAAGGGCGAGGGCTGCGGCGGCAACTGTGCCTCCTGCCACCACCACGACGGCTGTGAGCAGC
>OIXG01000026.1_pt1 | contig 168005 bp, 127 predicted proteins | sample 1587731 | NCBI WGS metagenome assembly OIXG01 (sample SAMEA3888908, study PRJEB22519) | human gut metagenome | biome: human gut; feature: human-associated habitat; material: faeces | place: Denmark | collected 2010 | reverse complement strand
CATGAATCCGCAGGTAGCCGTTCCCGCCGGAACGGGGCTGGGTTTTGACGGCATGCTGGAAGCCCTGCCCTGGAAGAAGCTCTGAACGGAGGACGCCCGTTTCCCATCCTTCCCCCTGATCTTCTTTTTCCTTCCGCCTTCTCCCGGCGGACGCCGCATGCAAAAAGGCATGGAGCCGCAACGGTTCCATGCCTTTCTTTTCCGCCTCTGTTTCAGAATTTCACGGTTTCCGGCCTGGGTCCGTGGAAAATTTCAGACCGGGGAATTCCTTTACGTTGCAGCCGGGCGTTTTGGGATTCACCTGCACCGGGACGAAGGTGAACATCCAGCGGCGGGTGCTGTTGTTGTTCGGGCTTTTTACCAGAACGTGGTTCCAGCCTTTCTTGAGGGTAATCATGGCAGGTTCACGGAAATGGTAGTTTTCATCCACCATCACGCCGCCATTGCGCGGCCTGGCCCACTTGGGAGGCTCAATTTCCTTTCCGTTGACGAAGAACCTGGGATTCGCATGGAACCACTTGCCCGGCACGCTGGCGGGGCCGTTGCGCCAGTCCGACGTGGCCCAGGTGTGGCCGCTCACCCAGAAGGGGACCGTCTGGGCCTTGGGGGAATAAATGTAGGTCTGCGCGTAATAGGTATGGTTCTTGTGCGGGAAGGCCCCCATTTTCGCTCCGTTGAACAGCGTCGGGAAATCGCAGTAATGCTTGAAGATGACAGTGGCGCCGGTGTAGTCGTCCTTGGACCATGTGTAGGTGACACCGCCAATTTCATAGGAATCCTTCATTTTTCCGCTCTTGACGTCTTCCTCCGGACCAAATTCCGTTTCCGTCTTCCCTCCGTGGGGAATGGGCCCCAACAGCTTCCACGGAATGTTCGCCTGGCGCACGTAGTTGAACTCCTTGTTTACGAAGAAGCGGTCCCGGATGGCGAGCACGCGGTTTTCATAGTCCGCAAAGCCTTTCAGGAGCGGATCCCCCTGCACGGGAAGGTTGGAGAAGTATTTCATGTACTCGTCCTGGTTGGGGTCCCTCTGAAACTTTTCATGCGGATTGTTCCACAGGGGTTCCGAAACGAAAGCCATGCCGGCGTAAACGGGCGTCTGGAGGACCTGGTTGCGCGGGTCCGTAATCTCCAGGTCCGGCCATGAGCAGAGGATCATGCCCAGCCCTTCAGCATTCTGGAACGGGCATGCCCGGCGGAAGTACATGGTCATGGCCGTTTCAAACGGATCAATGTGGTTCAGGTAGGTTTCCAGGGAATCGATATACTTCGACCCGTCGGTAGGCCATGCCCGGCGGTTCTGGCGTCCGGACCACAGGTGCTGGATGGAGCCGTTATAGCCCTTCGGATTCAGGCCGGGCTGCCACCTCATGGGCGTGCGCCCGCAGGACTCCACCGCATGGATGTATTCTTTCAGAATGTCATCGTTCACCTGCTCGTCCTTGCCGTGGGCCTCGTCCGTGCCGATGTGGATGATGGGCATCTTTTCCTTGGGAACCAGGGAGCACATCTCCTTGATCAGGGCCACCAGGGCCTTGGTGGCCTTTTCATCGCTCATCTTCACGTTGAGCGCCTTCCGGAAGGCCTGGCTGTGCCCCGGCATGTCCATCTCCGGAATCAGCAGAATATTGCGCAGGCGGCAGTATTCCACCAGCTGCTTGAACTCCTTCTGCGTATAAAACTTGCCGGGCATGCGCGTGAAGTTCTTCGGATCGTTCAGTTCCGGATAAATTTTGGATTCCAGCCGCCAGCCTGGATGCTCCGTGAAATGAAAATGGTACACGTTCAGCTTGAGCTGGCCCATGGAGTCCAGTTCCTGGGCGATCAGGGGCAGCGGCATGTAATTACGGCCCACGTCGTTCATGAATCCGCGGACCTCAAAATCCGGCCAGTCCACGATGTCGCAGGCGGCAATCGTCGTTTTCCCGTCCCGGCGCAGAAGAAGCTGTTCCAGGGTTTTCAGTCCGTAATAAAAACCTTTGGTGTCCCTGGCCGTGATCAGGGCCCCGCCGGGAGTCACCCGCAGGGAATAGGCCTCTTCCTTCAATTTGGGATTTTCCGTGCCGGCCTTCACGTCTCCCTGCACGAATTTGACGGCAAACGCCCCCTCCTGGGAAACCTGCACCCCGTGGCCGGCCAGGAAGGACTTCAGCTCGGACACGATAAACTTCATTTGTTCCGGATAGGAAGTACGGGCTGGCGCCGGGGCCTGGATGCGCACGGACTGGACGGGGACCGCCCTGCCGCTCCACTTCACCTGCTGGGGCATGGGGACCAGCGGCGGCCGGTCCGCCGGGAACATCCGGTAATTGGGGCCGTTGGCGGGGAAGGCGGGAGCCGTGTCCTGCCCCAGAACGCCGCCGACCGCCAGACAAAGGCAGATAACTGGCAATATAAAGGATTTCATACGACGCATGATACATATCCGGGAAAAACGTTCCTGTCAAACTTCAGCGTCATTCCGGCCCGGTTTTGCAAAAAGACCAGAGCTTTTATTCCGAAACGGGAGTGGCCGCCGCTGGCAGGCTGTCTTCCACTTCCCCGGTCACGCCGTCAATGGCCACGCCGCGGCGCACGGCATAAAGCCCGGCCTCATCCCCGCTTTTTCCGGATACGAACGCCCAGTAATAGGACTTCCGGTCATGGTAGCACGCCCATTCCCCGCCAACGCCGGGGCGGACCTCCATCAGGAGGGAATAGGAGTCCGCTGGAGAAACCGTGAATCCGCGCGGGGTCTCCAGGCCGGCAGACGGGAAGGAGCAGATTTTTCCCCTCCAGACCAGTTCCAGAGGCGAGGACGACAACAGGCCGTCCGCCAGATGGCTGGCCGCCAGCATCTGGTGCGCTCCGAACATGGGAAGGCAGGACACACAAAGGGACAGGGAGCAACAGGCACCGGCGCTCAGAAAAAAACGAAGGGGAAAAGACATGGGCGTGCTTCGAGAAATTGCGGAAAGGAATCAACTCCCAAACGCTTCCCCAGTCAATTAAAAAGCCGCCGATTTCCGGGAAAGAAGGAAGAATGCCTGCACGGCGCGGAAGACGGGCCTTTCATGCGGCGGCTGGAAATGAAGCGGAGCCTTCCCGGCCCGGACAGGGGGGCCGCTTGACATCCCTTTTTTACACTCCTATAGTTTGCACTCCGTTGAAAGAAAAGCCGGAGTCATGACAGCCCAGTCACGCAACATCTCGGAATTGGAAAACGCATCCGTCTGGCGTCTTCTGGTCCAGTATTCCCTGCCCTCCATCGCAGGCATGGTGGTGTACTCCCTGTACAACATTATTGACAGCGTGTTCATCGGCCACGGCGTGGGGCCGCTTGCCCTTTCCGGCCTGGCGGTCACCTTCCCCATCATGAACCTGACTTTCGCCCTGGGAACGCTGGTGGGCATAGGCGGTGCGGCCATCAGCTCCATCAGACTGGGAAAGAAGGACCCGGAGGGGACGGAACATACGCTGGGGAACGTCCTGGTCCTGAGCCTGATCGCCTCCGTGGTGCTCGCTGTTCCCACACTGATCTTCCTCAAGGAAATTCTGGCCGCCTTCGGAGCCAGCGGGCAAACCCTGGCCTACGGGTATGACTTCATGCTGGTCACCCTGCTGGGGCTCCCCGTCACATACGTCTTTTTCAATCTCAATCACGTGATGAGGGCCACGGGCTATCCGAAAAAGGCCATGGGCTCCACCCTGCTTTCCGTAGGCATCAACATTGTTCTGGCGCCAATCTTTATCTTCTGGTTCAAGTGGGGCATCACCGGAGCGGCGTTCGCCACATTGATCGCCCAGATTGCCGGCATGGCGCGCGTGCTCATCCATTTTTCAGACAAATCCAGCGCCGTCCATTTCCGCCGCGGCATCTGGAACCTGAAAAGAGCCATCGTTACCGGCATTCTGTCCATTGGGCTGGCTCCGTGTCTGGTGAATGTGTGCGGCAGTGCGGTGGCCATTGCCATCAACAGGCAGCTTGCGGACCACGGCGGGGACCTGGCCATAGGCGCCTTCGGCATCATCAACCGGATTCTCATCCTGTTTGCCATGCTCGTCATCGGCCTCACGCAGGGCATGCAGCCCATCATCGGCTACAATCACGGAGCCATGAAGCCGGACCGGGTGTTGCTCACGCTGAAATACGGGATCATTACGGGCACGGCGTTCACTACGGCGGGCTTCCTGGCCTGCATGTTTTTTTCCCACGGCATTGCCGCCCTCTTTACGGATGACGCACAACTGATCAGCCTGGCCGCGGGCGGGCTCAAGATCGTCATTCTGGCCTTTCCGCTCATCGGCAGCCAGATCGTCATCGGGAACTTTTTCCAGGCCATCGGCAAGGCAAGGCTGGCCATTTTCCTCTCCCTCACCCGCCAGATGCTGTTCCTGCTGCCGTTCCTGCTGATTTTACCGGGGTTCTGGGGACAGACGGGCGTATGGGCGTCCATGCCGCTGGCGGACGTTCTTTCCTCCATCGTCACCCTGTGGTTCATCCGCAGGTTCTTGAAATATTACCGCGGGAAAAACCGGGAATACCTGGCGCAGCCTGCCGGGCAGGTCTAACATTTCCGGCGCTCCTTTTGAGTCCTTTTTAAAGGACATGATACTGGCAGTATGCCTAACGCGCCGCGTTTTACGGACTCTATTTCGATGAGGGCCCCCTAGGAATGAGGCGGAAAGCCCGGACCTTTTCATGGCGTCCTCACAACCGCCTCCGCTCCACCGCGGCGGAAAAAGACAAATGCGGAAAAATTATTCTGCCCAAACTCACAGAGACGATGAAAAACGGAATCATGATGCAATACTTTGAGTGGAACCTGCCCAACGACGGACAGTTCTGGAACAAACTGAAGGAAGACGCCCCCCATCTGGAGGAAATAGGGGTGACGGCCGTCTGGATTCCGCCGGCCTACAAGGGCAAGGAACAGAACGACGTGGGATACGGCACCTACGACTTGTTTGACCTGGGGGAATTCGACCAGAAAAACACCGTGCGCACCAAGTATGGCACCAAGCAGGAGCTCCAGGACGCCATCAAGGCCCTGCACGACCACCATGTGGATGTTTACCTGGACGCCGTGATGAACCACAAGGCCGGAGCAGACTATACGGAAAAGTTCATGGCCAAGGAAGTGGACGAGAACAACCGGGAGGAGGAAACCACGGACGCCTACGAAATTGAAGGCTGGACCGGATTTAATTTCCCCGGCCGCGGAGACAAGTATTCCGACTTCAAATGGCACTGGTACCACTTTACCGGCACGGATTACGACAATAAAACGGGCAAAACCACCGTGTTCAAGATCATGGGGGACGGGAAGGACTGGAGCAGCGGCGTGGATGACGAAAATGGAAATTACGACTACCTCATGTTCGCCAACCTGGACTTCGACCACCCGGAAGTGGTGAAGGAAATGGAAAAATGGGGCGTATGGGTCTCCCGCGAACTTGACCTGGACGGCATGAGGCTGGACGCCATCAAGCATATCAACGACGAATTTATCAAGAAGTTCCTGGCCGCCGTCCGCAAGGAACGGGGAGAGGACTTCTACGCCGTGGGGGAATACTGGAAGCAGGACCTGGATTCCCTGGACGAATACCTGAAGGAGGAACGCTACAAGGTGGACCTTTTCGACGTGCCCCTGCACTACAACATGTACCAGGCTTCCGAACACGGCCGGGATTACGACCTGACCAAGATTCTGGACGGCACGCTGGTCCAGAACCACCCCACCTTGGCCGTCACCTTTGTGGACAACCATGACTCCCAGTGGGGCAGTTCCCTGCAATCAGCCGTCAAGGACTGGTTCAAGCCTTCCGCCTACGCGCTGATCCTGCTCATGAAGGACGGCTACCCCTGCATCTTTTACGGGGATTACTACGGTGTCAGCGGCAATCCGCCCGTACACCGCGGCATCATCGACAACCTGCTGGAAATCCGCAAGAACCACGCCTACGGGGAGCAGAATTACTACTTCGACCATCCGAACACCATCGGCTTTACCCGAGTGGGGGACGAACAGCATCCGAAGTCCGGCGTGGCCGTACTCATCTCCAACGGGGAAAACGGGGACAAGGTCATGAACGTGGGCAAGCAGCACGCGGGAGAAACCTGGAAGGAAGCCACCGGAAACGTGGAGGAAACCGTCACCATTGACGACGAAGGCAACGGCCGGTTCATCGTCCACGGCGGCAACGTGGCCGTCTGGATTCCGGAGGATGCTCCCCAGGACCCCAAGCAGGACGCCCGGAAGGACGATGCCGGGGAAGAAAGCTGATCCATTTGCCGCAGGCGGATGAACACCGCCTGACGGGACTTTTTATCGGCGGTCTGGCCCTTCCGGAATTTTCCGGAACGCGGTCAGGCCGTTTTTACTTTAATTACCAGCTTGCGGATGACGCCTTCCCCAATGCACCCGGCATGGGCGTCTTCCGGGAAAAACACGGCGAACTGGCCGGGCCTGACGGTGAAGGAAGTTTCTTCCGCGTCGTCGTAATGCTGCGCATCCTTCTCCTCCTGGAAGGGTTCGGACGGTTTTTCCAGCACGGCGCGCTCCTTCCAGGTAAAGCGTTCTTCCCGTGAAAGAGGTACGTGGATGTCGATGAACTTGTTATGGACCTCCATCCTGGCCTTTTCCAGGGTCTTCATCGCCGTTTCGTTCACCATCACGATCAGGGCATCTTCCGCAAGAACATGAGGCCCCGGCTCCAGAACGGCCGGATCTGCAGCGCGTACGAAGTCGAAAGCCTGCTTGAACAGGGGATTTAATTTTTCATAACGAGCGGAATCGGAAAGAGAGGCAATAATCATGACAAACAATTCTGTTTAAAGGAAACGCCATTCTAATGTACCAGCAGGCCCCGTCAAATCCTTTGGTAAAATCCATTCAATCCCTGTCCTTCAAACATTATTTGAAACAAACAGTCAATATCTTGGAAAGATAAAAGAACGCTCATCGGATTACGAATCCGGCGTCAAGAAAATATTTTTACACTTTGTCCCTTACTACCAAGCTCTATTTCCGGGAAAAGTTAAGGAGATGCAGTTTAACGATGCCCAGGTCTTTTACAATCGTGCTTCTCCATACGGGCGTTATCTTTTCATTCCCCCCTTTTTGCGGATTTGCACGGATTCGTAATCCGGCATGTTGAGGCAACAGTCATGAAAAAGATACTCTGCACCCTCTGTTTGGGCCTGGTCTCCCTGGCAGCCTCCGTTTCCGCCGCAACCATTGAGCTGATGCCGGAAATCACCGCCATCACCGGCCAGGGCTACAATTCCGCAGGACGTCTTGCCAACAACAATATCACAGCCGCCGACGTCAAGGCATGGCTGGGACCCGCCGGACGCGCGGACGGATGGTACACCACTACCGGAAACGGTGACATGGGCTGGGGCAGCGCTTCCGTCAATACAGCCAACCAGGCTATCAGCCTTCCCAACATGCCCGGTACGGCCGGGGTCTGCGCCGGCCTGAAAATGACCATTGAAAATATCCAGGCTTATTCCGGACTCACTTTCAGCTTCAGCCTGACTCCTCCCGGAACGGGCCCCACGTACACTTATTCCGTCTGGTATGAAACCACGGACGGAGACCTGGTGGAACTTTGCAGGGGAAGCAGGGGCAACAACGCCTCCCAGTGGAACGTTTCCTACGATGTGACCGACGAACAGCTTGCGGCCATGAAGACAAACGGCAACGGCAAGGTTTATGCCGTCATCGGCAGTTCGGGGGGCACCAACGGCAACAACGGAATCATCCGCGATATTTCGCTGGAAGGAACACTGGCGGTTCCGGAACCCACCGCGGCTTCCCTGAGCCTTCTGGGACTGGCCGCACTGATGCTGCGCCGCCGCAGGAATTGAACCGGCTCTTTCATTTTCCTTATATATGGAAGGCTGTCCCGTAAACGGGGCGGCCTTCTTTTTTCGTGCATAAGCTCCCCTCTGCCGTTAGCATGCCTCCATGCCCCCTTTGGATTACAAGAAACAGGACAGGCGCCTTTACCTTCCCTCTGCCGTTCCCGCCGTGGTAGACGTGCCGGAAATGCAGTTTTTCATGGTGGACGGCACGGGCAATCCCAATGCTCCGGACGGAGAGTATTCACACGCCCTGGAATTATTGTACACCCTTTCCTACGCCGTCCGGATGGGAGGGAAAAAAGGAGCTTTCCCGGCTCCGGATTATCTGGAATACGTCGTCCCTCCCCTGGAAGGGCTCTGGTGGAATTCGGGGCAAAACCCTTCCGCAAATAAAAATACGTTCCGCTGGACTTCCATGATACGCCAGCCCGGCTTCATCACTGCGGAGGCATTCGAGTACGCTCGGATGAACGCCATGAAGAAAAAGCCCCATTTGAACGTGGAAATGGCGCGCATGGCTTCCTTTGCGGAAGGGTTCTGCGTACAATGCCTGCACACGGGTTCCTATGACGATGAACCAGCCACGCTGGCCCGCATGCATGTTTTCATGGAGCAGTCGGGACTGCGCCCGGATACATCAGGTGTGCGGACACACCATGAAATTTATCTCTCAGCCCCCCGGAAGACGCCTGCGGAACGGCTGAAAACCGTGCTACGCCTTCCGGTGCTGAAAGCGTGATGCCGTTTTCCCGCTTCCTATTCGTTGTCGATGAAGTAGGCCTGCAAAATGCAGATAATATGCAGGACAATGGGAACCAGGGCAAAGATGAACCAGTACAACAGGCCGTAAGCCGCGCCCACCACCAGGAACCAGACAATGGCCTGGACGAAGTGCCCCTTGTACAATTGACCCAGACCGGGGACGAACAAACTTAAAACAGCTGCCAGGAATGATTTCATATGCTTAAAAAATAGAATTGATCCGGACGGCCTCTTCTGCACGCCCCTCACGCATTGAGAGCCGCTGTTCCGGCTTCCTGTTCAATATCACCGGACGCGCGCTGTCATGAATGACGGATTTCCTCCCCCGTACTGGAACGGGCATTCACGCCGCAGCCGGTGAAAACCGTGCAGCGGTCATGCTCCGGTCTTGACCGGGAGGAAGGCTGTGTTACCCTCGCCGCGCACAGGGCACTCACGTTAGAAGAGTAAGGAAGCATCATGTCCATTGAATTGACTCGCAATTTCTCTATCATCGCACACATCGACCACGGAAAGACCACCCTTTCCGACCGGTTGCTGGAAAAGACGAATACCATTTCCGACCGGGAAAAGCAGGACCAGCTTCTGGACGCCATGGACCTTGAACGGGAGAAGGGCATCACGATCAAATCCCACCCCGTCACCATCTTTTACAAGGCCAAGAACGGAAAAACCTACAAGCTCAACCTGCTGGACACTCCCGGCCACGTAGATTTTTCCTATGAGGTGTCCCGTTCCCTGGCCGCCTGCGAAGGGGCCCTGCTCATCGTGGACGCGGCTCAGGGGGTGGAAGCCCAGACGCTGGCCAACATGCACCTGGCCATGGATCTGAACCTAGCCATCATTCCGGTCATCAACAAGATCGACCTGCCCAGCGCCAACCTTCCCAATGTGTATCGCCAGCTGGAAGACATCGTTTGCATCCCCCATGAGGAAGCCATTCACGCTTCCGCCAAGATGGGAATCGGCATTGATGAAATCCTGGAGGCCGTCGTGGAACGGGTACCGGCGCCTAAAACGGAGGAAGACGGTCTCCTGCGCGCCCTGGTGTTCGACTCCGTCTATGACGCCTACCGCGGCGTAGTGTCCTACGTACGTGTCATCTCCGGCAGCGTGCAGCGGGGCATGAAGGTAAAGCTTTTCGCCACGGATGAAGTGTATGAGGTCAAGGAAGTGGGAATTTTCACGCCCAAAATGACAAAAACCGATACGCTGGAAGCCGGCGACGTGGGCTATATTATCGCGAACATGAAGTCCGCTTCCGACGTCAAGATCGGGGATACCTACACGGACTGCATGCGCCCCTGCCCCGAGCCTCTGCCCGGCTTCAAGGAAATCCGCCCCATGGTCTTTTCCGGCATTTACCCGGTTGATTCCTCTGATTTTGAAGCGCTGAAGGCCGCCATGGCCAAACTCCAGATCAATGACGCTGCCTTTTCCTTCCAGGCGGAATCTTCCGTGGCCCTCGGCTTCGGCTTCCGCTGCGGCTTCCTGGGCCTGCTCCACATGGAAATCATCCAGGAACGCCTGCGCCGGGAATTCAACATGGATATTATTTCCACATATCCTTCCGTGATCTATGAAGTCACCAAGACCAGCGGCGAGGAAATGCAGGTGGACAACCCCAGCCTGCTTCCGGAACCCCAGGAAATCCAGGAGATCCGGGAACCCATCGTCAAGGTGTTTATCATGCTTCCCGGCGAATACATTGGAGACATCATGCAGCTTGTTCTGGAGAAACGCGGCAGTGTGGACAATACGGAAACCATTGACGATACGCGCGTCATGCTCACCTGCACCGTGCCGCTGGCGGAAATCCTTGTGGATTTCAACGACAAGCTCAAGTCCATGACCCGCGGCTACGGCTCCATGGATTATGAATACTCCGGCTACCAGGCCGCCAAGCTGATCAAGATGGACATGCTCATCGCCGGAGAGCCGGTGGACGCCTTCTCCATGATCGTTCACCAGGACAAGGCGGCCTCCCGCGGCCGGGAACTGGCGGAACGGCTGAAAAACGTCATTCCCCGCCAGCTTTTCACCGTCGCCATTCAGGCCTGCATCGGCGGCAAGATCATCGCCCGTGAAAGCATCTCTCCCATGCGCAAGGACGTTACCGCCAAATGTTACGGCGGTGACGTGACCCGCAAGCGCAAGCTTCTGGAAAAGCAGAAGGAAGGGAAAAAGCGCATGAAGGCCATCGGGAAAATCAATATCCCGCAGGAAGCTTTCATCAAGGTGCTGAAAACTGGGGACTAACTTGATTCCGGCTCCTGCTCTGTTTTTCCATTCCTGCGGTTCCAAATCATCCTGCCGTACAGGAAGCATGTCTTCTTACAGATTTCATTTAAAAATATTGATTTTTCTATTGTTTAATACCTTTTAAGAAAATTAGAGTTTTATCATAGGGCCAGATAAAAATGGAATTCATCTTTCCGTCAAGATTATTCATCATCTCGTTTTGCCTGTTATCTGGCCCCCATCATTTCGCCTTTGGTGAAGAAGAAAAAGCCAAGTTGGAAATTGAATCGGAGCCGGATGAATTTTCCGCAGACTTGTGCATCGCCGAGGCCCAGGGAAAGCCTATCTCTGACGAAGAAAAAGAAAGGGAGCGAAAAAGGACCCGCTTTGGGGCTGGTGAATTGGTAAAGTTAAGATTGTCAGGAAAGGAAGCATTAATTGAAGATCCCAAAAAACTGGTATGGAGAATTGAACCGAGAAAAGGAGACAACTGGGCTCAAATAGAGGTAGACGATGGAAATAATCCCAGTTTATTGGTTCCTGTTGTTTTGACTATTAACAAAGACCTCGTTTTCGACACTTCTGAAGCACAGGATACTGAAAAGGAAATAGGAGATACAGCTTTGCAAACGGAAGGAGAATTCAATGTGCAAGTCCTACAAGGAGAAGAAATTATAGCCCAAAAAACCTTCACTGCCGTTCTTCCCTCCAAAATTACTGCTGAACATGAAGGGCGTCCGGTTTCCGGTAAAGATGGAGAATACGGGGAAGGATTTCCGCAAGATGGAGATTGGGAGCCTGCCGGAGCATCCTCCGTTCTTAACCTGACTTTTCATCCTACGGATGTCAGCTTCTGGAACCTCGCAAAAATTGAGGTGGACCATGACTTCAAAAAATATGATGACAATGGCCAAGAGGTTGAATTTCATAAGATTACGCCATCATTGATTGAAGTGCACCGGCCACTCCATTTGCAACGCTCATCACAAAACAAAATGGAGGCAGGGATCATATAGGAGCACGCAAAAGCTTGGACAAATTCATGAATCTGACGTTGCCTCTTCCCGTTGGTTGGACATGGTTGTGCGGTTTTTATACTGCCCTGGAGAATGCCGGCCAGGAGGAGATCCGTTCCCGCATAGGAATTTACGAGCAAAGAATAGATTTTCTTCAACACAAACCGGGAGACGTCAAAACAATCGAAACCATTTTAAGCAAATTCGGTTGTAAAGTAAGCCGCGTTACAGGAGGAAACCATAGCTTCACAAAAGAAAAACAAGAGCCGTGAAATCTATCACTTATTGCATGCTTGCCCTGATACTTTCGCTTGCGACCGGCAGAGGAGAACCCGTCCAGTTGGCCAGGACAATTCCCATTCCATGGAACAAGGAGATTTTGAAAGATCCGGAAACTGCATCCTCCCAATTAAAAAGTCTGCTTGAGGAAGGGCGGCTGGAAGAATTTTATGTTTTGGCTAAAAAGAAACTGCACGATTCCCGCCAAGAACTGAAAGAAACAAACCGGTTTTCCGAGAAAGGCTATCTGGACAGGCTCTGGATGCTATATTACATCACGGCAGTGCCTCTACTCACCGTGGATTATTCTCCGGATGTTCCTCATCCCCGGTTTAATAAAGACGACTATGTTTTAAAACGTGCCGCTCTCATGCAAATCGCGTTCGAGCTGATTTCCGACGAAGACTACCTCAGGTACGAACGACAGCATCACAAGGAATTAGTGCATTTATTCGCTTCCTATTCTGCAGGTCTATTAAAAAGAGTAAGGGAAAGCTACGACCCGGACCTGGAAGAAAAATTGAAAAAAATGAAATTCCAATCGCGCAAAGACGACCCTGCGGAAATAAGTAAACGCAATTATCTCTTTTTTATCAACAAACAAATTCTCAGGGATAACAGAAACAGTACCATTCCCAGTTACATCAACATGATGGAAGAGCTTTTAATGGGGCGCCTGTGGAGTTATTTTCACGGTCAGCCGCGGGAAGTGGAAAAGTATATCAAACTGGCAGGTTACCAGAGTGAAGAAGAGATTGACGAACTTATCTTCAGAACATTGGCAAGAACTCCAAAAACGGAATTCCTGTATCAAGGCGCCCGTGGGAAAAGATATGAAAGGAAGATACGTTCCGGAAAGGAGAGCAGCGTGAACGACCGGTATCTGCATTCAATTGACAGAGCTTTGAAAGCACAGAAAGCCAAAGCCGGACAATAAAAGCGGCTGACAAACGCCCCGGAACGCCAGAAGGTAGCCCGGGTAATTCCCGGATTGCATCTCCTTTCCCGTTATGTTATCAGATCGGGCATGAGTTTGTTCAGGCCCTTCATGCTCATAATAACGTCGTTTCTCCTGGCCTCCTGTGCAGGGACGTCTCCGGATGCAAACAAGCCGAAAGTCCGGAAAAGCCTTTCCGAACAGCTTCAGGACAATCTGGCCGCATCCATCGCCAACGTTCCCCCTTCTCTGATGGGGAACGGCCCCGGAACGCAGCAGGCCACCCAGTTGACCGCCTCCACCCAGGAGGAAATGCTGGCAAGTGCGGACAGCGGAGCCGTGTTTTTCACGGACCCCTACAATTCAGACGCATCCATTCCCGGCCTGGATGAAGCCTTCACGCGGAAGAAGGAAAACCAGCGGTGGATACAGAGTTATTCGTCCGCCCTCCGGGAAGCCCAGAGAACCGGCTATCCCATCCTGATCTGGTTCCACCATTCCAAGGGAAGCCCCCCCAGCAGGAAACTGGCTGCGGACCTGCTCCACACGCGGGAGTTCGAGGAATGGGCCAAGGAAAATATTATCCGCGTCTGCTATGACCAGGCGGAAGAATTTGAAAGCGAGCCGAACGCCAAAAAGCGCAGTCGGATGAAAGAGTATGTCAGCAAGGCCCCTTCCCTGTTCGGGGTCAGGGGCACGCCCGTACTGCTGATCATGTCTCCGGACGGCACCAAGGTGGATACCCTCCGCGGTTATTACAACGGTCAAAGCCGCCTTTATTTCGACCAGATCAAAAACAGCGTCAAACTGGCGAACCAGCAGTATGAAAAGTTTAAAAAAACTCTGATTCCCAAAGGCTACAGGACCTGGACCGGAGCAAACGGCAACACCTTGTTTGCCAAACTTTCACGCTACTCGGAGAAGGACCAGGCCGTCTGGCTTCAGGAATTCGACGGCCACCAGAATAAAACCTCTTTAAGAAGCCTTAGCGAGGAAGACAGGAAATGGATTCTGGATCAAAAGGCGGCACGGAAGGCCTCCGCTCCCGGAGCCGAAAAACGGTAGTCTTCTTCGCTTCTCTTTTTTAGCGGAAATTCTTTCCGGAAGCGTCTCTCCGGCAAATCAAATGCATGGCCGGGCATACTTCCGTGCCAGCTATCTCATTCCGGCACTCTCTGGTCTGTTTTTTACCTTGCAAGAGAAAATAGGGGTGCTAGTGTACTTCAAATGTCTCCATTTCATGGAGAGCCGCACGCCGGGAAATTCTCTGCACTTCTTTTTTCCTGGTATTTTTTCACTATATTGTCATATCCCATGCATCAATATCTAACGAACGGCCTGTTGCTTGCGGCCTGCTCCGCTTCCCTGGCTTTCAGCGCCCAAACCAAGGAGGGAGACCAACGGCCCAATATTCTGGTCATTGTCACGGACGACCATTCCTACCAGACCCTGGGGACCTGTGAAAAAGATTCTCCCATGCCCTACCCGAATTTCCGCAAGCTGGCGGACGAAGGCATGGTGTTTGACCGCAGCTACTGCGCCAACTCCCTTTGCGGACCGTCCCGCGCCTGCATTTACACGGGACGCCACTCCCACATGAACGGTTACCTGTTCAATGAACACGCCGCCCCCTTTGACGGTTCCCAGCCTACTTTCCCCAAGATGCTTCAGAAGGCCGGCTACCAGACAGCCATTGTAGGCAAATGGCACCTGGAAGCCATTCCGCCAAATGCCAGGGGAGACATGTCCAAATATGAGTCCAATCCCACCGGATTCGACTATTGGGAAATTTTCCCCGGCCAGGGCAATTACTTCAACCCGGATTTCATCACGCCCGGCAAGGACGGCAAACGCGTGGTGAAGACGGAACCCGGCTACGCCACGGAACTGGTCACGCAAAAGAGTCTCAAATGGCTGGACCAGCGTGACAAGACCAAGCCTTTCATGCTTGTCGTGGGCCACAAGGCTCCCCACCGCTGCTGGTGTCCTTCCATCCAAAACCTGGGACGCGCCAAGCAGTATGCAGACCTTGCCGATCCGCCCGCCAATCTGGAAGACGACTTTGCCAACCGTCCGGAATTCCTGAAAATGACGGAACAGACGCTACTCAATCACTTCAATGTGTGGTCCGACGAACACCTGATCAAAGAGGTCGTCCCGGAAGACATCCAGAAGATGCTATCATGCCCTGAATCCAAGACCCTGCACACCAAGTACGACTGGGAAATGCCCGAATGGGTGCGCATGGACCCGCAGCAGAAGGAAGCCTGGTACAATTATCACAAGGCCCGCACCCTCCAGCTCGTGAAAGACATTCGCAGCGGCAAGATCAAGACCAAGAATGATATTCTGCTCCGCCGCTGGCGCCATTACATGGAAGATTACCTGGGCACCGTGCTTTCCGTGGATGAAAGCATCGGGGAAATCATGGACTACCTGAAAAAGAACGGCTTGGAGAAAAATACCATCGTTCTCTACTGCGGGGACCAGGGATTCTACATGGGCGAACACGGCTTGTATGACAAGCGCTGGATTTTCGAGGAATCCTTCCGGATGCCCCTCATCATGAAGTGGCCGGGGCACATCAAGCCCGGCGTGCGTTCCAACGCCATGGTGCAGGAATTGGACTATGCCCCCACCTTCTGTGAAGTGGCCGGAGCCGCCACTCCGGAAAACATGTCCACTTTCCAGGGACGCAGCCTCACGCCGCTGTTCAAGACGGGAGATCACCCGGACTTCAAGGACCGTCCGCTGTACTACGCCTTTTATGAAAATCCCGGAGAACACAACGCTCCGCGCCATGACGGCCTCCGCACGGAACGCTATACTCTTTCCTACCTCTGGACCAGCGATGAATGGATGCTTTTCGACAACCACAAGGACCCCGCCCAGATGGTGGACGTTCACGCCAAGCCGGAGTATGCGGAAACCATGAAGGAACTCAGAAGGCTATACCAGCAGCTCCGCAAGGACTGCCAGGTTCCGGAAGGTTTTCCCGGAGCCACGGGCAAGCTGTCCGTCACCCCCAGATGGGACTGCGGGACCGGCAAGAATTGAAAAGCCTCCGCACTCCATTGTTCCGCATCTGAAAAATGCCGCATGGCGACGCATAATTTTTACAATAGCCAAAATACAATCAAACCAAACAAGATCTGATAGAAGTCACTATATATGAAAGCATTCCTATTTGCGGCGGCGTTCCTCTGCTCCCTTTGCTGGGCCGGAACCAACCCCTACAACATCATTCCGGAACCCGTCAAGGTGACGACCGCCTCCGGCACTACCAAAAACCTCAAAATCCTGAATGAACAGAAAGTTTCCGGACTTGGCAATGAAGGCTACACCATAAAGCTTACGCCCGGCGGCGTGGAATTGCGCTACACCACGCCCAATGGAAAAGCCATGGCCATGGCAACCCTCCTCCAGCTTCAGGATCAGCTCTCGGATACTCCGGCCGGGCTGCCCTGCGGCAGCATCCAGGATGCGCCGGATTTCGGCTGGCGCGGCATGATGGTGGACGTAGGCCGCTATCACTACCCGATGAAGGAGCTCTACAATTTTGTGGACGCCATGCACTACTATAAGTACAACGTCCTTCACCTGCACCTGACGGAAGACCAGGGCTGGCGCCTGCCCGTTCCGGGCTACGACAAGCTCCGTACCATAGGAGCGGTCCGCCCTTCCGCCCCGCCCAACCAGGGAAACGCCCTGCTGGCCAATGAAGGCATGTACACCAAGAAGGAACTCCAGGACCTGGTGGCCTACTGCAGGGCACGCGGCATCCAGGTGCTGCCGGAAGTGGAAATGCCCGGTCACAATATGGCGCTGGCAGCCTCCTACCCGGAATTCTGCTGCAATACCAAGCGTGCCCAGGTATGGACGCATGGCGGCGTTTCCTCCAAACTGATCTGCCCGCAGAAACCGGGAACCAAGAAGTTCATCAAGGACACGTTTGACACGGTCAAACAAATCTTCCCCTTTGACTATGTGCACATCGGCGGGGACGAATGCCCCATGGGCGACTGGAAGAAGTGCCCGGACTGCCAGGCGGCACGCGCCAAGAAGGGCCAGGGAGATGATGTGGAAGCCCAGATGAGCGATTTCACGAAGAGCCTGGGCGCCCTTCTGGCCAAAAACAAGAAAAAGCCCATCCTGTGGTATGACATCAACAAGGGTTACTACCACAAGGGAGAAACCGTCATGTCCTGGCTGCCGGGAGAATTCCCCCGCTGCATCGACAAGACGAAGGAACAGGGAATCGACCTGATCGTCACTCCCCAGTACAAGTATTACCTGGCCCGCACCCAGATGAAATTCCCGAAGGACGACGTACGGGCCAGGCCCGGCGGCGGCCCCATCCTCCTTAAGGACTGCTACAACTTCGACCCCCGCAACGGACGGGACAAGAACGACGTCAAGCACATCAAGGGCATCAACCTCTGCATGTGGGCGGAATGGATTCCTTCCGGAGAACTGCTGATGTACATGACCTATCCGCGGGCCATGGCCGTCTCTGAAACCGCCTGGGGCAACCACAAGAACCGCCCCAGCCTGGAAGATTTCGAGAAAAAGATGGAAACCCACAGGAAGCACTTTCAGAAGCGTTTCGGCTATACGCTGGACCGTACAGTCGAGAACAAGCCCTACCGCGAAAAGTTCATCACCCAGGAACAAATCGACCGCATTAACGAGAACTACAAGAAGGGTCAGCAGAACGCGGACAAGTAGTTTTTCCGCCCTTTCATAGCCATTCGATTCATTCAGAACGGGGACACGGTCAACCACGTGTCCCCGTTCTTTTTTTCCCGCTTGACCGGACGCGGCTCTTCCCTTCTAATCGTCCCGCCATGTTACACCTTTACGATACCCGCACCCGGAAGGCACAGGAGATTTCCCCAATGGATGGAAAAACGCTGCGCTTTTACTGCTGCGGTCCCACGGTGTACGCTCCCGCCCACATCGGCAATTTCCGCACCTTCATCATGCAGGATGTGTTCCGCCGCGTTGTGGAACTGGGAGGAACGGCCACCACGCATGTCCGCAACCTGACGGACGTGGACGACAAAACCATCCGCGACTCCCGCAAAGCGGCCGTCACTCTGGCGGAATTCACCGCCGCATGGGCGGACAAGTTCCACCGGGACTGCCAGGCCCTCAACTGCCTTCCCCCGCATGTGGAGCCCTCCGCCGTCGCCCACATTCCGGAGCAGATAGAAATGGTGAAAGCCCTTGTGGAAAAAGGCCACGCCTACCCTTCCGAAGACGGGTCCGTGTATTTCAGGATTTCCTCTTTCCCGGAATACGGCAGTCTTTCCCATCTGGACAAGCGGGAACTGGACCTCGGCAAAACCGCCAACGCCCGATCCCATGCAGACGAGTATGAAAAGGATTCCGTGGCGGATTTCGTGCTTTGGAAGAGCCGCCGTCCGGAAGACGGAGACAACTACTGGCCGTCTCCGTGGGGAGAAGGGCGCCCCGGCTGGCACCTGGAATGCTCCGCGATGATCCACAAATACTTCGGCAATGATTTCGACCTTCATTCCGGCGGTGTGGACTTGGTATTTCCCCATCACGAGAACGAAGCGGCCCAATCACGCTGCGCCTGCGGAGGCGGTTTTGCGCGCCTGTGGTTCCATATCGCCCACCTGCTGGTGGACGGCGGCAAAATGTCCAAGTCCCTGGGCAATATGTACACGCTGGAAGACCTAGAGAAACTGGGCCACAAACCGGAAGCCGTGCGCTACGTGCTGGCAGGCGGCTACTACCGCCGGCCTCTGAATTTCACTCTTTCTTCCCTGGAAGATGCCAGAGGCGCCTTGAACCGCATGGCCAAATTCGACGCACAGCTCCGAACCGCCGCAGGAATGGATAACATCCCTTCCTACGACGAGTTTCGCGTGTCCCGTCCTGAACTGGGCCTTTTCCAGCCTGCATGGGACAGCCTGAACGATGACCTGAACACTCCGGAAGCTCTGGGCCACGTCTTCACCGCCATGAGAAAAGCGGAGGTTCCCTCTCTGACTCCCGAAGAGGCTCTTCATATGCGGCATGCCTTCCATTTCATCCTGAACGCTTTCGGCATTATACTGCCGAAAGAGGAAAAAGAAGAAGCCCCGGAGGAAGTACGTACGCTGGCGGAACAGCGCTGGCAGGCCAAGCAGAGCAGGGATTGGGCGGAAGCCGACCGTCTCCGGGCTGCAGTAACGGCCCTGGGCTGGACTATCAAGGACCGGAAGGATGACTATGACATCGTCAAAAGCTAAGACAGAAAATTCCTGACAATCCGTTAACCGACAATTACACATCCGGGCAATGCTTTTCCAGTATTGCCCGGATTTTTTTCGATCAGGACAAAAGGGAGCTGGCCTGCATCATTCCTTCCATATTTCATTCTTCGATTAATCAAGTCAATTAAAGCGCTTTAAAGACACCTTCATTCTTACACATAAAAACGCAAATCTGTTCCTTCTTCTGAAAGATTCTTTTTTCTTTAATATTAAATATTTCTTCATACATCGAATTTGAAATCCGAAGTCAATGAAATTTTTTGATACAAAATGTCTTAGAAAAGCTGAAAAGAGTGAAGAAGGAGCTGGAAAGACGGGGAGAAACTATATGAATAAATATTCAATAATATCACCATTAATGATTTATGTATTTTTCAAAATAATTTGAAAGCTTTTTCGGATTTCAAATTCGTTTTGATCCGGCCATGCGCAAAAGTTTGGCGGCTGTATTTTTTTCCAGTGTCATGATGGGAACAGCATTACTGGCTTCAAACGCCGATGCTTCCACCCTTCTTTACGGACTGGATTTCAACAATTTGAATGAGCAGAATTTAACCAACCTGGGGAGCGGAACAACCGCTATCAACGGAACAGCCGGGTACATTAACTGGACCGGCGACAATGTTCCCCTCGGTGATGGAGGCTATGCCCACAGAGTGAACGGCGCAACATTCAATATCAGCAACAGTGGCGGCATTGACGGCATCAACCTTTCCACCGGATTCAGCGTCGGCCTCCATCTGAAGAACGGCAACAATCCCGTCTGGCAGGATGCCCTTTCCATCACATTCGGTAACACAACCATCAGGGTGGAAATGAATGCTTCCAACCAGTGGGTGATTTACAACGGTGCCGACATAGGTATTCCGCAAGGAACTCTTCTCTTCCAGACAGACCCCGGCAACTGGGATTACCTGGGTCTGACCTTCCAAGGCGACAAAATGAATGTGTACAAAAACGGCCAGTTGACCAATTCCATCACGACCGGCCTTTCAGATTCCACCCTCGTTACCGGCATCAGGGGAGGAGGCGAACATGCCGCTACTAATTCCCAGGTCTATATAGACAACGTGGCCGTTTATGACGGCGTGCTCAATGGCAACGATTTCGCCTACCTGAGCCAGAATGCCATGCCTGCCGAACTGGTTCCGGAACCGGCCACTGCTTCACTGAGCCTTCTCGGGCTGGCTTCCCTGCTTATGCGCAGAAGAAGAAAGTAACCCCCGTCTTTAAACATTTCAAAGCCGTTTTTCCCCACAGGAAAACGGCTTTTTCTTTTCCGGGGAGCAAAACGCTCCCTGCCGAATATTCCGGCATGACTGAAATATCGGTATCCTCCCCGGAGCTTAAGGATATTTGTGGTTGATCATGCCCGTCAGGGCCTACAGAATGCGCGCCGAACTTTTTCCGTCCACTTTTTTCATGCCGCGCCGCCAAAAAACCCTTGGGCACATTGCCGCCCTGCTGACTATCCTGATCTGGGGCACAACCTTCGTCTCCACCAAAGTGCTGCTGCGGGACTTTACGCCCGTTACGGTGCTCTTCACGCGCTTTGTCATCGGCTACGCCTTCCTCTGGTGCCTGAAACCACGCCTGATGCCTTTCTCCGGCTGGAAAAAGGAACTCCTGTTTGCCGGAGCCGGTTTAACGGGAGTCACTCTGTACTTCCTGCTGGAAAACATCGCCCTGACGTACACACTGGCTTCCAACGTGGGAATCATCGTGGCCGTGGTACCGTTCTTCACAGCTCTTCTGGCCCACTTCCTGATCAAGGGGGAACGGTTCACGCCGCGCTTTTTCCTGGGTTTTGTCGCCGCGTTCTCAGGCATCTTCCTCATCATGGCGAATGGAGCCTTCGTTCTGGAACTGAATCCGGCAGGCGACCTGCTGGCCCTGGGGGCGGCCCTTGTCTGGGCGGTTTATTCCATCCTGATGAAAAAAATCGGCGTCAATACGTCCAACATGGTAGCCTGCACGCGCCGCATTTTCTTCTACGGCATCGTGATGATGGTGCCGGCCCTGTCTCTGCTGCCGGTGAACTTTGACTGGGATCTGTTCATCCGGCCCGTCAACGCCGCCAATCTGCTGTATCTGGGCTTCTTTGCCTCCGCCCTGTGTTTCCTGGCCTGGAGCCGGGTGGTGGAAGTGCTGGGAGCCGTCAAATCCAGCGTCTATATTTACATGGTCCCGGTTGTGGCCGTGATAGCCTCCGCTATCATCCTAGGAGAACGCCTGACATGGATTTCCGGAACGGGACTTCTTCTAACTATCTGCGGCGTAATGATTTCCGAATCCAAAAAGAAGAAGTGAATTCCTGAAAGCGGTGTGCTAATCCGCTGTCAACGCAAAAATCTCACTGGAAGTCCATTGCTAGAAAAAATGATTCCAGAATGGATTGGAATCTATTGTTTGCGGAAGATTTGAGTCTTTATATTTAGGAATCTTCTATCTTTCATCAGAGTTGACTCTCTTGCGGATTAGCACTCCGTTATAATTTTTAAAGAAGAAATTAAAAAATATTTTTATGAGCGCTCATGAAAATGGCCCTATTTGTATTTCACAATTATTTATGCATGTTCCAACTGCAGTACTAGCAATTTCATTATTTTTACTCTCTTCCTGCGGAACAATCATGCACGGAGGCACGCAAAAAATCGGCATATCAAGTACTCCTATAGGGGCAGATGTAACAGTTGATGGCAAACCGGAAGGCAAAACGCCAGTAATTGTCAAGATGGACAGAAACAGCAATCACACCATTCTTGTTGCAAAGAAAGGTTACCAGCCTGCTTCTGCCACACTCACAAATTCAATTTCTGGATGGGTATGGGGAAATATTCTTTTTGGGGGTCTCCTAGGTTTAGCGGTGGACGCAATATCTGGAGGTTTATATACACTTGATCCGGAGAATGTAAACCTCTCTCTTCATCAATAAAAATCTTAAGCTCATTCACTGTAACATTCTTCTCAAAGAACTGTCCTGCATCCAAATATGTTTATAACACGGTTTCCGCCTCAATGCGGGCTTCCGTCTCCTCAATCTCTTCAGAAAGTTCCGCCCATTGGGAAAAGCATGCTTCCAACTGGCGGTCGGCCTGCTGGAAACGCATGGTCAATTCCATCACGGCATCCGTGTCCGCCGCTGTTCCCGGCTGTTCCAGACGGGTCGTGATGTCCGTTTTTTCCGTTTCAAGACGGCTTATTTCCGCTTCCAGGCCTTCCAGTTTTTCCTGGAGGGGACGAAGCAGGCGCGTCTTTTTCTGGCGGATTTCCGCCTCCATGCGCCTGCGTGCCTTCCGGTCCCCCCCGCCGCCCTGCTCCGTTCCTCCGGCGGAGGCAGAACGCGCTGCAGCGCCCAAGGCCTGGTCACGCTCCACCTTTTCCAGATAATCGGATACGTTGCCTATGTACAGGCGCGGCTTTTCCCCCGGCACGAATTCCAGCACCTTGGTAACAATGGGGTCCAGAAAGCTGCGGTTGTGGGAAACAATGCAGTAGGAACCCGGATACTCGGCCAGGGCTTTTTGAAGGACCTGCTGGGACTGAATGTCCAAATGGTTCGTAGGCTCGTCCAGGATCAGGAAATTGGCGGGATGCAGCAGCATGCAGACCAGGGCCACGCGGGACCGCTCCCCTCCGGACAACACTCCCACGCGTTTATGCACGTCGTCCCCCCGGAACAGGAAGCAACCCAGCAGATTCCGCACCATGGGGGCGGATTCCCGCGTTGCAGCCGCTTCTACGCATTCCAGCACCGTCTTGTCCGGGTCCAGATCGTCGGCGTGGGTCTGGGAGAAAAAGGCGATCCGGGTATGGTGGCCCATTGTGACATGTCCCGCAGTCGGTTCCTCCCCGCAGGAAATAAGGCGGGAAAAAGTGGACTTGCCCGCTCCGTTCACGCCCACGATGGCGATGCGGTCGCCCTTGACGATTTCAAAGTCAAACTTGTCCAGAATGGAAATGGGGCCGTAATTTTTAGAGACCTTTTCCAGTTTGACGACGGAATGGCCTCCCGCCGGGGGAGTAGGGAAGTGAAAGTCCATCACGGCGTCGTCTTCCTCCACCTCAATCAGTTCCACCTTTTCCAACTGCTTGATGCGGGACTGCACCAGGGAAGCCTTCGTGGCCTTGTAGCGGAAACGGTCGATGAATTCCTTCGTTTTGGCTATTTCCCGGTCCTGGGCCTTTTTCTGGCGCAGAAGGATTTCCTTCCTCTGTTCGCTTTCCTTCAGAAAGTAGGAGAAGTTTCCCGCATATTCCTCCGCACGCCCGTGATAAAAGGCGATCGTCCGGGAAACCAGGGAATCCAGCAGGGCCACGTCATGGGAAATGATCACGATGGCACCGCGGTAGGTGCGCAGATATTGTTCCATCCACCGCTGGGACTGGATATCCAAATGGTTGGTAGGCTCGTCCAGCAGCAGCACTTCCGGCCCGCGAAGAAGAAGCTTCGCCAGAGCAATGCGCATTTGCCAGCCGCCGGAGAATTCGCCGCAGTCCCGGTCGAAATCCCGGTCCTTGAATCCGAGGCCGCGCAGAATGGATTCCGTCCGCGGCCGGAGACGGGCGGTGTCATGGGCGTTCAGCACGAGTTCCAGCTCCCCGATTTCATTGAGCACTTCGGAATAGGCGGCTGAACGGGGGTCCAGCCCGGCCATGTCCTGCGTCAGCGCATCAATACGCTGCTGAATGTCCATCAGGTCCGCAAAAGCCGACATGGCTTCGTCAACCAGTTTGCGCCCCCGGACGTGAATGCCCTCCTGCGGCAAATAACCCACCTGGCAGTGTTTGGAATGAATGATGGAACCGGAGTCCGGCTCATTGAGGCCGGCAATGCATTTCATCAGCGTGGACTTGCCCGCGCCGTTATGCCCCGCCAGGGCAATGCGCTCCCCGTCCTCAATCGTGAAGGAGAGATCGTTGAACAATACGCGCGCGCCATATTGCACGCGCAGATTTTGAACGGCCAGAACCATGTGCCGGAATCAATCATCGGGACAGGCGGCGCGGAAAACGTTCCTCGAACGTTTCTGCGCCGCCTCCACCGTTTTTCCTTTTAATCCTTATTTGCCGAGGACCTTGTTCCACGCGGCGATACGGTCAGCCTGCTCCGTGAACAGGTCGGCGGTGTCGTCTTCAATCGTGATGCGGGAAATGGTATCTCCCTGCTCGATGGAGTCCACCACGTCCTGGCCTTCGGTCACTTTGCCGAAGACGGTGTGCTTGCCGTTCAGCCAGTCGGTAGGCACATGAGTGATGAAGAACTGGGAGCCGTTGGTACCGGGGCCCGCATTCGCCATGGAAAGTACGCCGGGGCCATCATGCTTGAGGTCCGGGCGGCATTCGTCTTCAAAACGGTAGCCGGGGCCTCCCATGCCCGTCCCGGTGGGATCGCCGCCCTGGATCATGAAATCCGGAATCACGCGATGGAATTTGAGGCCGTCGTAAAAGCCGCGGGAAGCCAGGTTCAGGAAGGAAGCCGCCGTCACGGGCGTCTTGGAAGCGAACACCGTCAGCTTGATGTCTCCCTTGGAAGTATGGATGGTAATATTCTTGTCGGTTGCCATGCACGCATGTTAAACGCATGGAAAGGCATGGTAAAGGCTGTATTGCGTGCAAATAGAGGGCCTGTTCCTTATTGGTCCCTCCCAATTCCTTTTCACTTTCCTACGCTGGTGCGCAGGGATTTGTCGCGCGTTTACGCACCTCTTTATGATGCTGTCTCCAGTCCATGTTGCGGAAGACCATTTGCCGCATTTCATGGATGAAAAAAGAAATGGCGCAGGGACTGCGGCGGCCCCATCCTCACTTCGGAGAATACGTTAATTCATCCGTCGGGAATACCCGATTCCGAACGTAGCGTTCCGGAAATCCCCAAGGTTTCCGGCTTTCCTCCCCCCCTTATTTCAACCGTTCCATCATTAAAAGGAACCCGCCAGGTACTTCCGGAAAGAATTCTTTTTCATCTTCCTTTTCAGGAGGGTAACATACCCGCAATTTCCCCGGAACAGGCCGTTCCGGCCTGTCATGATAGCCGGCGATGACAGGAGGCATGATTGATTTTCCCTGTAAAAGGGATGAATTTGCATCATATGAGCGAAGAAATGGTAGAAGAATTCGTTACGGTTGAATCTATCTTTGTGCGTGGACGCAACTGCCTGGCGCTTAGAGCGAAGTTCTCACCCCTGTTTACGGACTACTATCTTCATCTCATGCAGTACGGCCTGCGCAATGAAGAGATTTACGACAGCCTGCTGAAAGAGCTGATGGCCTATTTCACGCTGTACATGGTTGCCCGCCCCTGGGCGGAACAGCATGCGTGGACAGTCAATCTGAAAACTCCGATCGTGGCCAACCTGTTCGTTTCCGGATCATCCCTGACGGAATCCGTCGTAGGCCGCGTCTTCACGCAGGACGTAAAAGAGCCGGAAGAGAATACGCTGTATTCCACCATGCTCTGCAAGGGGCAGGAGCCGCGTTATTCCGTCGTTCCCATTCCCGGTGTATCCCCCGCCCAGTGGGTGGAGGAATTTTACAAGCAGAGTGAACAGAGAACGGCACGCTGCATTGAGTTGCCGGACGAATGCTATACGATGGTGACGGCCCAGCCGGACGCCGACGAGGAATGGCTCAATTCCCTCAATCAGGAAAAGATGGCCCATCTGGAAGAAAACGAAAATACGCGCGTGCTGGAAACCCGCCGCTTCCGTTTTTATTGCGGCTGTACCCTGGACCGCATACTTCCAACGCTCAAGGCGCTCCAGGAGAAAGAGAAAGATTTGTTCCAGGGAGAAAATGAGCTGGAAATCACCTGCCCCAGATGCGCCGCCATCTACCGCGTGACGAGAGAAAATCTGGAAGATTGAGACATACACGATTTCTTTCTGACAATTAGCCTTTTCGGCAACGAAATTCGTGCTTAAACTTTCCTCGTGCCGACTTGTCCGAAGTGCTTACATAATTTCCACCGCGGGGCGGAATCATTGTGCCCTCACTGCGGCTTTTCCCTGGAAAATCTGGACAAGAAATACGGCAGGGATTCCATCCCCTACCGCCGCGTGTGCGACAACGCGGGAGCGCTCCGCCAGCAGGACCGCGTGAAGCTGAACGCCCTGCTGGAAAAACTGGAACGCCGCATTCCCCCCGTTCTTCTTTCCGTCTATTTTCCCAATATTCTGGAGCCCTTCTCCCTGATTCCCCACAGTTTCTGGATGATGAACCACCTGATGGTGGATGAAGCCGGATTTCCCAATCACCAGGGCCCCCTCGATCCGCAGTGGCTGCTGGTTCTGGTGCTGGATGTGCGGACGGATACGGCTTGCTTTATGTGGGGATACGAACTGGATCCCTATGTGGAACCGGACCTGATCAACAAGTCCATCATGAAAGCCCGCATTCCCCTCCGGGAAAGCATGCTTCTGCACGCCGCGGGCTCCATCATGAAGGACGCCGTCCACCTCGTGGCCCGGAAGGCGCGTTCCAAGGTCAGGCATCCCATGAGGTACGGTCTTACGCTGCCCGCTCCGGCAGAAAGGAAAGGAGGCGGTGCGGCATGAAAAAGCTCCTGCCTGCGGCCATGCTTTTCATGGCGGTCCTGACGGCCCCCGCTCAGGAGCTTCCCCTCCTGAAATGGTCTTCCAAAGACCAGCAGTCCCTGATGAAGGGAACATGGTGGGAAAGCCATGCCCCCATCCTCCCCCCCGTGGAAGCCGCCGTTTCTCCGGTTCCCTCCGCGCCGGAAGCGCCTGCGGACGCAGATTCCCCCGCCGTGGACCCCATTCCGGAGGATTTCACGGATGTAAACGAATATTTCCTGCCGGAATATATCCGGACCACGACAGGGCTGATAGATCCGCAAAAGCTGCTTGGAGAAGTGGAGAGGAACGACGTCATTGAACTTATCCGGCTCATCAAGGACCGCTACAACGTCAATCTGTTTGTCAGCATCTTCGCCGCCGGGCAGAAGGTCCCCCCCTCCGTCAACGCCCCCACCATCGCGCGCCAGATTTTCAAGGACAAGGAACGCAACCTGCTGCTGCATTTCCATATGGGGGATATCAAAAGCGCCCAGATAGCCCTGGATCCCGACCTCAGCTCCCATCTGGGGGATGCCGGACGGCGCGATTTGCTCTACCAGGTGAAGCAGGACGCTTCCCGCTTCACCAATCCGCAGGACGAGCTGATCACGGCCATGATTTCCCTGGCCCGGAGAACGGAAGCCAATATGGCCGCCGCCCCCAAGCCTGCCCTGCCCGCTCTGGAAGCGGACAATCCCGAAAGCATCCCGGAAGCCAATATAACCATCCTGGAGACGGAGGAAACCCCGGAATCCCACCTGCACGTCCTGATGAAGGCCTGGATGTCCTTCGCCCTGGCGAATGTTGCGGGCATCATCCTGCATGTCTCCGCACTGGTTTCCCTGGCGGTTCTCTGGCTGGTCTGGAAAAACAAGCGGGTAGTACGCCTGCTTCCGTCGGAACCGGATAAAAGGCTTGGCGCCCCGCACGGGGCCTCCCAGAGCCGCCCTGTCAATTACTGCATGCAGGAAGGTCGTCATCCTGACTCCATCGGCCGCAGGCAGATGCGGCAGCATATGCGCGACGTATCATGACGGCAGCCCTTCCATCCCCTGAAATCCACGCCGTTCTGAACGATGCCGGAGAACTGGAACTTACCCCGGCCCATGCTCCGGACGGGGCCGTTATCCGTGTGGACCTCAATGCGGATTCTTCCCGCATGCTGTGCACGCAGGGGCAGTACCTGGCCCCCATCCAGGCGCCTCCGGGGACGCGCATACGCTACCGCCTTTTTACGGGCAAAAAGGGAATCGGAGAACCGGAAACCTTCGTCATGCCGGGAATCCCCTCCATTTCCCCCGTTCCTTCCACGCTGGTTCCCTGCACCCAGAACAGGGATTTCCTGATCTACGACTGGCCCGCACGGCATGAAGCGGTCTGCCGCCTGGTCCGGGAAACACATCCGGACCTGCTTTTCATCGGAGATTCCATCACCCATTTCTGGGGAGGGAATCCCGTGGACGAGCCGCACCGTGACATCCTTCAAAAATCCCCGGAGACCTGGGCCGCATGCACAGAGGGCATGAGAGCCGCCAATCTGGGATTCGGCTACGACCGCGTGGAAAACGTCCTGTGGAGGCTACGCCACGGAGAGCTGGACGGCGCCGCCGCAGACGCCGTGTGCGTGGTGCTGATCGGCACGAATAATTTTGCGGAAAACACGGACGAAGAAATCCTGCTGGGCATTCGCGCCGTATGCGGGGAAACCAGGAACAGGCTCACCGGAGCTTCCATCATTCTTCAGGGATTTTACCCGCGCAACAGCGGCCGGGAGGGAACGGCGGAGCGCATTGCCTCCATCAATCTGCGCTTGGAGGCCCTGGCCACCGAGCAAGGTTTTTTTTACACGGAACCGGGACGGCTGATGGCGGATGAATCCGGCCGAATTCCGGCGGAGCTTTCCTCCGACGGCCTGCATCCATCCGCTTCAGGATATGAACGGATAGCCTCTGTTCTCGCTCCCGTCATCCGCCGGGCGGCGGAAGAAAGAAAAAATGACACGGCCAAGAAACCTTCCTCCCCTTCCGGGGTTTCTGTAATAGAACCCCCAACGGAATAATCACGATGAACGAACAGGACGATACAAAACTCTGGCAACTGCTCGGCCATGCTTCCCAGACGGCTCCGGGGGATGGCTTTGCCCGTAAGGTCATGATGCGTATTGCCGAAGAGGAACGCGCACAGTCCGCTCCCGTAGAATCCATCCGAAGCTTCAAGTGGAATTCCTTCCGCATCTGGGCCTCCTCCGCAGCGGCGCTGGTCGTCGGGGTAATCGGCATTTCCGTACTGATGGAGCCTGCGGCACCGGAAGCCCCCTCCATCTCCGTCGCTTCCCTGAACATCGACGATGTGCTTGTGGAAGAGGCCGGGCTCGCCCTGGGCCAGGAAAACCTGATGGATGCCATTTGTACTCTGTCTTCCATGGAAACGGGCGTCATTTCTTCCGACAGCATTCAAGACCTGCTTCTTTAACTCTTAAAAATAGTGAATTAGGTACGCATCCGGCACTGGTTTTTGCAAGCTTTTCCAAAAAATGGTACAAGTCTTTATCCGCCGTCCATGGCCGCCCTGCCAACCCATTCCCCCGTTTTCATCCGTCAGGCCGCGCCTGCGGATTTTCCCGCTTGGATGGAAATGACCGCAACCGTCCGGGACGATTTTCCCGGCATGGCTCCTGCTGATCATCGTGGCGTCATGGAACGGTGCACTGCCAGAAATACGGCCTTTGGCGCCTGGACGGAAGGAGAACTTGCCGGAGGAACGGCATTCTCCCCAAAGCACGGCGGAATCGGCTTTCTGGTCGTCCGGCCGGGATACAGGAGGCGCACGGCATCGGAAGCCTGCCGGCCCGGAAGGCTCTTTCCTGCATGCCGCCGGACCGCGAGGCATTCGTCCATGTTCATCCGGCTACTTTCTCCGCACGCTCCCTGTTCCTTTCCCTGAGCTTCCGGGAAAGTGAATTCATCCGGCGGGGTGGACAGGTTTACCAGACCCTGCTTCCCTCTTCCGAACGGCTGAAGGGAATAGTGGGCCAAAGCCGGAATTTGCCCGCTGCCGGCGGTTGCCTTTGACGGACGCTTTTTCATGGGTTACAAAGAAAGACATCCATGCAGGACTTTCTTTCCACAGTCATTCTTCTGTTCATTGTCATCGATCCCGTGGGACTGGCGCCGATGATCCAAGGAATGATGAAAAAATACACGCCGGAGAAGCAAAAGGCCATTCTGAAAAGGGAACTGGTTTTTGCGCTGTTCTTGTTGCTCCTGTTCTTTTTCTCCGGAAAATTCCTGCTGAACCTGCTCGGTCTGGAACCGGCTACCCTGAACATTTCCGGCGGAATTCTGCTGTTCCTCGTGGCTCTGGGAATGGTGTTTCCCGCCAAGGATATGCTCACGTCCGCGGCCCATGCGTCCGGAAAGAACGAACCTTTCATCGTTCCCATCGCCATGCCGCTGATGGCAGGGCCTTCCTCCCTGGCCATCATCATGCTGCATGCTTCCCAGAGCCCGGACAGCATTTCCCAGATGACTTACGCCGCCGCCATCATCACGGCGTGGCTGCTTTCCGGTCTGGTCCTTTTCATCGCTCATAAATTCCTGCGCCTGCTGGGGGAAAAAGGGACAGTCGCCCTGGAGCGGCTGATGGGCATGGTGCTCATCATGATTTCTGTTCAGATGTTCATGAATGGCCTGGCGGGATACGGCGTCAAATAGAACAGAAATTCGACCATGATCTGGCTCCTTCACGGCAACTTGGGATCTCCGGCGGACTGGAAGCCCGTCATGGATGCGTTGCGTTCCAACGGAATCGAATCCCGCGCTCTTAACCTCTGGAAATATCTGGAATGCTGCCCTAAAAGCCTTCCCGAAATGGGCCGCGTGCTTTGCTCTGAAATTGCCGCACAGGACAAGCGCCCCTATATCTGCGGCTATTCCCTGGGAGGAAGACTGGCCATGCACGCGGTTCTGGCACATTCCCCACTCTGGAAGGGGGCCATGTTCATCAGCGCCAACCCCGGTCTGAAGAATGAAGAGGAAAAGGCCGCGCGCCGCGCCGCGGATGCGGAATGGGCCGTTAAATGTCTCTCCACCCCCTGGGAGAATTTTTTAAGGGAATGGGATGCGCAGGCCGTGTTTGGCGGAGAAGCGGGAAATCCTGGCCGCTCCTCCCTGAAACCGTGGCGCAAGTCCATCTCCCGCGCGTTTATTGACTGGTCCGTGGGCGCCCAGGAAAACCTGGCTCCGCTCCTCAAGCAGTCCCGTGTTTCCCAATTATGGATAGCCGGGGAACGGGACTCCAAATTTACTGCCCTTGCCCGCCGGGCAGCGGGGGACAAGGCGGTGATCATCCCCCATGCCGGCCATCGGCTTCCTCTGGAAGCTCCGGAAAAACTGGCGAAATGCCTGCAACAACTAATCACTGCAACTTATGAATGATTCAGGAATCCCGGATGCGGAAGACTTGAGAAAACTGGTGGAGGAAATAGCCCAGGCCCACATCCCATTCGGCATGTACGGCCCGGCCAAATACCCGCCCAAGGGATGCCCCCTGATGGATGTGCCTCAGGAATATCTGGCATGGTTCCAGGCCAAGGGGTTCCCCAAAGGCAAACTGGGACGCCTGATGGAACAATGCCTGCTCCTGAAGGGGAACGGGCTGGACAACCTTTTCGACCCCTTCCGGAAGGCCAATGGCGGCAGGACGAAGAAGAATGGCCGCCGCCGCGTGTGGGATTTCGAGAATGAATGATACTGCACGGCCAGCGGAACAATCCTGATTTTCCGTCTGTTGCAAACAGATGGACGCTTGAAGATTCTCCTACCGGGCCACCAGTCCCTTCCAAGAGCAGAAGCATTCCGCGGCCGGGGAAGAAACGAACGCCTAATTCATTAGAGTCTGGTGCTTTTTCAGCAATTCCGCCTTCAAGCGTTCCGGAAAGGTTCTGGCATTGAATGAACGTGCATCTTCCCCGCACGTTCCCTTTCATACAAACGCGCCGGAATATCCGTACTCATGCTGTTGATGAAATAATAGCTGAACATCTCCAGAACGGTTCCCAGGGAGTTGGGGATTGCTACCCGGAAGAGGGGTTTTACCCAGGCCCTCCTATTCAGGGAAACCGTATCCTCCCATCCCTTGTTCATTTTTCCACGGAACTTTTTCCATCATCTAGGAAGTGGTGAAAAAGCCAGGACGGCATGCCCATCAATCCAACGAGATCAGAGGAAGCCACCGTTACGCCGCCGGAGGAATATTCCCTGAACCGCCCGGCGCATAGTAGCTGGACCATCAATTCAAGTGCGTCCTGCCTGCCGTAATAATACAGCACAAACACATTTCCGGCTCCGGTTCCCATATAATTACCGTCATAGGGGCGGTCCGCCACGTTTCCCCAGTTGTAACTCCAGTCGCAATACACCCGTCCCTACTTCAGAAGCATGCCGCCCGAATGGACGGAGAGGTTCAGATTCATATTCACGGATTCCCAAATACCCCTGTTTCCGGTTTCTTTCATCCGTGTTGGACCACAGGTACGCATTGTTCCCAGGGGTTCTTTTTTCCTTATTCCCGCACTCAGGAAGAGCTTCTCCATTGGCTTCAGAAAAGGCGGGAGAAGCGGCAGGCTCATCATGCCGGATTTGCCACCGACAAAAACAATACGGCCCCGTTTTCCGGTTGAATTATTACCGGAAAACGGGGCCGCTCGAATAGACGCCCTTACAATTTTTTAGTATTCAGCTTTTTGTCCACCAGCATGCCGTCCTTGAGTTTCAAATCAAATTTGACATCCCTTCTGGCCTTGAATTTCAACACAAAGAGTTCCTTGGTACCTTCTACCGGCTCCTTGTCACCGATGTTGACGAAGGTGGGGTACAGTGCCTTGTCACCATTCGTATGAAGCCTGTCGTTCGTCAGGTTTTCCATTTTATTCATGCCCGTGACCTCCACACCCACGAATTCATAGTCTTTGGGATCATACGGGAGGGCAAAGCTCAAGGCATTCACCAGACTGAGTTTCTGCCCTTTGACAGTCACTTTGGCGATGTCTCCCTTGCCGTATCTCTTTTTATCCGCACTGATTAGAAGCTTGCCGCCCAGTTCCGCTTTCTTTTTTCCGGCGGTGGCGTCCTTCTGTTTTTTGGCATCTCCCTTATCCTGGTCGGCATCCTCCTGCGGCTGGTCGGAGTCATCTTCCAACTGAGTGGCGACAACAGAGATGTCATAGGCGTCAATAAGGCCGTTCCTGTTGATATCTCCATTGCTGATATAGCCCTCGAAGTCGGAATCCCCTTTCCTCAATCCCGTGTAGTTGATGTAGGAGGTAAGGTCGTTCCTGTCGATCTTGCCGTCATTGTTGATATCGCCCGGAAGGTAGCTTTCCGTTCCCGGCACCTTGAAGACGTAGATTTCCCGGCCTGAACCGTAGCCTCCCACGCCTTCGGTTATATTCAGCTTGATGTAACGGGCGGTGGGAGCATCCTTGAACCCGAAGATTTTCACTTCATTGTTCTTGTCCCACTGGAAGGTTCCGGCCTTCGTCCAGGTTTCCTTGTCCATGCTGTAGTAGACGGTGCCCTTCAGAAGGGTGCCATTCCCGGCGTCTTCACGGGGAACGTAATGGAATTTTTCAATCTTGTTGATTGTTTTCAGATCCATGACTAAATCAAACGGGATGGCCTTCGCACCATATTTCGTGTGCCAAGCATCCTTTTCCTTGAAGTCAAACAGCTTGGTCAGGGAATTGCCCTGGTTTTCCGCAGTTGTTTCACCAACAATTCCTTCAATGGCGAATTCAAGCGGATTCGCCTGAGTTTTGGCATTAAAGGCCGTCCAATCCGAATGACCATCGCGGTTGACGGCACGCAACTTGAAGGAGTAGGGAGTTTCGGCTTCCAGATCTTCAAACAGGAATTCCGTACCTTTGATAGTGGTGTACAGCATGCCGCCGAACTCGATTTCATAGTAATCCGCATTGGCTACGGCATTCCAGGTGGGTTTCAGCGTGTAGGCAGCCGTGTTTTCTTCCGTAACTCCGGCATTCCCGGGAGCGGACAGAGGACCGGATGAGAGGCGGTATTTTTCCGCAGGCTGGAACTGGAAGCCTTCCACGGAAAGCACAACGGGATTTGCCGTAACGTCCGTCGCTGCCAGTTTCACCAGGAGCTGAGGATTTTTGGCAATCACTTTCTTTTCAAAATCGCTTCCCTTCGTGGCGAATTTGTTCAGGTTGGGAGCGGCATCGTAAAAATAAACATTCTCCCGTGACAGGAAATCGTCTTTGGACGCCGCTTCTGCCAGTTCCAGATTGTCCTTGCCAAGCCGTGCGGAAACTTTGTCCGGCTTCCGCGTCACGTTGATGCGGAATTCCGTCGATTTTTTCTTGTCGAATCCGGTGAAGTCGCCAACTGCCGGATGAACGGTTACGGTCACGTTATTATTGCCGTCAAGGTCCGATTCAATCCGGGTTCTGACGCTTTTGCCCTGCCGGTATTCCTCCGTTACGCCGTCGTCGTCGTACGTGGTGAAAGAACTGCGGCCATGGGGGTAAATTTCATATATCCGGTGGTTCGGATTTATTTCCGATACGTTGTTGTTCGGGCCCGTCATGGGAATGATGGCTCCGTTTTTCACGAAGACGGGCAATTTCCAGACGGGGGCGTCAAAACAGTTGTAGATTTTACCCCCTTCGTACAAGTCGCCCGTAAAGTAGTCGATCCACTGGCCTTCCGGCAGATAAATGCCGTGGCGGATGTCGTTGCCCTCCTTGTCCGCGTTCGTTTCCTGGTAGACGGGAGCCACCAGGAAAGAGGGGCCGAAGAGGAACTGGTACTGCGTCGCCTTGCCCAATGTATAGGGATTGGGATATTCCAGGAACATGGCCCGGACCATCGGCATTCCGCTGACGGATTCTTCCGCGATGCTGTAGGCATACGGGATGAGTTCCGATTTGAGTTTCAGATACCACCGGTTGATGGAGGTGGCGGGTTCCCCAAATACATGGGGATATTTTTCATTGGCTCCCCAACCGTCCATGTTGAGTTCCATGGGGGTAAAGGTTTTCCATTGGAAATCGCGGATGTTGACTACGGGATTCTTCCCACCGAAGATGCCGTCCATATCCGAACAGATGTTCGGCTGGCCAGACAGGCCGGAGCCGATGTAGGTAGGAATATGGAAACGGATGTATTCCCAGGCTCCGCCCGTCTGGTCGCCTGTCCAGATGCCGGCATAACGCTGGGTTCCGGCCCAGCCGTCCAGGGAAATGATGAACGGGCGGCTGTTGTTCCCGTAATAGGTCATGATCTGGGCGACGTCCGTAATACCGTTCAGTCCGAAGGAATAGCCGGGCCCTACCCAGGCGACGTCCGTTTTCAATACGCGTATCCCGGCGTCCCTGACTTCCTTGACAATGTCACGCTGCAGAAGGGCGCTTATCTCCGGTTTGGGATGCAGATCCGACTGAGTCCACAAGCCGATTTCCACTCCGTTTTTCAGAGCGTAATCAGTCAGGCTTTTCAAATTCGCAATATTTCCGTCCAGAGTGTCCGTCTGTCCATAACCGGCGCCGTAGCCGTCATTCGGGAGGAGCCAGCCCAGGGGCATGTCATGGGCCTTGTAGCGGTCGATCACGGCACGGGCGGAAAACTGGTAGTTGTCCAGTTCTCCATTCAGGGATTCCCTGATTCCTCCATTGTCCTTCTGGCTCTCCTTGTATCTCTTGCCGTCTTCAAACAGAATGCCTTTTTCATCTTCCTTCCAGTAGTCCCTGTTGTAGGCGTTCAAATGCCCCTGGTAGAAGGCGAATTTGGGCAGCAGAACGGGATTTCCCGTCAACTGGTAAAACTTTTGCAGCAGGTTGACCGCTCCGTCGTCAACCATGAAGAAGACATCCAGATAATTTTCATCATGGCTGAGATTGACGATGCCTTTTTCCCTGGCGCCGAAATCATACTGCCCCTTCTTGAACGTATGCCACAGAAGTCCGTAGCCGTTTGTGGACCAGTAGAAGGGAGTGGGGGAGGCTACGCCTCCATCCGTCCAGCTGTTCTGGTTTTCAATGGAGATTACTTTCCCCTTGTGCGAGAAGCGTCCGTTCTGCACGCCTCCTCCGTAGAAGTATTCTTCCGGCCCCGTTTTCAGGGACAGAGTGGTTTTGCCCTTTTCAAAAAGGACGGGAGCCGCCTGCTCAACAACCACTGTTCCGGTTTTCAAATCAACGATTTTGATCAGGGAAGTCTTCTTGTCAATTTCCACCCTGATTTTTCCCGTGGTGATTGTGACCATATTCCCTTGGTTGCCAACATCCAGTCTGGACACGGCCTTCCTGGGCTGCCCGACCAGTATTTTAGCTTCGGGCTCCGCTTTCGGGTCCCGGATAATTCCTCCCGAATCGTCGCGGAAAAGGCGGAAGATGTTGTCCCCGTAAAAGTCGAAGGTCATCCGGTGGTCTTTCCCGAGCAGCACCTCGACGGCCGAAGGATTGATTTTCCGGGCATCCTCCACCAGCGGGGCCTGCCGCCCTTCCTGCGGCCCACCCTGGGCGGAAAAGGCAAAGCCGGAGAAGAAGAGAGACACGCCGCAGGTCATTAAAACAGTTTTCCTCAGCATGCTGCTGTCAGTTGAGTTTCCCATTATCATATCATTTTTATCACGTCAGCCGGAACACCGTCTCAAAATGAACTCCAATAATCAATCCAAAGATGAATGGAATCCCCCTTTTTTATCAACTATGTAGTTTCCTGTACAGGCTGCGCCTGCAATATCGGATGTGTACGCGAATCATATTAAAGAGGGCCATGCGCTCCGGCATTTTCCAGCTGCCAGATATACCGGCAGTTTCCTGCGCTTTTTTCATCCTTTCCCCCGCATGCGTTTCATCCGGGCACAACCCTCTTTTGAACTATGCCTCAATAATATTCCTGGTCAATGCCATAGAAAACCCGGACGGCAGATTGGCGAAGCACTGGAAAATGCGACATGCCGCCGGCTCTTTTACCAAGAACCAACGGCATGCGGGTTATTTCTGAATGTTTCAGGCGGCGCATCCCACGCCTACAATATTTCCCTTTTTGGCGCGGCAAACGAGAAAACGGCCGGAGAGGGAAGGCGGCAATCCGTCAATGGAAGAGCAGTCCCCCGGATCATGGTTGCCTTCATGGGACCAGTCCAGAGGATGTCCTGCCAAATCATACAGAACGTACCGGGCCGTTCCGTCCAGGGAATCGAACCATACAATGCGGGATTCGCTTGCCGGAATCTGACGCTCCTTTTGGAGAAAACGGTCCATGACCTCCAGCAGCCGATCCATGGCGGCATCAAAGGAAGGTTGTTCCGTATCATAATGGATTTGCCCCGCCTGTTCCGCCATGGAATGACTGTGAACCACGGCAATGTTTTCTACGCCGATGGCAGCGGCAATTTCTTCCAGTTTCCTCTGGTACGCTTCCGACTGCTCCCGCCGATTTTCATCAATGATCAGGATATATCCCTTGGAGGCGCACAACCCCGACACGATTTCCGGAAGGTATTCCAGATGCCCGGGGCAGTCGCAGAAGACCAGATCGGTATGGTCATTGACGGGGCAGGCGATACGGGTTCCCGTGATCGTACGGCCCGTGGCCTGTTCAATGCACAGCGCATCCGGTTCAATCACGCGTCCCGTGTTCTTCCGAAGCAGGCTCTTGATAAGCGTGGATTTTCCACTGTCCATCAGGCCGCATACGGCTATAGTGGCTTTTGATTTCATATGTTTAAATGTGGAGAATGGATCAGCAAAAACCGTTGCGGCGGAGCATTTCCATGCAATGCGGCACGGCTTCATCCTGGCGCGCTCTGCTGGCGCGTTCCGGAACGAGGGTTACGGCTACTTCATCAATAATTTTCTCAATAGTATCCGCTCCGGAATCCACGGGGGTGGTTACAGGCATACACCCAAGGGAACGGTAGCGTTTGCCGTCAACTGCAAGGTAAAGGGGACACAGGGGAAGCTTGCGTTCCAGGGTGTATTGCCAGATGTCCAGTTCCGTCCAGTCCAACAGGGTATTGACGCGGTAATGCCCTTTTTCCGGGGTGGAAATATTAATTCCTTCAAAGGGATGGAATTCCGGATTGTTGTCCGACGGTTCATAGACGCCTTGGGCGTCCCGGTAGGAGAAGTAGCGTTCCTTGGCCCGCGAACCTTCTTCATCGCGGCGGATTCCCGTGAACAGGAAGTCGATTGCTTCATCACGGATAACCTGTTTGAGGGGTTCCGTCTTGAGCGCAGCCGTTACTTCGAAAACAGGCGTATTTTCATAGTTCATTCCGGAATTCAGAGCAGCCGTATTAGTCACGGTGAGATCACCGGAACCGATAGCGAATTCCTTGATAATGTATTTCTTGTAGGCATAAAGCTGCGGGAATTCAAAGGTCGTATCGACGTGAATGACCCTCAGCCGATCCAGGTTGATGTGCTGCCGGAGCAAGTCCAGCAGGACAATGCTGTCCTTGCCGTAGGAGCAGAGGACGGCCGGGCGCTTCGCCTTGGAAAGAGCCGTTTTAATGATTCTGTGTGTTTTTTCTATCCAGTCAGTCATGGTTTGTTATTTCGTGGGGTTAATCCAGAAAAGTTTCTTGAAACGTTTTTCAAGCAGAAAGTCGCCGGCCCAGTTTTCCCTGATGCTGGCAATGTCGGCGTCCGTCAAATCGCCCCGTGTCAGTTCATGTTTGCCATCCATATTGAAATTGCACGGCTCCACGTTCATGACGGTCCTCATATAGTCGGGCAGGTTTTCAACGCGGACTATCGTGTCAATCCGGGGACAACGGTCATAATACCAGGCCTGTACTTCAAAATGCCGCCCACACCTGCCGGGATGATTGGCTTCATTCATCCGAATAAGCAAATGCATGGTGTCCAGCAACTGCCTCTTGCTCCTGCAGGATGAAGTGAAGGGAGAAAATATTCCCCGGTTGATGCACCAGGCATAATTGGCAAGGTTGACAAATCTTTCGCCAGGATCGCGGAAAACAGCCAGATGATTGTATTCCCGGAATTTGTCCGCATCATAATCCTGATTGTTCAGGCAATAGTTGCAGGTATTCTCATTCCAAACCCTTACCGGACTCCTAGCCGCAGGATTGGATCCCAGTTCGTGAAATACGGTTCCTATCTGCGTGCCGCACGCATTTTTGGGAATCAGGTACATTAGAGTTTTTGTCGGTACATGGAGAATATATTTTCTCCGGTCACGCTTGCAGCAAAATGCCGGCCCTGCCACCGCCCCGCCGCTCCTGTCGCGGAATACTTATCAGTAACCGGATTATAAGCCAGCGTCTCGATACTTTCATACCCGGACGAGAAGAGGGCCCGGGGATTTTCTCCAGCTCCTTTCGTAAGGGTAGACATGTCATTTCCCGGTTCCCGGAAAAGCCGGAGGTCCTCTATGCGGCAGTTTTCCTCCCGTCGCAAATGAATAATGCGTATGTCTCGTGCTGTCCTTGTATTCACGGCGAATTATACCCAAATTTCACTCTGTTATTTAAAGTTAAATCTTTATCCATTTATCTCGATAGACATCCTGATAATCCTTAATTTTACTTACAAACCACTCCTTCTGGATAAAGACTTTATCCTGATCTCCCAGATAGGCACCCCACCAAGAGAATGAGGAACAGGAAAGAACGAGTTCCTGCATGGCTGTCAATTCCCGAAGGGCACCCAGCGTTTTATGTTCATCCACAGTCACTTCGAAACGGCGAGCTTCTGAAACATTCTCCATTAGCTTCCGGGCATGTTCAGGAGAGTCGGAGAAAACAACCAGCTTCCTGATATTGCCGGACAGCCTTGCAAGCGCTTCATTCAGGAAGGGGACATCCGGAGTATGGTAGAGGAAGGTCAGATTAAGGTAATCACCCATTCTTAAATGAACTCCCGCCGTTCCTTCCTGCTTGGGAGCGATTAAATTTCCGAAGAGGGCTCGAATTTCATTTCCATATTCCTCAAAATATTTTTCACTCTGAAAGTAACCTTCTATGGCTCCTTGCCGAATCATGCCGGGAATGGGGCGGTAGGAAAAACACGGTTCCTCGTAAACAACGGGAAAGTCGTATCCTCCTTCCGGACAGCATGCGCAGGAGTCTCCCAGCCACTCTTGCAAATTCCTGGTTTCTTCCCTCATTTTCCAGGGTATTTTGCATTCAAGCCCATGGCGAAGAGCATGGGCGTAAGTAGCGGCGATCTGAAAAAGGTGGTTTCCGGTGCGTGCATAGTCCTTGAAGAAAGGAGCTACGCAACCATTCCACTTATGCGGAGAAAGGATACGAAAATTGACGGGGGCGTGTCCGGGCCGAGTTCCGTTTGCCGGCTTTTTCGCTTCCATACACACGGTCCCCAGCAGATCGAAAGGATGCTCATCGCGGTCGGAACGACGTTCCAGAGACTGCAAGTGACCATACTCCGACACTCCCGGATCCCGAACCTCCACTTCAAAACCTGCGGATTTAAGTACTTCCGTCAGCGAATCAACCGTCCACAAGGATTTTTGTTTATAGAAGGCCAGGATGGCCCCCACTTCATTGGCAGGAATAAACGTGTCCGGATACTTGCTTTTCATGTATTGGCGGAATGCAGGAGTAACAGTCCCCGTCAGAGAAAGCACATCCCGGAATGCAAGCCTCAAAATGCCGCCGGGTTTCAAAGAACGAAATGCCTCAAAAAAGAAGCAGCAGGCTTTTTCCGAGCTTATCCCGTCAATGACATGTTCCAAATAATAAGCATCCACAGATTCACTTTCCCAAGGCAGCGGACGGGATATATCATAATTGGGAGCATCCAGATTCAGCCAGCCGTTTAAACGTCGGTCTCCGCAGCCAAGATGGACATACAACTTGGAGGAATGCGGAAATTCGGCATTGCTTCCATGTTCCTGGCACAATTGTTCCAGAGGCATCATTCCGGCATGAAATTGAATCGTGATGGATGATCCCACATATTTCCCATGCTGGGGCAGCAATTGTTCCATGGGCCAGACGAGCCATTTCAATATCAGCTCTCCCTGGCTTCCCATACTCCACCAGCCATAACAGCCCGAAGACTTGCGACGGAATACTCCATTGGCATAAAAATGCAGTTCATCCTTCCAATGCGGATGGCTGGCATCACCTACCAAATCCGGCCGGGAGTAATTGAATGCATACAGGGCGCGCAGAATAGGGGGCGTGCACCAGTGCGCCGTTACCATGTCATTCCCGGCATCCGGGTAATATACATTATTCATGTAAAGACGGCCTGTCGACTTCAGCCTCCCTTCAAGCTTCCCTACCAGTTCACCCACAATCAGATCCTCCGCCCCGCAATCAGCAAAGCCGGGCGCCTCCACAAGCTTCTCCACCATGCTCCTTTTCAGAAAATAACCCGCTCCCCCACTCGGAGAGTGACGAGTCGATACCATCACATCTCCGATCAGGTCATACTCATCATCAACCACGGATTCCAAACGGCTCAAATCCACATACGTATCGTCATCACACTTGAACAGCCACTCAAAGTCGTAGTTCTCCAGCGCATACCGAAAGAAAGACTTCACCTTCCCCGGTAGCTCGTCGTAGCCATCCGCTGTGTCCAGCACCACCGTATCCCCCCTTTCCTCTTCCAGTCCTTCCTTTCCTCCCACAAAGAACACGCATTCTATCCCATCCGCCGGATGCTCCAGCCACGTCTCCCTCACCGCATCCCTCTTTTCCTTCATCCGCTGGCACGAGCAGATTCCTACCAGTATCTTCACTTGCTTTTTCATGTCTTTTCTCCTTTCTAGGCAGGAAGCTGTTCCACCGCTTCAAAGATTTCCTCCCAGCTGGATACCGACGCTTCCAGCCCCCCCAGCTCCATACCCCGCTCACGAGCCGCCTCCGCCATGTCCCTCCTCAGGTTCGGTTCGTAGGCCATCTTGCTGGCGTAGTAGATGAAGTCCCTTTCATGGTCGCACAGCCATCCGGTTTTGCCGTGCTCCACCATCTGGCGCCAACCTCCGCGGTTGTCCACCACCAGCACGCTGCCGCTGGCCATCGCCTCAAAGCCCACTCTCGGCCAGTTTTCCGTCGTGTCCGTGGGCTGAAGCACTATTTCACAGTGCTTGTAGAAGTCCTGCTGGCTCACCTCCCTCTGGTCGCGCGCCGTGCGTATCCACCCGTAGGGTTCTCCGATTTTCTCCCGGCTCCTCTGGTCGAAGCCCAAAAACAGGCCACGCTTGAAGAGGGGGGAGACGAAGTATTCGTAGATGTGGAGCGTGTTGGCGGCGAATTTGTCCGCGTCCTGCCGGGAGATGCGCCCGCAGCCGAAGTATTCCCCGCTTCTCTCGGCGATGAAGGGGAAGGAGTCGTTGTGGAAGTAGGGCTTGAAGGTCATGAACGCAATGGAGGGGTCGTCATTGCAGCGCTTGAGCAGGGGCATGTTTTTCTGGCGGACTTCTTCGTTTTGGTAAAGGAACATGGCAATGAGCCCCTGCTTCATGAGTTCCTTTTCCTTGTTGAAGAGCCAGGTCATGCAGTTGACGAAGATGGTGCGCCTGGTTTTTTGGCGGATGGCGGGGAGGTTTTCCAGGTATTCGCCGTTGCAGAATCCGATGATGGCATCCCCTTCTTCCAGGGCGGACCAGTCGTTGGGAGCGTGGATGTGAACGCCCAGCCCCACCATTTCCAGGTAGAGGGCTTCGTTTTGGAAGCCGTCGTTGGTGGGGATGATGTGGACGTCAATGTCCATGTGTTTCCAGACCAGTATCTGGTGGTGGAGTTCAGTTCCGGCTCCGCCGTAGAGGCTGGGGAAGCCGTTGACATAGATTTTCTTTAAGGAGGTGCTCATGGGTTAATTCTCAAGTGGATTCACTGAGCGACGCTAGCACGCAGACTTTTATCCTGGCAATGGACAAGTTTTGAAAATATGGCAAAGAAATACCTGCCACCGGCAAGGGATACCTTCTCTTTTCGCATGTTGTCATCCGCCTCAAAAATTCACCAAATATCATAACGTTTCCGGCGTGTTTACTTTGCTGGTTTCTGTTAGCCGCATTCCCACTTCGGAGATCACAGCTGAATCACTGGTCGTAAACGGGGTTAGCGTAAGCCAGACTGACCATGAAGGCATTCATTCTTCACAACGGCGCTCCTGCATCTCTACAGGGATGTTTCTGGAAAAAAACCGATGGTAGCGGCAACACCATTATGGAGGAAACGGACGTAGCCGGACGCCCCGGCTAAGACTACTGATCCTGCGGGCCATGTCACCACCACCAGCTATCTGCCCTGCTGTGACAATCCTGCCTGCATCACCGACGCATTGGGAGGAACAACCTGTTATACCTACGACATACGCGGCAGAAAGACGGCAGAATATGGCACCGCCATTCAGCCGGCCTGCTTCGCCTACGACGAAGCCGACCGCATGGTGGCCCTGACTACCTTCCGTGCAAACGAAGGCGACATCACCACCGATCCTTCCGGCCGAACCGACGGAGACACCACCACCTGGCTCTACGATCCAGCCACCGGTCTGGAGCTGAAAAAAGCCTATGCCGACGGTTCCTGTGTCTCCAAAACCTATGACGATCTCAATCGTCTGAAGACATTGACCAAGGCCAGATGTATCACCACCACCTGTGCCTATGCTCCTCTCACCGGGGAACTCGTCTCCCCTCCCACAATGACGCTACTCCCGGATGGAAGTTCACCTACAACCACATCGGACAAATGACCTCCGTCCGGGACGCTTCAGGAACCAGGGAATTTTCCTACGATGCTTATGGCCGCATGATTCAGGACACTTCCTTTTGAACCGTGGAAAGCTGCACCCAGGAAGAATACGATGCCTTGGGGTGTTCCAACGGATACCGCCTGATGCTCGGCACACGCACGGTGCAGCACTCCCATCTTGACTACGGCCATCAGGGAGGCATTATTGGGATGAATCTGGAAGGCATCGCTTCTCCCTTTACATGGCAGTACGATCCAACCAGCGGCTTCCTCCACTCTCTCACCTACCCCAACGGCATGGTCCGCCAAAACACCTACCATCCTGCCCTCAACCTCGTAACCGCTATTGGTTACAGGAAGGGAGCGGACGGCGAATTGGCGGCCGGCCACGAATACGACTACAACGCGCTGATGCGTCCCACTCAACGACGGGACTCATGGGATGCTGCCACTCCCGCGACGATAAGAGGTTTTACCTATAACAGCCGCAGTGAACTGCTGGAAGATCGCATCAGCTGGGGAGGAAGGTTTGCGTCCTGCTATGACAACATCGGCAATCGCAAGACCGCCCGGGAATTGGAGGAAGACATCTCCTACGAATCCAACCGGCTCAACCAGTACACGGATATTGCCGAAGGGGTAGAAGATTTTAACCCCGTCTACGATGCCGACGGCAACCAGACCAGGATCAAGACTTCAACGTGTGTCTGGGAGGTATCCTACGACGCCAACGACCGCCCCGTCGTCTTCACCAGCCAGGATGGCAGAACAACCATCACCTGCGGTTACGACTACCGGGGAAGGCGCCTTGAGAAGAAGGCCACGGTCAATGGGGCAGTATCCGGCCACTCCCGGTTCCTGTACCGAGGCTATTTGCAGGTAGCCCAACTGGATTTGATGCATCCCGAACCCTTGCTGGTGAAGAGCTATTTGTGGGATCCGACAGAGCCCACGGCCACGCGCGTCCTGATGATGACATGCAGGAAAGACAACATTTCACAGCAGGAAGAGCATCTCTACTTCATCCACGATGCCTTGAAGAATGTCACTTCCATCCTTGACGGCCAGCAGAAACAAAAAGCCCGCTACGAATATGCACCTTTCGGAGGCCTGCTCACCGCTGAAGGGGACATGGCCCGGGAGAACAAGTTCAGGTTTTCCTGCGAGTTCTCGGATGACGAACTGGAACTTGTCTACTACAATTACCGCCATCTCAATCCCGCAGACGGCAGATGGATTAACCCCGATCCTATCCAGGAACAAGGAGGTGGAATTTATACGGTTTTGTTTCAAACAAATTGTTCATTACAGACCTTCTTGGATGTGCCATCTACGTGGTTGCCTGTCTAGATAAAAACAAAGAAAAAGACATAGAAAAAAATAAAATATTTATAAAAAACTCTAAAAAATATTACAGAGGAATATGATACATTAGCAGTAATCTCCCATGATGAATATTCAACAGCTACGGGAATAAAAAAGTCTACAATCAATTAATTATAGAAAAAAAAGGAAAATAAATCTAAAATATATGCCGACATGGGAAAATTTAAAAAATTCTTATCGTCATTGTATCCATCGAATGCAACAAATGGATATGGTATTTATTTAGTGGCATGCCATCAAGATGGTGTAATTTCCGATGGAGGCTGGAGAATTTATTCTAATGTTGAAGGAATAGTTGTACCTGATATCTCCGCATTATATGATTCCGATACATATTTTTTATCTCAATGATTCTTTACTGAAAGCAGAAGATTTATCCAAATTCGACTGTTGTGTAAAATGCAAATTAAAAAAAGATCCTACTTTAAAATTTGTTCACAAATCATAAAATATTATTTATCTATTTTAAGCATAACAAAAATCTATGCATGATTCTTGTTTTTTTCATGAAAATCATGCACATGAACTTTAAAAATTATAAAAGTAGCATAAATTATTTAATATGAAAACTAATATTATATTTCCTTCGGTTATTTTGGCATTAAATTTATTAGGGTCCTGTACATTCATATCCCAAAAAAAAGAAGAAACAAAAAACTCCTATATTCCTCCTTACTACCTACATTACAATACTCCTGCCTACATTGTAGGAAAAGATATGATTAGAAATTCATTAAAATCATACTGGGATTTGTCATCAAATACGACTCCACAACCAAATCTTAATCCATATGATAAAAAATGGAATGGAAGCGAAACAGCTCTTATGCTGGCGGCAGCTATCGGGGATATTGATACCATGAAGAAATTACTCGAATTTAAGGCTGATATTAATGTAGCTTCAAATGAAATGAAGCTCCCCTCTATGACCTTTCCCTACAAAGAAACTGCCTTACATTATGCTGCTCGTACAGGACAAATAGGTGCCTACAATTTTCTAATTAAACAAGGAGCTAACCAGAATTTGAAAAATACTGATGGAAAAACAGCCCAGCAATTACTGGAGAATGAAGTAAAAAATAATTAAAATTATAGAGTAACATACAGGATCGAAATAGGAGGGATAGGCCTGCCGGACAGTAACAGGATAAGAATATATACAGGACAATTTCTTCCAAAAAAAGATTTTCAGAAAGAACTTATTAAGTTAAAATTATCCTGTCTATAATAAAATAAAAGGGCAGCAAATTGACATCCTCTATCTTCCCCATACTCCTTTTTGTGCCATGATTAATGATTTTCCATATGGACTGGGATAGGTACTGGCCCGGGGAACCATTCTTGTAGCTTTATTTTCTGCATTTATACTTTATGTATTGCTGCTGAAATGGGAAAATAATGATACGACGAAATAGAGGTGATTTTTCCATGCCCTATATAATAGATATACTCAATAATTTATCCCCAGGAAGTGCTATTTACGAATTTAAAACTCCTGCATTGGAATTTAAATAAGTTATTTATTTTTAACAATATTGACATAAATTAATTAAGTATATAAAATACTTTTTTGAATTGAAATATGTTATGAATACAATAATTTTTAATAACAGATGGATTTCAGGAATTAAGCCGATAGTGATCGTGGTTTTCCTATTCCTCTGTTTCATCTGCATATTCTTTCCCGTCGTTTTCTATTCATTTATCATCGAATTAAAGAAGGAAACCAATGGCCATTTCATAATTCTGGGAATCACGTCTTTTTTTTCTCTGATTTTCATTATTACAACTCTCTATATTAGTTTGCTGCTTGTTTTTGGTAAATTACACATTGTTTTAGATCATTTTAAAATTATTGTTGACCAATATGTGCTGGGAATACGCATGACATCACAGCAGATTCCTTTAAGCGGCGATACCCGTATTATTCTGGAAAGCGGTCCTTTCGGTTCAAATGCCCATATCTTTAAAAACAATGGTAAGGTTCAGGCATTCCCGATGGCTCCAGTCGTATACAGTATCAAAATTCAAGAGGCAGGCAGATCAGACGTTATTCTTTCATCAGGTAATTATTCACTGGTATTAAAATTATTCCGCCAGATCTCCGGCCTATATCCAGAATTAACGGCTGAAATTGATACGAGCAGTGAAAAAAGATTACTTGATGAATACAGAAAGCGGATAAATTCCATAAAAAAACGGTCCGCATTGGCGCTTTCTCTTTTATGTTTTTTTGGCACAATATTAACGGGTCTTCCTTTGTCCCTGGAATACATGAATTATAAATATTCCAGGAACTGGGTTGAAATCCAGGGGAGAGTGGAGGAAATGCAGAAAGCTGAAAACAAGGATGGATTCCGCGTAGCATATTCTTGGAAAGGGAAAAAACGGTACACATCCCCGTATGAAAAAAGTTTCCTGTCGGACCAACATGAAGAAAATGCTACGGAAGGAAATCTGGTCCGTCTCTATGTTAATCCCGAGGACCCGGAGCAATACACTTTTGGCAGTTCCATATTGTCAAGTATGATAGGGCTCATTATTTGTTTTTGCTTATTACTACTATTTTCCCTATTACTATTCTGTGCGTTTTTGAAGCTTAGAAAAACAAATCTTGAACATAAAGTATTTAAAATGAATACTTTGTTGTACTATTTCCAGAAACCTTCCAAAACGATTGCTTTTCCGGAAACTGAAATACCCGCCTCCTTTGAACGGCGGCATATTCAAGCATGTAGTACCAGAACATCTTGAACCGACCAACATTTGTCCTCCTTTTTAAAATTATGAAATCATAAAATACTTTGTCGTAATATTATCAATATTGGTTACAATTTTTATAATTGGGCATAGTATTCTATTTTGTCCGTCTTTGTAAGATCCCTTTAATCTACACGGTCGTAATATTTATAAAGACTAATATTTATACTATTTTCAAGAAGGAGATATGCATGTCCTGTGGAAAAAGTATTCCTCGTTGCCTGACATACCCTTTAACCAGGCAGTTTCCTGTATTTATCGAAATGATATTCATACCATTTCCGTGTGTATAGACAATGAATGGTATGAAGTAGATATGATGAATGACAATATTAAAAAAATATCTGGAAATATTTTAACACCACATTCTGTACCCTCACCTATTTTCTATAAACAATTATAGGAGCCATCTGACAAAATCGGCCTTTGTCCATACATAAAAACGCCGTTCCGAAAAAATCCGGAACGGCGTTGCAGATGTTACGGCTATTTACTATCAACCAACTCCCGGCGTATGTATTCCGCTGTGGGCGAATCCTTTTGAGCGATTTGCTCCGGGGTGCCGCTGGCTACGATGCGGCCGCCTTCCTCTCCTGGTCCGGGCCCCATGTCGATAATATAGTCCGCCTCCGCCATGATTTCCGTGTTGTGCTCAATGACAATGACCGTATTTCCCTGGTCCGCCAGGCGGTGCAGCACGTCGATAAGAAGACGCACGTCCCGCGGATGCAGGCCGATGGAGGGTTCCTCAATGAGGTACAGGTCACCGGGCAGTTCCTTGCCTTTCATCAGGGCGTTCCGGCTGACGCGCCGGCCCTTGATGAGTTCCGTCACCAGCTTGAGCCTCTGGGCCTCCCCGCCGGAGAGCGTGTTGGAGGCCTGCCCCAGTGTCAGATAGCCCAGGCCGGTTTCCGCCAGCAATTTGAGGGGATCTGAAATGCGGGGCTGGCTTTCAAAGAATTCCGCCGCCTCCGAGAAGTCCATCCGCAGCACGTCCGCAATGGTTTTCCCCTTGTACCTCACGGTCAGGGTGGCGGCGTTGTAACGCTTGCCCCGGCAGGTTTCACACGGCACGTAGCAGGGAGGCAGGAAGTCCATTTCCAGCTTCTGCATGCCTGTTCCCTTGCAGGACTCGCAGTTGCCCTGCCCCGTGTTGAAGGAGAAGCGGCCGCGGTCGAAACCCAGCCGCCGGGCATCCGCCGTCTGGGCGAACAGGGTCCGGATATCATCCAGAAACCCCACGTAAGTGGCCGGAGTGGACCTGGGAGTCTTGCCGATGGGACTCTGGTCCACCCCGTACACCATCCGCAGGGAATCAAACCCGGAAGAGGATTTCCACAGCTTCTTCTGTTCACGGGTCAGTTTGTCCCCCAGCGCCTGGCGCGCCGCCAGGCGGATGGTTCCGGTCATCAGGGAGGTCTTGCCCGCTCCGGAAACGCCAGTCAGTACGGTAAGGCGCCCCTTGGGAATAGCCACGTCCACATTCTTCAGGTTATGCAGGCAGCAGCCCTCCACCCGGAGCCACGCGGTTTCATCCTTGCGGGCAGGTATCCGGCGCCGTTTGCCGCGGTACGGATGGTGCGGCTTGTGATGCAGGGCCAGCCCGGTAACGGAATCCGGCATTTCCGCCAGTTCCTCAAAGGTCCCCTGGGCCATGACGCGCCCACCGTGGACGCCCGCTCCGGGGCCCATGTCCACAATGCGGTCCGCACGCTTCATCGTGTCCTCGTCATGTTCCACCACCAGCAGCGTATTCCCCCGGCGTTTGAGTTCATCCAGCGTGCCCAGAAGCAGTTCATTGTCCCGCGGGTGCAGCCCGATCGTGGGTTCATCCAGAACGTACAGTACGCCCCGGAGATGAGAGCCAAGCTGGGATGCCAGGCGAATGCGCTGGGTTTCCCCGCCGGAAAGCGTCGTCGCACTGCGGTCCAGGGACAGGTACCCCAGCCCCACGCGCTGGAGGAAGCCGAGCCGCTGCGTCACTTCCGCAACTACGTCCCGGGCGATCAGGGCTTCTTCACGTTCAAACTTCCAGCCCTCCACCAGTTTGGCGGCCTCCATGGCCGGCAATGAGGCAAGCTCGCCAGGCGTCACGCCCTGGAGCCTGACGGCACGGGCAAATTCATTCAGGCGCACACCGCGGCAGGCAGGGCATGTTTTTACCTCCTTTTCGTCATCCACCTGCTTGGCAAGCTCCTTGTCGTATTTCAACTCCGCTTCCAGCAGGGACTGGGCCTGGTCTTCCTTCATCTTGCGCTTGCCCACCACGCCGTGCCCCCGGCAGACGGGGCACCAGCCGCGGGGAGAGTTGAAGGAAAACGTGTACGGCTCCAGTTCCGGGAAAGACTGGCCGCAGGAGGCGCAAGCCAGCTTCACGCCCATCAACTCCGGAGAGGAGGAACCGGGGGGAAGCACCTGCAGGAAACCTTCCCCCATGTCCAGCGCGGCGTGAACCGCCTGCGCCACTTCATCCGGGGTCCAGGAACTTTCCGGACGGCTCATCACCAGGTCCAGATCGTGGCTGGAATAACGGTCCAGGGGCTGAAAGCCGCTCAGCGGCACCAGGCCTCCGTCCACCCACAATTCTTCATACCCCTTGCCTTCCGCCCAGCGCGCCAGATCGGCGTAATGCCCCTTGCGCCCGCGCACCAGGGGCGCCAGCAGGGCCAGCCTGCCATGCTTTTTCAACTGCCGGGAAACGAGTTCCACCACTTCCGATTCCGAACGCTTGCCTACCGGCACTCCGCACTTCGGGCAATAGGCCTGCCCCAGCTTGGAATACAACAGGCGCAGGAACTGCCAGATTTCCGTAACCGTCCCCACCGTGGACTTGGTACCGCCGCGGGACATGTTCTGCTCAATGGCCACCGTGGGCGGCAGACCCGTAAGGCGGTCAATGTCCGGACTTTCCAGTTGCTCGGTAAACTGGCGGGCATACGGAGACATGACGTCCATGAAACGCCTCTGCCCTTCCGCAAAGAAGATATCGAAGGCCAGGGAGCTTTTTCCCGATCCGGACAAGCCGGTCAGCACGGTCATTTCTCCGCGAGGCACGTCCAGATCCACGTTCTTCAGGTTGTGGTGCCGCGCCCCCCGCAGGGCCATGACGCCTGCCGGAATATCCATATCCGCGGAATCCGGCATGGCGGCGTCCTGCGGATCGTAAACGGAGGGAAGGCCTTCGAGCACGTCCTTGAGGTACTTGCCCGTGTAGCCCTTGCCGGCCGCCACGATTTCCTCCGGCGTCCCGGCCGCAACCACATGGCCGCCGCCCGCTCCGCCTTCCGGCCCCAGGTCAATCACGTAATCCGCGGACTTGATAAACTCCGGGTTGTGCTCAATCACCAGCAGGGTATGCCCCTGCTCCACCAGCTCCCGGAAAACGGCCAGCAGCACTTCAATATCGGCAAAATGCAGCCCCGTTCCCGGCTCGTCCAGAATCAGCATCTTGGGATTGTTTTTGCCGGAGCCCATCTGGTCCAGCAGTATCTTGGCCAGCTTCAGGCGCTGGTTCTCCCCGCCGGACAGCGTATTCAGCGGCTGTCCCAGCGTCAGGTGGCCCAGCCCCACGCGCCGGAGCACGCCCAGCTTTTCCGCAATGCGTCTGGCACGCGCACCCTTTTCCCCACCGAAGTATTCCAGGGCGGCCGTCACGGTCATGCCCAGAACGTCGGCAATATTCCTGCCGTCGCGGTACACGCTCAATACCTCGTTCCCGTAGCGGGCACCGTGGCACAGGGGACACTGGACGAAAATGTCTGAAAGAAACTGCATCTCCACCTTCTCGCTGCCCATCCCCATGCAGCGGGGACAGCGCCCGTCGCCGCTGTTGAAGGAAAAGAATCCCGGCTTCATCCCGCGGGCGCGGGCCGTTTCCGTATCCGCAAACAGGGCGCGGATTTCCTCAAACACGCCGGAATACACGGCAGGAGTGGAACGGGGTGTGCGCACGATGGGACTCTGGTCCACCATCACCACTTCATCAAGCAGCTCCCAGCCCTTGACGGACTTCACGTGTGCAGGCTCTTCCTCGCACACGCCGCCCTTGGCCACCAGCGCGTTCAAATACACCACGTCGTGTGCCAGCGTGCTCTTGCCGGAACCGCTGACGCCCGTCAGGCAGGCGAACACGCCCAAGGGAATGTTCACGTCCAGTTTTTTCAGGTTGTGCCGGGTAGCGCCGGAAATCTGCAAAAACTTTCCGGGCTTGCGCCTCTTCTGCGGAATGGAGATGCGCCGCCTGCCGGACAGGAACGCCCCCGTCAGGGATTCCGGCACCTCCGCAATACGGTCCGGAGCGCCGGAATACACCAGGCGCCCCCCTTCGCGGCCGGAGCCGGGGCCCATGTCCACCAGACAGTCGGCGGCGCGCATCACGGCTTCCTCGTGCTCCACGACCACCAATGTGTTTCCCCGTGTCTTGAGACGGTTCATGGCGGAAATCAGGCGGGAGGTATCCCGGGGATGCAGGCCCACGGTCGGTTCATCCAGCACGAACAACGTATCCGTCAGAGAAGCCCCCAGGCAGGTAGTCAGACTGACGCGCTCGATCTCCCCGCCCGAAAGGGTGCGCGTGGCGCGGTCGGAACTCAGGTAGCCCAGTCCCACTTCATTAAGATACTCCAGGCGGCTCCGCAATTCGGCCACGGCATGCTTCAGGCCGGGGTCTTCATGGGAACGCGGCGTCACATGCTTGTCCACCCAGGCCAGCAACTCATCCATGGGCATGCAGAACAGATCCGGCAGGCTTTTGCCGCCCAGCTTGAACTGGAGGGCCTCCGGCCTCAGGCGCTGTCCATGGCAGGACGGGCATTCCTGATAAACCCGGAAGCGGCTCAAATACACCCTGACATGCATCTTATGCGTCCGGCTCTCCAGATACTTGAAAAATCCAGCGATGCCGTACCACAGTCCGCGTTCGTACATTTCATCCGGGTCACTGCCGTCGCCATACATCAGCCAGTCCCGTTCCCACTGCTTCAAATCCTTCCAGGGCACGTCCAGACGCACCTGCCGGGGGCTCTTGCGCCAGGCGCGCATCAGGTCCTTCTTGCATTCGGAAAAGACCTTGCCCTCTCCCTCGAAAATATGGATGGCCCCGTTCCTGACGCTCAATTCCGGCTTGATGCAGCGGTTGTAGTCCACCGTGATCACGCGGCCGTAGCCCCGGCATTCCGGACAGGCGCCCAGGGGTGAATTGAAGGAAAACAGGCCGGGCCGCGGCTCCATGAGCGGATACCAGTCTCCGCGGAACTTCATGGCCGGCAGCCAAATTCCGTCCACGCGCGGAACCACGTGGGCCACGCCGCCGCCCAGGCGCATGGCCGTTTCCAGAGCCTCCAGACGGCGTTCCCTCTGTTCCTCATTCAGCCGAACACGGTCCTGAATGACCAGCAGGGATTCGCCTTCCGGCAGGGACCAGTCATCGTCCTCCAGCCGCAGCATCTCCCCATGCGCGAAAACGCGCAAATAACCCTGCGCCACCAGGTTCATCTTGAGCGTGGACAGGTCAATGGACTCCGTACGGGGCACCTCCAGGCAAATCATCAGCTCCGTGCCCGGAGGCAATTCCGCATTCAGCTTTTCGTCAATGGAACCGGGCGTCTCCGGCCTGATCTCCCGGCCCGTCTCCGGATCAAATCCGGACGCCAGCCGGGCGAAGACGAACTTCCAGTAATCATTCAGTCCCGTCATCGTTCCCACGGTAGAGCGGGAAGTCCTGACGGAATTGCGCTGGTGCAGCGCAATCGCCGGAAGAATATTCTCTACGGTATCCACGTCCGGCTTGTCCATGCGGTCCATGAACTGACGTACGTAGGGGGAAAAGGTTTCCATATACCGCCGCTGCCCTTCCGCGTACAGCGTATGCATGGCCAGGCTTGTCTTTCCGGACCCGGAAGGCCCCGTCACCACCGTCAAACGCCCCAGGGGAATATCCACATCCACATTCTGCAAATTATGCTCGCGGGCGCCCCGGATGCGTATGCGCCCATCATCGCAATGACTCATGGGCGGATAATATCATCAATTTGGAATCATTCCAATGACGTTACATGTCATGATTCCGAATTCATTCGCCCTGCGGGTTTCCCGTTGCTTCCTTTATTTTCTCTGCCTTTTTCCGTGTATTCCCTCAGGAAAAATTATTCTGGAACCGTCCCCTTCCACCCTTTCATGAACCAGCCTGCTTTAACCTTATTCCGACTTGGAGCCCCCGAAATTTCCTGCTCCTCTTCTGGAGCATCCTCCCCATGGCCATCTATTACTGGCTGCGGTCCCGCAACAAGGAAAAACCCGTCACCGGCACGGAATATCTAGTCACCATTCCTCTTTTCCTGCTTTTCGGCTGGTTCACCCTGTTCTGCACCTGGCTCATCCATCTTGCCCGGAACAAGCCGGCCGGCCGTTGAACATCGCCCTCCCTCCGCTGCCGGCCTTTACTCCTTTGTCCATGCATCCAGCTTCATGCCGCAGAGGTTGACCTCCACGGAGGCGGCATTCTCCGGCCAGGGAATGACCAGCTGATAACCGCCCGCATAGAGCAGCTTTCCGGAAGTCCTGCCCGCAGGCCGGGTGTAGAGGAACACGTTGACCTCATCGCCTTCCGGCTGCATCTCCACGTACAAGTCTCCCTGATACTGGGTATTCAAGTCAAAATGAAGGGAAATATTCCCTTCTTCATTAATTTCCCCGGATATCAAATGAATATCGTCCTTGCACACGGTTCCGTCCTCATGGCAGCATCCCGCCAGCGTACAGGCGAGGGCCATGGGAACCCAGCAGGGAAGTTTGTGGAAAACATGAGGCATAAAACGTTCTCTCCTTTCTCCTGTAACATCTTGCAGGGAAAATAAGGATGCAAGGAAAATCAGGTCCAACGCCCCGGCATGTCATTCAAAAATGAACCTATCACGTCATGATTTGCCCAAATCGCGGGCCGTGCTTGCATTTCTTTCCGCACCCGCTAGTATTTTTCGATTCTTAGATCGCTGAAAGCGCCTCTACCTCGTCAATTTTCAACAAGACAAAGATGATTAAGTGGATTCTAACCAAGATTGTCGGTACCAAAAACCAGCGTGAAGTGCGCCGCCTGCGCCCCATTGTGGAACAAATCGTCTCCATTGAGGAATCATGGAACGGCAAGGGACAGGACTTCCTGCTTGAAAAAACAAGGGAATGGCAGAGCTACCTGCACCGCTTCCTTCCCATGGACCTGCCGCCCGTGCGCATCGTGGAAGCCGCGCCCAAAGAAGAACTGGAAAGCATCGCCTCCCGGCTGAATGCCCGCTTTGAATCCCTGAAAAACGAATTCGCCGCCCTCCCCACGGTGGAAGCCACTCCGGCCTCCATTGAGGAAGGCAAGGCCGCATGGAACAACATCACGCCCCAGTTCGACAAACTCCGGGAACGTTACCTCAACCAGATCCTTCCGGAAGCGTTTGCCGCCGTCAAGCACGGCGCCCGCCTGCTCTGCGGAGAAGAACGGGAAATCTGCGGACAAAGACAGCTCTGGGACATGATCCACTTTGACGTCCAGCTGCTCGGCGGCATCGCCCTGCACCGCGGCTACATCGCGGAAATGGCCACGGGCGAAGGCAAAACCCTCGTCGCCACCCTTCCCGTCTATCTCAACGCCCTCACCGGCATGGGGGTACACGTGGTAACGGTGAACGACTACCTGGCGCGCCGCGACTCCGAATGGATGGGCATGCTCTTCCAGTTCCTGGGGCTGACGGTCGGCTGCATCCAGAGCATGATGCCTTCCCAGCTGCGCCGCGAACAATATGCCTGCGACATCACCTACGGCACCAATGCCGAATTCGGCTTTGACTACCTGCGCGACAACGGCATGGCCACGTCCAAATCAGAGCAGGTTCAGAGAGGCCACTACTTCGCCATCGTGGACGAAGTGGACTCCATTCTTATTGACGAAGCCCGTACGCCGCTCATTATCTCCGGCCCCGCCGTCGTTACCCGTGAACAGCAGTACGACAACCTGCGCCCCTCCATCGAACGCGTGGTGAAGGCCCAGACCGACCTCTGCAACGAACTGATGACCCAGGCCCTGAAAGCCCAGGAAGAAGGCAGGACGGAAGAAGTGGGACGCAACCTGTTCAAGGTGAAAATGGGCCAGCCCCGCCACCGCGCTTTCATGCGCGCCATGCAGGACCCGGAACTGCGCCGCATCGTGGAAAAATACGAACTGACCCTTTACCAGGACACCCGCAAGAAGGAACTCTACAAGCTGAAGGAGGAAATGTACTTCACCGTGGATGAAAAAACCCATGACGCGGACCTGATGGAAAAAGGCCGTGAAATCATCTCCCCCGGACACCCGGAAGACTTCGTTCTCCCGGACCTCGGCACCGCCTTTGCGGAAATGGATGAAAATCCCCGCCTGACGGAAAAAGACAAGCTCCGTCTTAAAAACGAACTCACCAAAAAGCTGGATGAAACGGGCGCCCGCCTGCACACCACCTCCCAGCTTCTCAAGGCCTACTGCATTTACGAAAAAGACGTGGAATACGTCGTCAAGGACGACAAGGTCATCATCATCGACCAGAACACGGGCCGTGAAATGCCGGGACGCCGCTGGAGCGACGGCCTGCACCAGGCCGTGGAAGCCAAGGAAGGCGTGGAAGTGGAACGCGAAAACCAGACCTATGCCACCATCACCATCCAGAACTACTTCCGCCTGTACAAAAAACTGGCGGGCATGACCGGCACGGCGGAAACGGAAGCCGCGGAATTCCACGACATCTACAAGCTGGACGTGCTTCCCATCCCGACCAACCGCCCCTGCATCCGGAAGGACCAGAACGACCTCATCTTCAAATCCCGCCGCGAGAAATTCAACGCCGTCATCAACAAAATCCAGGAACTCCACGGCAAGGGCCAGCCCATCCTGATCGGCACGGCCAGCGTGGACGCCTCCGAAACCCTCTCCCGCATGCTCAAGAGGGCTAAAATCCCCCATGAAGTGCTGAACGCCAAAAACCACCAGCGTGAAGCCGAAATCGTGTCTCTGGCCGGCAAGCGCGGAGCCGTTACGGTCTCCACGAACATGGCCGGACGCGGTACGGACATCAAGCTGGGAGAAGGCGTGGCGGACCTGGGCGGCCTCTTCGTACTGGGTACGGAACGCCACGAATCCCGCCGCATCGACCGCCAGCTGCGCGGCCGCTGCTCCCGTCAGGGCGACCCCGGCGCTTCCCAGTTCTTCATCTCCTTTGAAGACGACCTGATGCGCAACTTCGGCGCGGCGGAACGCATGACCAAGATGATGGAACGCCTCGGTGTGGCCGACGGCGAAGCCCTGGAACACAGCTTCCTGAACAAATCCGTGGAATCCGCCCAGAAGCGGGTGGAACAGCGCAACTACATGTGGCGCAAGCACGTGCTGGACTATGACGACGTGATGAACAAGCAGCGCGAAATCGTGTACGGTTACCGCAATGAAGTACTCTCCACGGAAAACCCGCGTGAAATGATCTACGACGTGCTGGAGGAAGTAATCGCCACCCGCGCCCACGAATTCCTTGACCCGGACGCAGAAGGCATTACCCATCCCGACGAGCTGCTTGCCTGGATGAACTCCTCCTTCCCGCTGGGCCTCACGGCGGATGCCGCCAAGCTGGAAGACCGCCCGCTGGACGAAACCATCGCCTTCCTGATCGACAAGGTAAAGGCCACGTATGAAGACAAGGCCTCCCGCGAACGTCCGGAATACCTGGACCACATGGAACGCCAGATCATCCTGGGGGCCATTGACAAGCTGTGGCAGGAGCATTTGTACAACATGGACTCCCTCCGGGAAGGCGTCCGCCTCCGCGCCCAGGGCCAGAAAGACCCGCTCGTGGAATACAAGTCGGAAGCCTACGACCTCTTCGTCACCCTGATGGACAGCATCAAGAGCGAAGCCATCGGCAACCTCTTCAAGAGTACCACCAACCTGGACGCCTTTGAAGACTTCCTGGCCAGCCTGCCCCAGTTCGAGACCTCCGACGACGGGCAGGAAAACGGAGCCAGCCTCCCGGAAATCGGATTCGACGGCATGCCGACGGACCTACTCTCCGCCCTGCGCGAACAGGTATCCAGGGCCCGCGAACAGCAGGCAGCGCAGCAGCCGGAACAGGAATCCTCCTCCGCCCCGGCCGCCATCTCCGATGCCACCACCATCGGTGAAGGCTATCAGCCTGCGGCTCCGGAACCCAAACTGGTGATGCCCAAACGCAAGGTCAGCGTCGTCCTCCGCAAGGAAGAAACCGCATCCGTACCGGCTTCCGCTCCCGTCTCCGATGATGAGGAAATCGCCGTCACGCTGGACTCCCAGGACTTCGCAGAAACCATGGACAACCGGGACTCCGCGGAAACCCGCACATTCTAAACACCATCCTGTCTTCGGGCGGAGGAAACGGGCTTGACGGCCTTTTCCTCCGCCTTCAAACTTTCGGTGCACTCCTTGACCACGCTTCCTCCCAATAAATCAACCAACGTCCGTTCCGTACTGGAGTATGTTCCCTACTTCAGGGGCAAAATCTTTGCCGTACATGTGGAACAACCCCTGGTGAACTCGGAGGAACTGGTGGATGCCCTGCTGGACCTGGATGCATTGCAGGAAATAGGGGTGAAGCCCGTCCTGATTGCAGAAGGGCCGGACGCTTACGCCCTGTACGAACATACCCGCGTCTGTGAAATGCGCTCCGCCCTGGTGGAAGCCCCGCTGAAAGGCGGCCAGCTTGTCCGCGAACGCGTCCGGGAAATCCTGGGACGCCATCAGATACCCGTCGTAGCCTCCGGGCGCACGGGCTCGTTTGATACGGACTCCATTCATCTGGCGTACACGCTGGGAGCCTCCAAATACATTGCCCTGCTCAACGACCACAAGGTTCCTTCCCGGGACGGCCACCCCATCGCCGCCATTCTGGAATCGGAGGTTGCCGGACTGTCCGGAAATCTGGCACACAGGGAATTGCTGGACCAGGCCGCGGAAGCCTGCCGTGCCGGCATTCCGCGCGTGCACCTGCTGGACGGCAAAATGCGCGGGGTACTGGTGGAGGAACTCTTCTCGGAAGAAGGCGTGGGCACGATGGTCCACACGGACTCCTACCGGGAAATACGTCCCCTGAAAGAAGAGGACATCCCGGAACTCCTGTCCATGATCGCCCGTTCCGTCGTGGACTCCAAACTGGTGGACCGCAACTATGAGGATATAGCCGCGAAAATCGACGACTACTACGTCCTGACGCTGGATGACAGCATCGTGGGCTGCGTGGCCGTGTACCCTTATCCGGAACACCGCAGCGCGGAACTCGGCTGCCTGTACATCAAGCACCGCCATGAAGGCCGTGGATACGGCCGCACGCTCTGTGAATTTGCCAGGAAAAAGGCGGAGGAAATGGGCGTGGACTTCATCTTCGCCCTGTCTCAAAGCGCCGTCCACTACTTCCGGGACCGCATGCACTATGCGGAATTCTCCCGCGACTGCCTTCCCCCGGAACGTCTCCGCGCTCTGGAACTCAGCGGCCGCAAATCCGGAGTCTTCGGATTGAGGCTGAAATAAATCTGCCAGGACTTCCATTCCTCTTACCGGCTCTTTCTGCCACTCTCTACCATTCCGGCAGTTACCTGCTAAAACACCCCGGAACCAAGCAGTTCCGGGGTGTTTGCAAAACTGGTAGCAGGGAGGTGATTTGAACACCCGACCAAAGGCTTATGAGTCCTCTGCTCTACCACTGAGCTACCCTGCCATGTAGTGGTTGGTGCCGTAAGGCGGAGAGATATTTAGCCCGAAACGGAAAGAATGTCCAGAAGTTTTTATGGGACCGGCATATTTTATGACGCCGGAGCCCTTCCTCACGCACAGAAACTTTTGATGCTGAACAGGATCGTTCCCCCGCAGTCCATCGGCCCGCCGGGACAGGAAGGCCGCCATGCTGTCCGGCGCCTTCCCGGCTTGGATCATCCTTCTTCCCTGTCGGAGCCGTCAAACCGGTGGAACAGAAAATAAAGTCCCATGAAAATTTTCGGGTCCACCACCTTTCCCTGTCCTGTCTGGTCCATCAGCCAGTCGTGCACCAAAGAAAGAGGAATCCGGTGTACGGTAATATCCTCATTGTCCACCCCTCCTCCTTCCGCTACCTGCCGAAGTCCGTCCGCCAGATAAAAGGATACCATTTCCGTCGTCAGTCCGGGGGAGGAAGGCCCGGTAAATAGATAGGTCCAGAAGGAAGCGCTGTATCCGGTTTCCTCTTCCAACTCCCTGCGCGCGGATTCCAGGGAGCTTTCCTCTCCGCCGTCCCCGGAAAGCCCGGCAGGCAGCCCGATGGTACGTGCATGCAGGGGAAAACGGTACTCCTCCACCAGCAGCAATTCTCCCTCTTCCGTCACCGCAATCACCATGACGGCTCCGTTGGCGTTTACCCTGCGTACATATTCCCATCTGCCCTCCTTGACCAATTCCAGAAATTTGCCACGGAAAAGGGTTTGAGGCCGTTCTTCAGGATTATCCGCATGTTTCATCATGGGGCCACGTTAGATTTCCGGCCGGCTCTTGTCAACCACGTCGCCGTACCTCTTCCGTAGCATGCCGGATTCCGGCATGCTACGGTTCGTGTAAGTGCTTGATAAGCCCGTTCGTAATTGTTTCCTTTTCGTCACATTAGGCCCAAACAACAAAGTAAATCATTGATAATAAAAAGGTAATATACGTTTCAAAGAAATATACTCAGGAGGACTAAATTATTGATCGAATCAAGACTAAAAAATTCTTTGATGTGGAACCCCCGTGGAACTTGAAGCGGTGGAACGATGACTCATGAAGATTCAAAAAGATGTTTTTTCTCTTGCCGCAAATCAGTAATTTGGCGCTCCCGTCAGCCGGGATGTCGAGCTGGAGGCGGACGAGTTCGCCTTCTCCATTCCGATAGACGCCGCGAGTTTTCACGGATACGGATGAACTGTTATGTTCTATCCGCGTCCGGTCTCGCAGCCAGACGGGGAAAGCCCATATAGGCTTTACAACCAAACAACTTCATCATTTTCATAACAATGACCCCTTCATCCGAATTGCCAGCAGCATGGACCAAAATCACAGGAGCCCTTCAAACGATCATGTCCCCGGAGGTTTACGGGCTGTGGTTCCCCAAATTTTCCCTGCTGGAAGATTCCGGAAAAACCCTGACGCTGGTATGCGATGATCCGATGGCCGCCCTGTGGGTGGAAAACAGCTACACGCCGGAGCTGAAACAGGCGGCCATGCTGGCACTGGGAGGGGAACGCAATGTAAAATTTGTCTGCGCGGACGAGGTGGCTTCCGAACAGGAAACGGACGCGCCGGCACAGAAATCCTCCGCACGCAAAAAAAACGCCCAGCCGGACGAATCCCCGGCCCGCACCGCCAAAAAGACACGCCCCCAGGGAGCCAGAGCCGCGTTGAATGATTTGTACACGTTTGACTCCTTCGTGATGTATGAAGACAGCAGGTTTGCGTACCAGGCGGCCATTTCCGCCGCCCAGTCGGAACGCCCCCTCTTCAATCCCCTCTTTTTATACGGAAAATCCGGCGTAGGAAAAACCCATCTTCTGCAAGCGATCGGCCATGAAGTTCTCCGTCAGGAATCCTCCGCAAACGTGGTGTACGTGACGGGTGAACAATTCGCGAATGAATTCATTGACGCTTCCCGCACCCAGAACGGCCAGAGCTTTGCCAAACTGCGCCGCAAATACCGCAAGGCGGACGTTCTGCTGGTGGACGACGTGCAGTTCATTTCCGGCAAGGAAAAGACGGTGGAAGAATTCCTGCACACGTTTGACGCCCTGTTCCATGCCCACAAGACCATCGTGCTTTGCGCCGATGCCGCCGCCTGCGACATTTCCAACCTGGACGTCCGCCTGGCCGCCCGGCTGGAATCCGGCCTGACGGTGGAACTGACCCTGCCCGGAGACGAAGACCGGCTGGAAATCCTGCGGAGCAAGCGCGACCGTGCCGGAATGAACGTATCCGACGAAATTCTGGAATTCCTCGCCAGCCGCATCCAGAAAAGCGTGCGCCGGCTGGAAGGCGCCCTGCTCCGCGTAGCCACATTTACTTCCCTGTCCGGAGACATGCCGGACATCTCCAAGATCGAACAGCTCCTGCGCGACATCCTCCGGGAGGAAACCAGCCGTGTCCTCTCCGTGGAAACCATCCAGAAACGCGTGGCGGACTTTTATGAACTGAAGGTGAGCGACCTGACCGGAAAACGCCGGCCGAACAGCATTGCCTTCCCCCGCCAGATAGCCATGTACCTGAGCCGCCGCCTGACGGAATGCTCCCTGAAGGACATCGGCAACGCGTTCGGCGGCCGTGACCACGGCACCGTCATTCATGCCAACAAGCTCGTAGCCTCCCGCATGGAAAACGACGTCCGCGTCCGCGATATTGTGCTCCGGCTGGAAGAAGACCTCCAGGGCTGATTTCCGCCTTTCCTTCTCCGGCGCCTCAGGGAAATTCCAATCCCTTGCGCCGTTCCCCTCCCCTTCCCGCCGGTACCTCATCCGGCTCCGGTGATCAAATGGGAGAATTAGCTTGAGGCTGCGGCGGTTTGGATTAGAATCACCCTGTTCCCACTGATTCTATGATTCACGCCGACCAGCTTTCCAAAGAATTCGGCCGCTTTCAAGCGGTTAAAAATGCGTCTTTCACGATTGAAAAGGGAGAGATTGTAGGTTTTCTCGGACCGAACGGCGCAGGTAAGACAACAACCCTGCGCATGCTCACCGGCTATCTTCCCCCTACTTCCGGAACGGCCTCCATCGCGGGATTCGACATTGTAAAAGACCCTCTGAACGCCCGCAAGCACCTGGGCTACCTGCCGGAGCACGTCCCGCTTTACGACGATCAGCGCGTAACGGAATACCTGAAATTCCGCGCACGCCTTAAAGGCATCTCCTCCAAGCAGATATGGCCGTCCGTCTCCAAGGTGGTGGAACAGTGCGGGCTGGACCCCGTGCGCCGCAAGATGATCCGCACCCTCTCCAAGGGCTACCGACAGCGCGTGGGCCTCGCGGACGCCCTGCTGGGCGAGCCGGACCTGCTGATTCTGGACGAACCCACCAATGGACTGGACCCCAACCAGATACGCCAAATACGGGAACTGATCAAGGGGTTGGCGGAAAACCACACCATCATTCTCTCCACCCACATCCTCAGTGAAGTGGAAATGATCTGCAATAAAGTCATCATCATTGACCAGGGCACGATCAAGGCGGCGGACACCCCTTCCAACCTGACGGCCAACCTCCGCGCCGCCGGAAAAATCACTCTGGAATTCCGCGGGGACCTCCCCCTGGTCACGGAAAAGCTGGAAGCCATGGAACACGTCAAGAAAGTGATCCACGAAGGCACGGACGCCGACGGATGGCACACGCTCACCGTGCGCGCGGAAGCCGGAACGGACACCCGTGAAAAGGCCGCCCGGCTCCTGGCGGAACAGGGCTGCCCCCTGCGCCACATCTACCGCCATACTCCCACTCTGGAAGAAGTATTCGTGGAAATGACCCGCAAAGACTAGCCCGACCGTTTTCCCCTTCTCCCCCTCAACCAGCACCCCTTTTCCTCTCATGTCACCGGTACTCACCATTTTCAGAAAAGAACTCAGAAGCTATCTGATGACCCCCTACGGCTGGGTCATTCTGGCCTTCATCGTGGCCCTGCAAAGCGTCTCCCTGTCCGGCACGCTCAAGGCGTTCCAACTGGCCCCGCAAAAGGAAGGCATTCTGTTCTTCATCCTGCATTCCCCCATGTTCTGGTTCTACTTCCTGTTCATCTTCCCGCTGATCACCATGCGTTCCCTGGCGGAAGAGGAAAAGACGGGCACGCTGGAATCCCTGCTCACCGCTCCCGTCAAAACCTGGCAGGTCGTTCTGGGCAAATACTTTTCCGCCTATGTCTTTTACATCATCCTGTGGCTGCCCATGCTGCTGTACCCGCTGCTCGCGGACTGGTCCAACCTGATTGTGCAGTGGGCTTACGGATATGACGCCGGCATGGCCCTCCCCTACCGTCTGGCGGACTGGGCCGGAGCATACGCCATCCTGCTGCTGATAGGTGCATGGTTCACCTCCATCGGCATCTTTGCCTCCTCCCTCACGGGCAGCCAGATCATCTCCGGCATCATCACCATCGGCCTGCTGGTGCTGATCTTCTTCATGGGGCTCATTCCCGTGGTCTGGGGGGAATTCCCCGCGGCGGGCATCTTTCACTATATTTCCTGCTCGGAACACCTGGACCGCTTCTCAGCCGGGCTCGTTGACACGCGCCCCCTTGTCTTTTACCTGACCATGACCGTCCTGACGCTGGCCGTCTCCATACGCATCATCGACCACCGCCGCTGGAAGCATTGATCCCCCTCCCTGCCTTTTCACCCCCTTTCCATCTCCATCCATGAGTGAAACACCAGCAACACCCGCCCCGGCTCCCCAGGAGGAAAACCGGCCTGCCGCCCGCAAGGTCAGACGCCCCTGGATGACGTGGATCAAGCTCTTCCTGCTGTGCATCATCGTCATCTGCCTGAACTACGTGGGCTGCCATGAATACTACCGCCGGGACCTTACGGAAGACCAGCGCTATGACATTTCCCAGCAGAGCATCAACATGCTCCAGTCCCCGGAAATCCAGAACCGCAAAACTCCCATTAAAATCACCTTCGCCTTCCTGCGTACCACGCAGAACTATACCCGCATGCGCTCCCTGCTTGAGGAATACGAACGTTATTCCAACGGCAAAGTGGTGGTGGACTACGTGGACCCCCTGCGCCAGCCGAATAAGGCCCGTGAGATTTCCATGATTTACGGCGTTGAATTCCGGAAAAACCAAGTGGTCATTGACGCCCGGGAAGACACGGAAGTGGCCCTCAAGGATTCCGCAGGCAACTACCAGCCGGACGCCGCCCACGTGCGCATCCTCTCAGGAGACTCTTTCATCGTGTACGCTCCCGGTCCGGACGGCAAGAGCATGAAAGCCGTGGCCCTCCAGATTGAGGACATGATGACGGCGGGCATCTTTGGAGCCGCCAACGGGGAACCCCGCAAAATGTATATCGCGGCGGACAAGAGCAACTTCAACGAAGCCATGAGCAACAGCAATGAGGAAAGCATCTTCACCACCCTTTCCCGCCTCTGCCGCTCCGTCAACCTCCAGCTTGTCCCCATCCGCCTGAGCGGCCTGCAGGAAATTCCGGAGGATGCCGCCGGATTCATGATCGTCGGCTCCAAATACGATCTGACTCCCCAGGAGGCGGAAGTTCTGCAAAGATACTGGGACAGGCCGAACGCCGCCCTGTTCATCATGCTGGAACCCCAGCAGGACACCCCCAAGCAACTGTACAGATTTCTCCGGGAACAGGGGCTGCGCCCCCAGAACGACCGGGTAATGCTCCGCAACAGGAACAAGCGCTCCGTATTTGAAATCAACGCCATCTTTGCACCGGGACTGAACTGCACCAGGGAATTCTGGAACTCCAGCACCGGCCTGGAAGGGGAAAGCATCTCCCTAATTCTGGACTCGGACAATGCCGCCATGGAGCACAAGCGCATCACGCCGTACCCCCTGCTGGTGACCACGGAAGAATACTACGGGGAAACCAAGTACAACCAGTTCCCCGTCCAGTTTGACGCCCACGAGGACAATCCCGGCCCTCTGATGATCGGCGCGGCGCTTATCCGCGGCAACTCCGGGGACGTCAATCAAACCAAGACCACCGGACGCCTGGTTCTGCTGGGCAATACGGATCTGCTCCAGCCCCGGCAGATCAAACCGGAACAGCGGGACTTCGTGCGCACGCTCATCGCATGGATGACGGACCGCGAAGAACTGCGCGGGCTGGGCTCCCGGCATGACCTGACCGTTAAACTGAACCTGGACCGCAACGCACTCGGCGTCCTGGAACTCCTGACAAACATCGGCCTGCCCCTGCTGGCGCTTCTCATAGCCCTGATCATCTGGAACACGCGCCGCCATTAACCTGTCACGCCCCATTACCGGAAGCACATGCGCATACTCCGCTTCATCCTTCTCGTCCTCGTCACCCTTGCCGCCATCGGGGCGGCGGTGCTGCTGACCATTGACGGCAACCTGTCCCGCATCATCGGACGCACCGCCTTCAGTTCGGGAGAACGGCTCTTCCCCTACACCAAGGAGGAAATGAACGAAATCTCCTGGATGCGCATCAACTGCGGCGGGGACATGGCGGAATTCCGCCGCAGGCCCAACGGCGTGTGGTGGGGCGAGAAACCATGGGACGACCGCATGGACCCGCGCGCCGCGGCGGCCATCCTCCAGTACACGTACTCCACCAGCATCGTGGATGCGCTCCCCCTGCACAAGATTGATTCCGCTTCCCTGAAGGAATTCGGCGTCAAGACCACGCCCATTACCATCACTCTGAAAGAAATGAGTGCCGACGGCAAGCGTTCCTCCACCGTGGCGCGCTACACCCTGGGGTCCACAGCCCCCTGGCTGGTGGACGATCCGGAAAACCAGACGACGGACGACACTACCTACATGCAGACGGACTTTTACGGCCGCGACTCCCGCATTCTGGTGGGCACCGGCAACATCCTGCCACTCTTCAAGTCCGGCATCCGCCAGCTTCGTGACCATCGCCCCCTGCTGATCCATCCGGCAATGCCCGCCTCCATTGAAATCAACAACAAGGGACAGCGCATTGCCCTGGAACGCCCCTCTCCCGATCCCCGGACTCCCTGGAAAATCACTTATCCCCTCCCGCTGGATACGGACCCGCAGATGATGAACGTCCTGCTGGGCACCCTCCAGAAATTGACGGCCGTGCGCGTATATGACCCGGAGGAAACCAGCGTTCCGGACATGACGGACGACCAGGTCACCTCCGTTTCCATCAGGAACTTCACGGGCCGCCTTGCCGGAGACGGCAAATCCCTGGCCGTGGAGGAAAAGCCCGTCACTCTCCGCATTTATCCCCCTTCCGACAACAGCAACCTTGCAGAACTGGTGAAAGCCACCGTCTCCGACCGCAAGGCCGTCTTTGAACTGGCCCAGACGACGGGAAGCAACAAGGAAGTTCCCGGCGTCCGGAACATTCCCCTGGATCTCAACCTGCTCCGTTCCAAGCAGCTCACAGACATCGGGGACTACAAGATCACGGGGCTTTCCATCCGCCGCAGCCTCCAGGATTACCCGACCATCGTCCGTTTTGTCCAGGGAGACGAAAAGACCGGCCAGCAGCCCACATGGATGTACACGGCGGAAGGCTCCCGCTACCAGGAAGTCAACCCGGACCACCTCGTTTCCCTGCTGAAAACCGTGAAAACGGGCAACGTGGCCGGATTCGCCTCTGACAAGGCCACGGACCTTTCCGTGTACGGCCTGGACAACCCGCTCCTGACGCTCACGATGTCCCTGCTGCCCAAGCCCAATGAAAAGCCTCGCCCTCCGGTCATCGTCTTCTTTTCGAAGGGAACGGACGGCTCCTGGTACGCCCGCCAGTCCGGAAAACCCACGGTCGTCATGCTGGACAACGAATACATGAAAAACTTTACGGCGAACGCACTCGCCTGGAAAAAGAAAATCCTCTTGTCCTTCAACAGGTACAACCTCAAGGAAATGCACCTGGAACGCATTGGTTCCGGAGGTCCGCTGGTCCTGAAATTCGACCGCCTGGACGATTCCTGGACGGCCAGCAAGGACGGCAGGGACGAAACGCTGAACATCAACCCGAACCGCGCCAACCGCTATCTGGATGAACTGGAAAAAATGGAGGTGGCCTCATGGCTCCCCTACACGAACCCCGAAGCGCGCGAAGCCCTGAAAAAGCCGGTCTTCCGCCTGAAACTAGTCATTCAGGTGTACAAGGACGTCTCCCGGCAGGAGCGCCAGGAAGTCACTGGAAAAGACGGAGTCACTTTCTCCGCCGAGCCGGAAATGGAAGAGAAAACCATCTCCATGGAAATAGCCCCTGCGGGAGAAGCCGGCTTCAGCCGGTTCTATTACGGAAAAATCAACACGACGCCCTATTACTTCATCCTGAACATGGACTCCGTCCGCCTGCTGGGCGCCTCCCTGGCGGAAGACAATTAACATCCTCGTTCTCCACATGAGTATCAATCTGAGCGCAATCACCGCCTTTCTGGACAAAACCCTGTCCGTGGACTCCCTCCCGGACGCCTCCCGCGCACTGAACGGACTTCAACTGGAAAACGAAGGTGCCGTCTCAAAAATAGCCGTTGCCGTGGACGGCTCGGAAAGAACCATCCATGAGGCCCTGGTTCTGGGCGCAGACCTGCTTATTCTGCATCACGGCATCTTCTGGCAGGACATGCAGCCCATAACGGGTATCTCCTACCGCAAGCTGAAGGCGGCCATGGACGGCAACCTCGCCATTTACTCGGCCCACATTCCGCTGGACGTTCATCCGGTCTACGGAAACAATGCCCTGCTGGCAAAGGCATGCGGCATCCGTCCCGCCGGGGAGGGACTGGACTATCACGGCGTTTCCCTGGGGGCCTGCGGAGAATTCGCGGGCACCTGCCGGGAGCTGGCGGAACGGCTGGAATCCGCCCTCGGCGCGCCCGTTCAAACCTTCTGGGCGCAATCGGAGGAAGCTCCGGCCGGAAACGTCTTCATCTGCTCCGGCGGCGCGGGAAACGAACTCGTCCAGGCCGCCAGGCTCGGCTGCCGCACCTACGTGACTGGGGAAGGCTCCCACTGGAACATCCCCATGGCTGACGAACTGGGCATCAACCTGGTCTTCGGCGGCCACTACTTCACGGAAACCTTCGGCGTGAAGGCTCTGGGACAACTGCTCAAAGACGTGTACGGGCTGGACTATACCTTCATTGACATGCCGCCCTCCGCCTACAGCCATTGATCAAACGCCACGGATGATGAACCTGACCACGGACGACGCCGACGGAAAAATTCGCCTGGACCAGTACCTGGCCGCCCACCTGCCGGAACTCTCCCGCTCCAGAATCCAGGCCCTGATCAAAAGCGGGGACGTACAGATCAACGGTTCCGCCGCCAAACCCAAAACTCCCGTCAGCCGCGGAGACTCCATCTCCGTCAACATCCCTGAGCCGGAACCGGCGGAGGCCAGGCCCCAGGACATTCCGCTGGACATCCTGTATGAGGATGAAGACGTGGTCGTCATCAACAAGGAAAGCGGCATGGTGGTGCATCCCGCCGCCGGCAACCCGGACGGCACCATCGTGAATGCCCTGCTCCACCACTGCGGGGACCTCTCCGGCATCGGCGGAGTGGAGCGCCCCGGCATCGTTCACCGTTTGGACAAGGACACTTCGGGATGCCTCGTCATTGCCAAAAACGACGGTGCGCACCAATCCCTGACCGGGCAATTCGCGGCACGCAGCACGGAAAAGCGCTATCTGGCCGTCGTCCAGGGAATTCCCCGCCAGAGTTCCGGTACCGTCTTCACGCATATCGGCCGCCATCCCGTCAACCGCCTGAAAATGGCCGTGGTCAATCCCGGTTCAGGCAAGGCCGCCATCACGGACTACGACCTGCTTTGTGCAGACCCCGCCACGGACTCGTCCCTCGTCCTGTGCACCCTGCACACGGGCAGAACGCACCAGATCCGGGTGCATATGCTTCATCTGGGCCATCCCCTGATCGGAGACCCCATTTACGCCAAGCCCTCCAGGCAGAAGGCACAGCCCGGCAGGCTCATGCTCCACGCCTGGCGGCTGGGCTTCGACCACCCGCGCACGGGAAAACGCATGGAATTTGAAGCCCCCATTCCACCGGAATACACGCCGTGGCTTCAGCTTTTCCCCAACGGCCTTTACGGAGCCGTTCCCGCCCCGCGTCCTATGAAGGAAGACCAGGGACTCGATTGAAACCGGCCTCCTTCGGAAAAGCGATTGTTCGGTGAGGAGCCGCTTATTTTCCTTCCTCCGCCTTGCAGTACTTGCGCCAGTCTTTCAACAGCTTGGCCGGATGTCCCATGACGACGATCTTTCCCGCGTGATCCACAATGCCCAAACACGGAATCGTTCCTCCGGGGGCATAACCGGGAATGCCGTTGCCCTTCTTGGGCTTGATGATAGGGAATTTCATCCGCTCCTCTTTGGCCCATGCCTTGGCGGCCTCTTCCGTTTTATCGCTGGAAAACAGCACCAGTTCCACATCGTCCGACTGCCGGATCTTCCGGTAGGTCCGCACCACATGCGGCATCTCCCTGCGGCAGGGGCCGCATCAGCTTGCCGAATAAAGAAAAAGATAATACCTGGCCTTCGTATTCGGCCTGTCCTTGGTCAGATAATCGGCTTTTTCCAGTGCTTTTCCCACCGGAGAAGAGGAGGCGTCCTCCGCCTTGGCGGCCGGCTCATCGGCACACACGGAAAAAGTTCCGGCAGCACCGCAGCCGGCCAGAACCAGAGCAAGTGAACATATCTTGATAGATTTTTTCATCATATTATTCATTATTAATTATCCACTAAAACGTCAACAAGGAATTCAGGAACACGCCCCCCTGGAAAAACCTGCATACTGCGTAGATCGGCATATGCGTCCTCCTTCCCTGCCACAGGCGAACCACTCTGTCCTCCACTTTTTCAGAGCCATTCAATCGCACGAGCAACACTGCGGCTCCCACGGCAGAGTGCCAAAAGCCTTTTACCGCGGCTGTTTATTTCAAGACACTGCGACCTTTTCTTCAACGCCTCAAAGAAACGTCAGGAAAACATCATGGCCGCGGCAGTTATTAACAATGGTATTTTCATCATGTTGAATTGTCCTCAACTTACTAGAAACGTCCCATCCGGGCAGGATCAATCCGTAGCGGAGCTCCGGGCCTTTGAACTTGATTTGCAGACGGGGAACCGCTACCCTGAACCGACTTTCAACGCATACCCCCGCACAGAAACATGGAGAACACGCACCACGGAGAATCCCCCTCTCCGGACACCCCCGCCCCGCAGCAGAAAAACGGAAAAACGGACGAACAGACCATCGCCCTGACCAAGGCGAGGCTGGCCATTGACGAGGTGGACGCCCAAATCGTGGAACTGCTTAAAACCCGTGCCCAATGGGTTCATGAAGTCGGCCGCATCAAGAAAGCGGACAACTCCCCCATCTTCGTTCCGGAACGGGAAACGGCTCTGCTGGGCAAGCTGAACCGCCTGAATGCGGGCGTTCTCCCGGAATCCTCCCTGCAAGCCATTTACCGGGAAATCATCTCCTGCTCCTTCTTCCTGGAAGGAGGGCTGACCATCGCCTACCTGGGCCCCAAGGGAACCTGGAGCCACCAGGCGGCGCTCAAGCAATTCGGAAAAAGCTGCGAGCTTATTCCCTGCCAGAGCTTCAAGGACGTGTTTGACATGGTGGACCGCGGGAAAGCCCAATACGGCGTGGTGCCCATAGAAAACTCCTCGGAAGGCTCCGTGACCGCCGTCATGGACCTCTTTGTCACCTCCAGTCTGAAAATCTGCGCCCAGATCAATCTGAACATCCGCAACAGCCTGATGGCCGCCATTCCGCGCGAACACATCCGCATCCTTTATTCCCATCCCCAGGTTCTCGGACAGACGCGGGACTGGATTCTCCGGCGTTACCCGAATGCGGAGCTCGTGGAAACCTCCTCCACCACCAAGGCCAGCATCCTGGCCAAGGAAAACGCCGCCATGGGCGCGGCCTCCCTGGGCTGTCCCCTCGCAGCGGAACTGTTCGGCCTGAACATTCTGGAGGAAGACGTGCAGGACCAGGCATGCAACACCACGCGCTTTGCCGTCATCGGCCGCCAGGACACCCGGCCCAGCGGCCGGGACCGCACCTCCCTGCTGATCCGCATCCAGCACAAGCCGGGAACCCTGGCGGAAGTGATCGACTGCTTCCAGCGGCACGGCATCAACCTGATACGCATTGAATCCCGCCCTTCCAAAGCCATCAACTGGGAATACGTCTTCCATATAGACGCCGTGGGACACGCCCTGGAATCCCCGCTCCGGGAAACCCTGGAGGAACTGGAACAGCACTGTTCCATGCTGAAAATCCTGGGCAGTTACGCGGACACGGACGTTGTCTGATCTGCGCAGCCTTCCTTTTCCCTTTACAGAACCAGCACCTATTTTCCGCAAAACCATGAACATTTCCACAATCGCCGCACTGGCTCTTTCCCTAGGACTTCCGGCCTGGTCCCAGCAGCCCGTCACCAAAATCGTCCGGGAAAACGGCCAGCCGACGCTGGCACTGGACGAAGGATTTGTGCGGGGACTAAAACAGGAAAGTTCTATCCACAAAGCAGACGGAGCCCCCCCCCCTGCCCCCGCCGGGCCCCATGCGGAACCATGGAGCCATGTATTCTCCCCTTCAGTTCCGGAGCTGCCTATGGCCGCCGACTCCAACCATGCCGCCGTCAGGGAAACCGCGGCGGAACGCAACCGGCGCATGAAATGGTGGAGGGACGCCAAATTCGGCATGTTCATTCACTACGGCCTGTACTCCGGACTGGCCGGAGAATGGAAGGGCAAGCCCGGCGGTTCCGAATGGATTCAAAAAAACGTGGAAGTGGATACGGACACGTACGCCTCCGAAGCGCTCCCCCTCTTCAAGCCGCGGGAAGGCGTCACGGAAGAATGGGCACAGCTGGCCCGGGATGCGGGCTGCCGGTACGTGGTGCTCACCAGCAAGCACCATGAAGGCTTCGGCCTCTTCGACAGTGCGCAGACGGACTATGACGCCAAAAGCCAGATCGACCGGGACATCGTCCGGGAATACGCGGAATCCTGCCGCAAGCGCGGCCTGAAGGTAGGCCTGTACCACTCCGTGATCGACTGGCACCACCCGTCCTACGACAACACGATCTGCCCGGACCTCTGCTACCCGGCCGGACAGGCGGAAATGCTCAAAAAAAAGAACATTCCGCGCGACCACTCCGCCTACCAGAAATACCTGCACGCCCAGGTGAGGGAACTGATGGCCAGCTACGCCCCCATAGACATCATGTGGTGGGACTACTCCCAGGGGGCCATGGAAGGGGAAAAGGGCTGGAAGGCCCCGGAACTCATGGAAATGGCACGCTCCATCAATCCCGGAGTCATCATGAACAACCGCCTGTACGCCTACTCCGGACTGAACCAGAACCAGGCGGGCACCCTGGACCTGCGCTGCGGGGACTACATCACGCCGGAACGCTTCATTCCGCGGCACGGCTATCCCGGCGTGGACTGGGAAACCTGCATGACGGTGAGCGACAAATGGGGCTATAACCGCTATGACACCAATGTCAAATCCCCGGAGGTCATCATCGAAAAACTCGTGGAATGCGTCACGAAAGGCGGCAACCTGCTGCTGAACGTCAACCCGAAGGCGGACGGCACCGTTCCGGAAAAAGTGGCCGCCGCGATGCGCGGCGTTGGACAGTGGCTCAGACTCAATGCGGAAGCCGTGTACGGCACGCGCGCCTGGACGGAACTGGACCAGCCCGCTTCCATCAATGAACAGGGAGACATCTTCGTTTTCCTGATCCCCCCGCCGGACAAGGGCCCCGCGGAACCTCCCAGCGAAGGAACCATGAAGGAACTGACGGAAGGCACGGAATACGCCCGCATGCAGCCCCTGGACGCCACCGGATATGAGGACGATGAAGGAGTCTCCGTCACCCTGCCGGCAGGCTATACCAAAGCGGTCCTGCTGGGCGACAATGCCGCCCTGCCCGTTGCGGATGGAAAAATCCTGTTCAAGGCCCACGAACACTCCAAATCTCCCTGTTCCGTCATCAAACTGAGCAAATAGCAACCTTTTTCACTCATTCCCTTCATGGAGGAAGACCTTTTTTCCCTGGCAGGCCGCAGGCAGGACGGAACGGAAGAGGAAGCCGTGCGCCGGCGCGCGGAATTTCTGCGCTCGGAGCTGCGCCGCCATAACAGGCTGTATTATGAACAGGCGGAACCGGAAATCTCCGACACGGAGTACGACGCCCTTTTCCTGGAACTGGAAAAACTGGAACGGGACCATCCCGAACTGGCGGACCCGGATTCCCCCACGCGGCGCGTAGGGGGAGCGCCCCTCCAGGGGTTCAACCAGATCAGGCACGCCGTTCCAATGCTCTCCATCGACGACATCTTCGAACAGCGGGACGCCCTGATTCCGGACGAGGAATTGGTGGAATTCTACAATAAGCTGGTCCGGACGCTGGGAACGGACGCCGTTCCCGTCTCCGTGGAACCCAAGATCGACGGCGTGGCCCTGTCCATCATGTACCGCAACGGGCGCATGAGTTATGCGGCCACGCGCGGGGACGGCGAGGTGGGGGACGACGTAACGGCCAACGTGCGCACCATCCGTACCATTCCCCTGACCCTCCCGGCAAACGCTCCCGCCGTGCTGGAAGTGCGCGGAGAAGTCTTCATGCCCAACGAAGCTTTCGCCAGGCTCAATGAAGAGCGGGACGCGGAAGGTCTGCCCGCCTTCGCCAATCCGCGCAACGCCACCGCGGGAACGCTCAAGCAGCTGGACCCCCGGCAGGTGGCGGCGCGTCCCCTGGCCTTCCTGGCCCACGGGCTGGGCGCTTACGAAGGACCGGAACTCAAGGATGTAAAAGACTTCTGGGACATGCTCCGCCATTGCGGCATTCCCTGCAATGAACCGGTACACTATACGGACACGCTGGAAACCACCCGCCAGGCCGTCCGCGACATCGACAGGGGGCGCCACTCGCTGCCCTACGGCACGGACGGTGCCGTCATCAAAATCCGTTCCATGGCCACGCGGGAAGCGCTGGGGGCCACGGCGCGCGCGCCCCGCTGGGCCGCAGCCTACAAATTCCCCCCGGAACAGAAGGAAACCACCCTGCTGAACATCGTCGTCCAGGTGGGGCGCACGGGCGTGCTTACCCCGGTGGCGGAACTCCAGCCCGTGCTGCTCTCCGGCTCTACGGTGGCACGGGCCACCCTCCACAACCAGGATGAAATCGACCGCAAGGACGTCCGCATCGGTGACACCGTGCTGGTGGAAAAAGCGGGGGAAATCATCCCCGCCGTACTCAAGGTAAACCTCTCCAGGAGGCCGGAAAACTCAAAGCCGTACAGCATTCTGGAAGCTACGGGCGGCCTCTGTCCCGCCTGCGGCAACCCCATCATGAAAGAGGAAGGGAAAGTAGCATGGCGCTGCACCAACTTCACCTGCCCGGCCCAGGCCGTCACAGGCATCACCCATTTCTGCTCCCGCGCCGCGCTGGATGTGGAAAGCATCGGTTCATCCGTAGCGGAGGCCCTGCGGGGCTCCGGCCTGGCCGCCTCCGCGCTGGACCTCTTCTCCCTGACGCTGGAACAGCTTGCCAACCTCAATCTGGGAACGGCGGAAGAACCGCGCCGCTACGGGGAAAAAAATGCGCAGAAAGCCCTGGACGCCCTGCAAAACGCGCGGGAACTCCCTCTGGAACGCTGGCTCATCGCCTTCGGCATTCCCCAGATCGGGGAAGTGGTCGCCAAGGCGCTGGCGGATACCCACCCGGACCTGGACCATGTGGCGGAATCACCGTACATCCGGGACATCATCCGCCTGGATGAACTGGTGGAACAGGCGCTCAAAGCCAACCCCAACACCCGTGAAAACCGGAAAGCAGTCCGGGAAGGCACGCTCTCCGCAGAAGAAGCGCAACAGCGCTACAAGGAATTGACAGATGAAATAGATGCCCTGACCGGCCACTATCTGGAAACGGGCTATCTCCGGAAAAACACGGGAAAACTCAGCTACGGCTCGGAAATAGGGGTGGCTGCCGCCAAATCCCTCAATAGCTTCTTCACCTCCGTCGCCGGCCATCATACGCTGGACGTTCTTCATGGACTGGGAATCAATCCACAATCCCAGTCATACAGAACCAACCTTCTGGAAATACCGGCAGGCGTCCTGTCCGGCAAAACCTTTGTCATCACCGGCACGCTCAGCCAGCCGCGGGACCACTTTGAACGGTTGATCGCCGAACACGGCGGAAAAGCCACAGGGGCCATTTCCAAATCCACCTCCTACCTGCTGGCCGGCAGCGGAGGCGGCTCCAAACGGGAGAAGGCGCTCAAACTGGGTGTTCCGGTCATTTCCGAGGAAGAATTCGGCAAGCTCATCGGCAACTGACAAGAGACCGTACAATACTCCTTACCGGATAAACGGTTCTTCCCAAAACGGGGAAACCGGAACCAGCATTTCCTGTATCCCGGTTTCCATCCGGTCCGGAAAGCCGCCCCTTCTCCGGAGCTATTGGAACAAAAAAAAGCACGGAACCGGGCATTTCAGAAAGCCCGGATTACCGGCCTTCCAGCCGCTTCTCCGCGAGGAGGCGCCATCCTGCCATCCCTTTTCTTCCGCTCCGCACGAAGAAAAAGCGGCCCTCCCGCCGGAAATCTCCGGAATACGGAAAAACGCGGCTTTCCATGAGCTTCTTCCCCTTTTCACTCCTGCCTTTTTCCTCCCCATCCTTCAGACAAAATTAATTCCCGGAGTATGCAAAAAACGCTTGCTACGAAACTCCATCTGCGCCCTAATGTCCGCATATGCTGAATCTGCCGAATACCATTACCCTGACGAGAATCGCGTTGGTGGTCGTCTTCACGGCAGTCATCAGCCTGGCGGCCCAACATCCCTGGGGATATCCGGCCGCGCTGATCGTCTTTGTGCTGGCCGCGTGCACGGACTGGCTGGACGGCTATCTGGCACGCCGCCTAAACCAGGTCACCACCTTCGGCAAGCTCATTGACCCCCTGGCGGATAAAATAGCCGTCTCCGCGGCTTTCATCTACCTGACGGCCGCCGGGCTGTGCCCGTTCTGGGTCACCATCATTATCATCAGCCGGGAATTCCTGGTCACCGGCCTGCGCCAGATCGCCCAGGACCACGGAGTCATCATTCCCGCAGGAACCTCCGGAAAATGGAAAACGGCCTTCCAGCTGGCCTTCTGCATCGGCTGCCTGCTGGCGCTGACCTGGGTGCACACGCCGGAATACATTCCGTCCATCCTGTCCCCGGTGGCCTCCCTCTGCCACTGGCAGGGCGACGGAATCACCAATTTCCTGTATCAATTCACACTCTGGGGCGCCGTCATCCTGACCGTGTACTCGGGAGCCGTCTACTGCGTGGGCGCACGCAAATTTTTACAGCGCTGAAATACAGTAGCTTAACGATCCCCTCACGTATTTGTCAGGTTTCCTTAAAGGAATATATTTCATTTTCCAATGGATTTTTTTTTGCTTAGAAAAGGTTATCTTCTTTCACTCATTCCCTGTGTGAGAAAACATGCGATATTCCTCTCCTCTCGCTCTTTGAATTCAGGATTACAACCTTGAATCCTTCAAGTTGTACTATCCGTTTTTCTGAAAGTGAATACTTTCATTGCTTTTAAACAATTTCACTTATCCTTGATATTGCGTTCTGCAAAAACATTAAGAGGATCGTCATGTTTAGCAGTAGGTTTGGAACCAATAGCCGCTTTCGATTTTCGTTTGGCAGCCTCTCCCCATAATTTTTCCAGAGAAATCGGATTTCCTCTTAAATCATATCGCCCAAGAGCAAAATTTTTACTGTCCAGGTCAAAATAGTAATTCCTATGATCATTCCTTGGATAACAAAGAGTTTTTTTACCCGGTGCAGAAGCAAAAAATTGCAATGAGCCTTCTTCGGAATTACGAAGTGAAATCTTTCCGTCTTGATCTAGCAAAATGAACAAGGAATAAAAAATACCCTTTCTTGCATCGTAGGTGTGCCATCGCGTCCACTCACCATCCCTTGTCCCACCTCTCATTCCGCCCAAACGGAGAACTCCGTCATCTCCCTGCTCAAAAAAAGTTTGCACAACATATAAATAATTTTTGCTGTCTTCCCTGTACCAGGCGACATATTTTACGTTATCCCCTTGATTTTCTCCTTTTCTATTTACACAAATACCAAATACAACTATTTTTTCATCATTCCCTGAGTATAAAGTATCCCATTGTTCAAGATATACATATCTTTCATCCAACGTATAGCGTGATTCCTGCATCACACTTTTCCACTCAGGTTCGTTGGCATATACGGGGGTAGGCAGGTATTCTCCGGTAAAAAGGTTTTTACGTTGGGAAATAGTTTTTTTCTTTTCTAAAATTTTATTCAGATACTTCAAATTAAATGAATTGTCTTCTTTCAAAAAATCCTTTGGATATTTGAAATGATATTCACTCACGTGTTTAAAAAGTGCATCAATAACATATTGATAGTATTTTACTCCCTCCTCAGGCGCGAGGCGTTTTTGCTTCGCTTCAGCAAGAAATTCGACAAAAGGATGGTTTCTTCCGTTCTTGCCAGAATCTGAAAGGTCAACTTTTCCTTCTCTGCTTTCCTTCTGCAGCTGATCATCCAGTAGCTGTTGATCGGTCTTCGAAAGTTTTTCCCACAAAATGGTTTTCACTTTTCCATCATTCACGAGCAAGCGAATTTTATTTCCTTCTCTTCCCTCATACGTTGCCTTCAATTGATGCCCCGTAACCGCCGTCCAAATTCGGGGTTTGCTTAAATCAACAAACTCTCCGCCTTGAGCAAAAGCAACCCAACAGCCACCGCAACACAAGGTCAACATCATCCAAAAAGGAAAAAATGCCTTTTTTATCGTCTTATAGTTCATAACTGTGGAAAAGAATTTAGATAAATGGAAATTAGACGGATTGAGAATCCGCTATCATATTTATCTGCCACCACAAAAAATACGATATACACAATACTCGAAGTACTATCCATAAAAGATATACACAAAATCTATCAACCACTAATATTTTTTCTTTCCCAACTACACCAAGCGAATAGACAACAAAGTAACATACAAAGAACAATTTATGCTTGACGCGGATTCTCAACCCGCATTTTCATTTAACCACACTTAAAATCAAGTGGGTGGAAGAAACTTCCGTAACCGCACAACATGGCTCCGGATGACAGCGGCAGCCGACTTATCAGAGTTTTCGGCAGTACCGGGAAATGGAGCCATAACGCCTAAAATGTTTTTATTTCTCTTGACGGCTCCCTTCCACCGTGCTTTTATGGATTTGTTCCCGCCGAATGGAAGCTTGGTTGTTCATTTGATGGTCATTGCGGTTGGCGGGATACGGGCGTCTCCGTATTGATTCTTTCAGTATCGCTTCCGGCGGATTTTTTCCCTGCCATTTTGTGATTCCGTCAGTTCACTGCAGCCGGGACGCATTCACAGACAAAGAAATCAATATGGTATCCACCACATTCAGGGAGCTTGGCTTGTCGGCTCCCATTCTCCGCCAACTGGAGAAACTGGAGTACAAGACCCCCACCCCCATTCAGGCCGCCTGCATCCCCATGCTGCTGCAGAAAAAGGACCTGATGGGACTGGCGCAGACCGGTACGGGAAAAACCGCCGCCTTCGCCCTGCCCCTCATTCAACACTTTTCCGAACATCCCGCCAAACCCCGGCCACGAAAGGTCAGGGCGCTCATCCTGAGCCCCACCCGGGAGCTGGCTTCACAGATTCACGACAACATCACGGCGTATGCCAAGGGACAGAACCTGTCCACGGCCGTCATCTTCGGCGGCGTGGGGTATGCCCCCCAGTTCCGCAAACTGGCGGCGGGCCTGGACATTCTGGTTGCTACGCCGGGCAGGCTGATCGACCATCTGGAACGCCAGACCGTCAATCTGGACCAGGTGGAAACCCTGATTCTGGATGAAGCCGACCACATGCTGGACATGGGCTTCGCCCCGGCCCTGAAAAAAATCGTGTCCAAAATTCCCCGGCAGCGCCACACCCAGATGTTCTCCGCCACCATGCCGGACAACATCCGGCAACTGGCCCAGGCCTTCCTCCAGGAACCGGAAACGGTCATGGTCACGCCTCCCTCCGCCACGGCGGACCGGGTGGAACAATCCCTCTGCATGGTCCGCTCCCAGGCGGACAAAAGGCCCTGCACGCTGGACCTGCTGGAACAGCGCCAACATCCGGGACGCACCCTCATCTTCACCCGCACCAAGCACGGAGCCAACCGGCTGGCCTCCTTCCTCACCGGCAGGGACTATCCGGCCTCCGCCATCCACGGGGATAAAAGCCAGGGTACGCGGGAGCGCATGCTCCGCGAATTCCGCTCCGGGGAAACGCCCATTCTCGTCGCTACGGACATCGCGGCCCGCGGCATCGACGTCAAGGACGTCCAGCTCGTCATCAACTATGACCTGCCGGCGGAATCGGAAGTTTACGTACACCGCATAGGCCGTACTGCCCGCGCCGGAGCCGACGGACAGGCGATTGCCCTGTGCGCTCCGGATGAAGTCGGAAAGGCCCGGGATATCCACAAAATGCTCGGACGCGTCCTTCCCGTGCATGCCTCCAGCACGGAACTCCCGGCAGAACTGCTGACCGTTCCCGGTGCTGACAGGAGGCAGAAAAATTCCGCCCGGGAAAACGGTGCCCCCTCCCGCAGGCAATCACGTAACGGATACAGCCGCAGCCGTTCACGCAGATAGTGAAAGGACGCCGAAAGAACCCGGATTTTAACCATTCAAAAAAATGTTTGAACGCAATCCGGGGGAAAACGGTCTCACTTGCTACAGACGGTCCGCCGGGCCGTTGCAGCCGGGAAACCCAAACCAAGGTTTCACTCATGAAAATCCTGTCGTTAATCACTAAAACGCTGTGCGCGGGCACCATCAGTTCCCTCGCCTGCCAGGCCGCCGTTCTGGCTTACGCGGATGAAGTGCCCTCCACCTTCGTGGAAGGCAAGCATTCCCCGGAAGTAGCCAGTTACGTGCAGAGCATCGCAGGCGTGGCGCTGGCATCAGGAATTCATGATTATGACGAGAACGCAACCAACAGCTATCAAGTGCTTGCCCAGGTGCTCAACAGCGGCAATGTCACCAACCTGCCGGACGACCTGAAGCGGGCCATTGAGATGCTGACCAGCTACGTTCCCGACCCGAATGCAACCATCCAGCCTATCCTGACCAAACAGCAGATAGAGCGCATGGAACACATGGCGGACCGGATCGAAAACCTTATTGAGGAAAAATACGGGGTGGACCTGGAAGACTGCATGAAAATCATGCAGCATGCGCTGGCTCCTTCCATCCCCGCCATCCTCCGCTCCTGTGACATGGAAGGCGCCAAACTGCCGACCACCACGGTTTTCCGCCCCAAGCTGGGCAAGGCGCTGAGTGAAGCCTACGCCAAACTCGCCGCGCCAGCACTTCCCGCCGCCAAGGCGGATTGACCGAACCATCAAAGACGACCGGGAAGATAATCCCGATTCTACGGCATGCGGAACCCGCGACAGGTTCCCTTACTGAATAAGCCGAAAGAAACGGGATGATCTCTCCGGCCGCCTGGAACGGCCCCGCCGCCGCACCGGCGACCACGCAACACTTTCCGGATGTCTCCGATCCAGAGCCGATCCTTCGGAACGCGGTGCCCATGATGCACCCATTTCATTCCCAAGCAACGGCCTGCAACATCGGAACAACCGGGTGATGCACCCCCAAAGGCCCTGTCCACGCACCGCGGAAGGACGGGGCCTCTTTTATTTCCTGAAGTGCCTCCTTTCACCCGTATTCGTCCCCGGCTTGCGCCTCTTCCCGCTCCCGTGGAAAACAGCGGTGAAACTCCTCTGCCCTCCCCACTGTTATTTAAAAAGCCGTGGACTTTTTGCATCATTCGTGAAAGAAAGATTTTCAAAACCCGGTATCTATGGCAACCTGAGGATTCCATCCTCCCTCACATACTATTCATTCATGGATACTTCATCATCACGTCGTCGTTTCCTCCAGACCCTGGGTCTGGCTACAGGAGCTCTGGCTGCCGGTTCCCTTGCCAACGCGCAGGAAGTAGAAGCCCTGGCTCCCAAAAAAATCATCATCCCCGATCCGAACAACATCGGTCCCATGACCACGTGGCCCGCACGCAAGCCGGGCGCCCAATACATGGGCGGATTCCGTGCCCCCAAACTGGACAAAGTCCGCGTGGCCTTTGTCGGCGTGGGCGAACGCGGCTCCATGCACGTCGCGCAAATGGCTGTCATTGAAGGCGCGGAAGTCGTCGGCATCTGTGACTTGTACGAAGACTGGGCCAAGCGCAACGCGGACCTCGTGGAAAAGAAGACGGGCAAGCGTCCCCCCATTTTCACGAAGGGACCGGAAGACTACAAGCGCATGATGAAGGAAGTCAAGCCGGACGCCGTCATCGTCTGCCCCAGCTGGGAATGGCACTGCCGCGTCACCTGCGACGTGATGAAAATGGGCGCCCACGCCTTCGTGGAAGTGCCGATGGCCGTCTCCATCAAGGAACTCTGGGAAATCGTGGATACTTCCGAACAGACCCGGAAGCATTGCATGATGATGGAAAACGTCAACTACGGCCGTGAAGAACTCATGTACCTGAACATGGTGCGCCAGGGCGTCATCGGAGACCTCCTGTACGGAGAAGCCGCCTACATTCACGAACTGCGCGGCCAGATGAAGCAGGTGGAGCGCGGAACCGGTTCCTGGAGAACCTACCACTACGCCAAGCGCAACGGCAACGTGTACCCCACGCACGGCCTCGGCCCCGTGGCTCAGTACATGAACCTGGCCCGCAAGGACGACTGCTTCGGCAGGCTCGTTTCCTTCTCCAGCCCGGCCCTCGGCCGCGCCGCATATGCCAGGAAAAACTTCCCGGCGGACCACAAGTGGAACAAGCTGGACTTCGCCTGCGGAGACATGAACACCTCCATCATTAAAACCACCATGGGCCGCACCGTTCTGGTGGAATGGGACGAAACCAGCCCCCGCCCCTACTCCCGCCTCAACCTCATCCAGGGCACCCTGGGCACGCTGGCCGGCTTCCCGACCCGCGTGGCCGGTGAAAAACTGGGCAACGGCAACTATCACGAATGGATTGAAGGCAATGAAAAGCTGGCGCCCATCTTTGAAAAATACGAGCACCCGCTCTGGAAGCGCGTCGGCCCGCTGGCCCTGAAAATGGGTGGCCACGGCGGCATGGACTTCGTGATGCTTTTCCGCATCATTGAATGTCTCCGCAACGGCGAACCCATGGACCAGAACGTCTATGAAGGGGCCTTCTGGTCCTCCGTTTCCGAGCTTTCCGAATACTCCGTGGCCCAGGGCGGCATGCCCCAGGTATTCCCGGACTTCACCCGCGGCGACTGGAAGACGACCGCCCCGCTCGGCATCGTGCAATAATTAAGCATTACCTGTCTTTTTACAACAAGGCTGTTCCGTTTACGGCGGAACAGCCTTTTTTGCAGGTCCCGGCCGCAAATCGGTTTAATGCCTTCCCTTCTCAAACAGGTTCGTCCGTTGTTCTTCCTCCCTGCTGCCTGTCTTCTCCCGGACAACCGTTCCAGTTTTGACAGACACACCCTCGCGACCACCTTTTTTCATCCAGACGGTCCCCTGTTCTCCGGCAGCATAACTCCGTCCGGAATCCGGCGCCGTTCACGGTATCTTCTCCAGCCCCGGTTCAAAGCATCCTGCAATATTTGAACCCGGCACTTGAAAAAGCCGCTCCCTCCCGTCCGAAAGCCGTCGAACCACCGCCCCTACTTCTCTTTAACGGCAACTCCCGGCGTCAACGCATAAGTCTTTTCCTCCCCATTGAAGAACACCTTGACGGACTGGGCGGCGGGAGAGGACAGGCTGAACTGTGTCACCCTGCCGCCTTTCCAGGCCATGTCCACGGAAATATTGCCGCGGGCTTTCAGCCCCCGGACGCTGCCGTCCTTCCACGCTCCGGGAAGTGCCGGCAGCAAATGCAGCCGCCCCGTATGGGATTGGAGCAGCATCTCGGCAAAACCCGCCACGATGCCCATGGTACCATCCACCTGCATGGGCGGATGCGTGGTGAACAGGCTGTCCATCATGCTGTAGCGGATCATGCCCTGAATCATCTCGTACGCCTTCCGTCCGTCCAGAAAGCGCGCCCACAGATTGGTGCGCCATGCCCAGGTCCAGGAACGGCGGGAATCACCCGTCGTTCCGCGCGCCAGCAGGGACTTGCGCGCGGCTTCCGCCCATTCCGGCGTCTTTGCCGGACTGATCTGGCTGCCGGGATAGACGGCAAACAGGTGGGAGGTGTGCCGGTGGTGCGGGTCCCAGGAACCGCTGCCCGGCTTTCGGTCGATCATCCATTCAAGCAGCATACCTTCCTCCCCCACCCTGGGCCCTACCAGCAGGTCCCTCTTGGCGGCCAGTTCCTTTCTCCACGCCCGGTCCACATCCAGCACCTCGGCAGCCTGCACGGTGTCATGGAACAACTCCCACACGATCTGCTGGTCATGGGCACAGCCGTCTTCCTTCGGCCCGTGTTCCGGAGACCACCCCATGGGAGCCGCCAGCATGCCTGCCCTGATATCCTTCAAATCACGGGAAACCACCTCCGGAGTCACTTTTTTGTCCTCCGTCCTGAAATTGCTTCCTCCCTCATTCATCACCTTCAACTGGCTTTCCCAGAACTGGCAGATCTCCTTCATCATCGGATAGGCCGTCGTCTTCAGGTAATCCCGGTCCAGCGTAAAAAGGTAATGTTCCCACAGATGCAGGGCATACCAGGCGGAAGCGGGCTTGTTCCACTTGAACCCCTGGCCGCCGAAAATATTCTGGGCGGTTCTGCTCGTCCACCCCGGAGCGGGAGTTCCGGACGCCGCCTTGAATTCCGCCGTCTCCCGGGTAATCCTGCGCGCCGCGGGCGCCATCTCCCTGATATAACGCACCAGTGGCTCATAGCATTCCGGCAGGTTGGCGGGCTCCACGCCCCAATAACACATCTGGATATTGATATTGTTGTGGTAATCGGAATCCCACGGCGGAATCAGGCTGTAATTCCAGAGCCCCTGCAGGTTGGCGGGCAAATTGCCCGGCTGGGAGGAGGAAATGATGACGTAGCGGCCAAAGTTGAAAATCAATTCCTCCAAATCAGGGTCCGGAGATTCCGTTCCCTCGTTCACAGCCTTTTTATACTTCTTCAGGCGTTCGTCGATGGGAAGTCCGGCCGTGGCGTCCTCCGTTTCTCCTAAATCTAGGGAAACCCGGTTGTAAAACTTTCCATAGGCCAGCAGGTGATCCCGCTTCATTTTCCCGGAAGGCACCTTGAGCGCCCGCGCCAGAACGGCGTCGTTCCTTTTCCGCGGAGATTCGCCCTTCCAATTCCGGGCGGCATCCAGGACATAATCCGTGGCCAGGGAGACCAGCACACGGCAGGAATCCGCCTTTTCCACAACGACAGCACCGTCGGAAGCCTTAACGGTTCCCCCCTTGGGAAGAATGGCGATGCGGCCTTCATACGCCAGCCCGTTCTTCAACTTGCCCTGGATCAGAATCATGCCCCGTCCTCCTCCGGCGGTGGACGTAATCCGGTCCTGCGGATGGAGAGTTGTCAGCCGGAAGACAGCATCCACGGAACGGGGTTTGTCCCCTTCCACCGTCATGGAAATCACCTGATGGGGAATGCTGGCAAAATATTCCCTCCTGTAACGGACATCCCCCGTGGAATAGGACACGGAGGCCAGCGCCCTGCCCACGTCAAGCTCCCTCCTGTAATCCTTCATTCCATCCGCAGCCGGATAAGTGATTTCCAGCGTTCCAAACGGCTGATAAGACCCGAATTTCAGGGAATCCGGCCCCTTGTCCTTGGCTTCCGAACTGCAAAAGCCGCCCGACCACATGCTGATCTCCGTCAGTTCCAGATGGTCCTTCCCCAGGCCGCCATAAATAAGCGCGCCTATTCTTCCATTGCCGATGGGGGTGGCATCCTTCGCCCACGACGTATCCCCCGTCCCTTTCTGGGGCCGCGTCTCTTTCCATTCGGCCGGACGGCTGAACCAGAATCGGGAGGATTTCCACCCTCCACCGCCGTCCTCGGCATGCAGAACAGACGCGTGCAGGAAAACTCCGGAAGCCAGAAAAAAAAGCGGGCGAAAGTTGAACATGGAAGTTGTCCTTTACCATAGGGGACAGTATTTCAGCAAGCCTATTCGTCCCACTGCGCGAAATGCATTTCCCATGACGGCCAAAGACGCAATTCCGTGAAATTTCTCCCGTCCCGCCGTTCGTAAGTATGTCTGAGGAACGCATCCCAGGCACAGCCATCTTCCGACATCTCGCCCCGAAGCGGAAGGCCGTTCCCCTACAACACCCATCCGCCCCGCCATGCTTTCCTACTGCACCAATATCCACCCCGCCGAATCCTGGGCGGAAACCATGGAAGCGCTCCGACTCCATGTGCCGCGCATCGCCAGTGAACTCTCCTCTCCCCTCCGCAACCAGCCTTTGGGTATCGGCCTGCGCCTGTCGGCGCGGGCGGCGAGGGAACTGCTGGAATCACCTGAGGCTGTTGATTCCCTGAAAATCTGGCTGAATGACAACCACGCACGGGTGGAGACCCTCAACGGGTTCCCCTACGGCAACTTTCATGGAGAACGGGTGAAGGAGCGCGTCTTCCAGCCGGACTGGACCACTCCGGAACGCTTTGAATATACCTGCAACCTCTTCCGCATCCTGGCCCTCATCGGCGATGAACGGGCCGACACGCTGACCGTCAGCACGCTTCCCGCATCCCACAGCTGGTTCCACGCGGATGAAGAGCGGATTTTCGCGCGGCTGGAAGCCATGAGCGGATTCCTGGACGCGCTGAGCAGACAGACGGGACGCCTCATGCAGCTCGGCCTGGAGCCGGAACCCTTCGGCCATTTTCACGACACATTCGGGGCCATTCGCTTCTTTGACAACCTGCGCAACCGTTCCCGCCGCCCGGAACTCATCGAACGCCACATAGGGCTGACCTACGATACCTGCCACTTCGCCATTCTTCGGGAAGAACCGGATTTCACCCTCTCCGCCTGGGAGGAAAACAACATCGCCCTGTGCAAGGTCCAGCTCTCCAACGCCCTGGAATTTCACATGAACGAACTGGAAAGCCTGGACCTTCTCCAGGAATTTGACGACGGAGTCTATTTCCACCAGACCAGCATCCGGCACGGAAACCACACCATGCTTTTCCCGGACATGCCGAATGCCCTGGCCTACGCGCGGGATTATGCGGAGGAAACACGGAACTCCGTCTGGCGCATTCATTACCACATTCCCCTGTACGCGTCTCCGGAACCGCCTCTGAAAGACACGGGGTCTTTCATCGCCAAAACACTGGACTACCTGCACTCCCATCCCTCCCTCCGCCCCCATCTGGAAGTGGAAACCTACACATGGAGCGTCCTTCCGGATCACATGAAAATTCCCCTGGCCTCCCAAATCGCACGGGAAATGAACTACATTGCCGCGCTTCAGCATTCATGACATCCCCATACACATACGCCGTAAAACTTTCCGGAGGCCTGTTGCTGGCCGCCGTCCTGTCGTCCTGCACCCTGTTTCCGTCCTCCCCCGGCGGCCCGGACACCCCCCGTTCCCTGGCGGAACGCATGGAACGCCATACGCAAGTCCTGCAAAAAACCATAGGCCCCAGAAACTCCCGCCAGCCCAAATCCATGGAGGCGGCCGCCAAATACATTGAAAACAACTTCTCGGACATGGGGTATGCCGTGACGCTCCAGCCCATCACGGGCGGCAATTCCAAAAAGGAAGCCGCCATCTACAACATTGTGGTGTACAAGCCCGGCCTCTTCTCCGACAACCAGAGCATTGTGGTAGGGGCCAATTACGACTCCGACGAGCGCTTCAACAACGGCAGCGGAGCGGCCGTGCTGATGGAAACGGCCAGGGACCTCAGGGACATTGCGACCAACCACAACATCTACTTTGTAGCCTACGCCAACGGGGCGCAGTCCGCGGGGCAATCCGGTCCCTCCGGAGCCGGCGTGCATGCCAAAATGCTGAGCGGCCTCATCGGAGCCTCCAACATCCTGGGAATGATCAACCTGGAACCCCAGAAAACCGCCGTTCCCGGAGAAGGGGAGCAAACGAAAGAAGTCGAACCCCAGACACCGGTCCTGTTCCTGACCACTCCACGCGGACAGGAATTTGCCGCGCAATGCGCAGCCCCCTTTGCAAAAAGCTGGGAACAGCCGCCCTCCACCCTTCACCGGAAAACAGCGGCCATCAACAGCAATGACCGCCATTATGCGGCCCTGGACATCCCCACCCTCTCCTGCAAATGCGAATACAGCGTCACGGACTCCCGGACAAAGAACTATGTGCAGGCGCTGACGGACATGATCCACCAGGTGGCGGACAACGACGTATCCAAAACGGACAAGCAGCCGGACGCCGCCCAAAAGCCGAAACAGCCCTGACCGGGAAGGAACGCTTCTGAAAGCCACCCTCTTTCATGAATTATCCCCCTGCGGGAAAACATGTTTCCGCCCTGCTCCGGCGGGGTACTACTCCTACCGGGACGCCCTGCCCGCCCGGTGTCCCCCTACGATCAGCACGGGCATGTACAGCAGGGCCACCAGGGCAATGACCAGCGGCATCCAGTTGTCCGAATAACGCTGCATCAGGAACGACGTCAGGGAAGGACCGGCCAGCGTCCCCACGGAATAGCTCAGCAGCAGGAGCTGGTTCATCGTCACCAGCTCGTCGCGGGAGGCTTCTTCGCATCCCCAGGCCATGGCGATGGGATACAGGGAAAAACCCGCCAGGCCGAGGGCGACCAGGGAGGGGGCCATCAGTCCGCCCCTGGCCATCAGGCCGGCGCAGGCGGCTATCACCAGCAGGGACTGGCACTTCATCACGAAGGCGCGCCCGTACCTGTCAGACAGCCGCCCCATGGGCCATTGCCCTAGAATGGCCGCGGCAATCAGCAGGGCCATCCAATACCCCACGGAGGAATGGCTCATGCCCTGGTGTTTCAGGAACAGGGGCATCAGGCAGTAAATCGTTCCCAGAACCACGCCGGAAATCATGCAGCCCGCCACGCCCAGCACCACGCTGCGGCGTCTCAGCAGGGGCCGGATTTCCACGCGGGGGGAAAGCTCCCCGCTGCCGGCATCCGACTTCAAGCGGACGAACAACAGCGGAATCATGCCGGCGACGGACAATCCGCACACTTCGGAGACCACCACAACCATGTCGCTGGGGAACCAGCCGATCAGCAACTGGCCCAGCACGGTGCCCAGATAATAAACCACCATGTAGGAAGCCAGAAGAACGCCGCGGGTCTTCAGCGTTCCCGCCCTCAGCAGGGCGCTCTCCACCACCACCCAAACCAGGGCGCAGCTTGCTCCCGTCAAAAACCTGAGACCGCTCCAGGCAGCAACTCCGGAAACGGCCACCAGCAGGAGCGTGGACACGGCGCACAACACGCACGCGCAGCGGTAGCTGCCGTTGAACCCCGTCCTGCGTATCAGCCATCCGGCCATGAGCGTGCCGGCCAGGTTCCCCAGAAAAAAGAAAGACCCCACCATGCCCGTCTCCCACACGGCCGCATCCGCCTGCTCCATCCACAGCGGAACCACCGTATTCAGTACGGCGAACGCCACGGTCTGAAACAGCAAACCGAGCAGCAACAATGCAATAGGCCATGTAAATGTACGCATAACGATAAAGCAATAAAGGGAGGCGACTATATCACTAAAGCCGCGTCAGTCAACCGTTGCCTCCGCCAGAAACGGCAGTATCCGGCATGCCTTTTTCAATCCTCACAAAAACAACCTGCAATCAACGTGTTGAATCATCTGAAAACGCTCTTTAAAAACGTCATATCCCCTTGCGCAGGGAGGCGGGCAGAATCTTCATCTGTTCGCGGTACTTCGCTACCGTTCTGCGGGCGATATTCACCCCCTTCTCCTGGAGGGCGGCAGCCAGCCTGGCATCGCTGAGGGGCTTGGCCGGATTCTCCGCCGCGATCAACGCCCGCATCAACTCCTGGACAGCTCCGGAAGCGACCGAATTCTCCCCGGCGCCGGATGCGGCCTCACCGCCCGCGGAGAATCCGGAGCTGAAAAAGGACCTCAACTCCCTCATCCCCCACTTGCACAACAGGTATTTGTCACGGCAGGCGCGGGAAACGGTGGAAACATGCACGCCCAGCTCGACCGCAATCTCCTCCATGCCCATGGCCTTCAAATGGGACGGCCCGGCCCTGAAAAAGGCTTCCTGTTTCCGGACAATGGCCCGGGCCAGCTTGAGAATGGTCTCCTGCCTCATGTCCAGCGCGCGTATCAGTTCCTGGCCCTCCCGGAACGCCTTGCGGAGGTACTGGCGCAAATCCCGGCTTCCGGAACCTTCCGCCATCATCTCCATGTACTGTTCATTCATGGACAATTTCGGAAGGTATTCCGAAGTCAGCGTCACTTCCAGTTCACCGGAAGCCGACTCTTCCACGACCACATCCGGCAGAATATGCGGATTGCCACCCGGCGCATAGGCACAGCCGGGATCGGGGGTCAGGCTCCTGACAATTTCCAGGGCCGCCGCCACTTCCTCCGGTTCCGCACCCAACAGGAGAGCGGCCTCTCCATACTTGTGCGCCGCCAGCTCCCGCCAGCACCGTTTGACCAGACGGAACGCCAGCGACCGCTTCAGCCCGCGCTGTTCCAGCTGAATCAGAAGGGAATCCCTCAAATCCCGGGCCCCCACTCCGGGCGGGTCCATTCCTCTCAGCACCGCGAGAGCCTCTCCCATATCCTTCATGCTGAAACATTCCCTCTCTTCCAGTTCTTCCGGGGACTCCGTCAGAAATCCCCGGTCATCCAGGGAATCAATCAGCAGCAGCAGGGCTTCCCTGGACCGCCCGGTCAGTGCGGAATGAACCGCCTGGTCCATCAAATGGGACTTGAGAGACTCCGGAGCCACGACGGATTCATACATGAAATCCCGCCGGGCCGCGGCCTCCGCAGAAGGGTGTCCTTCAACCGTAAACTCGTTCCAGCCGTCATCCTTCATGTCGTCAAGGTCTCCGGACGGCTCATCGTCAAGGGCCTCCGGAGAAGCGTCCGGGACATCCTCCAGCAGAGGGTTCGTCTCCAGGGCCTGACGGATCAACTGCTTCAGCTCCAGAGAGGAAGCCTGGAGAATCTGCATACCCGTCTGCATGGACTGTCCCGCCACCATCTGGCGCGTCATTCCGTGCTGCAGGGACACCTCGCTCATACCGGGACAAACTACACCAGCCGCCGAATTCTGGCAAGGGGGAAGGGACCCGCACACAATGTGCCTCATCCATGGAAATCAAAAAAAACCACCTGTTTGGCGCAACATTTTTCCCGGATTTCCGTATCATTAGCATATGAGGAATTTACATGCACTTGTCCTGGCCTGCCTGGCGCCCTGTCTCGCCCTGTCCGCCCTGGCGGACGCCCCGTCCCCTCTGTCCCCCATTTCCCGGGAAGGGACGAAAAGCTGGAAAGACCGCTACGATCAACAGGTGGAGCAGCTCAGGAACAATCCCTGCGGCGTCCTGTTCCTGGGGGATTCCATTACGGACTACTGGGACCGGGACGGAAAACAGGCATGGGATAAGATGTTCAAACCCTACCATCCCTGCAACTTCGGCATTTCCGGGGACCAGACTACCAACCTGATCTACCGCATCACTCATTCCGGCATGCCGGCACAGACGGATCCCAAACTGTGCATCGTCATGATCGGCACCAACAACACCGGACATTTCAAGGGAGGGGAAGACCCGGAAAAAACGGCCATCGGCATCCTGGGGGCGGCGCAGCACCTGCTGGTGCGCTTCCCGGACACGCACGTACTGCTTCTGGGAATTTTCCCCCGCGGCAGCGGCCCGCAAGACAAGCTGCGCCAGCACAATGATAAAATCAACGCCATTGTGGCGCAATGCAAACTGCCCCGCACCACTTACGTCAACATCAACAAGCGTTTTCTGGACTCCTCCGGCAGGCTTCTGCCCGGCATCAGCAGGGACAACCTGCACTTCACGGAAAAAGGCTACGCCATCTGGGCAGACGCCGTACTCCCCTACATCAAGAAATACTGCAGGCCGTAAGGGAAGCTTCCAAGGCAGTGCCGCCTGCTGCTGCCAGCGCGGCCTTGCCTCCTTCCTTTTCCCATCCTGCCTAAAGCATCAGCGGCAGATGGAATCACCCCTTTTGCGGATGACAGGAAAACCATGAAGGCCGGGTGCCCGAATGCCGGGAGCTGCCGGGTCCGGAGGGATGGAAACCTCCACGGAAACGGCCCTGGAGAATCCTTTGAAAAAACTCTCCATCCATGGGGGAAAACCTGGCGGAGGCGCCCGCAAGGCAGGCCGCATCTCCAGGCCGGAAAATCGGAAAAACATTGATTTTTTCTCCATCTGCCCCTAAATTCCCCCTCCCTTCATGAATCCGGCTGATTTACTCTTTCTGGCATTTGCGCTATCCGTGGACGCCTTTGTAGTAGCCTTCTCCTTCGGCCTGATCATCAAGAAAAACCGGTTCCGCAACGGCATGGAAATATCCCTGGCCACCGGGGGCGGCCAATTCCTGATGCCCGTGCTGGGCTTCTTCCTCACGGGAACCGTACACGGCTACATAGCGGAATGGGACCACTGGCTGGGATTTGCCGTCTTCACCATACTGGGGATCAACGTCATCCGGGAGGGCAGGAACCACAGGACGAACAAGGAACTGCCCGACGTCTCTTCCCTGACGGCCTTCACCCTGCTGGGCGTCGGCATAGCCACCAGCATAGACGCCCTCGTAGCGGGCATCAGCATTTACCTTTCCTCTGTCCAATGCGGGGCCTCCCCGCCGTTCCACGCGGTATTCCTACCCGCGGCAGTCATTGGAACCACCACCTTCCTCTGCACGGCTGCCGGCTTTTTCCTGGCCCGCAAACTGCACCGGTTCCCCTCTTTCCATCTGGAAGCTGGTGCGGGAATCATCCTCATCGGCCTGGGAGTGAAAATGCTCTGCGACCATATGTGCTGACCCCCGGAATGGCGGAGGTTTTTCATTCCATCACTGAAAAAAACGCTCTTATCCAACCGTAATAAGCCGGAAAAGGAACTGGTACCGCGCACCCTTTTCTGCTATTCTTGTAAAAGCTTTTCCACATGAATATTTCACATCTCATTCTCTGTACCTCCCTGCTTGCCGCGCCCATCTGCGCGGCTCAGGACTTTACGGAACCGGAAGCGGCAGCTCCGGTCGTTGCCAGTCCCCTGCCTTCCTCCATGGCTCAAAAAATTTCCTCCGGCGACTTTGCCGGCCTGCAAACGGAAATCAGGGAAGCCCTGCAAGCCGCCGGCGAACAAACCAAAGCCACACAGAAACTGCTTCAGGATAACAAATACCGGCACCTGCTGGACATTCACGAGCTGCTGCGCGTTACGGGACCGGACAACATGAAAGCCATCTTCTCCAAAAGCCCCCAGGATGCGGCCTTCGTCAAGGCATTTCTGCAAGACCCGGGGTGGATGGAACTCTACCTGGGCGCGGGCCTCATTCCGGAAAACTCCCCGACCGGCATCCAAATTCTTTCCGATATCTGGAAAGCCGACGGCAAAAGCCCGGACTTCCGCACCTACCAGTCCCTAGCTACGGGAATCGCCTCCGTCTTCTCCACGGGTCCCTTCGCCGGAAAACTGAAGGCCAACTCCGCCAACTGCAACCCCGTGCGCCGCTACCAGATCTTTAAAAAACTGCATCAGGAAAACAAGCTGCACCCCGGCTTCATCAAGCTGCGCCCGTGGGAAATCCGCTTCGTCACCGGCATCCATTGGGACGACAAATCCTATGAATGGCTCAACGAGCACATCAACCTGCCCTGGCGGCGCTACACGGACGCCTGCTGGGCCGCTCCCTATACGGGCAACAACTTCTTTGGAGACACCATCCAGGGCCCCCTCTTCTACGTCCCGTGGCGTGACTCCAGCGGCGAGGCGGAAAACACCCGGACCATCGGCGGCGTCTGCGGCGGCCTCTCCCACTTCGGGACCATGGCGGCGCAGGCGCACGGCATTCCGGCCTATCCCGTGGGCCAGCCCGGCCACTGCGCCTATGCGGTGCGCGTGAAGCGCGGACAATGGAAAGGCGGTTTCGGCGGTCCGGACGGCGGCATGCACAACCACATCTTCGGCAGCGAGGCGCCTACCTCCTACCTGCTGATGGAAGCCGTTTTTGCGGACAATGAAAAAATAGACCTGGCGTACCAGTGGGCGTACCAGGCCCGGCTTGACGAAATCCTAGGCAACAAGGACAAGGCCATCCAATCCTGGCAGGAAGCGCTCAAACAAACGCCCCTCCATCCTTTCTTCCGCACGGAGCTTCAGCGGCTTCTTCTGGAAAAACAGGGCATGCAGCCCATCGACTGGTACGTGTACGCCAAGGACGCCCTCTCCCACTACAAGGGCAACGGATTCGCCGCCTTTGGCATCCTCAAGGACGTACAGAACAAATTCCTGATGGACATTCCCCCTGCGGACCGCATTGCATGGTTCCGGGACCTGCATGAAACAATCGCCGCCACTCCCACCTCATGGGCGGTAAAATTCCAGCCTGTGCTGGACTCCCAGTCCGCCTTCCTGACCACGCCGCAGGAAAAGGCGGCCTATCTGGAAACGGTTCTCTCCACCCACCTGAAAACGGGAGACGGCACCAACTTCGGCCAGGCGCTGGAATGGGCCGTCAAAACCTTTGTGGAAAACGGGCAGGCGGACACCTTCTCCAGCGCGTTCGCCAAGGTGGCCCAGCAGGCGGGCGGCAATGGAGCCTCCGGCTCCGCTCCCGATCCCAAAAAGTTGAAGGAAGCGTATGGAAAGGCCATTTACGCCACGGAAGTGGCACGCTCCATTCCGGCCTTCCAGACTCTGAGCAAAGCCGCGGCTTCCTTCTCGGACGCCAATACTTCCTCCAACACCGTTAATACACCTGTGCCCCAGGACTGGAAGCTCGTCCCCGCCGACGGCATGGTCAGGTGTTCCACCACCTGCCAGTGGGACAGCCCGTGGGACCACATCAACCTGCTGCGCCCGTGCGGCGGCTCCCACCACACGGACAAGGAAGCCAATCCGAACGTTATTGTGGAACTGAAAAACGGCGTGAATCTGGCGGGACTCATCATCACCAAGCGCAACGGCAATGAAGACCGCATGAAAAAGATGGAAGTCTCCACCTCCACGGACGGCGCCACCTGGTTCCCCCTGGCTTCCACGGACAACATGTCCAAGGAATGGGTAGTCACCGCTCCGGAAGGCACCAGGGCAAAATGGATCAAGGTGGAAGCCAAAAACGCCCAGCCCGAATTCATGCACCTGCGCCACATCCTCGTTTACGAAAAGTAACATCAACCACTCTCCGCCACTCACTCCATGTTTTACAGCATCACTACACTCCCCCGCCTTCTGGCGGCGGCCGTCATCCTTGCGGCGCCTCTTCAGGCCGCCCTGCCCGCCTACCATGCCGTCAAGGATGAGGCAAAAACCGTCAACAAATACATGATCGTCGTCTGGGCCGGCACGGACTGGTCTCCCAAGTCACGGGAAGTCACGCGCGCCGCGGAACACCTTTCCAAAAGCTCCGCGGAACCTGTTCTCTGGTGCGTCCAGGACGAGCGGGAGGAAATGACGGAAGAAGAAAAGAAACTGCCCAAGCCGCCCGGTGCCGTCTGGAACATTCCCGCCATCCAGGTAGTCTCCCCGGACGGCCACACGGTATTCCTTTCGGAAGGCGTTTCCAGAGACACACTGCCCGCCGTCGTGAAACAGGCGGTGGAAGCCGTCAAGCAGCAGAACAAGGCCAATGCGCTGTGGGAAAAAGCCGCTGCCGCCTCCGGAGCTAACGCGGCCGCCCTGTACGGGGAAGGCCTTCAGCAGCTCCCGCCCTATGCGGCACGGGAAAGAAAAGACATTCTGGAAAAAATCAGAAAGGCGGATCCGGAAGATACCCGGGGCATGCACTTCAAATACACTTTCAACCACTTGCCCTACATTGAAAAAATCCAGAGGATGGTGAACGACTCCGCCAAGGACGGCGGCCAGAAGGACTACAAGGCCGCCCACGCCTATGTGGACAAGCAGCTTAAAATACCGGGCATGACTCCCCTGCAGAAACAACAGGTCATGGCCGCCAGATTCTGGCTCTACCGCAATGAGGGGAAAAAGGATCTCGCCCTGAAAACCCTGACAGACATCGCCCGCATCTCCCCCAAGACACTGATGGGCGTGGGAGCGCAGAGCTACTACCGTTACCTGACGGAACCCGTCACTCTCAAGGAACCGCGCATCACGGGCTACTATCTCCGCCCGGAAATGACGCCTACCCGCGTCAACATTGCCGGCATGCTCAACGGCCCGGGCAATTACAAAATAACCTTCAAGATGAACAGCGGCGGATGCAGCATCCGCAATCCCCGTTTCATGAGGGGTACGCGCGTTGTCAGTGAACTGCCCCGTGACCAGCAGGACAAAAATGGCAGGGAATTCATCCTGCGCCTCTCCGGCTCGGAAAAACCGGACCTGGTCTTCGACTGCCAGGGCCACGGCTGGTTTGACGTGGACTGCGACATCATCGTTACCAAGGAATCCTGATACCCTGGCATCCGAGTCAATTAAAAGAGCTGTTCACATTACTTGTGGACGGCTCTTTTAATTGATACCTTAATCTATTTTTGATCTACTTAACACTTACCATGTAAGTAACATCTCTGAGCATCACATCTTCTCGGAGTATTATTTACTGCTACTCATAATGTTTCAAATGTGCATCTTTATTGCAACAGATATAGACAATATGAACTGGTAAAAAACCTCATTCATTTTTCGTACGTTAGTACCAATGTTAAATCCATCATCATCTTTCACACTAAGAGTATCTCACTCCGATTTTGCTTGAACATCATCTTCTTCCATCAATTCGTGTCGTTCATTATCATCGTTCTTGATATGAAATGCAAATGCAACATCGCTATCGGCATATCTTCTCCATTAAACATATCCAATACATCTTCAATGCCACCATCACCCATTGCAAGTTGATCAAGATGATCGCATCGGCTTCTACTTTTACCTCACTCCGTATGAAATAGCCCAAGAAGCTATCGTAGTCGGTATTATTTTATTTCATTTTTTTGCATCTTATATTGCTTATATAACTCAAATCTATTTTTAGACTTGGTAATTTCATACGACTTTTTCTTCATTTCATCAACTGACATTGGTGGCTCGGAAGAAGAACCGGGCAAATATGATTTCCATTCTATACCCAATAATTTCATATCAAAAATTTCTAAAGGAGTAAACGGAATTACACGCGGACTTTTCGGAAAAACTAAAGAAGAACAATAAATACCGCTTAGACGTTCCTGTTTATTAAACCAAGACTTTGCCATCAGCTCTTCCATGGCATTTCTTTCTTCTTGATTCCATAAATTCAAATGCCATCGCATAAATTTAATAGTATCTAATTTTTCTCCATTTTTAACAGCAGTCCGGTAAATATATGTTTTCAATGCCTCACTTCTTGAGGCATCGTTAGCATTTGCAGGAATTTTAGCAACGTTATCAAAAATATTAATTATTCCTTTTGTAGTTTCTTCTCCATTGATGGAGGGAGGTTTCGGATAGATATTACAATATTGACGGGAGGGATGTTCTCGGACATGTTTGTTTCCTTTTCCATCCAAGAGTTTTGTCACAAAAATACCGTTTAAAATAGTATTAAAAGAATTATTCTTACAAATTCTGATCGCATAAAGACATCCACCTTTGGCAAGGAAAGATTTATAAACACCTGAGCGTGTGAAGAAATTAACTCGGCTTCTTGCAAGAACAGGATATTTAGTCAACTTGGAAATATCACCTTTTTCAAGAGTATCTTTTAACTCATAATTATTATTAGGTGATTCCATAAGGGGAAATTTCCTGACCTCTATCAGATAATCGCGCAAAGCCGGATTTTTCTCATGTCCATTCGGGTTATAAAAATAAAGAGCGAAATGATACCATCCCTGAGGCAATGAGAGAAAGGCCCATACATCTGGACCATCAAATGATCTTGCATAATTTTCACCATGATCATCCCATTCAGCCTCTGTCCGAATACCAGACATAATATTCCTTAATACATTTTCATTATTATTGGCACATCCCCAATGAATCCAATGTCGAAGCCCTTCTCCTTTTTTCTGATTCGCTCCTGTTTTCCCTACCACAGAAATTTTTTGATTAGGAAAACTGTAAAAATAGTCATCTCGTGGAGCATTGGTAGCACATAAAAGAGCATAATCACGACCATAGCGTTCGCACCAATCCCCTTTTGTGTTCCAATCCTCTTTCCAGAAAAAAACATCTCTTTTATCACTATGGAGTTTATTTTCCCCTAAGGCTGTCAAATTCTCCACAGAAAGCACTGATGGCTCCTTAGGAAAAGGAGGACACTGGTCTATTTCATGTTTATCAAAAGTCCATTCTTTTTTCCCCCGTTCAAGCATGACTAGCCCTTTTCCATAAGTTCCAGCTAATACCGTACCATTTGGATAAGCTACAATGGTTGTAACGAATTGAGATGAAAGTGAATTTCTTTTATCTTTACCGTAATCCTTAATAACTGAATGAGTTTTGTGATCTAGCAAGATTGCTCCGTAACTTCTAAACCCTACAAAAATCCCTTTCTCCGTAGATTGTAAGGCAGATACATAATCCTCTTTCAGAAAATAATCATTTTTTACAACTCTTTTTTTATTTCTAGAGATTTTTGCTCCAAACACACCTTCATTTTTGAAATTATAATCTGTTCCTCTCATATATTGCCAATTACCTGTTTTAGAAGTCCAAGCTAAACCGCCGCAGGTAGCAAGAAGAATACTGCCATTATGCCCTTCCATAATAACATTGCAAAGATTGGAAGGTAGCCCTTCCCCTGAGGGAGTTTCCGGCTGGCGGATATTTTGTTTTTCATCCCAATACCATTTAGACTGTATTGTCTTCCATTTCAAATATCTATTTTGAGAAGAGGAATAGGAAACTCCCCCACAATGATAAGCTACCCATAACATTCCCTTTTTATCAAAGCATAACGAAGAAACTTGATCTGATACCAAACCATCGGCACGTGTTAGATCCTTCCAACTTTCATCCTTGGGATTATAAATGCTTACTCCACCGGAAGAAGCTATGGCTATTTCCCCACTTAATGGAGACACGGCCAGAGCGTACACTCTGTCCCCTAAAAGAACAGTTTCCTGAGTGTAAGTTTTCCATTCCTCCCCATTGAAGACGGCAACCCCACTATGGTCTGTTCCTACCCATATACGCCCCTGTTTATCCTGTACTATGCAACGAAAATCAGAAGTATTCGGAAAATTTTTAAAATAACGAAGATCCAACCACGAATCGTTTTCTCTTGATCCAGCATCCAATCGGTAAATGGACGCGTTTTCACCAATCACCCATAACGAGCCATCAGTAGCCAACATTGTACCTGTAACATAGGAAATGGGGCATACGGGAAATATATCTGGAACAGATACTGTCGTTGGAACTCCAAGAAGAGACGATGGTGAAATCATTCCTAAAAATGGAAAAAATATCCCACATAAAAAACGTTTAACAACGGATAATTTCATGAATCGGATCATCTTATGATATTTATGATCCTCATATAAAAAAAACAGGAGTCAATCTATTTCATTCAATAATGGTAAAAATATACTATTTAGCAAATATCATTCTATATATGAGATTGGAGATTAAAAATACTAATCTATTAAAATAAAAAAGGAAAATTCAATATTCCAAAAAATAAAGATGTGAAATAAAGAAGAATGATATACATATAATCAAAAAGCTATAACTCTATTTCATTCTTTCCAATTTCTTCCGCCATTTTGCGGCGGTATTCCATCCGTTCGCTGATGCGTAATTCCAGGCCGTTCCGGGTGGGCGTGTAGTACACGCGCCCTTCCGGCAAGTAGGCCTGCGGAACGTAATGCTCCGGATAATCGTGGGAATACAGGTATTCCAGACGGGCGGCGTCCGCCCCTCCGGCCGCGGCCAGTTTTTTGCGCGTGGGCGTCCGGAGATGCTCCGGCACGGCAAGTGTCTTGCCATTCCTCACGTCGTTCATGGCGGCGTTGATCCCCATGTAGGCGGAATTGCTCTTGGGAGCGGTCGCCAGATATACCGTAGCGTGAGCCAGGGGAATGCGGGCTTCCGGCATCCCGACCATTTCCGCCGCCCGGGCCGCATCCAGGGCCACGCGCAAGGCATTGGAATCCGCCAGACCGACGTCCTCCGAAGCGGCGATCACCAGCCGCCGCCCAATAAAACGGATATCCTCCCCCGCCTCCAGCATCATCCCCAGCCAGTACAGGGCGGCGTCCGGGTCGGAACCCCGCATGGACTTGATAAAGGCGGAAATCGTATCGTAATGGGAATCGCCCAGGCGGTCATACTTGATCGCCTTGCGCTGGATGGACTCCTCCGCCACAGACAGATCCACGTGGACGATTCCGTCATCCCCCGCAGGCGTGGAAAGCACGGCCACTTCCAGGGCCGTGAGAGCCTTTCTGGCGTCTCCGTCCGCCTTGGCGGCCAGATGGTTCAGGGCTTCCTCCCCCATGTCCACGCGGGATGCCCCCAAGCCGCGCTCCGCATCCGCCAGAGCGCGTTTCAACAGGGAAACCAGTTCCTCTTCCGGAACAGGCTCCAGCGGAAACACCTGGGAACGGGAAAGCAGAGGGGAATTGATCGCAAAATAGGGATTCTCAGTCGTAGCGCCGATAAATCTGACGGTTCCTTTCTCCAGATGGGGAAGCAGCACGTCCTGCTGGGCCTTGTTAAAGCGGTGCAGTTCATCCACGAACAGCACGGTCTTGCGGCCATGCATGCTCATGCGCATCTGCGCCTGGGCGATGCGCTCCCGGATCTCGGCCACGTTGGACTCCACCCCGTTGAGCATCATGAAATGGGCGTTTGTCGTGCGGGCGATGACGGAAGCCAGCGTGGTCTTGCCGCAGCCGGGAGGACCGTAAAAAATCAGGGAAGTGAACCTGTCCGTTTCAATAGCGCGCCTCAGCAGCTTGCCGGGAGCCAGCAAATGCCTCTGTCCGGCCACTTCATCCAGGGAACGCGGCCGCATGCGCGCAGCCAGCGGCATGACGGACGTATCCGCACCTGGCTCAAAGCCCTCCCGGGATTCGGCCTCCTGTAAACTGAACAAATCCATCACCGACATGCTAGCAACAAACCCTACGCCGTGAAATGGGAAAGTCTGACTTGTCCGGCAAAAGGCACGAAAAGCCGCGCAGGCAATCGCAAAAAACACGGTGACCCCATTCCCGCACCCATGGCATAACGCCCCCGGCCATCTTCAAACGGAAATCCCCGCGTTCCCTATCCTCCCCGCTTTCCCCTTTCTTCAGAGAACGGACCAAGCCGCCAGCATGCAAACCATGCACGCCGGAGCAAGCAAACTGAACAGGAAAGCAGCTACGGCAACGGCCCGTTGCCTCACTTCCCAATACCGCAGGGAAGCTATCAGCATCCAGATGGGAAGAATGATCAAATGTACGAGGGCCAGAAAGCCCCATCCCAGCAAAATAAACATGCAGGTCCACGCACCTTCCGGGTCGCCCTCAGGAAGGCAGAGGCCGAACAGCCAGTCAATGAACAAAAAGGCGATGAATGCCGCAAAAGGAATCCAGCCCCAACTGGCTTCTTCCTTCCGACGGGCAAAGACCAGCTCCAGATAAGGGTTCTCCGCCACCAGGGCAGAATCAAATGTGGAATGACCTGAACCAAACATATTGTCAGGTTCTCTATTCGTTTGCCCCTTTCCTGTCAACGCTATTCAACGGCAAAAACGGGCCGTTTATTTCAACTATCCTTTTATCTAACAAATATTAAATATCAGGCATACTTACACTTCCATCCGCAGTAAAAACACATCGTCACATTTGCTGACCGCTCATTTTAAATACGTGAATATTCCTTTTTGGAAAACCTCTCTAATCATACCCACCACAGTAACAAATACGACTGAAGGACATAAATTGCGGCACACGGAAAATTTGTCATACAGGACCTAGCCTAAACGGAAAAACAACGGGGACCACCCCGCCGGATGCAGCGGAATGGTCCCCGGAAAATCAGAAATCAAAACCCCGGAAGCTTACTTGCCCAGAATGCCCTTGAAGTAGTCAAGGGTGGTGGCAAGACCCTCCGGCAGCGTATATCCGGGCTGCCAGCCGGCATTGCGGAGCTTGTCGGCACAGGCGCGGGAATGCTTCACATCCCCGGCGCGTTCAGGAGCGTGGAGCACCTTGGAGGAGGAACCGGCTGCCTTGATGATATTGTCCGCCAGCTCTTCAATGGTGATCTGTCCGCCGTACCCGGCATTAAACACGCCGGTCACTCCCGGATGCTCCGCCACGAAGGTGAGGGCCCCCACAATGTCCTTCACGTAAATGAAGTCGCGCGTCTGGGTTCCGTCTCCGTAAACGGTGATATCCTCCCCTTTCACGGCCTTCTCAATGAAGATGGGCACTGCGGCAGCATAAGCGCCCTTGGGATCCTGCCTGGGGCCAAACACGTTGAAAAAGCGGACGGCTGCGGTGTTGACTTTCCCTTCAGAACGGAACATGTTGAGGTAATATTCCCCGTCCAGCTTGGTGATGGCATAGGGGCTCTTGGGTTCCGGGTACATGGTCTCCAGCTTGGGAACCGTGGGATTGTCCCCGTAGATGGCGGCGGAAGACGCCAGCACGATCTTCTTGACTCCGGCGGCGGACGCCTCTTCCAGCACATTCAGCAGGCCGTTGACATTGATATCGATGCATTCGCTGATCTTACTCATGGACTCGGGCACGGAAACGAGCGCGGCCATGTGGAAAATGTAATCCACGCCCTGCACGGCCTGGCGCACCAGTTCGCGGTCGCAAATGGAGCCTTCGATAAAAGTGTGCTTGAGGCCGTCCAGGTTCTTGAGGTACCCGGTGCGGAGATTGTCCAGCACGCGGATTTCCTCCGCCTTGTCCTGATAATGTTCCACGATGTGGGAACCGATGAATCCGGCGCCGCCGGTTACGAGAATCTTCATGATTATCCGATATAGGTTGAATGGTTTGCTTAATAACGGTCCACGACCGCCTTCATCTCGTCCATCTGCGCTTCAATGGACTCCACCAGGGCCATCTGCGTGCGGCAGCGGTCCAGGTTGTGTTCCGGGCGGTGGATCTTGAAATACACGTCCCCGGAAAGGTAGTCCGTCAGGAAGCGGATGCCGCACTCCATCGTCAGCAGCTTGCCGGAGAACGGAAGAAGGCTCTTTTCCAGAGGGGTCAGGAAGCTCTTGGCGGAGCTTACATAACCCTGAACGAGAGCTTCAAACATGAACATGCGCATGGTGACCTTGGAAATATCCTTTTCATCTTCCGCTGCGGGAGACGTAGCGGTGCGGATCATGTCCCCGAAGTCGTAAATGGCGGAACCGGGCATCGTGGTATCCAGGTCGATCACGCAGATGCCTTCCCCGGTCACGTCATCCAGCATCACGTTGTTCAGCTTGGTATCATTGTGCGTGCAGCGCAGGGGCAGTTCTCCGGACTTCAGGTAATCCACCACCAGGTGGCAGTCCGCCTCACGGGAAAGGTACCAGTCGATTTCCTTCTGCACCTCCTTCACACGGCCGAGCGGATCAGCCTGGATGGCATCCTTCAGGGCGGCCAGCCTGGAAGTCGTGTTATGGAAATCCGGAATGGTCTCAAACAGGGGTTCGCCGGGAAGGTCGGCCGTCAGCTTCTGGAAGTCGCCGAAGGCGCGGGCCGCTTCCACGCACTGCTTGGTAGTTTCAATCTGGTCGTAGGTCCGGGCGCGTTCGATGAACGGATACACGCGCCAGCAATTGCCGTCCGCATCCAGGGCGTAGGGCTTGCCGTCCACGGCGGGCACCAGCGTGAGGGTCCGGCGGTAGGCTTCCGGACAGTTTTCCTCCTTCAAACGCTTCAGGGCGTGGTCTGTCACGCGCTTTACGTTCTCCATCAGCGGAATGGGCTGTCTGAACACGTTATGGTTCACGCGCTGGAGAATATAGCGGATGCGCAGGCCGGCCTGGTCCACCCAGACGCAGTAGGTATCGTTGATGTGGCCGCTGCCGTAGGAATAGCCCTGGACGAAATCGCCCCGGAGGTCAAACAGGGAAGAAACAGCCTTGAGATCGTGCATTGCGGGAACTTAGTTGAGCTTTTCAGGGTACACGCCCTGCTTGATCAATTTGTTGATGCCTTCCACAACCATGGGCTTGTCATCCGGATAGGTGACGCCGAACCAGGTGGAGGTAGTAGGCAGAACCTTGCAGTCCGCCCGGTCCGCATGAATCAGGGCGTCCACCACGGTGGGAATGAAGCATTCGCTCTTGGGCTCCTGTCCGTATTCTTTCAGGAAGTCAATGAAACGGTCTTCCGTCAATTCGACAAAGGAGGGGGAGAAGAGCCAGAAATTCATGGACACCAGTTCTTCCGGATTCACGGGCAGGCGTTCGCCCTTCAGGTTATTCCCGCGCACCACTCCGTCTTCATCGGCCTGAATCTTCACGAACTCTTCCACACCGTCCAGCAATCCCTCCTTGATGGAGCAGATGCCGCGGTTCACGTCCCCGTTGTCGGACAGGGTATTCTTCAGCGGATACCCGATCATGCCGTAATGGGCCTTGTTCGGTTCATCCGTGGTGGAAGTCAGGAACTTGGCAGCCTGGACAAAAGCGTCCGCGCCGTAAAAATCGTCAGCGTTCACGACGGCGAAAGGCTCCTTCACCACATTGCGGGCGGCGCGCAGGGCGTGGGCGGTGCCCCAGGGCTTTTCACGGCCTTCCGGCACGGAAAAGCCTTCCGGCAGGTCGTCCAGGGACTGGAACGCATAATCCACTTCAATCTTGTCGGCAAATCGGCTGCCGACCTTTTCCTTGAACACATCTTCAAAATCGCGGCGGATGATGAATACCACCTTGCCGAATCCGGCGCGGATGGCGTCATAAACCGAATAATCAAGAACGACTTCACCATTGGGGCCCATCGGGTCAAGTTGCTTGAGGCCGCCGTAACGGCTGCCCATGCCAGCTGCTAAAACAAGAAGTGTAGGCTTCATAATACGCGGGCCATTATGACCAAGCCTCCCGGTTTGGCAACTGGAAAATGCCGGGAGAAGGGAGAAAATGCCCGGTCAGAAAGAGTAAGAGCACCAAAGCCCCAGCACCACTTTTTTAAAATCGTCGCGCCCGTAGCCGCAATACAATCCGATGAAAGGCTCCACCCGCAGCCCGGTGGATGCGCCCCACAGGAATCCTGTGCGCACCATCACCTCCTTCAGGCCGGTTCTGCCCATATAATCCTGAGAAAAGCCCAGGGACACCGTATTCACCATGGCCACGGACTCACACAGCAGTGGCTGCCAGGTAGCCGCCCACTCCGAATAAAATCCATCCTGCCCGGCATCGTAAAGCAGGGAACCGCGGAACGACCAGTCCCTCTTGGGATTCCACCTCAGCACCAGCCCCGGCTCAGCACCGCTCTTCAGGGGACAGGAATCATACCACTGCCCGTTGAGGAAGAAGCCGGCCGTACACTCGTCCGCCAGGTAATACTGGACCTCCCCGTGCAGGGAAGTCTGGTTGAAATTCCGACTCTGCCAGTTGCGGACGGAAAAAAGCTCCCCACTCATGGCCCAGGAATCAGACAGGGAAAAACCGCCGGAAATCTGCCCTTCCACAGAATTGTTCCCCATCTTCTCCCCCCGGTAAACGTAATGGGAACGGTAGCCGCCCAGCAACTCGCCGCCCATGCGTATGGGGGAACGCCCGTCCATCTCCGTCAGTGGCGGCGGCCCCTCGTAGCCCAGCGCCGCCAGCGCGGCACAGCACAGGATCATGGCAAAAAGCCTCATTCCATTCATTTAACACATTCGGGAGAGCCTTTCCAACGCCAAAACGGTGCATGCACATTCTCCGGGCTTGGCAAAAAGGGATTATGCCCTTACCCTCTCGCGCATGATCCACTTCACGCTGTTCGGGATACCTATCTATATCCGCCCCACATTCTGGATAGTGCTGGCCATCTTCGGCGGCATACTCGGCGTAAGCAGTGTGGAATCCCTCATTTACCCGGCCCTGTTCGTCATTGCCGGATTCATCGCCATCCTTTCCCATGAACTGGGGCATGCACTGGTGGGCCGCAAACTGGGAGGAGGCCAGCAAACCATTATCCTGGAACTCTTCGGCGGCGTGACCAGCAGCCACGGCATGCAGCTCACCCGCGCCGGACGTGTCCTGATGATTCTGGCGGGTCCCATGATGACGCTGATTCTGGGCGTCATCAGCATCCTGATTGCGTGGAATATCGTTGGTCCCGTCCTGACCGCCAACGGAAAGGACTTCTGGGATCTGGTGCTCTATCCCTACTTGGCAACGGCCGTCTCCCCCAAACTGTACATCCTCTCCTGCCTCATCATGATCGGCGAATGGTGGACTGTCCTCAATCTGCTGCCCATCTATCCCCTGGACGGCGGCCAGTTGGTCGCCCAATTCGTCCGCTCTCCCAAAAAAGTATTCATGACCGGGTTCATCACCTCCATCGTTATCGGCCTGGTCAGCTTCCAGCTCTTCCACGGCTACTTTATCCCCATATTCATGGCCCTCTTTGCCTTCAGCAACTACCGGGAATATAAAAACGCCCCCTTTTAATGCATTCGCGGGCTCTCCCCTTCCCTTCAACACACCATCCATATGTCTCAACAAACCGCAATCACCCCCACCCGCGCCCAGGACTTCCCCGAGTGGTACCAGCAAGTCATCAAGGGAGCCGACATGGCGGAAAACTCCGAAGTGCGCGGCTGCATGGTCATCAAGCCGTGGGGCTACGCTATCTGGGAGCTCATCCAGAAGGACCTGGACCAGCGCTTCAAGGACACCGGCCACACCAATGCCTACTTCCCCCTGCTCATCCCCATCTCCTACCTGGAAAAGGAAGCCGAGCATGCTGAAGGCTTTGCAACGGAATGCGCCGTAGTTACCCACCACAGGCTGGAAGCCCAAAAGGATGAAGCCACCGGAAAAACACACATGATCCCTACCGGGGAGCTCACGGAACCCTTCGTCATCCGCCCCACGTCGGAAACCGTTATCGGCGCAGCCTTCGCGCGCTGGACGTCCAGCTACCGCGACCTTCCCCTCAAGATCAACCAGTGGTGCAACGTCATGCGCTGGGAAATGAGGCCCCGCATCTTCCTGCGTACCGCGGAATTCCTGTGGCAGGAAGGCCACACCGCCCATGAAACGCGGGAGGAGGCCATTGAAGAAACCCTCACCATGCACAAGGTGTATGAGGAATTCCAGCGCGACGTGCTAGCCATCCCCACCATTCCCGGAGAAAAAACGGAAGCGGAACGCTTCCCCGGAGCGGAACGGACCTACACCGTGGAAGCCATGGTGCAGGACCGCAAGGCCATCCAGGCGGGCACCTCCCACTTCCTGGGCCAGAACTTCTCCAAATCGCAGAACATCTGCTTTGCCGGACGGGACAACACCCAGCAATTCGCGTGGACAAGTTCCTGGGGCGTCTCCACCCGCATGATCGGCGCCCTGATCATGATGCACTCCGACGACGACGGCCTGGTATGCCCGCCCCGCGTGGCCCCCCAGCAGGTAGTCATCATTCCCGTTACCCCCAAGGAAGACACGCGCCAGGCAATTCTGGACCACTGCGAGGAACTGGCCCGCACCCTCCGCGCCAAAACCTTCCACGGCCAGCCCCTCCGCGTGCTGGTGGACAGGCGCGACCTGGGCGGCGGCGCCAAAAAATGGGAATGGGTCAAGAAAGGCGTGCCCGTTCGCTTGGAAATAGGCCCCCGCGACCTGGAAAAAGGCTCCGTCTGCTTCCAGCGGCGCGACCAGGCCCCCAACGAAAAAACCTTCCTCCCTGAAACGGAATTGGCGGACACCATCACGGATATTCTCCAGAACATTCAGGACACCCTGCTCAACAAGGCTGTTGCCTTCCGGGACGCTCACATCCGCCCCGCCTCCACACTCCGGGAACTGGAAGAAAACTTCTCCGGAGAAGGAGACGCCGACTGGCTGCAAGTGCCGTGGGACGGCTCTCCGGAAGAGGAGGAAGAACTCGCCAAACGCCTGCGCATCTCCATCCGCTGCATTCCTCTGGGAGAACTGGGCCACGGAGACCCCGCCCCGTGCATCCTCACGGGCCGCCTGACAGAACGCCGCGTCCTCTGGGCCAGAAGCTACTGACCCTCTCATAAAAACCATCCGCTTTCCCGGGACTGTTCCGCGGCCAGGTAAACAAGCCTTCCCGGAACAGTCCCGTTTTTCATGCTGCGGAGATTCTTCCAAGCCCTCCGACACTTTGTTCAGAAAAACACTTCTATCGGATATCGGGCACCAGACCTCTCTATCTTTTAATCCCTTATAAAGGATAAAACCATGGACCTCTGGTTTACCTTCCTGAATGCCAATCTCCACCATTCTTGGAATGAGTGCATTGCGTGATAACAGCCAGGCGGAATCACCTATTCGTTCATGTCCACCTGAAAACCGGGGACGATCTGAACGCGACAGACACTTTGCTGACAGGGTTCCCCGTGAAATAGGAATAGTCTGGACAAGCAAACTCCCCTCCCTCTTCCTTCAAGATGCCTCTGATAAATATGGAGACTTCCATCCGCCACACGGCAAACGGTAATTTTCAGACAGCTTCCTGGGAAAAAGACGGACTTTTCTCTAAAAAAATCTTGCCAAATTCGAATCCCCATATATATTTTCTGCCACACGGACGCCGCAAGGCAGTCGGTCATCCAAAGCGGATGTAGCTCAGGGGTAGAGCGCAACCTTGCCAAGGTTGATGTCGTGGGTTCGAATCCCATCATCCGCTCCATTTTTTCTTTTCCAACTTGTTCCTTCCGGGCAGTTTTTTTGTGTGTTCATCTGCTGATTTTGATGCAGAGCTGAATCTCCGGGTTCTGCTGTGATTGGTGACGCATTCCGTAATGCCAATAGATCGCGCTATGCTCATCATTCACTGAATCAGCAATGATCACATATAAAACGTGTTGATTACTACTCCACATTGATATAGTAAAGATGATCTGGTTATTAGCGTTACTTCACCATGAATATATTATTGCCAATAAGCGCATGTGCTTTTCTGCTCTCCGCTCATCCTTCCATGTCGGCGGAAGAAAAAAGCATTTCTCATCCTAGCGACCAGACCATTACGATTCCCGATTCCCTCGACGGCTACACGCTGACCATGACGAGCAAAAAGATAAAATACGTCCATATCAGCTTTTATACTCAAGCTCTTGACGATGGTGCAATCGTCAGAAATGGAGGAATTGGAGACTACTACGAAAAATATAAAGAACGTGTATCATATACTTCCGATTCCTCCTACAATGCCACGATCGTATTTTCCAAAGACCAATGGACAAAGGGGCAAGATTCAGAAAGTTATATTTGTGAAAAAATAGGAAAGGACAGATTGGTTATCAAATCCGTAAAGATAGAAAATGGTATTCCTAGAGCGATTGAACCCTATTTATTCCTTTATTTTAAGACATCTGATGGAGGCAATGCTTATGTTTTAGAGGAAGAAAGTATAGGAGGAAACATCTCATTCATGCTGAAAAAATCTTCAGAAAAACAATAAACGGAAAAGGGCTGCCTGAGACTGGAGCAGCCCTTCCGATTGCTAAATCGGGAGGAAGCCCCCGCAGGACGATTTCCCATGCTTCAAGAAGGGAAACATGGGAAATCGTGTTATTGGGTTACGGTGTTTTACCCCGAAGGAATCTCCTGCACCCTTTCCTTGACCAGGAGGAAGAAAGACGCAATGCTGGAAAATAGTGGCACACTATTTTATCAGATAATTACCCGATAAATGCTCTCACGCCCGATTTGTTCAATGAATCGCCCTCCATCCAGATACGTCTTACACACCTTGCCATCGTATAATCCTCATCCAGCGCTTCCCTACATTTGAAAAACCACCGGATTATATAACCTGTTCGGGCTACATTTCCATCCTTGGAGGACCCCAGCAGCAACAACCATGCCATCGTACGGGCCGTTCTCTTGGTTTCTGCTTCTTTTTGGCTGTAACCAGACCTCCTTTCGCCGACTTGGGTACAAACGCATTCGCGGACAGAGCTTTCGCCCCATAAAACAGCGTTATCGCCAGCCTCTTACAACAATTACCATCCACATTCACAACAATGGAGACAAATGAGCCGGCTAAAAAAGGACGTGTTAATATACAATGTACCATGTGATTTATCCTCCGGGAGTATCAGCATGCCAGGGAGAAAATTTGAGCCAGCTACATCAGACCCCACCCAAATAAATTACTCCTTCTAAACATCTTGTTTTATTTTATAACATTCATTATATGTATCTCTTAAAATTGTTGGTATTGACATGCATTCTATGGATGAGCGGGGCCCAAGGTTCCTTCACCCGGGAGGCTGCGGAATCTGGGCAGAAAAAATCACCCGCTCCTCGGCAAAATGATCTTGGAACGGACCTTTCTTCATTCAAATACGGCGTTTTGCCGGTCCATAATATCTTGCAAGATTGTAAATAATTAAAAGACGTTCTCGATTCCATTACAACGCCGGAAACCGGACAAAACAAGGAAGAGACAATTTCCTTTCTTTGGGAACGTGCTGTACTGAACAATGTTATTCTCGCGGACAGCATTCGGAGCAACCCCGCAAAGTACGAGGCAACGGAAGATGAAGCAAAAGAATTGTATGCCGTCCTGGTAGCAGTTAACCAGCAGCTCAAGGATACATTAAACCTGTTGCGTGACCTGCAAAAAAGAAACCTGTTGGAAATTGAATTTGAACTTATGCTGGAAACAAAATGCTCCATCCTTGAAGGCTATCTGGACAAGCATCAATCCTCTCTTTCCGATTCGGACTGCATCAATGCTTTTGAGAAGAATAAGGGATATCCCTATTTGCTCCAGGCTTTTTTTGCGATGTACCGTGAAAAAGACATGAATGCAGCGAAGCTACTCTTCCGGGAAGGTGCACAGAAAGGGAGCAAAAAGGCACAACTCATGGAAGAGCTCTGTGCGCATTCCAACCCCGCAAAATCATGGATGGCATTCTGGAAATTCTTCCCCGTTTAAATGCAGTCGCCGCCAGGATCACGGATCGGAACATGGCGGAAGCGAATGAGGAGAGCCTTGTCTCATTATTTAATTCCCTTCGTTTTCAAATTTCCCTGCTCAACAGGAGTCCCCAGTCTGAAAAAGACTCCGAATATATGCTTCAGACCTGGAATCCCGTTTATCAAAATGCAATGCAGCAATTTCATCAGGAATGGGCCAGAATAAAATCCTCTCAATATTTTGAAAATAAAAATCTGAAAAAATCCATCTCAGACAAATCAATATCCCTGAATGTGTCCATCAATTTAAAAAACCTTCTTAAATTGCAACCGAAATCATAGGAACATAAAAAGGGATGCAGTCTCGTTTCCATATCTTAAACAGTTCCTCATTGATATTTATTCCAGCCTTTGGCTGGCCTGCGCCCCAATAGCTCTCGACAAGCTACTCTTTGCCAAAACTTTCATGCAGGATCGCCATACCCTCAACGACAGCACCCTGTGCATGACCATCACAACGCGGCAGGCGTTCAGCATGATGTACCTGGAAAAATCGTAAATCGTAAAATAACGACTATGACTTCCAGGTCCTTCAGGTCAGCTTCATTGGCCTGCAGTCCGGCATCTGCTTCCTGATCACCGATTCCCTGTCTTTAATCAACATCGGCACTCCAACACCAAGAAGTATGCATGCGTCTGTCCGATGCGGCGTTCCAAAGACCAAGTGTACAGCATGTGGGAAAACGCCAAATTCCACAAGCTCCGGCCGCATGATTAAATCGACATTCTGTTGGAGGGAGCGGACTTCGGCATGGACGCCGTCCACATCGGGAAGGAAACCGTGATTTCCATTCACTTCGAGGAAAAATTCTCTGTAGTTCAATTCGGCCATATTGATACGGTTCACATTCAAAGGAAGGGCTCCGGGTGGCCGTTTTTTTTGAGATACGGGTGTTGGAGAAGAGTTACAGATTAATGTAACTATCTGATGATAACTTATCACAAATCCATCATCCACTCCGTCATCTCCCTTTTCGAAGCCTTGCAAAGCTTCTGCGTGGTAAGGATTCCTTCTTTTCTGCCTTTCCATAATTTCCGGGCAGAGAAAATCCTCTCATACTGAAACTCATAACATAAAAGAGACGTGAAATTTTAATTCAAATCTCTTTCTATTGTTATAAAAATAAATACCGATATAGATCGGTCCCTAATTTAATCTGAAATAGTAGGATTCATCTATTTTTTTTGCTGGTGTTTTATTATCAATGTATTCGTAATGAAATGTAGTCGTTTGTATTGTTATTGCTCCCTGAACATTAATACTGATGCTTCTTAATTTTTTCACAATATGAATTTTGGTCCAATCATCAATAATATTCAAATCTTCCACGCATAAGCCATGAATAATATTTTCAAGAATATCAAAATTATTTTCCCTTATTTCTATTGTTTCTCTAAAAATGAGTACATTGGAAAAACAATTCATAAGATAATTAAATTGATCCGAATTGCTGTACCTCCTCTGACGAAATGCTAGTTCAACATTATCCTCTTGATTGCCTGGTAATTGCATATCATATACGTCAAAAACGCTTTTCTCAAGATTACTATCTGATTTTCTTTCGAAGAGAACAATATTCTCTTGGGGAATAATGATGAGGAAGGTGTTTTTTCTATATTCAAACGGTCTCAAAAAAGCCATCTCCATATTTTCCTGATCCTTCCAATTTAAATATGATGATAAATTATCATAATTTTTTGCGAAATTATATTCTTTTTTAGAAGAAGGTGAGCAAGATGTTTGTACAATGATTACAATAAATGCGATGATGATCTTCTTCATGGTTCTATATAATATTGTTAAGGATAATTAATTTCTTAAATTATTAGAATTTAACCTTGCAGGGGTCTTGCTACATTTCCTGTGGGACTGGAACACGAAAAAGCGCAGAGAGGTTCCACTTTCCGGGGATCGTTGGGTGAATGGTCCTTGTGATGGAAGAGGCGCAGGACATGCGTTTCCGGATGAACTCTTCGTTCCTTTTCCAAGGCGTCGCGCAGAGTAGTAGCTTCCACCAGCGGCACGGCGTCACTTGCTCCAAAGATGAGGAAATCTTCCCTCTGCCAGCGGGAATCGGCCAGCATCCGGACCAGAGAGGCACGGGGCAGGTCTCCATGGCGCCAGCCGGGGGCATAGGCATGCAGCGGAAGTTCTTCCGGTTCCGCATCATCCAGGCCGGAGGCGTCCTGCATGGAAGGAAAGGCTTCCACGGCATACCCCAGCCGGAGGAAGTCTTTTTCACCTTCCAGAAATTCTCCCGGCGTCTGGAGCAGCAGGCAATGAAGAGGCGTATTCATGGAGAGACAGGGAAACAATTCCCAACCTACTGCTTCTTTCCCGAAAAATCCACCAGGAAAATGGAAAAACAAAGAGACTCCCGGAATATCCGGGAGCCTCGTGTAATAAGATATAGATTCTTAATGAGGGCTTTGTGCGCTTTTGGAAAAATCATCCAGAAAAGCTTGAGCTTCCTGATCTCCTTGTTCAGCGGCACGCTTCATCCAAATAAGAGCTTCCTGCATATTCTGTTGGACACCTTTTCCTTTTGCATACATGGTTCCCACATTGTATTGGGCCTCCGGATTATTTTGTTTTGCAGCCAAGGAAAACCATTGGAAAGCTTCCTGGTCATCCCGGGGAACCCCTATCCCATCCCGATACATCCTTCCAAGGTTATATTGGGCATTTGCACAACCTAATTTTGCAGCCAGGAAAAACCATTTGAAAGCTTCTTTCAAATCTTTTTCAACACCAATTCCCCGATAATACAAAGTTCCCAGATTATTTTGAGCTGGAGTACATCCCTGCTGAGCAGCAGCGGAATACCATTTAAAAGCTTCCTTCCAATTCTGGTCAACTCCTTGACCTCGTTCATACAAAACTCCCAGATTATTTTGAGCTGGAGTATATCCCTGCTGGGCAGCAGCGGAATACAACTTAAAAGCCTCTTTCCAATCCTGTGGAACTCCGTGGCCCTGCGCATACATGACACCAAGCTCACATTGAGCCGGAGCATATTGCTGTTGAACAGCAGAGGAATACAATTCAAAAACTTTTTTCAAATCTTCTTTAACACCAATACCTTGCGAGTACATAATTCCAAGAGCATATTGAGCCGGGGCATATTGGTGTTCTACGGCCTTTGAATACCACTTGAATGCCTCCTTAAAATCTTTCTCGACTCCCTGCCCATTTACATACATAGCTCCAAGATTGTATTGGGCTTCAGCATTCCCTTGCTGCGCAGCCAGGAAAAACCATTTGAAAGCTTCTTTCAAATCCTGTGGAACTCCTTTTCCATTTATATACATGATTCCAAGGCTGCATTGGGCATCCGGATCATTTTGTTTTGCTGCCAGAGAGAACCACTTGAAAGCTTCCTGATCATTCTGGGGAACCCCCATCCCATCCAGATACATCCTTCCAAGGTTATACTGGGCATTGGGGTAATCTTGTTTTGCAGCCAGGAAAAACCATTTGAAAGCCTCCTTTAAATCTTTTTCAACACCAGTTCCCCGGTAATATAACACTCCAAGATCATTTTGGGCTGGGGCGTATTGTTGCCGGGCTGAGGCACAATATAGCTTAAATGCTTCCTGATCGTTTTGGGGAACGCCCGTTCCATTCTGATACATGATTCCAAGGTTGTACTGACCCTCCCGATCATTTTGTTTTGCTGCCAGGGAAAACCATTTGAAGGCTTCTTTCCAATCCTGTGGAACCCCTTGACCTTGTGCATACATGACTCCAAGATAAACTTGCGCAAAGGCATTTCCCTGCATGGCAGCACGCTCCAACCAAATGAAAGCCTCTTTCCAATCCTGTTGAATCCCCTGACCTTGTGCATACATAACGCCAAGATTGCATTGTGCCGGGGCATACTGTTGCCGGGCAGCAGCGGAATACCATTGGAAAGCTTCTTTCCAATCCTGTGGAACCTCTTGACCCTCTGCATACATGACTCCAAGATTATATTGTGCCGCAGCATGTTGTTGCCGGGCAGCCTTTGAAAACCACTTGAAGGCTTCTTTCAAATCTTTCTTAACTCCTAGTCCATGTACATACATGATCCCAATATTGTGCTGAGCGACAACATTTTCTTTCTCAGCAGCCAGGAAAAACCATTTCATGGCTTCCTTGAAATCCTGCTCAATGCCCATACCTTCCTTATACATGGTTCCCAGGTTGTTTTGAGCGTCCGTATATCCCTGTTGAGCGGACTTTGAAAACCATTTAAACGCTTCTTTCAAATCCAGCTTTACCCCCTTCCCCTGGTAATAACATGCCGCTACCAGATATTGCCCCTCTGCACTATTTTGCTGGGCAGCTTTCCATGCCCACTGAAAAGCCTTCTGATAATCCTGCCGGACGCCCGTTCCTTTACCATAACATATGGCAAGTTGACATTGTGCTTGAACATCCCCCTGTTGAGCTGACGTTTCGATTGATTTTATTTGTTCAGGTGCGACTGGTAAATCAATCACCGGCTCAATATGGGATAGTACTTTTTCCGGAGAAGCATATGTCACTGAAGTCAGAAAAACACATGCACAGATGTTAAATACATAAAACTTAAACTCCCTTCGCACCGGTAGCGAAGGGAGTTTAAGGAATGGAATAGTATTATAATATTTCGGCATTACATAAATATATATAAACGATAATACCAAAATATCAAATGCTTTTTTAGAATGTAAAGGTTACTGTTACATTCCCTCCAACTCCCACACCACCGCTCGCCGGGAAATTAACATTTCCACCCATTTTCACTGAACCACCACCGTTGCCAATAGGGAAACTGACACTTACGCCAACGCTAACTCCTGGAACAGGATTTTCGACAGGTTTAGCGTTTCCGCCCGTCTTAACCCCTCCACTTGACCCTACATTCGCAGTGCCAGTTACTGATGTCCCCCAATTTCCAGCGAAAGCAGGAGTGGTAACTATGGCAGTGGCCCCAACTTGGGGACCTCCATCTCCAGAATTATCACTACCACCCTCTCCCTTCCCGGGTTTTCCTGTTGTTGTGGTAGGAGGCTCCGTTCCTTCTATCTTGTGGGCAGCCATTTTGGCAATTTCTTCCAGTTTTTTTGCTAGCTGTTTGCCGATTTCGGTACAGACCTGATCCGGAGTTCCTTTGGGAGCATACTCTTTACAAAATGTAATACATCTCTGCTGGGCTTCTGCCCGGGCCTGTTTCTCCAGAAAATCCTTCAATCCGGGCAAGAGACCATCAAAGTTTACCAACCCAAGATAGTCTATTGACAAACCATTACCGACAAAGTAGTAGAGATTGAACCCGGCATTTTCCGCCATCGGATCGCGGTTGATCCAGCGTCCATCAACTACGTTGTAGTAGCGGTAATTGTAGTAAACCAGCCCAAGGTCGTCATCCAGATATTCGCTGGAGAAGCGGAACGGATTGATCTCCGCCGCGTTTCCTTCCATCTTGATAATGTCTCCATAGGGTCCGTATTCATACAGGGCGCGCCTTCCTCCCTGGATGCCGAACAAGGCCGTCGTGTTCTTGAGCAGGTCGTGCGTGTAGTACAGGTCTTCCTGGTAAACACCGGCTTCGTCAAAGACACTCATGGCAAGGATGCGAGTCGCTACGGACTCCACCGGGTCCCACAGATAGGTCTTGCGCAGGATGGGGGCGGCCGTCTCCGTCTCATTGGTGGCGTCCAGTTCCGCTACCTGCAAATAGCCCAGGTAAATGAACCGCTTCCTGGACACCAGCGTGTCCCCGTCGTAGACAGTCTTTTCCACACGCCGGTTTAGGTAGTCGTACACACATTCAATGCGTTTGCTCCCCTGGGTGAAGGTGGTTGCCTGGTTCAGGGCGTTGTATGAGACCATCCATTCTCCAGAAGACGTGAGAATGGCTGTCTGGTTGCCATCCTCGTCATAGAGCATGAAAACCGTCGTGCCGTCATCATCGCAAATGGAGGAATACTGGTTAAGCATATTACTCGTGTAACTGCGCTGTCCGGACGCTTTCAGCGAATTTGTCCGATTGCCTCCGTTGTCGTAGGCAAAAGTGTATGTTCCGCCCCGGCTTAGGGCGTCGGCAATTACTTCACTGCGGTCATTGTACGTGTAGGTATGAACAAGATCCGGAGTAGGAGTATTGAAATAATCCTTCTTCGTCGCCGGGCGTCCCAGAGAATCATACGTGTAATCCACCTTGGCCGGGTAGTTCTGGCTTCCAGGGCGCAGGTAGTCCATCTTGACCACCAGGTCCCGCTTCTCTTCCAGCGTGTACCATCTCTTCAGCGTATTGGGATAGTTCAGCGTCTCCAGCAATCCGTTGGCGGCATTGTAGCCATAGGTAAACGGAGTCGCCACCGCGTTGAGGGAAACCGTGGAAGGCCTTCCTGCGGAATCATACCCCCAGCCCGTTTGTAAAACAGTGCCGCCGCCGTATTGCAGGCTGTAGCCTGAAGCTCGCCCGTAGGCGTCCTTCACTGCCGCCAGGGAACTTTCTACAAGTCCCAGCGTGCTTTCCCCTTCCACTTCCCCGTACTGGTTGTAGGTGAAGCTGCGCGTCCCGCTGGCATCGGTAATGCCGGTGAGCTGGCCCAGATGGTTATAAGTCGCCGTGATGGAGGGAGTACCCTCGCCATAGGTCTCGCCTGTCAGCAGCCCGGTCAGGGCGTCATAGCTGCGCGTCATGACATTTCCTCTTCCGTTCGTAAAGGTGGAAATGCGGTTGAGCGTATCGTAACTGATGTCCTTATGGGTGTTGTCTGCATAGGTCTTTCGGGTAGGCAATCCCGTAGCGGCGTTATAATTCCATGCCGTCATGTCTCCATCCGTTCGTTCTCGCGGATCAGTCGTGATAGCTTCCGAGGAACCGCGGAACGTCGTCAGGCCGGTGATCTGGTCCGCATCGTTGTAAGAGAACACGGCTGGCTGAATCGCCGTTCCCCATTCGGCCTCCTTGCGTCCCCTGGCGTCATAGGCATAACAGGCCGTCTTGCCCATGGCGTCGGTGATGCAGGTAGGATGGTCCAGCGGCTGCCCGTAGGCATAGGACGTGCTGTTTTCCGCGGCATCCGTCACGGAAAGGAGGCGCAGGGCTGTATCGTACACTTCCGTCGTGGTATTGCCGCGGCTGTCCGTATAGGCCATCGTCATGCCTTGAGCCGTATAGGCGCGGCTCTGGCTGGCGGAGATCCCTGCATAATCGGTCACAGTGGTGGTAAAACCGTCCACGGTATGAATCACGGCTGCATCCGATACTCCGGGCTGGATCACTTTCCGCACCCTGGCGGCAGGTTCCCCGTATTCCGTCCAATCGGCGCTGTCATGCCCCCTGGCGTCCGTCGTAACCACCTTGCTTTCCAGCACGGGGTTCAATGAAGAAACCAGCGTAGCTTCCTTCCGGACAATGGGCGTGCCTTCCGCTGCGTATTCCGTCGTCGTGACAAGTCCGTAGACGCCCTCTTCCCGTTGTTCACGGGTGTAGGTATATTCCATAACCCGTGAATTGAGCGTGGTCGGTTCGTCGGAAAGAGCCACGGTTTCCTTCGTCTTGTTGCCAAAGGAATCATATTCATACAGGATGGGAGCCAGTGTTTCAAGCTGGTCGCGGACAAGCTGGCCTTTGGCGTTGTAAGTCAGATGGCGGTAATTGCTGCCATTCCTCGTATGCACCGTTGCCACACGGATTTGCTGGCCGAAGCCGTCCGTAATGACGCGTCCCCGGACAACGCGCGCCGTCCCGTTGAGAACGGTCGTTGTCACGCGGAGGCCGTCGCTTGCCATATCGGTTTCAAACTTGAGGTCCTGCTGGCCCGTCCCGTGCTGGCGCAGGATCGTTCCATCCGCATGGCGCTGGGTGATGAGCGTTCCTCCCATGGGAGTCGTGACGGTTTCCGTCAGGCCATTCGCGCTGTAGCTGTGAGTGGTTATCCGTCCCAGAGAGTCTGTCTCGCTGGTGATGCGTCCCAGCAGGTCGTAGGCCGTTTCCGTGGCGACGCTCATGGCTCCAGTGTCGGTCCGGGTCGCAGTGGCCCGGTCCAGGGCATCCTTCGTGTAACTGACGATGGTTTCCGGAGTTGTCGCTGTGGCGGAACGGATCGTCTCAACCAGCAGCCTTGCACTGTCGTAACCGTAGTCTGTCCGCACGCCGTCTTCATCCTTTTCCCAAAGGATGCGTCCGTCGCAGATGGATTCCTGTTCGGAGACGCGCCCGTTGCCACGGGTGCGCTTCGTCCAGCGGTTCATTGTGTCAAATTCATAGTCCGCGCTGTCCGTAAGCGTCCAGGTATTGTCGGAAAGCAGTACATGGCTTTCTTCCCTCACCGTATTGCCCTGGGGGGTAATGAAGGAGACTTTTCTGACGCTCAATCCCGGAACCACTTCTCCGTTGACGCGGGTTTCCTGCGTTTCCGTATAAGCGGCTCCATGCTGCGTCGTGGCGGCATATTCATAATGGGTCTGCACGCCATTGACGGCCTGGGTCATCTTGATGCGGCCCTGCGCGTAGCTGTTGGGAGCGCTCCCCAGCCACGTTTCCTGCACTTCGAGCTGGACGGTCTCCGTCTCAAGAGCGGTCGTGCGGATTTCCACGCGCCTGACATGATCGGCTTGACTGTACGTGTAGGTTTTCTTCCACAATTCAATGGGGTTATTGGAACCGTCGCGCATGAGGCGGCGTTCTTCGGCAACATCGCTGCTTACCTCGCTGTCTCCATCCCCGGTCACATACCGATATGTCGTGTCCTGGGATTTGCCGCCGCACCAGGGCTGCCTTTCCAGCGTCAGGCGTCCCAGCATGTCGTAGGACCATTCCCATACGCCTCCATCCGGGCGCGTTTCCTTCTTCTTCCTGCCGTAGTAGTCGTATTCATAGGTGGTCGTCTGTGCAAGATCGCTGCCATAGCCATCCACTTTGGTAAGAAGCAGGTCGCCATAAGCCGTCGTCTGGTACACTTCGCAGACATGGGAGGCGGCAGCTCCGTCTTCTCCCCTGGAAACCGCCGTAACGAGCTGCCAGGTATCTTTCTCCAGTTCCGTCCGCGTGCGGCGGGTCACGATGGCTTCAGCATCCGTTCCCTGCGCCATGTTCCAGGCTTTGCCGTTAAGCCACCATTCCGTTTTGAAATCCAGCCTTCCCGGCGTCTGTTCGGTGACGGAGAAACGGCCCGTGGCGGCATCTCCGACCATCACGAACTTTTTGAACGGTTCTCCCGTAACAGTGTAAAGCCCCTGTTCATCCTGCCCGGTAATCTGGGAGGGAGTGTAAAGGGCAATCGTATAGCCGTCAGCCGTGACGGCTTCAATGTTGAGCAGGCCGTCCCAGAGGTTCCATACCTGGAGGAGGTCTCCTGCACTGTCCCTGTTGACGCGCAAATAGGCGCCAATCTGCTCGGCTGTGTAAATATTGCCCCACCTGGTCGTGTAGGAAACAAGGGCTCCGGTTCTGGCGTTATACACGGCAACGCTCTTGTCCGTCTTTATCCACTGGACGCACAAAACACCGTCCACCGTTGTGAAGAAGGCACGGTTCCCGGAGGACGTAAACTCGCCGACGATCGTCAGCGTTTCCCTGTCCACTTCACATTGAACGCAAACACGCCCGGCTCCCGTGACAATATCAAACGTGCCTCCAGCCACAATGCCAACTTCCGGAATATCCAGGAAGCTTGCCAGCATGGAGTCGTAGCAGAGGGCATGGGGATGGTTCAGCCCATCGGTGGAATCGGTCGCCAGCAACTCAATGGAGCCGGTGGGAATGCCGCCCAGCCCGCGGAAATGGCCGAAGTCCGCCCCCCAGTACATCAGGGAAGCGTCGCTGATTGCCTGTGCGTTTTCACCTCCGGAGGAAGTGTTCCCAAAAACGGGGGCCGCGCTTCTTGATCTTCCTGCCGGGGGCGGAGGGCAGCCCCCTCCTTGACCATCAAAATTGCAACAATCGCAGGTTGGCTTTTTCTTGCCGCCTGCGGTAGCGGGGCCTTCCTTGTCGATGTGGGCTTCAAATTTGTAATCACATACGGAAATATTGTTTTCCGGAGGATCATAGTCGATATTATTCTGTTCCACATGCAGGGTGTATTCACCGGATTTCAAGGTGAACTCACCGCTTTCCTTGGTCCATTTGGCATGCCCTCCCTGCGGGCCTTCTCCTCCCGAAGTCATGTCGATTTCCTGGGCAACCGTGCTGGATTGTCCCACGGACATTTTGCCCCAGTCATCTACGGTAAGGGTCATGTTGCACGTCGCTTCCAATGGTTCGGGGGGAGTGGGGGTGGGGTCTTCTTCTGTCGGTTGTGGAGTGGGAGCCGACGGTACGGTAAAGGATTTTTCGGCTGTCTCCATGTGGTCTCCACTGGTAGAGGGCTTCCCTTTGTAGTAACTGTCTGAAAAGCTTTTATTCCAGACAACATGCCAGGGTTCAGGTTCCGATTCAGGTTCCTCATTCAGAACCATGGCTCTTCCACGGGCTGCTTGAACCATTTTGGGGCTGGAATACCACCTCTGGTAGACGGGAACGGAGGAAACTCCGTTCTGAATGTTCATGGAATTATTTGTTTTCATGATTTTAATTTAATTTGTTGATGTTGATATGATGGTGCAGCCGCCCTGAAAAATGCCCGGAAGGCTGGCGGCTGCCAGGGACCTTTCCGGGAGAAATAAACAGAAAAAGCCTGTGGCTCTTTCTTATTAAAATATTGATTCATCTAAGAATCGTCATAAATAACTTAAAAATAAAAAAATCCGCTTCTTTTCAAAGGTAGCTATTTCTCTTTCTATAGGCATCCATCCAAACACGTTATATGTCGGTCGGAGAGAAGCTGCCGTCCGTAAAAGCTTGTTCATTACCCAGTACTTTCCTGCAGAGCAACTTCTGAACTTCATTTTTCCATGATCAAACCTGTCGCTGGGACTTTCACTCAAAAATCAGGATCAGGAAATCAAGTAGGGCAATCCGTCCTTCCTCTCAAATAGAAGATTCGCAATCACTGGCAACTTGCATTATCCCCATCCTGAAATCTTAAATTCCATCAAGGAGCAATTACAAATCACCGGAGGCATTTCTTCTCCACAAGAATCCACACGCTTAATCCGTTCTCTAAAAACACCTTGTTTTCTCTTGCAGGGACCTTCCCGGCATCTTATAGGTAATCATCATTTTCTTGAATCATGCGTCTTCTTGGGGACTTCCTGAACAGGTTGTCCATTTTTCAAGGATGCCATTTTCATGGCGGGAGGCCGGGACAACATATTCATTCCTCCGGAAAAGAAAATGAAGTCAATGCCGGGAATCCAGCCTAAAACAATTCCGGCCATTTCTTATGAAAGCCAACCGATGAAAAACCATATGAACCTTTACTTCGTCGCCAGCAACCGCCGCCATATTTTCCAGGCCGCCGTTACTCTCTGGAGCATCGTCTCCTGTGACGATTCCTCCACCCGCTACAACGTGTTCCTGAAAACGGAGCTGGAGGAAAAAACCTGGCGAGGCTTTTTCCTGCCAATCCCCCGTGTTTCCGTGTACGGAGTTCCGTTCAACGTTCCCTATGAACAATCCGTCCTCCTGAAAAAAATGAAGGACCTGGACGGGAACGATTCCAGAAAATACTTTTATCACAAATTCGATCTGACGTGGACAGAGTCGATCAGCCATCTTCTGACGGATGACAGGCTGCTCCTGCTGGATACGGACCTGTATGCCCGGAAGCCCCTGCGAGCGCTGTACGAGACTCCGCTTGCCGATCACGAATGCATGGCCATGGTCATTGACACGGGAATCTGGAAATACCCGGAATGGGTGCTGGAGCACAACCGTTCCCTTGGAATCGACCACCCGTGCTTCTACAACACCGGGGTAGCTCTCATCCACATAAGTTCATTCGTGGAACACCATATCTGGGAAAAAAGCCTAGAGGCCTACCCCTTCCCCACCATGCCGCCCCAGCACGACCAGGATATCCTCAACAGGCTGATTTTCAACAACGCGACCAGGGATATCAAAAGGCCCTGCTGTAAAACCATGCCAAGCGTGTACAACATGAGCACAAAATGGTTCCCCTTCATGAATCTGGAAAAGGATGACATCGCTCTCGTTCACGCCTACGGAGACACCAAGCTCCCGCACTCGTCCTGCGATTGGGCCAACAAGGAATACGAACGACTGATGGAGACATACAGGAACATGGAAATTCCCTCACCGGAATGATTCCGCGCCATAGGGACCTCATGGCATGTCCCCGCAAATCATGCAGGAATAATAAAACAATTTGGAATCTGCCGCCGGAGGTTCATCCACGGAAGGTCCCGTACCTGCGATCACAGCTCCAAATGGACTGATGCCGTTCAACGGAAGCCCAAGTTTTCCATGGACCCCTTCCTGTCCCTCCTGCGGTCAAAACCGGGATAGACGCGCGCAAACCGTTCGTCAATACCTTGCGTCAATCCCATCCATCCGGGTCCGGATGGCAGGAAGAGCCCCATCACGGAGCTCTTCCGCATGATCCTTACATGTGAATGGCGATTCCCTCCGAGGCCAGCATGGACTCATGAATGGCTTCGGACAGGGTCGGATGGGCGAAAATGGTGGCGTGAATATCTTCATCCGTCAATTCCGCCTGAAGGCTGACGCCGAGCGTGGCGATCAATTCCGTAGCTTCCGGCCCCACAATGTGGGCTCCCAGCAATTCACCGTTTTTGGCGCCGTACAGGGTCTTCACGAAGCCGTCCGGTTCTCCGGCGGCCACGGCTTTGCCGATGGCCTGGAAGGGGAATTTCCCGACTTTGTACTCCACGCCCGCTTCCTTGAGGGCGCGTTCCGTGCTACCGACGGACGCAACCTGCGGATAACAATACGTGCAGCTCGGGAAGAAGCCGACCTGTTTGGGCTGATAATCCGGATTAAACATGCCTTCCACCGCCTGCACGGCTTCATACGTAGCCGTATGGGCCAGCAAAACGCCGCCGATCACGTCGCCCGCCGCATAAACGCCGGGGACGGACGTGGCATAGCGGTCATTGACCTTGATGAATCCCTTTTCCGTCAGTTCCAGGCCGAGAGCGGCGGGAACGACCGGCTTCACGCCGATCGCCACCAGGCAAATGTCCGCCGTAATTTCCTCTTCCTGTCCCTTGCTGTTTTTTACAAGGGCCTTCACCTTGCCGTCGCAGGTTTCCGTGACGGACTCCACGGAAGTGCCCGTCATGGTCTTGATGCCCTGTTTCTTGAAGGCCCGCTCCAACGTCTGGCAGGAATCGTCGTCCTCATTGGGCAGGATGCGCGGCAGCGCTTCAATAAGCGTCACCTTTGTACCGAAAGAATTATAAATATAGGCAAACTCCGTGCCAATGGCCCCGGAACCAATGATAACCATGCTTTCAGGCCGCTTTTCCAGCACCATGGCTTCCCTGGAACCGATGATGGTAGTGCCGTTCAGCGGAAGGCTGGAAACGGTGCGGGTCACGCATCCGGTACTGATGAGAATGTTCTTTCCTTCCAGTACCTGCGTAGTGCCGTCAGCGGCCTTCACTTCCACCTTGCCGGGAGCCGTGATGGAGGCTTCCCCGGTAACGGATTCCACCTTGTTTTTCTTGAAAAGGAATCCAACCCCGCCAGCCAGGCGGTCGCTCACCTTGCGTGAACGTCCGATGACCTCGCTCCAGTCCACGCTCACGCCTTCCACCGTCATGCCAAATTCCTTGGCCCGGCTCGTCACAGTCAGGTAGGCTTCCGCATTCTTCAAGAGTGCCTTGGTGGGAATGCAGCCCCAGTTCAGGCAGGTTCCCCCCACCCGGTCGCGCTCCACGCACGCCACGGTCTTTCCCATTTGTGCAGCGCGAATGGCTCCCACATATCCGGCGGGGCCGCCACCAATGACGATCAAATCATATTGCATGAAGGTACTATAAAGGCATCCACCCCGCCGGGTAAAGAATGAATGTGATCATGCGGCTTCCCGGGAGATTCAATAACAAAAGATTAAAAAACCAAGAGAGAATCCGCCCATGGACACGGGACGAATTTCCCTTATTTATCTTTGTGTTCCAACGCGTTGTTTACCTTATACTTTCGCTTTTACCCATTCCACCAGTTCCTGCATTTCCGCGGCGGTATCCGCATACAAGCCGTCCGTGTAGCAGCCATGGTCATACAGGATGCGGCCATCCACCATCGTGAACACGCAGTCCTTGCCGGAAGCGGCATAAACCGCATGGGAAACTTCATTGAAGATCGGGCACAGATTGGGTTCGTCCAGATCCAGGGCAATCATGTCGGCGGGAGCTCCGGGAGCCATCGTTCCCAGGCCCGGGGTGCGGAAAATGCGGGCGCCTTCCACGGTTGCCATGCCCAGGGCTTTCATGGCGGGAACGGCGGTGGCGTCCCCGGTGCACCCCTTGGCAAGAATAGCCGCCAGCTTCATTGTTTCAAACATGTCCAGGCTGTTGTTGCTGCATGCACCGTCCGTCCCCAGGGAAACGGGAATGCCTGCCATCAGCATGTCCTGAACCCTGGCAAATCCGGACGCCAGCTTCAGGTTGCTGACGGGATTATGCACAATGGCCGCACCGGATGCCGCCACCGTTTCCAGTTCCTCATCCATCACATCCACCATATGGGCCAGCACGGCGCGTTCATTCAGTAACCCCATGTCCCGGGCATAGGCCACCGGCCTCCTGTCCTGGTGCAGGGAGCGGCACTGTTCCACTTCCCCCGCAGACTCGGAAAGATGAATATGGAGCATCAGGTCCAGTTCCTCCGCCAGCCGCATGGAACGCCTGAGAACATCGTCGCTCGTAGTGTACACGCTATGAGGCATCACCGCCAACTGCACCCTGCCGCGTCCTCCAAAGCGGACGGCCTGCTCGCGGTACAGGGCTTCCGCACCATTCCAGCCGTCATAGGCCGGGGACGGAAAAGCAAAGAGAGCCTCGCCACCCACACAGCGCATCCCCATGCGTTCCGCTTCCTGAAGAACGTTGATTTCCAGAAGATAGGAATCCACAAAGGCGGTCGTGCCCGTACGCATCATTTCATACATGCCCAGCCGCGCGCCCAGAGAGACTATTCTGTCCGTCAGATGCGCCTCCACCGGGAAAATATGCTTGGTCAGCCATTCCATGAGGGGCAGATCGTCCGCAAAACCGCGCAGGAAAGTCATCGGAACATGCGTATGTGCATTAACCAGCCCGGGCATCAGCAGGGCATTCCCCAAATCACACCGGACGGAGGGCATCCATGCCGCCTCCAGCTTTTCCGCAGGTCCCGCTTCCAGAATTTTCCCGTCCCGGACAGCCACTCCGGCGTTGCCTCCTATGCCGGGCTGTTCCGTTCCCGTAAGCATACGGGAGGCGGTCACCAGCAGATCGCACGCTTGTTTTTCCATGCCGCGGAATGTAGCGCAAAAAGCAGGTTTTAGCAATTTCATCCCCTCCTCCGGCATGATTTCATGTAATTATGACATTTCTGTTTGACTTCAAACGGAAAAATTGACAAGAATGCGGGACAGTTAAATTCACCATTTATCCCACATGAACAAAACTATACTGTTAGGTTTGGCCCTTGCGGCCTCCGTATCCGCCGCAAACGCGTATCATGTTGAAAAATATGACGGCCAGTTCGGCATGTCCCTTGAAGGGGCCTACGGCATTGCCACCAAGGACGCCATGCCCAATGTGGCCGGCGGCAATCTGAGCATTTTCAACTACATTGAAACAGGCAGCATTGTTCACCAAATTTCCCTGAACGGCGGCATTCTGGCCGGCTCTCACCATCCCAGCGTTCACGACCTGGGCATTAGCGGCCCTTACACCGCCAGCCTCCGTTCCACGTACATTCCGATGATGGCCGGCTATACCTTGAATCTGCCCATCGGCGACTACACCATGTTCTACCTGGGCGGCAAGGCGGGTGCCACTTACGGCGACGTGAAGACCACCATCCACGGCCTGGAAAACGGCAGCCAGTCCCGCACCATTTCCACCACCAAATTTTCCTGGGCGGCCCAGGCCGGCTTCAAATTCAGCGTGTCCAAGAGCACGGACTTCGTGATTGGCTACGAATACTATCAGATCCAGGGCTACAACGATCCCGGCTACCATATCATCAAGCTGGGCTTCTCGTGGGACTTTTAAGTACATTGCGTTCATCGCTATCTACGGCGGCTCCGCATCGTGCGGAGCCGTCTTTTTTGTATCTGACCAAGACAATTCCCTTCAGATAGCCGGAAAACAAGGCGAACGCGGCAAAGCCGGCTTTCCAAAAAGGCACCTTCCAGGAACGTATAACTGCCCAACTGCCGCAAAAGCCTGAGGCGTCCTGAGCTTTTTTAAGGCGGGAAAATCAATTCCGATAAGGAAAATTCCTCTCGGATCCGAAGAAGGAATTCCATCCACTAAACGCGGAAAAGCCGGACGGCGTCTGCCAGACAAAGGACCCCGGTGGGATGATAAAACCAACTATCCATGTCCGGAGGCCGGAGATACAGTCCAAACAAAGAAGGCCCCAACCGGGGCCTTGCATGGATGAATATCGCCCGGGAACCAAGGCTTTACGCCCCGGTTCCCAATCAAAAAAAGTCCCTCACTTGGCAGGCTTGAACGGCTTGGGAGAAGCGTACACCTCGTAATCCTTGATGCGTCCGTTTTCCCGGTTCTGGCGCGGCAGGTAGCGGAAACCGGAAAGCTTCTGCACCTTGCCCAGGTCCAGCACGATCATGTGCGGGTGCTTGGGATTGTCCCCCTGCCACTTGGTATGCCAGTAGGTGGTGGGCTGGTTGTCCATCACCAGACCCGCCTGGGCGGCTTCTCCCGTCGTCTCATGGGAGTCCGCATAAACCACGGACCACTGTTCGCGGGGAAGCAGGTTGCCGGAGGCATCCAGGAAGTTCAGTTCCGCAATGGCGGCATGAGGACCGTTGTCATGAGCGTTTTTGCTGACAAGGGCGATGTAGCGCGCCTGGATAGGAGCGCGGAATTTGATTTCCTGCTGATCCGTCCCCTTGGCAAAGGTTCCCTTGTGCACCAGCTGGCTGGCGGCGGGAGCCACAGGCTTGCCTACGCGGAACACATCCGCCATGGCGGGGTCGCGCTTAACTTCGTAAATGGCTTCCTTCACGCCTTTCACTGTACCGGAACCGCCATCCACGTCCAGCACCACGATTTCATTTTTCCCCGGTTTCAGGTATTCGCCGGGGCAGTAAAGCGCCTGCTGGGAGCCGATGAACCAGAAGCGGCCCAGATTGTGGCCGTTCACCCACACGACGCCTTTCTTCCAGCCGTCCCGCATGTCCAGGTAGGTATCCTTGGGATTGGAGACGTTGAAATATCCACGGTGGAACACGGGCTGGTCGCCACCCGGCTTCTTGCCGGAGAAGGACAGAAGCTCCACGCCCTTGCACGGGAGGTTGTAGATGAGGAAGTTTTCCAGCTTCTTCCCGTCCAGCGTGATGGGGCCGCGTATTCCCTTGCGTTCTCCCTGAATTTGGCCGCCGAAGTTGATGCGGCCCATGTTTTCCACAAAGATGTCCACCGTATGGAGACCCGCGGGAATGACCACGTCACAGGCGTCCTGCTTGTAGCGGCGGTCCGCCGCACCCTGCCTTTTGCCGTCCACGTAAACGATGGCGCGGTCCTGCATGTTGTTCATCTTCAACTCGCCCTTCACCGGGCCGTTCACCTTCGTCCGGTACAGGATGAAGCCCAAGCTCTGCCCCAGGGCTTCCATGTGCACGGGCTCCTTGCGGATGACAGGCTGCGGGAGCCGGTTGAACATGCCGGCTTTCCCCGTAAACGTGATGGGCGGCAACTCCATCATTTCCGGCTGCGCGGGTGGATCGGGGAGCTTGTACGTATCACCGTAATAGTCCTGAATGGTCTGGCGGAACGTGCGGTAGCGGTCCGTCAGGGTTCCGTTTTCAGAGATGGGCGCGCCGTAGTCGTAATTGGTCACGTCCGGCGTGTAGGCCCCTTCCCAGTTCGCCCCGTTCATGAAGCCGAAGGAGGTGCCCCCGTGCGCCATGAAGAGGTTGGGGGAGACGTTGTTTTCCAGCATCCACTTCAAGTCGCGGTTGAAGCCTTCCGTACTGCCGCCGTTTTTGGGCTTGCCCCAGTGGTCAAACCAGCCTACCCAGAATTCGCCGTTGATGCGGGGAGTCTTGCCCTTGTGCTTTTCCAGGTTGGCAAAGGCGCCCTTGGCTCCGCCGCCGAAGTTCATGGCGGAAACGATGCCGGGCAGCGTGCCGTTGTTGATCATCCAGTCATTCGGGCCGTCCGAGGTAAAGGGCACTACACCCGGAAGCTCCTTTTGGATGACTTCCAAGTGTTTTTTCACGTAGTCCTTGTCGGAGCCGTAGGAGCCGTATTCATTTTCCACCTGAGCCATGATGATGGGGCCGCCCTTGGTGATCTGCAGCGGTTCCAGCATGGAGCAGACTTTCTTGAGATAAGCCATGGCCGGTTCCAGGAAGCGGGGGTCCTGGGAGCGGACCTTCAGGTCCGCATCCTTCAGCAGCCATCCGGGGAAGCCGCCGAATTCCCATTCCGCACACACATAGGGACCGGGACGCACGATAACCCACAGTCCCGCTTTCTGGGCCTCCTTGACAAACTCTACAAAATCCCGGTTCCCGGAAAAATCCCATTTGCCCGGTTCCGGTTCATGCACATTCCAGAACAAATAGGTGCAAACCGTATTCATCCCCATGGACTTCATGCGCTGGAACCTGTCCTGCCAATGGGAACGCGGCACGCGCGGATAGTGCATTTCCCCGGAAATGATCTTCACGGGCTTGCCGTCCATCAGAAAATTTTCCTGATTGGTGGTGAAGACATGCTTGGCGCCGTCGTTGGACTCCGGCATGGGCATGGGAGCGGCCACACACAAATGGGCAGCCAGCAGCAAAATGGAAAATAGGGGCAATTTCATGATGAATAAAACGGATGGCGATCGGAATAACTTTCGCAAAAATGCGTCTGTATTCAATGTTAAAAAGGATAGACCACAAAGAGACCACTTCCGTCCCGAACGGATTTAGTCATGAATATTTAATCCTGGATAGAAAATATGACAAAATCCAATCAACGATTATTTGCTCTGCAATCTCCCATTTCCTATCATGCAGGGCCGGAAATGGCAGACGGGAATTTCTCTGTGGCCGCTATATCCATTTGAGGCGGACAGTATCTTCAACCAAGGAAAAACTCCTTCTGCTCCAGAGTTCCGGAATCTTGATACCGCTCTCGCCGTCTGTCCCTCCCTGCATCCCGTTTTCTTTCCGACTGGCCTTTAAATTCAGACCACCTGGGCAAAAATCACTCTCCAGAAGAAAATTGCGGCGGATCATCCTGGTCCTTCAGGCGTATCACCTCATGCCTTTCCTCAAACGGAATGCCGCGGCGCCGTGCCTCCTGCGTCTCCTTCTTCATCTTGCCGTCCACCCAGTACAAATGGGATTCCAGCGGATTGTAGAGCCGGGGGGAACAGAAACGCGTGGGGGATTCCGGCCAGCGTATCCAGCGCCAGCAGGCAATGTGGGTATAAGGCTCCCTCCACCCAGGAATCCATACGCAGAGTTCATGAATCCTCTTTTGAGCACGGAGAAGGGCCTCCTTTAAGGCCGGGTAATCGGAAGCTTCCCGTTCCGCATCCAGCGCGGCATCCAGTTCGGCATCCGCTACGGCGAAAATGTTGTTCGTGTTGCCTACGGGATTTCCCCGGCCGTCATACGCCAGTTCCGAGGCGAACGTCTCATAAAGACGTGGGAACGGCGTGTCCAGAGGCCACGCCCACAAAGCGGCCTGGTACCTTTTTTCAAATACCTTGCGGGAACACACCCCGTACGTAAGGGGATCCAATTTGATGTCCACCCCGCACTTCATGGCCTCCTGCCTGATGATGGAACAAACGTTGGTCATCATGTGGGAGGAATCCGCAAAAGTCAGCTCCATACACAGGCGTTCCCCACGTTCATTTTTCAGAATACCGTCCTCTCCCATCTCCCGGAAGCCCGCGCGGGCAAAATATTCCATGGCTTTTTTCTTGCTGTATTCCGGAGCTTTCAGCGGGAGTGTCAGGTCGCCGTATCCCTCCATGTAGGAGCCGAGACGCCTCATGTTCCCGCGGAACAGGGAGTCAATCACCATCCCCATGTTCACGGCGTGGGCCAGCCCTTTGCGGATGTCGGTATTCCTCAGCATCCTGTCGGAACAATTCAGGTACAAGCCATACGGAGGACAGGCATAGCCCGCTTCCAGGCTGTATTTGTCTATATAGCCCCGGTGCACTTCCGGCAGTTCCAGCTTGCCCTCCCATATTTCCGGCTTGCGGATGTTCATCATGTCCAGATCCCCGCGCCGGAACATCTCAATCGCCTTGTTCTCCAGGTTTACAAAAACATGCTCCACCTGGTCCGCATTGCAGGAATAGCGGTAATACTTTCTATCCTTCGCCCACCAATCCTTCACCCGGGCAAGAGTGATGCGCTCTCCCTGCCGGATTTTTCCGGGCACCACCACGTACCCGCCCGTGTTCGGCGCGGCCTTCCACTGGTAGCGTTCCAGAAACAGCGCATTGAAATCATGGTAAAAACCGGGATGCGCCGGATGAAAATCCACACAGGCCATGTAAGGCAGCAGAGGCCGCGGAGACGGCACGGTGAGCGCAATGACGGAATCTCCGTACACGGTGATCCGGTCGAACGTGGAGCGGAACAGGGCTGTCCAGAAAGGGTCCCTGGCGGCGTCCGACGTGCGCAGGCAGATATTCAGCAAAAAATCCTCCACACGCACGGGCCGTCCGTCCGAATAGGCCGCTTCAGGATCCAAATGATAAAAAACAGTGCGCCCATCCGCGGAAACGGCCCAGCGGTCCGCCAGCCCCGGTATGGGACGGGAAGTTTCCGGATGCAGCCCCACGAGAGGAATCCACACGTTGTCAATCGCGGAATAATTGAAAAAATTCTCGCTGCCGGGACCGAAAGCCCGCAAGGTGCCGGGGAACGGCGTATTGATCCACAGCCGGACCTGGCCGCCCTTCACGGCGCGGGGGTCCCCGATCTCCGGTTCCTCCATGCCCGTGTGCCATTCCAGGCCGGGGGGCATCTTTTCCAGAGGAAGCATACGAATATGATCCCCCTGCTCCAGCCTTCTCCTGAGGCGCTCCACGGAACGCGCACGTTCCGCCAGACGGCGGCCGTCGCCTTCCCCGCGGGAAACGGCCAGCAGTTCTTTCTGTTGCTCCCCTCCCGCCAGTTCCCGGAGCAGTTCCCTTTCCACGGACCTGTTCCAGCGTTCTACAAATCCGTCAAACACAGCCGGCATCCCCCGGTCGTCGGTATTCCCGGCCCCCTCGTTCCAGACCGCGGATTCCCGGTGGGAGAAGTAAAACACCCCCCCTATGAACACGGCCAGGAGCAATGCCCCCAGAATGGACAGCCAGCGAAACACGATCAACGATTACCCGCCCTCTTTTAACCTATATCCGGTCCTAATGAAAAAGAAAATCCCCATCCTCCGCCCGGAACAGTTTCCTTCGCCTGAAACAGTCCGCAAAACGGAAGATGGGGGTGCAATCAACAATTAACGCTGGAGAGAGTTTAGAATTCGACCGTCACACCGCCGAAGACGCCCAGTCCGCGGGCCTGGCGGGGACCAAAGTTGTAGTCGTTCGTGATGATGAAATTCTGATCGAACAGGTTTTCCACGCGCACATGTAGGGCTACGTTGTCCGTAACTTGGTACCTGGCGAACACGCGCGCCGTGAAGAAATTGTCCAGGCGGGCGTAGTTGTAGTCCGTGCGGCCCATTGCGGACGTCACGCCAAAGCCTACCGTCAGTTTCTCAAGCGGGGAAGTGTGGATTTCCGCATTGATGGTGTGGCGGGCGGTGTTGGCCATCTGGCGGGTTTCGTAACTGCCGATGGAATCGCGCTTGGGCATCGTGAACGTGTAATTGGCGTAATAGCCGCTGTTCCAGGCATCCTTGAACTGTCCCTTGAAGGCGACTTCCACACCGTAGGAGGTGGCATGGGAATAATTCGCGTACGTGGTGTAGGAATCCGGCCAGGTACCTACGGACCTAGTGCCGATTTCATCATTGATGCGGGTCCAGAACCCCGTCACGGAAGCGTAATGGTTGTCCGCCAGGCGCTGTTCCACGCCCAGGTCGCCGCCCAGGGACTTGGAAATGTCCAGATCGGGATTGCCTACGTAGCCGTAATTGGCGGCATACTGCTCAAAATACGTGGGAGCCCGGAAGCCGGAACCCACGGAACCGAAAATGCGGGTGGGGGAATCCTTGCCCGTCACCTTCCAGGAATTGGAATAGCGCCAGGTGAAATGGTTGTTCCACACGGAATCATGCTCCAGACGCAATGCCACGCTGGCGTCAAAATTGTCCGTGGGGGCCCACATCTGTTCCGCGAAAAACGCCAGCGTGCTTTGCCATTCGTCCTTGGACACGTAATTGTTTTCGCTCGTGTAGGCGGATCGGTCCCAAGCCATCCCGGCGATCGTCGTCCACTGCTTGTTCCAGGTGAGTGCATTGCGCCATTCCGTCTGGAAACGGCGGTTCCGCATCACGTTGGGCTGGAAGTCGTATTCCGGCGTGTGGGTGGAATAATTCATGTTGTAATGTCCCACCATGAAGCTGGTGGACCACAACTTGCTGAGTTCCGCATCCACGCGGCCGGTGATCAGGTTGCTGCGGTTTTTGTCTTCCGTATTGTACAGGTGGGAGTCCGGCACGGCGGGCCACTGATTGTAATCCACATACGGAGTGGGATATTCAAAATAGGAGTCCAGGCGTCGGTAGGTAAAGCTGAGCTTCACCTTGTCGTTGACGTCATAACCCAGGCGCAAAGCTTCCTGCCACTGGCGGAAATCGTTCATGCCCGTCCTGTTGTCATAAATGGAATCATAAATCGTGGGATCGTTTTCCGTGGTTTCAAAACCCACGCCCACAAAGTAGGACAATTTCTTGATCTTGCCGGAAGACGTCACGTAGCTGTTGAACGTTCCAAAGGAACCGGCCTCCGCAAAAATTCTCGTCACCGGGTCGCCTTCCCCTTCCGGCGTATCCATGGCAACTACGCCGCCAATGGCTCCGGAACCGAACACGGCGCCCTGGGCGCCCTTCACCACTTCCACATTGCCCACCGTAAAGAGATTGGTGATGCCCAGCAGCTTGTTGCCGGACATGTTGACATCGCTGATGCGCATGCCGTCAACCATCGTCAGGGTGTAGGTATCCTTGTTCATTCCGCGGATGACGGTGTTGCTCACGGAACCGCGCTGCCAGGTGCCGCCGCCGTCCAGCGTGAACACGCCGGGCGTCTGGGAAAGAGCTCCCGTCAGAGTTTCAATTCCTTCTTTCTGGAATTCTTCCGGATTGATCACGGAAACGGAAACGCCGGAACGGTTGTACGGCACGCCCACGAAGTGGGACGCCATGGTCAGTTCAGGCATGACCTGCATGGTTTCCGTCCTGGCGACGGGCTTGGCGTCTTCCTTGTTGACGGATTCTGCAAGAGAGGACTGGCCCGCAAACGCGGCAAGGCCAACGGCAATAGCGCCCATCTGAAGGGCTTTCTTGGTATAAAGCATGGTTGTAACGCCTTACGTCCGGTAACTCGCCGGACAGTTTGGACAACCCCCTGAGGCTGGTTTTCTGGCTTGCAGGATATTCTGCTTACAGTGGCGGTACCGCTCCGGATTTGCACCGGTATTCCCCATCTATTTCCTGCCCGGCTACGGGCGTCCCTGAGGTCTGTAGCCCTTCCCATAAGGGCTCATGGGATGGATGAAATACCAAAGCCCCCACCATGACAAGACAAAAAAAATTTTCTTTGAACATTTCGTCACTGGATGGATTTTCCCGGAATCTTGCCTCTTCTGGCCGGCCTGCCTCCTCCGTAAGACGTTTCTTCCAGGGAAGCCCGGAAGACAAAAAATTAATAATTGATTATAAATAACTTATTTTCCAAATCAAATATAAAGAAAAGGAATTCCAGCGGCTAAAAAACTTTTACGTTCCACTGATGAAAAAACAGGAGCATCTTTTGGGCGGCCACATCTTCCATCATTTTTTCCGCCCCATCTCTGCCCGGAATGGAAATCTCCAGTCCCGCTGCTCAATCCCTTCCGGAACACGGAGGAGCATTTCTCTCTGTTCCGCGCATGGACAAACGGACAATTTCCCATTCCCTTTTTACCCGGCAAACCCAGAAAGCCTCCGGAACCGCACCGCCATTTTTGTCTTGTCATTGCATTCCCCGCCGGAACATGATGTGCCCATGATCCGCCCTCCGTCCCCTTTTCAACATCCCGGGCGCATCTTTATCTTCAACGGGGCTTCCAGTTCCGGCAAAACCAGCCTGTGCAAGGCACTGCTGTCCCTGCTTCCTGCCGGCTCCGTCCTCCTTTCCGTGGATGATTTCCTGGATGCCAACGGAATGGGCGGCATGCATCTGATCCACGCCGTCCGCAAGACAGGACCGGAACTCGTCCGGTCTTTTCATGAAACCGTATTCCGGGCCTCCCTGCACGCGCCCTTCGTTCTGGTGGACCATGTGATCGGAGAATCTCCGGACTGGACGGAGGAACTCCGGAGCCAATGCGGGGGAGCGAAACTGCTCCTTGTGAAAGTCGCCTGCGACGTGGAAGAACTGGTCCGCCGGGAACATGCCCGCACGGACCGGAAAGCGGATGTCTTCCACGTCCTGCGGCAGCACACGTCCATTCATGAAGGGCTCTTTTACGACCTGGAGATAGACACCACCCGTCTTTCCCCGCAGCAGGCGGCGGCCCTGCTGGTTCCACACGCAGGCCATACAGCTTTAACAACAACGGCATGAACGACTTTTCACACGGAGGAAACCTGAAATCCCTGGCGGCGGATGCCCGGCGCCCCGAACGCGACATTCTGGACTTCAGCGTCAACCTGAGACCGGAAGGCCCCCCGGAATTCATCACGTCCGCCCTGTGGCGCGCCATGAACGGCGTCACGCCCTACCCTTCTCCGGACATGCAGGAACTGAGAGAAAAAGCCGCCTTGCACTACGGTCTGCTTCCGGAATGCTTCGTCTTCGGAAACGGGGCCAACGAGCTGATTCATGCCCTTCCCCGCGCCCTGAACCTGAAACGTGCCGTCATTCCGGAACCTGCCTTTTCCGAATACAGGCTGGCCTGCCTGTGCCACGGAGTGGAAATTGACTCCGTTCCTTCCGGAGAGAAAACGTCTTTTACTCCCTCTCTGGCCGCTCTGGCGGAACGCGCCGGAACAAATCATGAAGGGGAAGAACAGGAAACTGCCGTCTTCCTGGCCAATCCCTGCAATCCGTCCGGCGGCCTGCTGGATAAAAAGGAGCTGTTTCAGACAATAAAAGAAAACCCCGGAACCGTCTGGATTCTGGACGAATCATTCATTGACTATACAGGAGGGAAAGAATCCCTCCTTCCTGACGCGGCAACCCTTCCCAACCTCGTTATTCTGCGCTCCCTGACCAAATTCTACGGCATGGCGGGCGTCCGCTGCGGTTTTGCCGTAAGCTGCGCCCTTCTGGCGGAACGGCTGCGGAAAAATCTTCCCGCGTGGAATGTGAATGTCTTCGCAGCGGCGGCGGTGCGGGCCATCCTGAAACAGCCCTCTTCCTGGGCGGAACAGGAACGCACTCTGAACCGGGCGCGCCGGGAAGACCTGTTCCGCAGATTGTCCGCGCTGCCGGGAGCTGCCGTTCTGCCTTCCTGCGCCAACTTCCTTCTCTTCCGCCTTTCCGGCGCTCCTTCCGGCCTGGCTCCCCTGCTGCTGAAAAAACACGGCATTGCCGTCAGGGACTGCTCCAATTATCCGGGCCTGGAAACGGGCGGCTGGTTCCGCGCCGGAGTCCGGACTCCGGAAGAACACGAACTTCTGGAACGGGCGCTTCGCGTGGAACTGGACAAACATGCTCCCGCCATCCTGCGCAGGCCCCCCAAGCCGGCGCTGATGATTCAGGGCACCTGTTCCGATGCGGGCAAAAGCGTGCTGACGGCGGCCCTCTGCCGCATCTTCCATCAGGACGGCTTCAGCGTGGCCCCCTTCAAGGCGCAGAACATGGCCCTCAACTCCGGCGTGACCGCGCTGGGAGAGGAAATGGGCCGCGCCCAGATGGTCCAGGCCCAGGCCTGCCGGATAGACCCGGACGCCCGGATGAACCCCATCCTGCTCAAACCCCACTCCAACACGGGTTCCCAGGTCATCGTGATGGGAAAGGCGGTAGGGCACATGGAAGCCGGGGAATACTTCACGGCCAAGCGCCGGTTCTGGCCGGACGTCCGCGCCGCCTACGACTCCCTCTCGGACGAATACGACCTGGTCTGCCTGGAAGGGGCCGGAAGTCCGGGGGAAATCAACCTGAAATCCGCGGACGTGGTCAACATGAACATGGCCCGCTACGCCCGCGCTAAAGTCCTGCTCATCGGGGACATTGACCGGGGCGGCGTGTACGCCTCCTTCCTGGGCACGTGGATGACCTTCTCCCCGTGGGAAAGGGAATTGCTGGCGGGATTCGTGGTCAACAAATTCCGGGGGGATTCCTCCCTGCTTGCCCCGGCGCACCGTTACACGCAGGAACACACGGGAAAGCCCGTGCTGGGAGTCATTCCCATGATACGGAACATCAACATTCCGGAAGAGGACCGGGCAGTCCTCCCCTTTGAATACGATGAAAGCTCCAAACACCCGGACTCGCTGGACGTAGCCGTCGTGATGCCCGCGCACGTCTCCAACTTCACGGACTTCGCCCCGCTGGCGGCGGAACCGGACGTGCGGCTGCGGCAGGTAAGGACCGGGGACGAGTGGGGCCAGCCGGACCTGGTCATCCTGCCCGGAACCAAAAGCGTGGCGGCGGACCTGGAAGGAATGCGCCGGGCCGGACTGGACAGCCTGGTACGGGAGCACGCCGGAAAGGGAAAATGGATCCTGGGCATCTGCGGCGGCCTGCAAATGCTGGGAAGGGAAATTCTGGACCCGCATCATCAGGAATCGGCGGAGGAACGCACTCCCGGCCTGGGACTGCTGGAACTGACCACTACTTTCTCCCCCGTCAAGACCCTGCTCAATGTACGCCGCGCCCGGACGCCTCTGGCCCCGGACGCCTCCGGCTATGAAATCCACCACGGCATCACCAGCCATGAAACCCCTTGCGAATCCCTCATGTTCCGGGAAGACGGTTCTCCATGCGGTTACGGAAAGGGCCGCGTCTGGGCCACGTACCTGCACGGCTTTCTGGACGGCGACGAATTCCGGCGGGCATTCATCAACAGGGTTCGGGTGGATTCCGGCCTGCCGCCCAAGCCTTCCCTGCACGTATCCCATGATGTTGACGGCGCTCTTGACCGTCTGGCGGACATCGTCCGGAAACATCTGGAAATGAACGCCATCTACCGCCTCCTGCAACTGAAACGCTAACCCATGATTCCGTGCCTCCTGCTGCTGCCCGCGGCCCTGCTGCTGGACATCCTCTTCGGGGATCCGCCCAACCGTCGGCATCCCGTCTGCCTCATCGGCTGGTGCGCGCGCCGTCTCGAACCTGAGGCGCGGCGTTTGTGGGGAGGAAGTTTCAAGGCCGGCATGCTGGCGGCCCTGGGTGTCTGCGCTGCTGCGGAATGCGGGCTATTCCTGCTCTTTCTTCCCTTCTTCACGCTTTCCTCCCTGACGGCATCTCCCTGGCTGCCGTGGATTCCCGCCGTTCTGGCCGTTTACATCTGCATGGCCCCGCGCGGACTGGCGGAACATGCGGCGCGGGTGGCCTCCGCCCTGCGCAGAGAAAACGGAGAAGAAGCGCGGCAAGCCGTCTCCATGATCGTTGGGCGCGACACGGAACGGCTGGACTCCCGCGGCGTGGCGCGGGCCGCCATCGAAAGCGTGGCGGAAAATTTGATGGACGGCGTCTTTTCCACCTTGTTCTGGGCCGCCGCAGGGTGTTTGATAGGGGGCGCTCTCGGCGCGGCCGCCGCCGCGCTCGTCCACCGCGTCTTCAACATCCTGGATGCCATGTGGGGAAAGAAAAACGAACAATACAGACACTTCGGCACCTTCGCCGCCCGCACGGACGACGCCCTCAACTTCATTCCCGCCCGTCTCATCCTGTCCTGCATTTCCCTGGCGGCCCTGTTCCTTCCGGGCGCCTCCTCCTGCCACGCGCTCACCGTGGGCTGGACCTTCCGCCGCGCCCACGCCAGCCCCAACTCCGCCTGGAGCGAGGCGGCCTTCGCCGGGGCGCTCGGACTCCGCATCGGCGGCCCCGTCTCCTACAAGGGCATGCCCGCGGACTATCCCTGGATAGGCTCCGGACGGAAAGAAGCCACGGCCGGCGACCTGGACCGCGCCATACGGCTCATGTGGCTCACTACGGCCATGGGCACGCTCCTCTTCTCCCTCATCCTTGCCCTTCCCCACTTGCAACCATCATGAACAAACTGCACATACCCCCGCTGGACGAACAGGCCGCCAAGGCCGCCCTGGAACATCAGAAAATCCTGGCCAAGCCGCCGCTTGCGCTGGGAAAGCTGGAACCGGTAGCCATCCAAATAGCCGCCATGACCGGCAACCCAGCTCCGCGCCTGAAAAACAAGGCGGTGGTTCTCTTCGCCTCCGACCATCACATTGCCGACCACGGCCTCAGCCTGACCTCCACGGACGTAACGTACATCCAGACGCGCAACTTCCTTCAGGGAGGGGGAACCATCAATGCCTTTACGCGCAATGCCGGAGCACGCCTGACCGTGGTGGACGTGGGCGTGAACTACGACTTCGGCGACCTGCCGGGCCTCGTCAAAAGAAAAGTCATGCACGGCGCCAATGATTTCAGCAAAGGTCCGGCCATGACCCGGGAGCAGGCGCTGGAATGCCTGCAAGTGGGCATTGACATCGCGCGGGAGGAAAAAGCCAGGGGGCTGGACATCGTGGCCGCCGGGGAAATGGGCATCGGCAACACAACGCCGTCCTCCGCCATTGTGGCCGTTCTCACGGGAACCCCGGTGGAAACGGTGACCGGGCGCGGCTCCGGCGTCAAAGGAGAAGTCATCCGCAAAAAAATAGAACTCATTGAACGGGGAATCGCCCTGAACAAGCCGGACCCCGCCGATGCCATCGATGTGCTCGCCAAGGTGGGCGGCCCGGAAATAGGGGCCATGGCGGGGCTGATGCTGGGGGCGGCATCCCTGCGCGTTCCCATCGTCATCGACGGTTTCATCGCCGGGGCTGCGGCGGCCATTGCCCAGGGAATCCGCCCGGAGGCGGCCCGGTACTTCCTCGGCTCCCACAACTCCGCGGAACCTGGGCACAAACTCATCATGGACCACATCGGGGTCACCATGTACATGGACCTGGGCCTCTGCCTGGGAGAAGGCACGGGCGCGGCCCTCTTCTTCCCCGTGCTGGACGCCGCCACGCGGGTTCTTTCAGAAATGAAGACCCTGCCGGAACTGGACATCACCGTACCCCGCTAATACTGTACCTCTCCAGATGACCGTCATCACCGCCATCCGCTCCGCCTTCGGCTTCCTGACCCGCCTGCCCGTGGGGCCGTGGCCCCTGCAAAACAACCTGAACGGAATTTCCGCGTGGCTTCCGCTGGTCGGCATTGTGGTGGGCGGACTGGTCGGAGGACTCACCTTCCTTTCTTCCCTTCTCTTTTCCCCCCTCCTCTGCGGGGTCATCGGCTGCGCCTGCTGGGTGGCCGTCACGGGCGGTCTGCATCTGGACGGCGTGGCGGACTGCGGGGACGGCCTCCCGGTGGAAGTCACGCGGGAACGCAGGCTGGAAATCATGAAAGACTCCCGGCTGGGCACCTTCGGCGGAACGGCCCTCTTCTTCAATCTGGCCTTCAAGGCGGCCGCCCTGGCCGTGCTGGCGGCCTCCGGTTCATGGCTTCTCCTGCTCACGGCCTGCATTCTGGCCGGACTCCTGGCCCGCAGCCAGATCTTCATCGCCATGCGTTTTCCCGGCGCGCGGCCCGGCGGCATGGGGGAAGCCTTCAGGCAGGGCACGCGTCCCGTCCACGCCCTGATTGCCGCCGCCGTCACCCTGGCCGCCTGCGTCCTGGCAGGCTGGTCCGGCCTGTATGCCCTGGGAGCCGCCCTGGCCGGTTCCCTGGCCCTGCTCCTGTATGCCCGGCACAGGCTGGGCGGCGTCACCGGGGACGTATTCGGCTGCACCGTGGAATGCACGGAATGGATTGTACTGCTTACCTTCTGCACCGCCCTATGACCCCGCATAAATGCAGCGTTCCCGGCCTCAACATCGGCTGCACCTCCTTCATCATCCCGGACTACTACGTTCCCGCCGTCAGGGAATGCGTCCGTTACGCGGACGATATTGCCCTGCTCCTGCTGGAGGCGGGAAGCAAGGGGGAAAGCCTCATCACCCCCGCGGAAATCAGGGAACTGGGCCGCATCGCCAGGGATGCGGGAGTAACGTGGAACATCCACCTGCCGACGGACGGAGGATTCGCCACGCCCGAATCCTCCCTCCGGTACACGGAAAACATCATCCGCACCATTGAACTCACCCGGGAACTGGAACCTCATACCTGGGTCATGCACGTGGTCACAGACCACATCCCCGGACCGGACATGCGTCCGTACCTGACGGAGGAGGAAACGGAAAGAATCCTCCGCTCCCTGGAGCAAATCACGCCCTATCTGCCCGCACCGGAATACCTGGCTCTGGAAAACCTGGAACGCCATCCGACAGACTATCTGGACGGGCTGGTCGCCGCCACGGAACATTCCCGCTGCTTCGACATCGGCCATGTCTGGAAGGAAGGGCTGAAACCGGAGGAACTCCTTCCCCTCTGGCTGCCGGACATCCGCATGTGCCATCTGCACGGACTGGAAAAAAGGGACCATAAATCCCTACACCACATGCCCGCCCCCGTGCTGGACGCCCTGCTCCACCCCATGTGGGACATCAGCTTCACCCCCCTCATCACGCTGGAAGTATTCAGTCTGGATGACTTCCTGAACTCCCACCAGGCCATACTGGAATCCTATCAACGCCATGTCTCCAAACACTGACACCTCCAGCCCCCGCATGACGCTCGTCGTAGGGGGCACCAGAAGCGGCAAAAGCCAGTACTCTGAAAAAATCGCCTCCGGATTCGGGAAAAAAATCCTGTATGTTGCCACGGCGGAAGTCTGGTCCGGCTCCGGCTCCCTAGAATACCGCATCCTCAAGCACCGTGAACGCCGCCCGCAGGAATGGCCCACGCTGGAATGCCCGCGCAACGTGGCCGCCACCGTGCAGGCGTCCAGTCTGCTGGAACAGGTGGACGGCGTCATTCTGGAATGCGTCACCCTGCTTGCCTCCAACATCCTGTACGACCAGAAGGACCCTGCGGAATACCTTCCGTTCCAGGATGCCCTGATCCGGGAAATAGAAGCGTTGAAGGAACTCATTTCCCGGTCTCCCGTACCGTGGGTGCTCGTCTCTTCGGAAACCGGCATGGGCATTGTCCAGCCGGACCCGGAAACGCGCCACTACTGCGACGGTCTGGGCATCGCCAACCAGCTTCTGGCAAAAAGCGCGGATGAAGTCTACTTCATGGTGGCGGGGCTCCCCGTCACCGTGAAAAAGTGACTGATGCTCAACTCTTCAGCGCAATATACCTCAATACTCCCGGACAAATCCTGCCCAGCAGGAAATAGATGCCGCTGAGAAAAACACGCCCGCACAAGTCATACCATTCACAGAACTGTGATGAGTGGAAATATGCTGGATCATCGTGAAAAGCATGTCCAGAGTCCGCATAATCTCCATCCTTGGACTTTACTCCATTACCTGCACCGGATAAGGACGGTCTGATGCCCGCACTCTACCACCGCGATCTGCGCGGAGAAAACAGCGTGGGCATCGACGGCTACTTCACCTATGGCCTCATGGACAACGACGCGGACGGCACGCCCAGCTCGTCAACGCCGGGCTGAACTGGGCCATCTCCGGCGCCTGGAGCGCCGGGGCCTTCTATCATCTGGAATGCCGGGAAAACATGACCAACCAGAACGTCACCGCCACCGTGCGCTATTCGTTCTGATTATTTTGAAAAGTCACACGGAGGGAATCCACAGCGGATTCCCTCCGTTTTTCCGAAACGGCCCCACATTCATTCCACAGTAAATTCTTGACTCTCTCTGCCGGTTGATGCTTAATCCCTGCACTGCATATGCCGACGTGGCGGAATGGTAGACGCGCTCGACTCAAAATCGAGTTCCAAAAGAGTGTGGGTTCGAGTCCCACCGTCGGTACCAACTTTTCCATATCGCAAGTTACTGTTTATCAGTGCTTGCGATTTTTTCTTTCTTGAAAGTGCAAGACAGATTGCAAGACACGAAAACGGGTTTTAAAGGCATTGTCTTGCAGGGAAAGGGTATCAAAAGCCCTCCCCCGTGTGAACAGGAGAGGGCCGGCAAGTGTCTCCGTGCAGGAAACGGTTCAGACAAGGCCGACGAGGCGGTTGTACTTGCGGTTGGCTTCCATGTGCCGGGGATGGGGCGGGTCATCCAGAGCGGCATAGTCCGGGTGGTTGGGATCCGTGAGCATGGCGTGGGCTTCTTCCGCGTTGCTGCGGCCAGGAGCGGCGTTCTTAGCACCCACAAAGGAGTCTTCCCCAGTGGCGCTCATCAGCGCGTGCAGGAGCTTAAATCCCTTGGGGGATTGCAGTGGAGCCATGTCTTCCGCTGTGAGTCCCGCCTTGACCTCCGTGCGGTCCGGCGTCACGTCCACGGAGTGCCCGCAGCCGCCCAGCAGCGCGGACGCCGCATAGGCCGCCCCCCGCCAGGACCACCCACAGGAGGCGTTCCCACCATTTCAGGCCGGTTTTGGCTTTGCTTTTTTCGTAGGCATCTTTTATGCCCTGCTTCCCCGCCTCAAGGGCGGCCTTCTTTTGTTCTTCCCTGATGTTCATATATTTCTATTCTTGTAAGATATTCATAGTCATTTTGCCGGCCAATTATCGAAAACGCCCGTGCTAGAATAACGCTCCAATCCGCTATGAAGAATATTCGCTCGCCCAACAACCACACTATGTTTCAACGTATCGTTTGCCCAAAACAAAACTCCGGCTCTGAAACCGTATGCAATTCCCGTATACTCGGCAATTTTAATCCATTTCCTGGAATTATGGGTATTGTCAGCCATAATCACCACACTGCCGTTCCTGCTCCCCGGCACGCAAACGAATTTTTTATATGTGGAGAAATTTTCCCCACCATAAGCGGGCCATTGGATCATATCGTGGTAGTTATCCCGAAATACATGCAAATGCTGATTAGTCACCATAAAAACTTGGAAATCGAGTCCCTTAAAATCTGGCTTGAAATCTGGCGATATCACTTCATCATAAGGATGGTGGTGCAAATTAAAATTGGTATCATCCCCAAAATTCCAATAACATGCAACTCCCGCGAGCTGATGATTGCTCGTGCAGCCAATAGTGCTCACTCCCGCGGAAAAAACATCCGCGCGCGGGCTAAACTGAGCAAAACCACCCGGCAAGTCGTTATTTCTCAGATTGTAATTGATACGTCGCCTGCCTGAATCGGTTCCATTTACAAAGGAAAAAGATTCAACATTGTCGGACTTTTTTGAAAATCCTTGACTATCTTCATCGTGTACGTCGCCAAGAAGCGCATAGGCATTGTCCATTTCGGCGGCAGCCAAAAGCTGCAACAAAGATAGCCCATTTATCGTCAAATCATTATTGACTGCTATAGGCCCATTGAACGTTTCAGTTCCCTCGTGCGTGTTGTCGCCCGTGAAGGTATTGGACGCTCCCGGAATGTTGCTTGCAGCATTCCAAGCAGTACGTTCTTCCTCCGTGATGTGCACGGTTGTGTTCTCGGTGTGCTCGTCCAGCCCATCCTGCGTGGCCACCACGGCTCCCTTCGTATTCCGCGCATTCCATTTCTCCTTTTCTTCCTGGCTGACATGAACCGTCGTGTTGGTTTCGTGGGCCGTGAACGTGCCCGTATCCACCTTGCCGGAAAGGGAGGACGCATCCGCCTTGGCATTCCAGGCAGTGCGTTCTTCCTCCGTAAGATGTATCGTCTTATCTTCTGCATGGCCGGCAAAGTCACTCTGCGCTGCCACCAGAACTCCGTTTACTGTATTAATGCTATTCATTATTATTTATTGTTTGTTATAAAGTAGTTGAACAACTCCACTGCCGTCCCGTCCACGATCGTGAACTGCGAATAATCCCGACTGGAGATAAGCCTGCGTCCTCCCCTGGGCATTGACTGCTTCCACGGTCAACATGACTGCATTCCTGGATTCCAGAGATAGTTCTCCTTCCTCCACAGGCGAGCTGATGATCCGGTCCGGCCATACCGCTATTTGAATTTTTTCCGATTCTCTGGATAAAACGTCAATGTGTGAAACCACTTCAAAAAAGTTTCCGTCTGTTTCACAGAAATATCATCCTGTGTGAAACGTTGTGACTGACAAATCCGTCTCCATCCGGGAAAATGGCCGGCATGATGAACTTATCCCATACACCGGGCGTGGGGAGCTGTATCTGTAATTTTTCTTTATCCCTATTTTCCAATCAGTTAATTGTGCTGTATAAGTCTGTATTATTCGTCCAGAATAGCCTCTCCATAGTAACGCAGCGTATTAATAACGTCCTCCCATTCCCTTTTGGCAAATATAAACTCCTATCAGAAATTTCCCCGGACTGGACCAAACCAAAGAACTCCGGAAGAATCTTGTAGGAAGCGAGGTACTCGGTTCCTTCGTCAAAACCCGCCGGCCACGCCCTAGAATACTTTGCAGTACCAGGCACGGCCATTCTCCCTCAATCCAAAAATCTGTGGAATGGAAAAGGAATGGCTGGAATGGGTAATAAAACCGGGCGCCCGATCCCATCGGGTCAGCCGAACAAACACGGTGTATTGATTGCCAGAGGATACACTGATCCTGGCTTCAATCCATACTTCACATAATCTTCAGGTACGGCAAAGAGGCCTTCATCCAATTTCCTGTAATCCGGACTGAAAACAATATTGCTGAAAGCAAGTGAAACAAAATTATTATTCCCGGCCAAGATCCCACGAAATAGGAATGACACAGCTGGTCAGACCTTATAGGAGTTGTTCTCGCAGTCTCGACTTTCTCCCGGCACAAGTTATTGTTTATCAGCAATTGTAGTTTTTACTTTCAGACACTGCAGTACATGGAGACTATTTTTATCAACACTAAACCGGGATATATGCGGAGATGAAAGGCCCTTCCCTGCGTGAACAGAAAAGAGCAGCAAGAAAGTGTCTCCATGTTCAAAACGGAGCAGACAAGACTAGAGACGGCTGCATTTACCGCTGGCTTCCGTATGGATAGTATTCATGTCGTGTAAAGTATCGGTTCTTTCTACATGGAATATGACATGAATATGGAAAAGGACGTCATGATTTTATAACGCCTGAGGATACCATAACACCTGTCAAGAGACTAAGCGATCCGTCAGCCCAGTGGGAACCGTCTTGGTGGCCCAAGTAGAATGTGTTCACACGCACAGAAAAGTATTGTGAGTTAACTGCTACGCCATCCTTCCCGGAAATCGTGACACCTGAACAGGCGTCGCTTAAAATGATATTGCCCTCCGTTTCCACCACAAAGGCGCGTCCGTTTACTCGAACAAAACTCTCGCCTTCTCCCCCCAAATAAATATCACCTTCACGTGAGGCCAGTACGGGAAAGCCTTTCTCATTGCGCAAATTGATCGGCCCCTGGTAATTGCCCAAATCAACCGTAGATCCATGTGCAGCCACATATTCGGCAACATATGTCTCCATCTCGGCACGCGAAACGCTGCTGGCCGCTGCGGAGTTCCATCTTTCACGCTCTTCATCGGTGATATGAACCGTAGCATCGGTCTTGTGAACCGTAAAGGTATCCACATCCACTTTGGATGCCAGTTCGGAAGTATCCGCCTTGGCATTCCATATGGTACGTTCTTCTTCTGTCAGATGAATGGTTTTGCTCTTCGCATGATTGATAAAATCACTCTCTGCTACCAGCGGAATTCCATTTACCGTATTCATTCTCTTCATGATTATTTTCTATTATTATTATAAAGTAGTGGGAAAACACCACGCCCGCTTCATCATCATGGCAGATTCCGAATAATCCTCATCAGTGAAAAGTATATCCTTTTCCTGAATCGATTGACTCGACTAACTGATAGAATTAATTGGTTCACTGGTTTCTGAAAGGGATTCTTCCCTTCCGGTGTTAAAATTATCTTGAATCAGCCAAATTCAGACTTGGAATGCTTTCCATTCGCCGGATGAAACGGCATGGAGTAATGCCACTTCTCTAAAAGTCTCTGTCTCTCCCGCGGAAATATCATCCTGCATAAAACGTTTATGCTGGATGAATCTGCAGGACTGCACTTATTCAAATAAAAAACTGTAAATTCACTTCGAATGCGGGAAGCCACTCAAATTTCCCAGGACTTCAGCAATTCCCGGCGCAAACATACCGTGCAATCTTTAATGGCCGTGATAGGCCACGTCTCTTTTTTTGACAGCCTCCTCACCACATGGAAACGCTGTATCATGATGTCCGTTCTCTTCTCCATCTTCAGCTGCCGTCCCGGGCCTTGAGCAGAATGGACTTCACCGGGATAGTTGCTCTAAAATCAGATCGTGCAAATCCCCTTGGAAAAGCCATGTCTGGAAATCGTTCAAAAACGGAACTATCTGCGCAGGTAAAACACAAATTAGGGACAAATAATTACAACACTCTTGAAATAAGAACATTAAAAATAATTTCACTTCATTTCTCTTTTTCCCAAGAGATATAGTAATTCATTAAACAAAAACATTATAGGGAATTTCCCGGGAATTCTCTACCGAATAAAAAAGACCAGACTCCATAATAATCTGAATATTTGACAGAGAAAGAATGTCTTATCAATATGCGGACGACGCAGACAGGCCTTTCCTGCCTTCCCGGCTCAACAAATGGCTCGAATTCCCGTGTTTCAAGAAGTACTAGAAGAATATATGAATCCAGCACCAGCCCTTTCATTGGCAGAAAATGTGGCCAATAAAATCAAGCAAATGATTCTTAGCGGAAGCCTGGTCAACGTATTGCCCGGAGAGCGGGAGCTGGGCAACAGATTATCCGTGGGCCGGGAAACGGTCAGGAAGGCATTGACCATTCTGGAAAAAGAAAACTGGATTGCCCCTGCACGGATCAAGGTGCCGAGACGTATTCTGAAAGCCGCCACAGACAACATGGGGCCGGACGCCTGCTCCTTCCCTGCCCAGGAAAAGAAAGCCACGATCGGTTTCCTGACCTCCCAGCCGCTTAAAAGACTGGCGCAAAGCGTCCTGGTAGAAGTGTACACCATCCTGAAAATTCTGGAGGAAGACGGAATCAGCGTGCGCATCTTTGAAGCTCCCTGGCTTCTGGGCAACAATCCGGACAAACGGCTTGCCAAGCTGGTAGGCAAATCGGAATGCGTCTGTTGGATTCTCCACCGTTCCTCGGAGCAATCCCAGCTCTGGTTCAAGACGCACGGCATTCCCTGCATTGTCCGCGGCACTTCCTATCAAAGCAGCAACCTGCCCTATCTGGACCGTCACTGGGCCGCTACCACCCATCATGCGGCACGGCATTTATGGAACAAGGGGCACAGAACCGTAGGGCTGTGCCTTCCGCCGGACCCTTTGAAAGGCCATCACCTGATGCAGAAAGGCTTCTTCGGTTTTTCGGAACAGGGCTGGAACCCCGTCCTGATTCCCACTCCGTTTGAAACCCCCGCTTTCTTCGAACACCTGACCAAGGCTTTCAAGGAGCATCCGGACATGTCCGCCCTAGTGACTACGCGCGGCAACCAGATCATTCCCATCCTTTCCTATGTGGAGGCCCGCCAGTTGAGTATTCCCGGCCAGCTCAGCCTGGTAAGCCTGACATATGAGCCTTTCATGGAACGGCTGTTCCCCGCCATTACCTATTACGAGGGAAATTCCACCAAAACGGTCCACAAGCTCATCCGGATGCTCCGTTCGCTGATCTCCGGCAAACATCTCAAAAACATCTCCGTCATTCCGGAACTCCATCCGGGGCAGTCCGTCATCCAGCGGCCCGTGCCGGCATCCTCCTGACCGTCTTGTGCCCGCTTTCGCTCCTGTAAAAGCCGGGCAATTAAGCGGCCTGTCCCTGCCGGCTGTTAAAAAGAAAAAAAGCGTCCGTCTCCCTACCGGATGCGGCGGCAGGCTCTCCACATCCATCATGCCCCGTTTCCGGTACGGGGCATGATTCAGACCACGGAGCTCCTCATCCCGTTCTCCTGCGGCACTTCCCTTTACCAAATGCTTTATCCTCCTCTGAAAAAGGAGCGGAAAAGTCCCGGCGCCCGCTAAATCCCGCATTTTCCGGCATTGCGGAAACATACCCCGGAGACTGATAATGTTTGACATCCATCCGGGGTGCGGATAGGGTCAAACTTGATTTTGTTCCCGGCGCGGAAACACGGCGGCGGAGGCGAAAACAGGCACTTCTCTCATCCAACATTCCTCCATGAACGCATTAAAAGGAGCATGCATCATCGGGCAGTCCGGCGGTCCTACCGCCGTCATCAACGCCAGCGCTTTGGGAGCCATCCAGGCAGCCCTGCAATGCGAGCATGTTACGCACGTGCTGGGAGCCGCCAACGGTATTGAAGGAGTGCTGAACGAACGCCTGTACGACATGGTCCAGGAAGACCCGGAAGAACTGGAATTGCTGAAATACACCCCAGCATCCGCCCTGGGTTCCTGCCGCTACAGGATGGCTGATCCCTCCGTGGACGATGCGGACTACCGCCGTCTTCTGGAAGTGTTCCGCAGGTATGGCGTGCGTTATTTTTTCTACAACGGCGGCAACGATTCCATGGACACCTGCAACAAGATTTCCAAATTCATGCAGCAGTCCGGGTATGAATGCCGCGTCATCGGCATCCCCAAGACTATCGACAATGACCTTTATGGCACAGACCACTGCCCGGGGTTCGGTTCCGCCGCCAAATTCATAGCCACTTCCTGCATGGAAGTGCACCAGGACTTGCGCGTGTACGACAAGGGGCGCGTCACCATCGTGGAAATCATGGGCCGCCATGCCGGTTGGCTGGCCGGTTCCGCCGCTCTGGCCACGTATGCTGGAGCCGGCCCCGACCTGGTTTACCTGCCGGAAGTCCCGTTCAACATGGAAGAATTCTGGCAGGACGTCAATGACATTTACCAGCGCAAGGGAAGCTGCATGGTGGCCGTCTCTGAAGGGGTACGGCATGCGGACGGCCGTTTCATTGCGGAATCAGGGGACAAGGATGTCTTTGGCCACACCCAGCTGGGCGGACTGGGCGCCATGCTGGCGGAATCCGTCAAAAGGCAGACCGGGGCCAAGGTCAGGAGCATTGAACTCTCCCTGCTCCAGCGTTGCGCCTCCCACGTCGCCTCCAAAACGGACATTGAGGAAGCCTACTTGGCCGGAAAGGCCGCTGTGGAAGCGGCTGTGGCCGGACAAACGGACAAGATGGTGGCTTTCGAGCGGAACACGGAAAAAGGACAGTACGTCTGCAAGACCAAACTGATCGGCCTTACGGACGTAGCCAACGTGGAAAAACTGGTGCCGCGCGAATGGATCAATGCCCGCGGCAACGGAATGGAGCAGCCGTTCATCGACTATGTTCTTCCGCTCATCCAGGGGGAAACGTGCATGCGGAAGGAACATTCCCTTCCCCGCTTCGCGAAGCTCAAAAAAATCCAGGCGGAACCGGTCCGGAACTGACAATTTTCCTTTTCCTCCGGTTTTTTCCTTATAAGGGAGGAATCCGGAACACATCCAGTCGTTCCGTACCCCGGAGCGGTCCTTTCCCCGTACCCCTTTTCCAGTAACCGGGCGCGGAGCCAGTTACAAACGATACAATGCGCAAGCATCATCAGCCTCCATGCCTGACTACCTGTTTCAGCATTTTTACTCCACTCTGGCCATCATCGCTTTCCTGCTCGCCACGCTGATCCTCCACCACTACAGCAAACGCGGCAGGGAATGGATTCCGGTACGCGCCGCCCCATCCGGCTGCTTGGCGTTCGTCATCCTGCTTACGGTACTGACCTTTCTCGCCTCATGTCTTTTCTCCGCCATTCGCACGGGGGAAACCTGGGAAGAAGCGGTTTTCATGCTGGCACGGCTGCTGGCGCTGGCGGGGGCCTTGGCCGTTATCTCCCGGCTGACGAACTATTACATGCGCCGTGACGGCATCAAAGACACGCTGAATCCAGGAGAAAGCGCGTCCTGGCTGGCCTACCGCCTCCGGAACCGGGGAATCTGCCTGTTTCTGCTCATCGGCGTCATTATCTTTATCATCGACTTCTTCACGATTTCACTCCCGGTTCCGGAACTGCCGCCGGGCTCCCCATTCCTGATATCCACGCCCGTTCCCCTGCTGGAGGAAAATGCTCCGGAAGTCCGCATTTCCTCGCGCGTCACCAACAGGTTCTTTGGAGAAAGCGATTTTGATCTGGTCGTCCGGGACACGAATGGACGCAGACACGTTTTCCCTTCCATCCTGATCAACCCCGGAGGAGCAAGCGCCATCACCATCTACAGACTGCGGCCTGCCGGAGACCGGAAGGACAGCAGCCTTATCTTCACCAATGAAATCCAGATATGCCTGCTCAATCTGGCTACAATGCAGGTCAAGATGCTGAGAGGCTCTTCCTCCAATTATCCGTCTGCGGAACCGGAGGACCTGCACGGCCCGGACATTGAAAACCGCCTGGAAATCATAGGACTCTATCGCGGACACTCCTGCATACCCGGAGTGGAATACACCCAGGAGACACGGGCCAAACTGCTGAAAAACCTTCAGGAGGTGGAATAATGACCGGAACGTCCCAAAAGGATGATTGACACTTCGTCCCCCGCCCCCTTACTCTGCCGGAAGTCAAATTATTGACAGCCATGATTAAAATCACTGCCAAAAGCATCGTCAAAGCAGGAGCCAGGGACCAATTTATCGCTACAGCAAGGGAACTGGTGGAAAAAAGCCGTGCTGAAGCCGGCAATATCTCCTACCACCTGTACGAGGACATGGACGATCCCGATATCCTGACTTTCATTGAAGAATGGAAGGACCAGGCGGCCGTGGACGTCCATGCGGATTCCGAACACTTCCAGCACATCATTCCTCTGCTCAGCGACATGGCGGAAGAAGCCATTGAGATTTCCCTGTACCGGGAAATCCTTTAAGGACTGAAACGGACCATTGGGGCTTTTTCAAGAGGAACTTTTCAGGGACGGGAAAATGGGCAAAAAAAAGGCGCGGAATGCGCCTGCAGACGGTTAGAAGCCGGTTTCGCGGCAGGGCAGTATAAAAAAACCTTACCGTCCCGAACAGGTCTTTGAACGTGACACGAAGCCCCTGACCATGCAGATTGGAAGGCTGGATAACAAGTCTGAATGTCTGCACCTGACTGTCACGCTTTGCCCTTAATCCTGTTCCCCGTTTTCGGCGGCGAAATGCCACGTCAAAATCCTGCTTGTCAATGATTCCAGGTGGATTTTTTTTCGCTCCCTTTGCGGAAAAATATTATTCTCCATCCACAGGCTGGACAAGTGGAACGGATGGAGAAAATATAACTTCCCATTGTCTGAAACGGGTGAATTCTGTATCATGATTATCCAATTCGCTTTTGGCGGAAAAGGCGTATAACCGATCATGGCTATACTAGGACAGTTATAATTGCAGGAGGTGATTTTCTTATGGAGACGAACATTCATTACGTATTTGGAAAAGAAGACTTATTAGATTGTGTTAAACCCTTGTGGCAAGAACTCAATAAGCTACATCTTGATCAATCACCCTGCTTCAAGGACTTTTATGCTAGCAATACTTTTGAAACAAGAAAAGCGGCTCTGCTCTCAACTGCCCGGAAAGGTCAGTTATCTATAATCCTGGCCTGTGACGCGGCTACTGTTGTGGGTTATTGCATTGCGAGCATCGTTGGTAACACTGGCGAAATTGATTCAATTTTTGTCTCCAGCGGCTATCGAAAAATGGGGATAGCCGGTCATCTCATGGACAAGGCATTGAGCTGGCTTAAGGAGCGCAAACCTAAAAACATGGTTGTCAAAGTAAGTGCAGGTAACGAAAAAGTTTTTGGATTCTATGCCAGGTATGGATTTTATCCCTGCTTGACGGAGCTACAGATGCTTCCTGATTCATATAATAACCCACGGCGGAAAAGGCGTGCATAAACAGCAACCTGAAACAGGGCGGCAGGACAGATGTTACCATCCCGCCTCCCTGGTTTAGTATTCCATGTCCAGCGCCCTGCGGGGTTGCTGTTGCCGCTTGTCCCTGCGGCAAGATACTGTAAGCGCTCTTCAAACTCCGCTCCGTCTTCCCGCATATGCGTTCAGCCGCCGCGTCCGGTGTTGGTGCCGGCATGGGATCAGCCCCTTTTCCTTATCCGGTTGGCGGTGGTATACTGCTTCTTAGAAAACTTCCCCTGCGCGTCCTTTCCCGCCCCGTCTGTCTGTGCCTCCTGTGGAGTGGACTGCCTGTTTTATTCGGGATGTCCCCGTTCCCTTACGGTACGCCCCCTACCTGTATTTCCCTCTTTCCCGCAAAAAGGAAACGCCCCGTCCCTTTGCAGGAGACGGAGCGCCGGAGCTTCGCATAAGTTTACCGTCAGAACGCGAAGCATCCACACCCGGAGCCCCAGAAATCGGAATATTTGGGACGGGAGGCATTGGCCATCCCCTCCATCAGCATGAAAGCGGAATGCATGCAGCCATGTTCATGGCAATGGCAGGAATGCTTGTGCTCCTGCTGGAAGGGTACGCCGGCCCTGGCCGCCTTTTTCGGATCCAGGGGCGCTCCGTAACCGCCAAATACCGCAATCGGCGACCACTCCGGCAGCACCGGAATGGGTTCCGGATCCAGATCCTTGAACGGACCCGTGGCATAAACGATCCTGCCGTCCATGATGGTCAGCACGGACTCGATCTTCTTGATATCTTCCTCCGGAACGGTGAAATAATCCTCGCTTAGAACGACCATGTCCGCAAGCTGCCCGGGGGCGATAGCTCCCTTCTTGCCCGTTTCCGAGGAAAACCAGGTACTGCCCTGAGTGTACAGGCGCAGGGCCTCCTCGCGAGAAAGGCAATCTTCCTCACGGTACATGCGCGCTCCGCCCACGGTCTTCCCGGTGGTCAGCCAGTACAGGGACACCCAGGGATTGTAGCTGGCCACGCGGGTGGCATCAGTGCCGGCTCCCACGGGAATGCCCATTTCCAGCATCTTCCGGACGGGAGGCGTATGTTCCGCCGCTTCCTTGCCATAACGGTCCATGAAATATTCCCCCTGGTAGGCCATGCGGCATTGCACGGCAATGCCCCCGCCCAGTGCCTTCACGCGTTCCAGGTTCTTTTCGTCGATGGTCTCGCAGTGGTCGAAGAACCAGTTCAGCCCTTCAAAGGGAATCTCCCGGTTCACCTCCTCATACACGTCCAGAAAGCGGGAAATGCTCTCATTATAGGTGGCATGGAGGCGGAACGGCCATTTATTGGCGGCCAGCAGGCTGACTACGCCCTTCAGTTCGGACTCCATATCTGCGGGAAGGTCCGGCCTGGGTTCCAGAAAGTCTTCAAAATCCGCGGCGGAAAAAACGAGCATTTCGCCCGCGCCGTTGCAGCGGTAATAATCGTCCCCCTCCCCGGGTTCCGTCATCTTGATCCACTTGGCAAAATCCTCCTTCTCTTCCTTCGGCCTCTGGGTGAACAAATTGTAGGCAATGCGCACAGTCATTTCCCCGCGCTTGTGCAATTCTTCAATCACCTCGTAATCCTCAGGATAATTCTGGTAGCCGCCTCCGGCGTCAATGATGCTGGTCAATCCCAGACGGTTGAGTTCCCTCATGAAATGGCGGGTGGAATTGATCTGGTGCTCCACGGGCAGCTTGGGTCCCTTGGCCAGCGTGGCGTAAAGAATGGTGGCATTCGGCCGGGCAATCAGCAGGCCCGTCGGGTTGCCGTCGCTGTCGTGCTGGATTTCTCCGGCGGGAGGGTTGGGCGTATCCTTCGTGTACCCGCAGGCCCGCAGGGCGGCCTTGTTGAGCATGGCGCGGCAGTACAGGTGCAGGACGAACACGGGCGTATCCGGAGCCACTTCATTGATCTCCTCCAGCGTGGGCATGCGGCGTTCGGCAAACTGGAACTCGCTCCAGCCGCCTACCACGCGCACCCATTGGCCGGGAGGGGTTCTTCTGGCCTGTTCCTTGAGCATGCGGAGGGCGTCCGCCAGGGAGGGAACGCCGTCCCAGCGCAGTTCCATGTTGTAATTAAGGCCGCCGCGGATGACGTGGAGGTGGGAATCGTTCAGGCCGGGAATGACCGTTCTCTTTCCGGCGTCTATGGTCTGGGTATCCGGTCCCTTGTATTTGGCGATGTCTTCGTCGGAACCGACAGCCAGAATTTTTCCATCCTTCACGGCAACGGCCTCGGCCATGGTGCCGCGTTCATCCAGCGTCGCTATTTTGCCGTTTGAGATCATCAAATCGGCGTAAACCTTGTCATTATTTTTCATTGTTTTCATTATGGTTAGGGATTGTTTCCGCAGCCGCTTCCCCCTGCCTGCTGAAAAGCCAGGAAGAAAGCATGCGGCTGATCAGAGGCATGAATACCCAGGTCAGCAGAGCCACCACGCAGGCATTGAACAGGAAAAAGGAAAGCCATGCGGGCAGTCCGTGAATCAGGTCTCCCACAGTAATATTCAAAAGAAAAATGACGAGGCAAACCCCCAGATAGGTAGCCACCGCCGTCTTGTAGCGCGGAGGCGTCTTCATGGGGCTGCCCGGCTGGTTCAGCCACGCGTCCAGCCCATTCATCTCCTGCATGTCGGGTTCGCCTTCCGTGTGGGCTCCCAGCAGCTTCATCCAGCGTTCATACTCAGGAGAGGAAACCAGGGCCTTTCTGGCGGCGGCATTGGCAAAACGGTCCACTACCACATATTCCCCGTTCCCGTCGTTCGGCCTCAAAACGCTGATGCCCACATGGCCGGGACAGGTCAGTACAAAATTGACAAAATCCCTCATGGCATGCTCAAACTGGGCTTCATGGCCCGGCAAAATGTGCCGGCGCACGACTACAGTCACTTCATCGGAAGGGTTCATGGCCTCCATGCAGTCTTGGTGTTTCCGGGGCTTTCCCCGCGGAAAGGCCGCAGAAACGGACTTTCCGGCAGGGGAGAACTCCTGGATCAATTAATTATCATGCTTCACCACCTGCGGGGACACCGCAGACTGGGGAGCGTGGTGAATCATCGTGTAGGCGTATTCCACGCCCACGCCGTAGGCTCCGCCCTGCTGCTTGAGCAGGTTCATCAGGGCATCGTAATGTTCCTTGTTCTTCCAGTCGCGCTGGAACTCGAGAAGTGCGGCAATAGTCGTCAGCCGGGTTCCGCCCGCCTGGGTAATACGGGAAAGGGCGGCCTTCTGGGCATCACGGGAGGTGGCGCCGCAGCAGTCTTCCACCACGTAAATGTTGTATCCGTCGCCCATCATTTCAATGGCCGGCCAGGTGACGCACACTTCTGTCCAAAGACCGGTAAGCAGGATATTCTTGCGTCCCGTCGCCTTAATGGCCTTGCGGAACTCGTCGGAATCCCAGGAATTCATGGAGGTGCGTTCAATCACGTGCTGGCCGGGGAATACGTCCAGCAGCTGCGGCCAGACATACCCGGAAAAGCTTTCCGTTTCCACGGCGGTGATGATGGTGGGCACCTGGAACAATTTGGAAGCCTTGGCCAGCAGGGTAACGTTGTTGATCAGGTCCGCCCGGTTGATGCTGGCTACGCCAAAGGTCATCTGGGGCTGATGGTCAATGAATACCACGGCAGTATCTTCCGGGGTGTAAAGCTGATGATAGTGTGACGACATGAATGACATCCTATGATTCTCCTATATCTATATTTATGGTTGTATCCGGGATTCAAACGGTCTTTTAAACTGCATCCCTTGCCAGTTGGAGAAAGGATTTGGCACATTTGTTGATTTCATGCCAGAGGGTGACGCAGGAACAAATCCGGGAAAAACAGCAACTCATGATCTGCAAGCCCTTCCGTCCGTGTCATACCACAGCGGAAAAAACGCTCAAAAACACCTCCCCGGAATCCCCGTCAAAAAGAGAATCCCGGATCATCGCGCCGCAGGAACAGCGGAGAAACCATGCCTCTGCCGCCCCCTCCGGCAGCCCTAACGGGTTTCCCCGTAATTGATGCCCCGTGCATCCAGAATCTCCACATATCTCTTCAGGCGCCTCAGGAAATCCGGATAATTCTTGTCTTCCTTCCGGCTCCATCCCGTTTCCGCATAAGCGGCTATGCGCGGGAACACACGCCGTTCCAGCTTGTCCGCATCCGGAATCCATTCCGTCCACACCTGGCATCCCAGCCCCAGGACCTGGTCATGATACCTGGGTTTTAATCCGGGGAAAACGGGCTCAAAGGAATAGGACTTGGACAAGGGCAGCTTCTGCTCATCCTTGTTGATGTAGGTCATGCGGGAAGTGGAATTGACCACCTGGTGGCCGTCCTCGATAGCCTTGGTGGCGATCTTGTCGGACCCGTACCAGAAATGGATGATCGCCTTCGCGTCCAGCCGGCCCAAAGCGGCTCCGTGCCCCCCGTCATTGTGAACATCGGAACCCAGGATTTCATTCCAGCCGATCGTCCTCACTCCTTTTTTGGCGAGCATCCCGGAAATGCGGTTTGTAAACATGATCTGGAGGTCAGGGAACGTCCTGATGCCCTTCTTCTTCATGAACGCCTCAATGTGGGGGACGCCCTCCCAGTACTTCTTGTAGCGCACTTCGTCGCCGCCAATGTGGATGATTCCCCCCGGAAAGAGGGAGGCCAGCTCCGTCATCACGTCCCCGATAAACTGGTAGGTGCGCTCGCTGGTGGGGTCAAAGGCCGCTCCGTCATTGAAGCTGACGGGAATCTCCGGCAGGGGACGCGCCGAAAGCTTCAGTTCCGGATAGGAGACGATGGCTGCGGCGGAATGGCCGGGCACGTCTATCTCGGGCACGATGGTGATATTGCGCTCCGCCGCATAACGCACAATGCGCCTGATCTGCTCCTGCGTATAAAAGCCTTCATGGGGTTTCCCGGCATACTTGCCGCTCCCCCAGGTTTCCACTTCCGTATCCTTCCTTTTGCTGCCCACGGACGTCAGCTTGGGGTACTTCCTGATCTGGATGCGCCATCCCGCATCATCGGACAAATGCCAATGCAGGATATTCATCTTCAGCAGCCCCATCTGGTCGATCAGCTTCTTAACCTCTTCCTCGCCGAAAAAATGCCGCGCCTCGTCCAGCATAAAGGCCCGCCATGAAAAGCGGGGATAATCCAGCATGGAAAACGGCTTCTCTGCCACTTTCCAGGCCACGGCGGACTTGTCCGCGCTGCTCTGGAAAAAGGCTGGCGGAAGCATCTGCGCCAGGCTCTGCCCGGCATAATAAACACCTCTGGGGGAAGCGGCGCGGATGGAAATCAGTCCGGGCTTTACTTCCAGCCTGTAGGCCTCCGGCCCGTACTGCTTCAGGGAGGCATCCTTCTCAATGCGGATGGCATTAGTTCCACCCGGCCCATCCAAAGCAAGCCCGGTTCCCTGTGCTAAAAACTGCTGGAGAAAATGGGCCTGCTTCTGGAATCCGGGGTCCTTCTCCCGGCAGACGACGCGGCTTCCGGCATCCAGAATGACGCCCCTCTCCGGCCCCGTTTCTCCATACTTCACGGAAACGGGCCGGGGAATGATCTGCTCCTGCCCCTGCGCGGCCATGCAGGCCGCGCCGGAAAGCATCAGCACGAAAAAGGGGCGGAAAAAGCGCATCATGGCGGCCATGATACACATTTTCCCCTCCATGTCTTTCTCTTTTCCTCCGTCCAGGCACAAAAACCCTTTCCGGACAGTTCTCCATGACACGCCGGCACCGGCAAACAGCAGCCGTGCCGCCATCCCTCCCTTGCCTTTCCCCTCCGGGCGGCGTACGATGGGCACCATGAAAAAAGACGACGCCCCCAGCCTGTTCGCCGCCTTTGCGGACCGTCCCCTGGCGGACCGCCTGAGGCCGGCCGCACTGGCTGAAATCGTGGGGCAGGACCATCTTCTGGGGGAAGACGGCCTCATACGGCGCATGGCGGACTCCGGCAAACTGACCAGCTTCGTCCTGTGGGGGCCGCCCGGCTGCGGAAAAACCACGCTGGCGCGCATTCTGGCCACGCGCACGTCCATGCACTTCGTGGCGCTTTCCGCCGTCTTCTCCGGCATGGCAGACCTCCGGAAAGCCTTTGACGAGGCGGCCAAACGCCGGGAATACGGGGAAGGCACCCTCCTGTTTGTGGATGAGATACACCGCTTCAACCGCGCCCAGCAGGACGGCTTCCTGCCTTATGTGGAAAACGGCACCGTCACGCTGGTGGGCGCTACCACGGAAAACCCCTCCTTTGAACTCAACAGCGCCCTGCTCTCACGCTGCAAGGTCTTCGTCATGCACGCTCTGGACGCCGCAGCTCTGGACAGCATCATTGAACGGGCGGAATCCCTCCTCCAGCGGAAGCTGCCGCTCACACCGGAAGCCCGCGCCACCCTGGTGGACCTGGCGGACGGCGACGGCCGCTACCTCATCAACCTGATGGAAAGCGTCTTTGACCTGTGCAGGCCGGACGACGTCCTGGACACGGAGGCCCTCCTGAAAATCGTCCAGCAGCGCGCCCCGGTGTACGACAAGGACAGGGAAGGCCATTACAACCTGATCAGCGCCCTGCACAAATCCCTGCGCGGTTCGGACACAGACGCGGCCCTGTACTGGGCCGCCCGCATGCTCCAGGGCGGGGAGGACCCCCTCTACCTGCTGCGCCGCCTGACCCGCTTTGCGATGGAAGACATCAGCCTGGCGGACCCCGCCGCGCTCCAGATGGCGATCGCCGCGTGGGACACGTACGAACGGCTGGGCTCTCCGGAAGGGGAGCTGGCCATTGCGGAACTGGTCATCTACCTGGGGTGCGCCCCTAAGTCCAACAGTGCCTACACTGCATGGGGAGCCGCTCAAAAAGCCGCCAGGGAACACGGCTCACTGATGCCGCCCGCGCACATCCTGAACGCCCCCACCAGGCTGATGAAGGAACTGGGATACGGAAAGGACTACGCCTACGACCACGATGCGCCGGACGCCTTTTCCGGACAGAACTACTTCCCGGACAAGATGCCCCGCCGCCAGTTCTACAAGCCGCCGGAACGGGGATTTGAACGGGAAATCAACAAGCGGCTGGCCTACTGGGACAAACTGCGCCGCCAGCGGGCGGAAGAAGATTCCGGCAGTTCCGGCACGCGGAGAGGCCGGAAAAAGCCCCCCGCTCCGGAGGAACAGGAACCATCATGAGGCATCCGCCGGCCATACGGCCGCTTCCGCAATCCCCTGCCCCGGCGACAGCCGGATGCGGACATACCTGGCTTCGGCGTCCTCCGGACACGCTGCGGTCAGCTCCGTCCCGTCCTTGTTCATAACGGTTTTAACGTCCTTCCAGGTGTTGCCGTCCCTGCTGATCTGCACCACGGGAGCCTGCCCCTTCCAGACCCCGGCGGCCTTCACCTCAATCCGGTCCAGGCGGAATTCAAACTCCATGTCCAGCCGCCACCACGGCGCCTTGTCTTCCGCGGACGGCAGCCACGAGGAAGCGCCATCTCCGTCGGACGCCTTCATCGCGTCCTGAAGGTTGGAGGAAGCGGAACAGGGCCGCAATGCCGCCAGATTCGCCTTCTCTCCGGTTCCGGACCGGCCATGCCGCGCCAGCTGGGCGTCCCTCTCCTGCGCAGTAAAACGCTTGTAGGGCCTGTCCCGCGTTTCCGCGCTCCTGCCCGCCACATACTCCGGGGCCTTCCGGGAAACGATTTGGAGGCTGTCTCCTTTCAATCCGGGGGAAGACGCCTTGATGACCGTTTTCCCGGCATAATAAGACCGGAACTCAATGGCTGCGCAGCCGTCAATGAGGTCGATATCCGTTCCGGGCGTGAACGTGATACTCTTGCCGGTGGGAAACTCTCCGGGGCCGGACTCCACCGTGAGCGTCACCGGAACGGCATTTGCTATCTGCCTCCCGGAGGCATCCGCCACCTTCACGGTGACGTGTACATCATCCGTGCCGTCAGCCGGGCTGATGGTCTTCTTGTCCGCGGACAGCTTCACCTGTGCCGGAGTTCCCTTCACGGGCCATTCCGGCGGGGGAATGCGTTTGAACTCATTCCTGTACCAGTACCAGGCGCGCTTGGGGATGCGGAAATAATCCACAATGCCCATGCGGCCGCCGGATGGCCAGATGCTGCCGTGGTCAAACCCGCACCAGACCGCCTCCCCCACGCGCCAGGGATAGCGCACTCCCGCCTCCTTGTCCTTCTTCATATCCCCCCAGCCCGGCGCGTACGCTCCCGGCCTCTTGCAGCTCACGGAACCGTATTCCGTCACCATGCTGGGCCTTCCGGGCGTCTTCACGCGTGAGCCGTCCCCGTTGAAAGCGGCCAAGTCCCCCAGTTTGTCAAAATTCCCGCGCTGGCCTCCCCCCGCGCACACGGGGCGCGTCGGGTCCAGCTCCTTCACCAGCGCGATGAGTCTGGAGCACAGTTCCCTGGACTCCTGCGCATGCTGGGTGAAAAACGGCTCATTGCTGATGCTCCAGATGACGATGGAAGGATGGTTCCGGAATTGCAGCACCATTTCCCTCACCTGGCGCATGCAGCTTTCCTCAAACGCGGCGCGGTCCTTCTCTTCCGTGGGGTAGGCGTCGCAATTCCAGTACCTGTTGTGCTCCTTGAACCCGCCCATTCCCCAGAAAATGCCTTCATTCAGCATGCACATGCCCTCCCGGTCGCAGGCGTCCAGAAAAGCCTGGGAATGGGGATAATGGGAGCCGCGGATGAAATTGAACCCGGCGTTCTTCATCAGCAGCACGTCACGGCGCGCCCCGGCGTCCGTCACGGCGTCCCCCCATCCTGCGTGGTCCTGGTGCACATTGGCTCCTTGCAGATAAACGGGCTTCCCGTTAATCAGCATGCCCCGGTCCGCCGTCAGCTCCAGGGTGCGGAAACCCAGGGGATTTTCTGTCCGGTCCAGCGTCTTTCCCTTCTCGTCCACCAGCTCCGTCGTCACCCGGTACATGTTGGGAGCTGACGGGCTCCACAACCTGGGAGCGGCCAGCGGAGGCAGGTCCGTTTGAACGCGGTCCGCCACTCCCGCGCCCAGCTTCACGGACTTCTCCCCGCGCAAAACCACACGGCCGCCCTTCTCCTCGCGCACCGTATGGCGCACGGAAAACTTCTTCATTTCCGGGGAATCATTCTTCACCTCCGTCAGGATGCGCACCTTCCCGCGGGCAGACGTTGCTTCCGGCGTCTGCACCCAGACGCCGTGGGCCGGAATATGCACGGGGGAACACACGTGCAAATGCACGTTCCGGTACAGGCCGCCGGAAAAGGTATGCTCCCCGGCCCGCGGGGCGATGCGGGGACTCCAGCGGTTGTCCACGCGCACCTCCACCCAATTCTCTCCGGGATTCAGAAAAGGCGTCAAATCCGTCCGGAACGCCGTATACCCCCCTTCATGCGTTCCCGCCGGCTTTCCGTTCACAGTCACCTCCGCCACCTGGAAGGCTGCGCCGCAATCCAGAAAAACCTTCTGCCCCACCCATTCCTCCGGCATCACAAGCTTCTTGCGGTAGGAACCGCGCCCCGTGTAAAAGGAATCGGACATGAAATAGGGCAGGCTGAACGTATGGGGCAGATGCGCCGTCCGCCAGCCGCTCTTTCCGGGTTCGTCTTCCAGCCGGAACTCCCAGCCGCGGTTCCAGACCATCCTTCTAGTGACAGGAGGGGCTTCTTCCCCATATCCCGCTCCGGCCGCCGACACGCACAATGCGGTCACTCCCAGCACGAATGCAACAGTCTTCAGCATAAAAAAGTTACTACCTTATGTTCCCTTTTCTTTCAAAGAAAAAACATTTCCGCCTCCGGGATATTCTTCAAAAAGTCAGATACGGAGGAAACGGAAAACGTTGAGAAATGAACACCGTTCTTCAACAAATCCGTAATTCGTCTTTCACGAACTTCCCTGACGACAGGAATGCCTCCTTTAACATGGCCATGAAAACGCCCTGCCGGGAAAAACGGCCGCCAGCGTTCCCTCCGGGTCCGTTCCGGAGACGGAGACATACCCAGGAACGGCAGGCCGCGCACCCTTTCCGGGATGCGCGGCAGGAAAGTGCCTTTATCCAAGATCACGCCGGCTCGTCCATCACTGGGTAATGATATTCAGTTCTGCCACCGTGGCGCTCTGTTCCCCGCTTCTGACGGGGGACTTGGCATCCAGCTTGAAGTAGCGAGCTTCCACGGGCTTCCCGAAGTCGATACGCTGTACGGCCGGATCCTTGCGGATATAATGGTAGGTGAACTGCCCCTTCTTGACTTCCTTCCAATTCTTCCCGTCGTCGGAGATGGAGAAGGCGTACTGGCTGATGAGCCCCTTGTCCTTGTCCATTCTGGGCGTGTAGATGAATCCGGTGAACTTCATCCTGGTACCCATGTCCACGGCGATGGAATGGGGGAAGCCCGGCAGGCCGTTGGTGTAGGAAGTGTGCCAGTAGGTGTCCGGCTTGCCGTCAATGGCGAAGTGGGCGAACCCGGTATCCGGCTCTTCCGAGGAAGCGCTGAGTATCTTCCATTCGGCCTGTCCCTTGATGAGGGGGAACTGCCGTTCGTCGGGAGACGTGGGGGCCGCACTGCCGGGTTTTCCGGCTGCGGCCCATGCCCTGACATTGCCCTCCGGAAGCTTGAAAGGCTTTTTGTAAACCTTTTCCGGCCCTTTATTGACGGAATACTTCATTTCCACGCCGGGCGTGGAAGAAGACAGGCTGACCATGCCGTCCCCGTCACGCTCGATTACGGGGGAATGGGGCACCAGCAGGCCGGAGCGGGCCAGATTCAGCAGGCCGGACGCGGGAGCCAGCACAAAGCCCAGGGGCGTTGCCTCGCTCAATGTCTGGTATTTCACCAGCGGGCGCGGCCCGCAGGAAGAACCGCCCAGCCCCATCTGGAAGGCATCCAGATTCACGATCACCTTGTTCTTTTCCGGCAGCTTGTCCAGGCTCTTCGCATTATTCAGTTCCCTGGGAGTATAGCGCAGAATGGAAACTTCCAGAGGCGCCCCGGGAGAGGCGGCCCCCACCCACAAAGCCGGGGCGGACTTGTCCTTGGACAGGGCTACCCAGTCCGTTTCCATGCGGTTGCCCATGTCCTGCGGGCGGGAATAGGCAAAGAACATGTCGTCCACGGAAGTCCGGAACAGGTCTTTCCAGCAGCTGGTGCGGCGGTCCCTGTAATTGTCCCACGGCCCCAGTCCCAGATATTCCACCTGGTCGTACGCCGCGGGCATGCCGAAGGTGAAGCCCAGCCTGAGCAGTTCCTCGCCCTTGGCGGAAGGATAAATTCTGGCGGAGGCATTGATGATGCCGTTGCCGAAAACGGTCCAGGTAATCCGGCCGGACAGGGAAAGTTCGGACCCCTTCGTCTTGAACTCCGCCGTCACGCGGGCCACGCCGGGGGAAATGACGGAGGCCTGGACATCGGAGCATTCCATCTTCATGTTCTGCATCTTCATCTTCCCCTCCACCTTGCTTCTGATCCAGGAATCGTTGTCCACGGGGGAGCGGTAGGCCTGGAGCGTCACCGGATAATCCGGCAGGATCAGGTCCTGCCCGCCATACCGGAGTGCGGAAAGCATGCCGTCCTTGAAAGTAGCGGTAAAGCCCTTCCCCTGCACCACCAAGGGATTCCCCTTCCTGACGGAAACGGCGGGGAGGGAAGCCGGAGCCTTGACGGCGGGAACCTTGTCCGCCGGAGCCGGGAACCATTCATAGGCTTCACATTCATCCACCACGTGTTCCAGCTGGCTGGCCGACAGCATCTTCACGTCTTCCGGCAGCTTGTACCGGGCGTCCGCCAGGACCATCAGGGAGCCGGACTTCATGGCGGCCGAAGGAAGGCTGACCGTCACGGACTTGCCGGGAGCCACTTCCGGCAGGGGCACGCGCTCCACGGCATGGCCGCTGCCGGGGGTGAGTGAGACCAGGTAAAGCGTATAGCCCTTCAGCGGCTTGTGGAAATACTTGTTGCGCACGGTCAGCTTGCCGTCCTGGCGCTCAAATGCCATGTACTGGTACACTTTCTTCACCTCCTTCGTCTTGGCCGTGGTGTTCCGGTTACCCAGAATAATGCCGTTGTCGCAGAAATTGGCCTGGTTGGGTCTGTCTCCAAACATGCCGCCGTACGCCTGGGTAACGCCCTTGAACGGCGCGGGCTTGTAAATGCCGTTTCCCACGGGATTGGCGCGGAGAGACTGGTCCACAAAGTCCCAGATGGCTCCACCCACCATGCGGGGGGAGGACTCGAAAGCCTCCATGTACTCCTTGAAATTGCCCAGGGCGTTCCCCATGGAATGGGCGTATTCGCACACAAAGAAAGGGCGGGAGGTTTTCTCTTTCCCCCAGTTTTCCACCCGGTCCACGGGCGGGTACATGGCGGAATCCATGTCCACGGCCTTGTGGCCGTGCGGGAATTCGCAGTAATGCAGGGGCCGGGTATTGTCGCAGGCCCTGATGGCCTCGGAGGCCGCTACAAAGTTGGGGCCGTTGCCGGATTCGTTGCCCAGGGACCAGAAGACGATGGAGGGATGGTTCTTGGAGCGGTGAACCATGCTCATGTTGCGCTCCACGTGCGCCTTCTTCCAGGAGGGTTTCCTGGAAATGTCCATGCCGCTGTTGCGGATGCCGTGGGCCTCGCAGTTGGCTTCATCCATCACGTACAGGCCGTAGCGGTCGCACAGGTCGTAGAAATAGGGGTGGTTGGGATAGTGGGAACAGCGCACGGTGTTGATGTTGTGCGCCTTGATGATCTGCACATCCTTCTCCATCACCTCCCGCGGAATGGCGCGGCCATAGTCCGGATGGGATTCGTGGCGGTTGACCCCCTTGAACTTGACGGCCTCTCCGTTGACCAGCACGGCGCCGTTGTCAGCAATTTCCACGGTGCGGAACCCGATGTTGACGGAACGGGAATCCTTGCCGTTCAGGGAATAGGCCACCTTGTACAGATTGGGCGTTTCCGCCGTCCACGGCTTCACGCCGGGATATTCCTTTTTCAGGGAGACCTGCACTTCCCCTCCGGCGGGAATGGCAGGCACCGTGAGCGTGCCGGAATCCAGCCTGCCCCTGTTATCCGTCTTCACGCTGCCGGAACCGCTTTTGCCTTCCCAGTTCAGATTGGTGGAAACCCCGTCGATGGAATATTCCAGCTTCATCCCGGCGGGAATGTCCTTTTTCCCGGAATTGCGGATGGTGAAGGTGCCATCCAGGATGCCCGTGGTGTAATTCTTCCTGTCCAGCCCGGCTTTCAGGAACAGGTCGCGCACGTGCGCCTGCGGCTGGGAGAACAGGGTCACGTCCCGGAAAATGCCGGAAAGGCGGAGGAAATCCTGGTCCTCCAGATAGGAGCCGTCGCTCCAGCGGTACACTTCCACGGCGATGGTGTTCCTGCCGGGCTTCACATACGGCGTCAAGTCAAACTCCCCGCCCGTATAGGAATCCTGGGAATATCCCACCTTCCGGCCGTTCAGCCAGACATAAAAGGCGGATTCCACCCCGTCAAACCGGATCATCACCTGCTCACCCTTCCAGGAGGGGGGCAGATTGAAATCCCGGCGGTAGGAACCCACGGAATTGCGCTCCTTGTATGCCGGCCAGTTCTTGGGCGGTTCTCCCGTCACTTTGGGAGGATTCGGCTTGAAGGGATAGGGAACATTTGTGTAGATGGCGGTTCCATAACCGTAAAGCTGCCAATTGGAAGGCACCTTGATCGTGTCCCAGGAGGAGACGGAATAGGTAGGCTTGTAAAAATCGGCAGGACGCTCGTCCGGTTTCATGGAAAACTTGAATTTCCAGTCTCCGTTCAAACTCATGGTTTTGTCTGCCGCCGGGAGAACGGCGGCGCGGGGCGCCTCCTTATTGATTCCCGTTACCTCTTCATTTTCCCAATCCGGGGCCTCTCCCAGCAGGGGAAGGGCCGGCCCCAGGCACAGCATGGAGAACAAAAAAGCCCGTGCAGATTTCATATGGATGCAGTCTTGCAAGCTGGATGCTTATTTATATTATTTATTGGGAGATAATCTGCCTTGTGACGGACATTATGAAAATCTTCAGGAAGCTGCAAAATGGGGATTTAAAATATCTGATTTGACACGTAAATGTCAGACACTGGAAGAAGTATTTGATTTTATCAATTATTGGGATGTAGAACGGAAGAATCTGCCGGTAGCTACCGATGGCATTGTTTTAAAGGTAAATAGTTTGAGACAGCAAAAGAATCTCGGTTTTACGGCAAAATCTCCCAGATGGGCAATTGCTTATAAATTTCAGGCAGAGCGTGCATTAACCCGGTTGAATATGGTTACTTATCAGGTAGGCAGAACAGGCGCTGTTACTCCTGTTGCCAACTTAGATGCTGTTCAGCTCTCTGGAACGATTGTAAAACGTGCTTCATTGCATAATGCGGACATAATTGAAGGGCTTGATCTGCATATCGGAGATATGGTATATGTAGAAAAAGGAGGTGAAATCATTCCTAAAATTACAGGAGTGGATAAAGATGCCCGTAGTTTTATGCTTGGTGAGAAGGTCAGGTTTATTACCAATTGCCCCGAATGTGGCAGCAAATTAATTAGATATGAAGGCGAAGCTGCCCATTATTGTCCTAATGAAACTGCATGTCCCCCTCAGATTAAAGGTAGAATAGAGCATTTTATTAGTCGGAAAGCCATGAATATTGATGGGTTGGGTCCTGAAACGGTGGATATGTTCTATCGTTTAGGATTGATTCATAATACGGCGGATTTGTATGAATTGAAAGCCGATGATATCAAAGGGTTGGATCGTATGGGAGAAAAATCTGCCGAGAATATTATTACGGGGATTGAGCAGAGTAAGACAGTTCCTTTTG